>Ga0209085_1000047_pt1 | contig 80721 bp, 89 predicted proteins | sample C_131016_EF_Meta_FD_187310 | JGI IMG/M metagenome (GOLD analysis project Ga0209085, IMG submission 187310) | Freshwater microbial communities from Lake Croche, Canada to study carbon cycling - C_131016_EF_MetaG (SPAdes) (version 2) | ecosystem: Environmental > Aquatic > Freshwater > Lake... | reverse complement strand
CATCCAGCATCTGGCCCCAGATGTGCTACAATGAGTTCAACTCAAGAGCAAGAAGACCAATGCAAGGTTCTAGTAACTATAAGATTCACGAGAAGGGTAATAAGTCTTCTCGTAATGATAAAGGTAGGCATAAGCCTGTAGCTAAACGTCAGGCTAAAGCTCGCCTTAAAGCACTGAAAAAGAAACTTGGAATTTAAAATGAAGTATTTTTCTCTTGACCTTGAACTGAATAATAAAAAGGATGGAACAGTACCTAAAGTTATACAGGTGGGTATAGCACTAGGAGAAACTTCAGAAAATATAAAAACTTATTCTTGGTATGTTGACCCTCAAGAGCCTATAACTCCATTTATCTCAAACTTAACAGGCATCACAGACGAAATCATTAAAGAGAAATCTGTTCCTCTTTCACAAGTTGCGGAAGAACTGGGTAATCTACTTACTCAAGAAAAACCTTTTGTAAATCCTATAACCTGGGGTGGAGGGGACGCTCAAGAACTTAAAGATGAGTTCAATCAGAATGGAATAGACTTCCCATTCTTTGGTCGTCGCATACTTGATGTGAAGACTCTGTTTGTTTATCTAGAGCAAGTGAACGGAAGAAGTCCCAGTGGAGGACTTCGTAGTGCGATGGGTAAGTATAAGTGTCCCTTCATAGGCACGCCGCATAACGCGATGGATGATGCTTACAATACTCTTCGTTTCTACTTTGCTCTAGTGAATAGACAAAGGAAACTAGAAGATGCGATGAATCTACTCAAAACCGTTGCGTATTAAATCAATGTCTAAAACTCAAAGGAATCATCCTGAATGGAGAAGGTTTTGGTTGCGTAAACCGAGAACTACTAATGAGATTAAACAAAATGATGCACTCTTTGCTGATATAAAAGCAGATGACGTTTCCTATAATATTTCTGGGCTCAATCGTCTTCATCGTCATATTCCTACTGCTTATGATGATATTACTGTTTCTTCTTACTCTGAACGAGTAGCTCCTATGCAACCTCTTGAACTCACTCCTGCTCAACTTTATATTCTAGGAAATGCTCTTTCCTATTATGAATCCTTTGTGAATAAGGTAGAAACTAGCAACAACACTCAACTTGAAGTAAAACACATTCAATCAAAGATTTCAAATCTTTTGAATACCAAATCTATTTCTTTTTTGGAGGAACTTGATTAAATAGAAATGTGAAAACTACTACAACATTAAAACAAATGTAAGACAAGATGGACTATCTTAAATTCAACCCAAAGAATCAAATTCTGGTTCTTAATGCAGATTACGCTCCAATTAACATTGTATCCAAACGTAAAGCTCTTCTTTATGTAATTAAGAATAAAGTACAAGTTCTTTCAGATAAAGTTGTGCGCCTTCTTTCTTATGTAAGACTACCCTACAATCGTTTGATGGCGAATAATGTTAGTCGTAAAGCAATCTTCACAAGAGATCAACATACTTGTGCGTATTGTAAAGCCAAGGAGAATCTTACCATAGACCATATTCTACCACAATCTCGTGGAGGAAATGATGAATGGGAGAATTTAATTACATCGTGCTTACGTTGTAATCTCAAAAAAGGTAATAGAACTCCTAAAGAAGCAAATATGCAACTTCTTTATCAACCTTATAAACCTTACAATAAGATGTCCTTGACTATTCATAACTCCAATGTGAATGAATGGAAGGAATATCTATTTGCTTGACGCCACTTCTGAAACTGTCCGTATAGCTCTCCGAAAGGGGAGCTATTGTGCTATAATTTCTCTTATTGAATGAGAATCTATGGTTGATTTAACTGTATGTAAACCTGGGGATTACCTGATATCAAGAAATGGAGACCTTTTTGTATATGAGGAACGGAGTGTTTCTCATATAGCAATGTATCCACATAGTATATCAAACTTAAAACGAGGGTATACTCATACCGTAACTGATGATGGTCAACTCTATCGTGAGGGTACATCCGATTACGATGTAATTGAAATCGTTCCTCAAACTAATTCTAACACACCTTACTTTGAACTTTATGAAAAACTACGACTTCACAAACGAGCAAGTTCAGTTGCTTAAAGAAGCAATCAATACTTATTCTGAACAATGTGCATTTCAATATAATGAAGGCTCTGAAACTAAAATGAGTAAAATATCTAAACTCTATCAAATGCTCTCAAATCCCTATGATAATCTAGATAACGATGAAGAAGATTGTGTTCATCCAATCTGCGATTACTGATATTGAGATTACTTCTTACTCTTTAAGTTCTTTAAGTTCTTTAAGCTCTTTAAGAATCTAAAGGACTAAAGCAACCCTTGAAACAACAGAAGGATTATACTCATTCTTATAGATGTAGTCAATAGGTATTTCTACTCATTCATATGAATAACAAATAGTGGGTGTGCCGCTTGTGAAACCGTCCACTATACTCACCGCAGCACCTCCAAAGGTGCTATACTGTAAGTTCAATCAAGCACTGACTCTAAACTTTTCTCATTATGACTCTTACTTTCCCCCGTATTCAAGCAGGCGAATATCAAATCAATGACGGTCATAAAATGCTAGGTTATATAATCAAAAAATCGGCAAGCAAGTGGCTAATGTATAAGTGCAGCAATGCTTCAATGCTGGGTAATCCAATCTCTGTGAAGAAAACTCTGAAAGAGATTAAACTTGATGCAGGTTGTATGATTGGCTCTAGCCCTGCTCCAGTTGTTGAGCTTGACGAGAATAGTGCTGAACTGGATTCTCTGCTCAAAGATGTGATGTCGGAGCAGCCTGATAAGTATGCGATTATGAAGGAAATGCTTGAGACTGATTATGTTATCAAGCTCAATGAGTATGAACTCACCGAGGATGGTCTAGAAGAAGTGAAAGCTCCTTTCAGCAACTTCCTTACCCCCGAAGAAGCAGCAGCTCTCTGATACTCTCCTGGAGGCATCCTACGGTGCCTCCTTATATTATACCCCATTCCATTACCAGAAAACGAACAATGACTGAAGTTAATCTTAATCAGCTTACGCACGAACAACTAGAAATGATCGCAGAAGATGCGGAAGATTTTCTGAATGACCGAGACATTGAGTTGACTTCTCATTCTTATGGGAATATCATCCTTCAAGCACAGAAACACGGATTTAAAGTATGATTTCTGAAACTCACCTACTTCAAAAGTCTGCCGGAAAAGCAGGCGAAATACTCCAAGTAATTGATTGGTATGATGATTTAAAGTTTATTCAAATCTTTAAGCATCTTTACTTATTGGATGGAGGTAATGATGAGATTTTAATGAGGCACTGGATTCACACTCCAAATACTCATCTTCAATCTAAAGTTCCCGCAAACTTGATTACTACCGAACAGGGTATTCAAGATGTTCTAGACTATATTCTTTATCTTTCTCACTGAATTATGACGCTCTACACGATTCAAATTCGTGGTTCTGGTTCTATTCTATCTGAACTTGTATGCACTTATCAAAGTTTGGCGGAAATTACACACATTCTTGATAGAGCAGAACCTTACAGGGTTTTTGAGTATAAAATAAGTTCTTCTGGTGGTTGCGTTTATTCCCCTAAATTATTTCCATTTCACTGTGAAAAACTTGTGACTGAATTTGATTGGGATAAAGAATACATTCCACCTAAATTTCAGTTTGAGGATGAAACAGACACCTGAACAACTGGCACACTGTCTCTTGAGTCTCGGTGTGCCTGATGCTATGATGACTTCATTACCAAACGAACTTCAAATGAAAATCAACGGATACGAAATCAAACCCGGTGCTAATCTTGAGGATGCTAACCTTGAGGGTGCTGAACTTAGGGGTGCTAACCTTGTGGGTGCTAACCTTGAGGGTGCTAACCTTGAGGGTGCTAACCTTGAGGGTGCTTACCTTGTGGGTGCTAACCTTGAGGATGCTAACCTTGTGGGTGCTTACCTTAGGGGTGCTGAACTTAGGGGTGCTTACCTTAGGGGTGCTAATCTTCGGGGTGCTAACCTTGTGGGTGCTAACCTTAGGGGTGCTAACCTTCTGTATACTAACTTAATTGGAACCATTCTTGAGAAAAAAGAAGAACCTCAAGATGATAAAGACCTCAAGATTAAAGAACTTGAAGAAGAACTTAAGAAATATAAAGATACACTTAAGGCCCTACTGGACACTTGAAGAACCGGCACACTGTCTCTTGAGTCTCGGTGTGCCTGATGCTATGATGACTTCGTAACCGCAAAGAACTATTATGAAACTCACAGAAAAGGAAAAAATCCAAGAGTGCATTTCTGAACTTCGATTTATTAGTAAAGGACTATTTGTTAAAGGGGACTATCATTGGCATTTAAATCTAAAAAATGTCTCCGATAGACTATCATCCATTCTTGAAAAAACTGAGGAGATTTGAAATGCTTACTGGTGATGACCTACTTAAAAAAGTCCAAAGTCTAGAAACTCATACTAGAGTTGTTCCTGTTGAACTCGCAAAGTTTCTTTCACAAGAAGTTTGCAAAGACCTAGACTACGATGAAATCTACAAACTTGCCGAAGAAGCAATGTCCCGTAGGTTTATGAGAAAGTATAATGTAAAGTCTCTCTGTGAAGAATACGGAGAGAGGTATGACTATGTTTTTCTTCACAATCGAATTGACCCATTAAATGTTTAAAACAAAATGTACGCACAAGACGCAAGAAACAAAACTGTTTGCAACTCTCAACTTTTCAAATTTATTATGGAAGATATTGAGATAGCAGTTCAAAATGAGAAGTTTGAGATTACTATGAACAATATTGATGACTTCAGAGAATGGACCCCACTTGGTACTGCTATTGTTGGGGTGTTGAGAACAAGAGGATTTGAAGTGGATGTATGTAAATACTCTTATATTACAACTATTTCTTGGGTGTGAATACGGAGAACGTTACGATTGAAAATTACTTAACTTCACAGTTTAAGTTTCCTGCTTCAACGGAATTGCCTCTGGAACTCACTTCCTTTGGTCTTACATTACCTCCACAGGCATAGACGGTATTTCCTACCGCAAGAATATTCTTTGCCGCATTAAGGTCCCTATCGTGATGAGCACCACAATACAGACACTTCTTCAACTGCCACATAAGACAGTCAAATCCATTAAAATCTCTGTATAATATCTTTGTAGTTAAAAACTTCCACTATGATTAACCAATCCTTTGTAGTTAAAGATTTTGAGAATGAAGAGACTTATGAGTTTTATCTAATCAGTGAGAATAACTGGTTGGGTAAGCGAGGAGATAAAGAAGTTAAACTAGAACAACAAGATGTTGAGGGGCATTATGACTACTTCACCTCTCACTGGCAGGATTATGATGTGACGCTTCTGGAACCGGCACAGTAAACGAGCACGGGCTCCAAAATGTGCTATTCTAGAGGAATCAACCAACTACTTTCTTATCATTGGAGTTGCCCGACACTTTAATGACAATCATTCAACAAACATTCACACATTAAAATAGTATGATTAATCTAAACAACCTATCTAAGAAAGAAATTCTTGAACTTGAAAAACAACTTCAAGAATACAAGAAAACAGAAAAGTTTTTAACTGGATACAAAGTGACTTTTTGTGTGAAGTTCAATCCAGAAACTCATAAAGAAAGCGACCTTAACGACACTGAATCATTTGGTGATTGGTTGTGTGATGTTATTCCAAAGGAAATCATTGGGTCATTTAATCTTAAAAAACCAGAATCAGTAAGTCTTTTTAATGTTGAAGAAATGATCGAGGAAGATGAGAAGTATTGGAAATGTTGGACTGAGTGGGATAACTGAAATGATTACTGATCCAACAACCTCAAAAAGCAATGACTCAACAACTCTCTGACGCTACGATTCATAAACTTGCTGATGCTCTAACTGCGGATGCGATTAAGTATCTTGAAACTGATGAAGAAGTTATTGAAACTTTGGTAAGTGTAATTGATAGGTTTCTAATTGACCGAATGGGACAGATGGATGATATTCTTTTGAATGAACTGTCTATTCAGATTCTTGAGAAAATCAACATCACTCCTGTTAACAAATGACTAATTCAAATCTTTCCAAGATTAAACCAAAGTTAAGAACGACTGGGCGAGTATCTGGAAACTTTGGTAGAAATCGGGTAAAAGCAAACTCTCCACTTCAAACTATTGGTGAAACTAAAGGTGCGGTAGGCAATCTACCAACGCAAGATGATTACCTTGCTAGATTGTATCACGCATTTGATTCAACTACCGATGTGAAGCTCAAAAAGTTTATTTACAGTCAGATTCGCCAAATCCTAATCCAACAGGGTAAGTGGTAATCTAGGTATAACGAATAGTGGGTGTGCCACTTGTGGAACTGGCACACTAAACGGGCACAGCCCTGAAAATGTGGTACTCTAGATGAGTGGAGGGGCTCTGGCGCCTTACTACAGTTCACTTAACTAAATCAAAAATGATTACTCAAGTCGTTCAGTATAAAAATCTTGATGCAGTTTATCAGAATCAACTTCCTCAAGATATTTGCGCCGAACAAATGGTTTATGTTGTGAAAGATAATAAAAACACTGTAAAATCTATTACGACTTCTGTTCTTGCTGCTATTCAAAAGACGCAAAAATGACTTTGATTGATATTGTAGCTATACTTGCCTGTTTAGGCGCTGCGATATTTGCTATATCTGTTATCTATAATACGATTCTAAACTACTCCGACAACGCAACTCACCTCAAATGAATAACACTTTTTCTCTCACTTCTAACTACGGCCACGTTCACATCGGTTTTCTTTACATTGGCTGGAACAATGTTGTTTATCCTAATGCTAATGCGATTGATTGTGGTGAGGAGTTGTTCGGTATTGGTATCGGACGATTCTATGCTGGTTGTTATTCTGGTTCTGGCTGGTGTGCTGGTTTTCTGAATGAATATGGTTGTCTCCCTGACTGATTAACTCTTACATACTCACTTATTTTAGAGGTAACACTATGTATTCTGACGATTCTCTCGCCGACAAGTTGTTTTCTGCTTTTGTTTTTGTTGGCGTTCCTCTCATTGTTGTAACCATCATAATCGCTACTCCTATTGCTAACTGGTATTCCGCAGGAGTGGAACAAAAAACAATCAACACTCAATGTGGAACTAACTACTCTCAACTTGATGTTCTGACGAGTAGCAAAAGCCTAACTGAACTCTGCCGCATCAAGAATCAATCCATCACTCTGAATCAAAAATGAACTTTAGTCAAACTCTCACAGTATTGTTTATTGGCTTGAAGCTCACTAGCTTTATTGCTTGGCCTTGGGTATGGGTTCTTTCTCCACTTTGGATTCCTCTTGCATTTGGCCTTTTTCTCAAGTTTCTTTCTTGGTTGCTTGGTCTCATCAGTAAAGATTGAGACTCACTAGCCCGTGTGCCAGTTGTGGAACCGGCACACTAAACGGGCACGACCCTGAAAATGTGGTATTCTAGAGGAGTGGAAGGGCGCTAGCGTCCCGATACGATTAGATAAAGCAACGGCAGCGGCTTAAAATAGACTCCTTTCATTTGTTCTTTCCTTCATTACTTAATCAAAATGGCTGTTGTTCTGAATCCTGATTTCGGTAATCGTGAAGTCGCAGTTGCGCTGGGTGTGCGTATGCTGAAGAACCCTACTGTTTCTATGACCGACATTCTGAACTTCATTGATAATGAAGTTCTCGTGAATGTTCCCGATGAAGATGTAGAGGCTATTGATGAGGTTGCTCTCGCAGTCTGAAATTAAGTTTAGTTCATTTTTCACCATTCTTTTTTTAACACAATGCAAAATCAAATGCCTGAAACTCTCGCTGATTTCATTCTTCTGCTGACTGCTGCTAAAGAAAAGTATGGTAATCTGAAAGTTCGCTACGTTTTCGAATCTGGTAATGTTGGTGATAGTGATGAGTATAATGAGTTTGAAGATATTGTGATTGCTGGAGGTGTTGAATCTCTTGTTCGCAGTAATCAATCTTCGGATAATGAGCGTTATTTCCTGTTTGTGAGATAATGAGCGTTATTTCCTGTTTGTGAATCGTTGATATAAAATATAACAGTGGGCCAGTCGTGGAACTGGTCCACTAGCACTCCCAAAGCGCCGTAGAACGTGCTATGATGAACGGGAAGTTCAAAAGCGAAAACCTAAAAAGTTTTTTTAACAATGACTTATTCTATCACAAAAAAAGGTCAAGTGATTGAGTTTGATTCTGCATTTGAATCGGCTCAAGAAGCAAAGAAATATGCCTCGGAGTTTCTCGGTTATAATACTTTCGCAATGGACTTGGTTGGAAAGATTAAGCTCTCATTCTCTCAAGAATCTTGGCTGCATTATCTCGCAACCGAGAGCCTGAACGCTTCTTTGTTTCCTGTAGAGAAAGAAGATGGTCCTTATCTTTCTTTGGTGAAGAAGATGTATGAGTGTGTGAAATCTCCTACTCGTAAGTTTCAAGTTCACATTCCTGGTGATATCACTCTTTCCACTGTTGTAAATGGTTTGAATGTAGGACACGTTTATGTCTTTGAGAATATGAACTATTCAGGTAAGATTACTCCTGAAGGTGTGCTTAAAGCAGAAGTGAGTGAAGATACTCTTAATCTTCTGGAAGATGCGAATGATAATCTTCTCAAACTCGCTCAAATGTACGGTCACGAAACAGGACAATGTTCTCTGTGTAATCGTCCGCTGAGTGATAAACTCTCCATTCAACTTGGAATGGGGCCAGTTTGCTTCAAGCGATTCAAAGAGGTGTAGTAATACATCTCTTTCTTTCTTTTTCTTTAACCTAATCTACTTACAAACAAACCAAAATGTCTAACCTTACTTCCGAGCAAATCAGCGAGATTCTGCTAGCACACTGCTATCGTGTGATTGATAATATGAATCACGATGATTTGGTGTCTTATGCTGTTCAAATGATGTGTGAATCATTTTATAAGAATCCAGGTCAAGGTGATACTGATGTTAATATGTTGATTCAAGATATTTGGTATGCTGAAGGTGAGGATGATGACTCTACTTTAGAGTTCGTTGCTGGTGTTGTAGGTAATGAGATTGCTGATGAAATCATGAAGACCACCCAGTTCTGAAATTAATTAAACTACCCCCCTTATCTGAATCAACAATGATTAGCCGCGAACAACTGATTGAAAGCTATGCAGATTCCCTCATTCAAGGGATGGACTATAAAACAATGGAACAATTTGTGTATGATACAATCACCGAAAACCTTGACAACTATTCAAACTATCAACTCGCAAAGGAAGTAGTTGGATACGATTCAAGTCTTTTTGACCTTTCTTTTAACGAAGACCTTAAAGACGACCAGATTGTGAGAAAGTTCGTGCAGGCTAATGATGTAGATGAAAGTTGGGAAGACTGACTTTAGTTAAAACTCCAGTAAAATCCATTTGTCCCACACCAAAATGACTAAAAAGACTTACGATTGGACTCAACCAGTAATGAGCCTACTTCACAAACTCCAAAAAGCTGATGTAAAGATTATCGCTGTTAATGATGGTGATGAATATGAAAATGTAGTAGGTGATACTAATCTCGCCGCCCGAAAAGATGCAGCAGATAGGATTACTGCTGTAGATGAATCGTGGGTGCGAGTTCAACATAAAGATGATTTCGCAACTCTATACATTGTCTTGGGTAATGATACTAACGAAATCCTTGCTGATTATGGTTTCACTCCTGGTAGTAAACTACAAGCAATCATTGAAGGTGTAAGTGAAGCCTTCTACGAACAATGGGAAGATGTTCCTTGTCCTATGGTCTGACTAATTCTTTATACCACTGTGCCGCTTGTAGAACTGGCACACTAAACGAGCACCAGTTCTAGAATGTGGTATTCTAGAGGAGTGGAAGGGATGCAATAAGGTTAAAGTATAAACAAAACTCATCAACAATTCCAATGAAAACTCGTCAAGAAATCATCACCAAGATTCAATCCATTCTGAAACTTCAGGCTGGAACTTCTTTTGAAGGTGAAGCCTCCGCAGCAGCAAATCTGATTGATAAGCTGTGCAAACAGTATGGATTGAGTGTGGATGAAATTGGGAAAGTTCAAGTTCTCGATGAGAGCTTCTACACCTACAAGCGTGTTAATGCTGCACACAATACTCTGCTTAATGCAGTCGCAAAGTTCTATGATGGAGCTGCATACATCAAGAATAGTGATGTAAAATCTCTTCAAATCATCGGTTCTGAAGGACAACAAATTCAAATCAGGCTCTATTTTGAATACCTTCTGGGTGTGATGGAGAAAGAATGTAATACTGCCTATGAAGCAGAAAAGGTTCTTTCTGAACTCACTGGTGGTTCTGTTTCTCGGAGTTTCAAAATCAACTTCCGAAAGGCATTTGCCGGAATGGTAAGTACCCGTCTGAATGAGATGAAAATTGAAGAGAATCGGATTCACGATGATGCGAAAGCCGTGAAAGAACAAGTTGCACTGATGCGCTTTGGTCGTGCAAAAGCAACTACTGGTGCTAATGGTGCTGGTGCATTTGCAGGTGCTGGTGTTGGTTCTTCCGTAAGTCTCAATCGCCAAGCATCAGGTTCTACTCGCCGTGCTCTTTGCGGAGTATAAAGAATAGTTGCTGTGCCACTTGTGGAACTGGCACACTAAACGAGCACGGAGCCCAAAATGTGGTATTCTTAAGAGGTGGAGAGGGCGAGAGAAGCACCCAAAACATAGTTAGTATAAACAAATCTTTCTTTTTTCAAAAATGATTCAAACCCGCACTCCCGAACAGATTGAAGCTCGCCGCGCTCGCGTTGCACAAATGACTGCTGAGGGTCGCGTGATGACTTCTACGATGCGCACTCGTATTGCGAATCAACAACGTAAAGCACAAAAACTTCAAGATGCAGCTGATGCTGTGATTGCTGGTCTAAGCGCCTCTCAAATCGCTTCTAATCGCTATAGCGGTATCTCCACAGCTGAAGTGGTTGTTAACGTTGCTCCAGAGGCTACTACTAACCTCCCACGCAATCAAAAAGAAGATACTCTCGCACTGAAAGCATCTAAAGTTCTTCAAGAGCTTCTGAATAGCTGAAAGAACTATCTCTTTAATCAACTCACACAAAAATACAAAATGATTGATGCTTTCACTGATTATCCTTTTCCATCTTGTGGTGACACCGCAGGGCAAACTGCACCAATCCGTAAATGTACCATCCTAACTTATGACCGAAATAAGTATTGCGATATTCTTGTTTATTTTGTAGATAGCGATGGTGATGAGACAGGATATGTTGATAGCATCAAAGCCGGATATCTTTATAAAAATGAAGCAAGGATTGATGATGGAGTAACCTTCTCAGATGATGAACTAAAAGCTCTTCCTTGGCGAAGTGTTTAACTTTATAAATCCAACTCTAACACTTTATCACACACACAACACTCAAAACAATGGCAAAACTTCAAGTTACTTCAATTGAATATGATTTTGATTGTGACGGTGAACAAAGTATTCCTCGTGCGCATCAAGAAAATCTAACTCAAAATACGATTGGTAAAGTGTATGAAGTAGAGGATGAAGACTATCTTGCTGATGTGATTAGTGATGAAACTGGTTGGTGTGTTAAATCTCTTGATTATGTTATTGTATGAAAGTAAACTATAGAAAGCTGATTGAAGATTGCATTGAAACTGGTATTGAGCGAGGATGGCGAAGAGCACATAAACATACCGAAAATCCAAATCCCGAATCAATAAAAGATACGATTCACGATTGTATAATGGAACAGTTTTATGAGTATTTCATCTTTGATAATGAGTTTTCAAATGACTAACACTTTTGATTATGATGAGTTTATGTCGGACGCAAATGGCGCTTATATGTATCATCCCAAACATCAACGATACGGTCAGTTTTTGATGAACTATCTCACACAACATCACCCCGATATTGTTGTGCCTGATGAAGTAGATTGCTTTTATAATGATAATAAGGTTCCAAAGTTTATGAGGTTTCTATGTAAACTCTCTGATGGTACTTGATAGCTACATTTTTATACGGCTGTGCCACCTGTAGCACTGGCACACTAAACGTGCGCTGGCCTGAAAATGTGGTATTCTAGAGGAGTGGAGGGACGAGGTGAGTGAGATAATAGGTTAGACTAAACAAATTCCTTCTCTGTTTCAATGAAAACAATCAAAGTGCAAATCATTGGTGGTGTTTCTACTAAATCTGTTATTGAATCTGGAGTTGATGAAATTCAACATCCTCTAACATTTCATGCCTATTCTGATACGATGAAGGCTCGCGTTCTGGAATCTTATCTTAAGAATCCAGAAAAAATTGTGTTGAGTTTCACTGATGAATCTCCTCGTGATGGTGAATGGCACGAGAGCCTTTTCAATTAACTAATCTCACATTCACTCACTCTAAAAACACAAAATGATTGTTTCTGAATTGATTCATAAGCTTCAACAGCTTCCTCCTGATAAAGAAGTCTGTATCACTGAGGGTTATGAATGTAAGTTTTATAAAGGAGAGTTTAGTGTTTCTTTATTTGAGGATGGTGATGATAGCTTTGTAGATATTGGTATTGGTGGATGTGGGATAGAATAATCTTTACAAACTTAAACAACAAACGAAAAATGGAGAAGATTAAATCTAAGTCTTCTTACACCACTACACAATGAGGTATAGAAACAACATTAAAGAACATCTTCTAGAGAGACATCTAAATCTAGAACTTCATCACCCAGTTTTAGATTTAGAATTGAATATTGCGACTTTCTATTGTTATAATCTATCAGGTCAAATTGTAGGATATCAGCAGTATAATCCTAATGGAGATAAAAAGATCTTCAATTCTAAACTAGAAGGAAGGTATTATACTTATCGTAAACTACCTACAGTTTCTCTATTTGGAACTGAAAGCTTATATCAATCTAATGGTGTTATCTATTTAACGGAAGGAGTATTTGATGCTGCGCGAATGACTAATGTAGGTCAATCTGCACTTGCAACTTTAACTAATAATCCACCTAAAGATTATAAGAATTACTTGCAAATGTTAGGTAGACCTATTGTTGTAGTATGTGATAATGATAGTGCAGGAAAACAACTCTTGCCTTATGGTGATTATGTAGAAGTTGTTCCTGATGAGGTTAAAGATCTAGGTGAAGCTCCTAATGATTATATTCAGTATCTTTTAAGTAAGTATGAATAAATGTTAAATTAAATGGTATAGTATGTTGTGGAAAAGCTGTGGAAAAGTGTTGAATATTGTGGAAAACTAAAGTAAGTTATGTGATACTATAAACCTTTTTTAAACGTTTCTTTTAATCGTCATCTAATCGTTTATAAATGCTTTAGGTTATGCTATTCTAAACCTTTTTTAAACGTTTCTTTTAATCGTCGTCCAGGATTTCTATAATTATATCACACCACTCCTTCACTGTCAAGTATTTCCTCCAAACCCCTTATCACCACTTGACGAATACTCCGAATGATGCTACACTAAAACAGTGAAGAATTGAATTTGCTAAATAATAACACTTATGAACAGTTAGTTCTGATAAGCTTACTTGAACTCTAGGCCACTGTAAGGTAATACTTATACGCCAATCAGAGGTAACAAAAGTAATCAGAAAGAATGTGAAATAAGTCATATCAATATCCTTAACACGAGAATTAAACTCTTTGTGAAGTGTTGGATAATATAACATAAAGTTACAACTCATATAATAGGCTATAAGGCTCTCTAGAATGTTTTAAGCATTCAGTCTAAAGAGAGATTTTGTTGTGTTTATTCATAATAGCATTTTCATAAAAGAGGATACGTGGGGAGGTTCGTTATTCTTACTAGGCAGCAGTGATTCACTTCGTGTTAATCAGCGCCAGGATGTAACAAACACCTTCGTCTTTAATCCTTCCCAGTTATAGTTACAGCTTCGTCATTAAATCTTCTTATGAATGGGAACTTCGTCATTAGCAGTACTAAATACTTCTTCACTTCGTCCTGAAAGCATTATACTCAGATGTCGTGAGTAACATCGTCTTGATGTACTTTTCATTTATTGTTTACATCGTCTATTCACAGTTATTTCGTTATTTGGATACGTGGGGGAGGTTCGTTATTCTTACTAGATAAGGGTTACACACTTCTATACATTTGCCTCTGTGTATAGAGAATAGAGGACAACTCTTCGTTTATTCTTTATACTGAAAGATACAGTTATTTCGTTATTTGGATACCTGGGGGAGGTTCGTTATTCTTACTAGATAAGGGTTACACACTTCTATACATTTAGTGCTAAATGTAGCAAATAGCAGTTAATTCTTCGTTTATTGTTATAGCAGTCTAATCGTATTCCTTCGTTTATTGTAATCGACAGTGTATTGCGATTTATTTGTGATTCTTATGGTAAACCGTTGCCCGTATATAATAGTAGGAGTCCCACTATTCCGAAAGGCTGTTGCTAACCACTTGTAGATATATAAATTTCTGAAAAATTTTTGAGAAAGGCTCCATTGCTAACCACTTGTAGATATATAAATTTCTGAAAAATTTTTCCGAGAAGTTAAAACCATTTTTTGTAAAGTAAATTCCTCAAAAATTTTTCCGAGAAGTTAAAACCATTTTTTGTAAAGTAAATTCCTCAAAAATTTTTCCGAGAAGTTAAAACTGTTTTTCTCTATATAATTCTTGGTAAGACTAATTAAAAGAAAATGAATTTAGAAGAATACGAAAAGGATCTCTTAATTGAGACAATAGGACACCGTTTAGAGAATGATGAGTCTCTTTTATATCGCACAAGTCTAAAAGAGAACTTAGAAGATTTATTGAGTAAGCTAGAAGATGAATAGATAATATTGACGAGTATGCTATAATATACTTGTAAACTTAATTACACACTATAAACGATATGACGAAGGGATTTACTGTAAAGGCAAAACTTCCAGAGAAGGGGCCAAATGAAAATGAATTTGATCTTCAAGCTGCTAAAGATATGGTGCGGGGTAAGACAGTAGTGTTCTGTCTACCTGGCCGAGGAGTATCTTATACTTACTTGAAGAATTTCGTTCAGTTATGTTTTGATTTAGTTTCCAATGGAGTAGGAATTGCGATTCAACAAGATTACTCTTCAATGGTAAACTTTGCTCGTTGTAAGTGTCTTGGAGCAAATGTATTGAGAGGGCCAGATCAATTACCTTGGAACGGTCAGCTTGAGTATGATTATCAACTTTGGATTGACTCTGATATTGTTTTTAATACTGAAGTGTTCTATCGTTTGGTTGCGATGAATAAGGATATTGCTTCTGGATGGTATCTTACAGAAGACCGTAAGACTGCTTCGTGTGCTCACTGGTTGGAAGAAGATGACTTTAAGAACAATGGGGGCGTAATGAATCACGAAACGATTGAGACCCTTCCTAAGCGTCGTAAACCGTTCACAGTAGATTACATTGGATTTGGTTGGACGTTGATTAAAAAAGGAGTCTTTGAGAATCCAAAGATGACCTATCCTTGGTTCGCACCTAAACTTCAAGTTTTTGGAAATGGTGAAGTTCAGGATATGTGTGGAGAAGATGTGTCGTTCTGTTTAGACGCAATCGCAGCAGGTTATGAGATTTGGGTGGACCCTCTTAGTAGAGTAGGTCACGAAAAAATGGGAGTTATTTGAGATACTCTCATCTAGGCACTTGACTCACTCTCTCAACCTTGATAGACTAAGAGAGTTCTAAACAACATACTAAGAGGGAGGTACTTCTCACTTATGGCGCTAAATCGTAAAGATATGCAAATTAAGAGTAATTCAAAAAATACTCGTCAAGGGCAAGGCAAAAATACTAAGTATGCTGCAACAAGTTCTAATAAAGCTCGTAAAAAAACGAGAGGTCAGGGTAAATAATCTAAAATGGAAATTGAAGAGGAATTTAATTCAATAAATTCAAAAGATCTTTGGGTTTATAACAAACTTCAACTTTCCAAACTTCTTAATTATAATTGTGGTCCCGCAGGAATGAAAGTTCATTCTTCGGGACTTTATATTGTGCGACCTTCTGTGAATTTTATGGGAATGGGGAAAAAATCTCGTATAGTTTTTTTGGAATCCTCTACGGAACATCTACATCCTGGTGAATTTTGGTGTGAAATCTTTAAAGGAGAGCATCTAAGTGTTGATTTTATGAATGAGAAGTCTATTTTAGTAGTTAAAGGTCATCGGAACGTAAAAAACTCGCTTTCTAGGTGGAATTGTTGGAGTAAAGTGAACCGCTCTATTGAATTTCCGGCAATTTTGGAGAATCTAGTAGGAGGTTATAAGGTTATCAACTGTGAATTCATTGGAAATAAGCTCATTGAGGTGCATTTTCGTCCAAATCCTGATTTTAGATATGGAAATTCAATTGCAATACCCGTATGGAGAAATGAAACTTCCCGTTCTTATAAGAATTTTAAGTATATTGAAGACTCCGATGCAGATAGATTGGGATTTTGGATAAAATAAATAATCTTTTTGGAGTTTTATGTAATTGGAACAGTTTTCAATGGGAAATCATCTCCTTTTAGAGGTGTATGATGTAGAATTTGAGCTTTTGAACACACTTGAACCCTTATTAGATGTAATAAGGAAAGGAATTAATCGCGCAAATATGACGATTTTAACCTATTATGGTTATAAGTTCACTCCACAAGGACTTACTATATTTTTTGCTCTTGCAGAAAGTCACGTTTCGTTACATTCTTTCCCTGAAGAAGGTTGTTTGAGCTTTGATGCTTATACTTGTGGTCCAGCTAATCCTAAAATCATTGTAATTGAACTACTTAAATATCTAAATTCGGATAATTATAAATTAAGACAATTGTATAGATAGTTTTAGAGATTTAGAAACCTCTTTAAAAGTTTCTCCTGTAACTTAAATAGGAGACAAAACAAATGGGCCTCTCGCCAGTAGATAGAAACACCGAATATATGAAGGATACTTGGGGTACAACCCGATTAGTCACTGATTATGTCGCAGAACCAAAGAAAATTCTTCAAGAAATTATGTATGATCCAGCTCTCACCAATAAAAATGCAAAGCAGGAGCTGTTTGAAACCTCTGATGATGAGTTTTCTTATGGAATTGAGCCAACTTATAATATTGGAAAAGATCAAAAGCTCATTTGTGACTGAATAAATAACTTTGGTATTATAGTTTTTTAATGGCGATCACAATATCAAGAGGATTTAAGGATATTAGCTTCTCCTTTTCAAAAAATCCAATCACAAATGATATTTTAGTTCTTCAAAATGAAGATGCGATTAAAAAATCTGTAATAAATTTAGTTCGTACTCAAATTGGGGAGAGGTTCTTCAATAGTTTAATTGGGTCCTCTCTTGAAAAATCACTATTTGAATTAAATACTGAAGAAATAGCATCATATATTGATGAAGAAATCACCAACTTATTAAATAACTTTGAGCCAAGAATTAGAGTAAGAGAAGTGATGGCTGAGCCAGAGTATGATACAAATGATTTAAATGTGAAAATACAATATGATATTGTTGGCCTTCCTGTTCCGACACAAAATATAGAATTTTTACTTCAACCCACTAGGCTATAATGTCATTCAATCAGTTTACGAATTTAGACTTTAATAGTTTAAGAACCCAAATTAAAGACTACTTGAGAGCAAACAGTAATTTTACTGATTTTGACTTTGAAGGGTCTAATTTTTCAGTATTGATTGATACTCTAGCCTATAATACTTACATTACCTCCTTTAACACCAATATGGCTGTTAATGAGAGCTTTATTGATAGTGCTACATTAAGAGAGAATGTAGTATCATTAGCAAGAAATATTGGTTATGTACCTCGTTCAAAAAGATCAGCTCGTGCGATTATAAGTTTTTCAGTTAATACTTCAGCATTTGATACAAATAAAAATATTAGAAATATTACATTAAAATCAGGAGTTGTTGCTCTTGGTTTAGTTCAAGGTGGAAGTTTTATATTTTCAATTCCAGATGATATTACAGTTACAGTAGATGAAAATCAAAATGCATACTTTAATAATATTGAAATTTATGAAGGATCATATTTAACCAAGAATTTTAATGTGAATAGTGGAACTCCAAATCAAAAATTTGTAATTCCAAATCCCAATGTTGATAGTACAACAGTAAGAGTGCGAGTAATCACTAACGTAACAGAAGAATATCAACAGTTTGCAAATATATTTAAGGTTGATAGTAATACAAGAATGTATTTACTTCAGGAAGTATTAGATGAAAAGTATCAAATTGTTTTTGGAGATGATATTCTAGGTAAAAAACCTGAAAATGGAGCAGCAATATTTGTAAGTTATATTGTTACCAATGGAACTTCAGGTAATGGTGCAAGAAATTTTAGTTTCTCTGGAATTCTTAAGGATAATAATGATAATGTAATTACAACAGGTATCTCTCTTGTAACCGCCATACAGGCGTCTGAAAATGGTGATGATATAGAACCATTAGATAATGTAAAATACCTCGCTCCAAGGGTGTATGCATCACAATACAGAGCGGTTTCATCTAATGATTATAAGAGTTTAATTCCATTCCTATTTTCAAATGTAGAATCTGTAAGTGCATATGGAGGAGAAGAGTTACCGACTCCAGAATATGGAAAAGTTTTTATATCAGTGAAGCCAAAGAATGGAACTTTTATTTCAAATGCAACTAAAGATAGAATTTTAAAACAACTCAAGACATATTCAATTGCTGGAATTAAACCTCAACTAGTAGATTTAAAATACCTTTATGTAGAATTAAGTTCATCGGTATACTACAATAAGAGTAAAGTAAATAATTTAGACAGTTTAAGATCAAGTGTAATTAATACAATTACACAATATGCAAAATCTTCTGATTTGAATGTGTTTGGAGGAAGATTTAAGTATAGTAAAATGACTTCATTAATTGATAATACTAGCAATGGTATTACATCAAATATTACTACAGTTAAAATTAGAAGAAATCTATTTCCAGTAGTGAATAAAAATGCAACTTATGAAATCTGTTTTGGAAATCGTTTTCATATTAAAAAGTCAAACTCAACTGATGGTGGAGGATATAATATAAAATCTACAGGATTTAAAATTAAAGATAATTCAAATACATTATATCTTGGAGATACTCCAACTTCAGATAAAGAAGGAGTGCTATTCTTCTTTAAAATTGTAGATCAAACTCCAGTTAATGTGGTCGCAAATGTAGGAAAAATTAATTATCTAAAGGGTGAGATTATATTAAATTCTGTTGTATTCACTTCATTTGATGGAGCTGAAATACAAATTGAAGCAGTTCCAGAATCAAATGACGTTATTGGGTTGAGAGAGTTATATCTTCAACTAAATACGACTAATCTAAACGTTCAAATGGTAGAAGATACTCTTGCATCAGGCTATGACCTATCAGGCAAAAGTTATACAGTATCTTCCAGTTATACTAACGGTTCTTTCATAAGATAAAATGACTGATATTAGAAAAGTAAAAATAGAAAGTATTTTAGAATCCCAAATTCCTGGATTTTTATCATCAGATTCACCACTATTTAAAGAATTTTTAACTCAATATTATATTTCACAGACTCATTCAACTGGGACGTTAGATTTTGCAAATAATTTAACTGATTATAAAAATATATCAACATATGCATCTGAAAAATTATATACATCTACGCATACTTGCAGTTTAACCCAAGAGGTTCTTTCATTTGATGATGAGATTCAGGTTAATTCAACTATAGGATTTCCTGATAAGTACGGACTTATTCAAATTGATGAAGAAATTATTACGTATACTGGAATTACAACAAATTCTTTCACTGGATGTGTTCGTGGATTTAGTGGAGTATCTGAAATCAATGATACTCAAGATGTTACTGGATTAGTTTTTTCAGTCACAACTGCAGAAGAGCATACAACATCATCAACTGTTAAGAATTTAAATCTTGTTTTTTATCAAAAATTATTTGAAAAGTTTAAAGCTCATTATTTACCTGATTTTGAAGATAGAGAATTTAGTTCCAAAATTGACTTAGAGTTAATTTTAAGTCGTGCTAGAGATTTCTATCTTACAAAGGGTACTGATACTTCATTTAAAATTTTATTTGAAATTTTATATGATGATGCAGTTACAATAATTAAACCTCAAGAATATATAATTCGTTCATCTGATAATCAAGAATTAGTTACAAAAAATATACTAGTAGAACCTTTAAGTGGAAAGTTTATTCCATCAGAAGTTATTGGATATACCATAACTCAAGATTTACCAAGTGAAGTAACTGCAAGTGCTGCAATTTATAATGTAGAATTTAGACCTACTGATGAGGTCACTTTATATGAAATCTCATTAGATTCAGAATCATTTATCTATAATTTCAATTCAACCAAAAAAACTATCATTATAGAAAGACTATCAGATAGTCTTATTGTAGACTCAACTGTAGGTTTCCCTGATTCTGGAACATTATATGTAAAAGTAAAGAATTTTGATGGAACTTATACAGTTAATACTCTACAGTATTCAGGTAAAACTATTAATCAATTTTTAAATATAACAAATATTTCTCAATTAATATATGATACTATTAAATCTGGAGATGAAATTATAGAAGATAATTTACTCCAAATTATACTTGATGATGCATCTACAGTTAAATTTAGACTTGTTAATGTACTTGGTAGTTTTGATTATTCAAATACCAATACAATTGAAGTTAATGATATGATATTTCTCTCTTCATTTGGTGAGAATTTTGTAGACAATCCAGGATATTCAAGTTGGATTTATAATTATCCCACATATCACGAAATTGAACCTACTACTTCTGGTTTTATTACATTTAAAGATTCTGTTAGATTTGTAATTGGAGAAATAGTTGAATTATTGGATAGTAATAATAATTCAATCAAAACAGAAGTTATAAGTATAATATCTAAAAATCAAATAGAAGTTGCAAATAATTCAGGACAGGATAAAGTTAAATTAAAAAAAACTATAATGAAAAATGATGCAGACTCATCAATTTGTGTAAATATTGAAAATGTATATTCAAATGAATCTAAAAAAAGTATAATTGTAACATCTTCTGGACTGCCTGTTATTTCCGATAAAAATAGATTAAATCCATTTACATATAATATTATTGGGATTGGTTATACCTTCACTACAACAAGAATAGATGAACCTACTATTAGTATTCCACATAATTTATTAAGTGGTAATAAAATTTATATCACTTCTAATAATGTAGGTTTATCTACAGGGCAATATTATGTAAAGAAGGTAAACAATAATCAAATATCTTTATACCAAAGCACTAGCGATTTATATTTAAGTTTTGCTAATAATTCAAATTTATCATCACATTCTAATTCAATTAATATTATTGAACCTTCAGTTAATAATATCATTGGAGTAGCTACTGCTATAGGATATGAAGAATCAAATAATAAATTTGCAAATCAATTATTACTTAAGGAGTTTAATGTAGAGGATTCTTTCTACAGAAATAAAATCACTTCCAGTAGTCAAATATATACTATTGAGGATGCCTATAATGCATTTAGTTAGGAGGATAGCCAATTAATGGCGAATTTAGTAGACGAAAATACAAAAAGTACTATAGATAAGTCTTTAGGGCTGCTAATAAATGGTGTTGAATTATATTCGCCATCAGTTTTAAATGAAACAATATATTTTGGAGAGATTTCCGACGTTCAAATTTTAAATGAAGGAACTGGATATGATGTAATTACCCCATCAAGTATTGAGATTTTAGATTTAGAAGGATTTGGCGAAGGAGCCAAAGTATGGGGAAATATGAAGGGTAAACTTACTGAAGTTTTAGTAATTTCACCTGGAATTGGTTATGATAGAAAGCCAACTTTAAGTTTAACTGGAGGTAATTTTACTGGTGGAGTTGAATTAGAAACAAATTTAATCAAAAAAACATTAACCGCAAGTTTTGTACCTAATGTCGTAGGTGTAAGTTTAACTACAATTACATTCATTGAAAATCATAATTTTGAAAATGGCGAAAGACTTATATACAATACAAATTCATTCCCTCCAGTTGTTGGGTTAGTATCAAATTCATCATATTATGCTGGAATTGTAGATTTAAACACAATTTCATTATATAGAAGTTATTCTGATGCATTAAACAGATTAAATGAAATTAATACTCTGGCTACAGTTATCGGTATTAATACTGGAATTCAAGAATTTTCAACTTACAATGTTAAAAATATAATTGATAAGGTTTATATTAAGAGCTTTGATGGTGAATTATATAACAAAGTTATAAAATTACCTTCTAGAGAATATAATGATAGTAGTACATTAAGTGGAATTAGTACTGTTGATGATTATATCTACGCTAGAAATCACAACTTAAAAGAAAAAGATTTAATTGTATATAATTCATCATCAACTTCAATTGTAGGATTAGGTACAACTTCTCAATATTATGTTACAGTCATAGATGATAATAAATTTAAACTTTCAAATGCAGGGATAACCAATATTCCAGATGATTCAAATTATATTAACAAAATATATGTAAATTTTAATAGTATTGGAGTAGGAACTCATACGTTTTCATATCCACCAATTAAAATTTTAGTTTCATCTATACCAGGAACAACTTCAAATATTTCTCCAGTTTTAAAGCCAGTAGTTTTAGGCTCATTTGAGAGTATTTTTATTGAAGATTATGGAGTAGGGTATGGTATAAGTGAAGTTATAAATTTAAATAAAAATCCAATAATTCAAATTTCCGATTCATCTATTTCATCATCCAGTTTTAGCGATGACGCAGTTCTTCAACCAATTATACTTGAGGGTAAAATTGTAGAAGTTCAAATATTAAATTCTGGAAACAATTATCAAAGTAATATTGATATCATTGTTGATGGAGTAGGAAAATATGCGAAGTTATACCCAAACGTTATTAATGGTAAAATTGTAAGCGTAACAATATTATCTACTGGAGCTGGTTATATTTCAGGAAAAACTAGATTAGCAATTCAAAAAAGAGGTAGTGGGTCAAAATTTCTAGCAAATATTTCAAAATGGATTATTAATCAATATTTTAAAAATAAAGATATTATTGATAATAATTTAAATAATGGATATGTTATACCAAGTAGAAATGTTAAAAATTCTTTACAATTTATAAATCTATATCCATCAACAGAATTAAGAACCTCAATTAATGATGTTAATACAGAGTTAAAGTCTTCTCCTATTCTTGGATGGGCGTATGACGGAAATCCAATCTTAGGTCCTTATATTTATTCCAATGCTTCTATAGGTATAGTTACAAGTGGGTATAATACAAAAGATGTAGAGACTTTAAGTAATCAATTAAAAAGACCACCTACTAGTAAATTCTCTAGTGGTTACTTTATAGAAGATTATGAATATATTCCAGGAATATCAGAATTAGACGAACATAATGGAATGTATATCAGCACAGATAGAGGTGAATTATCTAGTGGAACATATGCTTATTTTATGACTGTTGATAACAAAACTGATAATAATCCAGTATATCCATATGTAATTGGAAAAACATTCAAAAATGAGCCAAATCCTCAAAATTATGACTCATCATATAATCAAAATATAGATTTTACAGACAAAACTTATATAAAGAATACAAATCCTTTATATTTAACCTCACAAACTTCTGGTTATGAGTATCTAAGAGATTCTCAAGAAAAGTACAAACAAGATGTCGTAGTTACAAATATATTAAGTTCAAAAATTGATAATATTAAAATATTAAATGCTGGAGAAAATTATAAAGTCGGAGACAAATTAGTTTTTAAAGTTGATAACGATCAAGATTTAATTCCAAGTGCTAAAATATCAAAATTAAATGGAAAAGTATTATCTAATATTGAAGTTGATATAACAACATATAGCAATGTAATATTTAAAAATGAGAATAATAAAATTATTGGAATTACTACCACTCCAAATTTAATTGAAAATTTAAATTATGTTTATATTTCAAATGGAACTGATTCTAACCTAGATGGAAATAAAATAGTCACAGTTAAAAATAAAACTGTTAATTTAGAGTCAAATCATACTGCTAGTGGAATCACTGCTTACATTAAGGTAAATGATATTTCTGGATTTTTAATAGATGATTACATTCAAATAGATAATGAAATTGTTAAAATTATTGAAATATTCCCACAACAATCCAAATTTTTTGTATATCGTTCGGGCACTTTAGGTATTCATACTGCTGGTGAGTCTTTAGTAACATTATTGCCTACTAAATTTGAATTCATAGAAGCTAAAATTACATCACAATTAAGTATAGATAATAAACAATACTTTAATCCAAAAAATTCTATAGGATTAGGTACAACTGGTTCAGTTATAGTAAACAATAATACAAACACAACTTATGCTGTTCCACAACAAACTGTCTATATCCCAAATCATCATTATGAATCAAATCAATCTTTAACTTATTCTGTTATTGGAGCTGGAGTAAGTGGATTATTAGTAAGTAATAATGGAAGTGGAGCTAATACATTTAGACTTACAAACGGACAAACAGTATATGCTATAAATTTAGGAAATGATTATCTGGGAATATCAACAGTTGGTTATAGTTCAAGTCCATTATACTTTAGAGAACTCTCATATACAGAAGATGAAATTCACTCATTTACATACGTTAAACCTGGAATAACCACTGCAAAAGTAGAATTAAGTACTTTATCTGTCTCTACTAACGAAAATCACGAACTTTTAACAAATGATTCAATTAGATTAAGTGCTTTAGATGAAACTTGGGAGTATTATGTTGTAAAATTTGATTTCAATCAAAATTATAAGATTAAAAAGAGTTCAAACACTTCCTTTGATATTAATTTATCCACAAAGCCTCAATTTATTAGTTATGGTAAAAATATTTCACCTGGAAATATTTCATATACAACTGACTCTGTAAATGCTCGTGGGAGTATCTCTGACGTAAAAATAATCACTTCAAGTAGTCTTTATAAAACTGTTCCAATTATTGAGTCTGTAGAGTCTGACGAGGGGATAAATGCAAATTTACTCGCATACTCAAATAAAATTGGAAAAATTGATTCAGTTGAAAGAATTAAAGATGGATTTGATTATCCAAGTGATATAACACTTCAACCAAAATTAAGCACAAATACAATATGCTATCTTGATAATATCAATAAAGTAGGAAAAGTTAATGTATTATTTGGGGGAAAAAATTACAATTCTCCACCTTCATTAAAAGTTATAGGAAATGATTCCGTAATATTAAATGCAAAACTTAAAAACTCTACTGTAAAATCTGTTAGTGTTGACGTTACACCAAATAATTTATCAGTAGCATTAGAAATTATTCCCATTAATAATTCTAACGGATTTGATATATTAAACATTTATTCAACATCTAATACAACTAATAGAATTGAAGTAGACATTAATCAATTTCCACTAATTTATAGGGACTATGCAGATCCTATAATAGATTTTCCTTTTAGTATATCTGATTCTATTTTTATAGAGAATTGTAGAATTGATGAAGTAAATAGTGTAAATTACAATTCAATAAATCATTCTAATTCATTTTTTAAAGTAGTTGGAGTAAATACTTCACTAGGTTATATTGATTATTCAACTTCAAATATTGGTATTGGATCAACTACATTTGGATCTTATAATTATTTTAATGGGTATGGAACAGTAGTTAATAAAAATATATTAGCTAAATTTGAGATGGTTCTAGAAAAAAATAATTATATTAACGGAGAATCAATAAAAGTATTAGATAGTGAAAATAATATTAAATTTACTGGTTTAGTAATGAGTGAAAATGGGTGGAATATTAAAAGAAATCAATTAAGATTAACAAAAACTGAAGGTGTATTAAAAAAGGATGATATAATTATTGGATCAAAATCATTTTTAGAGGGTAAAGTATTATATTCAAATTCTTTCACAATGAAGGCAACTCTTGGATCTACAAGAGATAAAATAAATTATACAAATAAAAATATTGAAGATTTAAATAGTGATACGAAGAAGATTCAGGATAGTAATTATTATCAAGATTTTTCGTATTCAATTAAAGGTGTAACTCCATATGAAACTTGGAAGGAGTCAGTAAAATCAATAGTGCATCCATCGGGATTTAAAGAGTTTTCAGATTTACAGATTCTAAGCCAGCCATCAAATAATTTAACAGTAAGTACTACAGACTCAACATTAGAATTTAATATAGAAATTGAAAATGAGAACTCATTCTACACTAGAAGTAATTATACAGTAGGTTATGAAGATGATATGATAAATTCAACAACAATAGAAAGAGTCTATATGGGCTCAGGTGATAATTTATGGCCTGTTGCATACAAGGGAAATGCTAGCATTAAAGGTAAAGAATTACTTCCATATTTACTTAATAAATCTAACAATGTAATAGCAATTAAAGATATTAGTTCACAATTTACTGGAACTTATGATTTTATTAGTTTAGGTGCAACTAATGTTACATTCAATTCAAATGCTCCATATTACCTAGGAGTATCAACTTCAGGATTAGCTGTAGGAGATATGATTGGATATTCTACATATCACGAATACCCATATAACACTAAAATTATTTCTGTTGGAATTAATAGTATCAAAACTCTATATCCACATAAATTATACACGGGAATTAGTACAGAATCATTAGAATTTACAAGATATTTAAATCAAAATAAATTAGTTGGAATTACTTCTTTCATTTTAACTGGAGAAAATAATTCTCCAATTTATAAAGTAACCGGAGTCTCTACAAATATAAATGTAAGTTCAAGTACAATTCAATTAGATCACAATTTTGAAACAGGTCAAATAATACATTATGAAAATATTGGAGGAACTCCCATTGGAATTATAACAACTACAGATGTTATTGGTGGAATTTCAACAAATGTATTACCATCAAGTGTTTATGTAATCAAAACAGCTGAAAATAAATTCCAAGTTTCAGGTTTATCTACTACACAAAGACTTGGATTTACTACCTCTGGTAGTGGTATTCACAAATTTGTATTTGATTCTCCAAATGCAAGTAGTTTAATTACAATTGATGATATTATTCAAACTCCTATACATTTTAGAGGATTAAATGTTGAATTAACTTCGGGAATTGGAATAGGAACTTCAACAATTTATGTTTCTTCAGGAATTTCTTCATTATCTTCTATTGATATTTTAAAAATAGAAGATGAATATTTAAAAATTGTATCAGTTGGATTTGGTTCTACTAATTCAATAGAAGTTGAGCGTGGATTTTTAGGAACCACTGATAGTTCTCACATAGGAATACTCACAGCGACGGTATACAGGGGTAATTACTTAATTGATGAAGATATTATCTATTTCACATCTGCTCCATTTGGACCATCAGGATTACCTGGAATTGAAATTTCTTCTAAATTTAAAGGAAGAGCTTTTAGTAGAAGTTTTAGTCCAACAAGACCAAATGATAGAAATATAATCCTAGATGATATTTCAGATGAATTTGTTGGAGTGAGTAGTTTTGTATTAAAAGAGAATGGAAATAATGTTGTTGGTCTTTATACAAACACTAATGATTCAAATTTAATCAATATTAATAATAATCCATTCATATTAATTAATAATATTTCACAAATTACTCACGTAGATTATGAACTTACAACTCCAAATAATAATAGTATTGAATTTATAAGTGGAGTTCCAAATTCAGGAAAAATTTTAAAATTTGAAACAAATCAAGGGTATGGTTATATACCCTTTGTAGGAGCCGCTGCAACAGTTGCAGTTTCTATTGCGGGGACAATATCACAAATCTATCTTAATGGGGCTGGAAGTGGCTACAGGACTCCTCCTGTGATTAATATCGTCTCACCTATTGGCTCGGGGGCTTCAATATCAGCTACTATTGGTACATCTGGAACAATTACAAGTTTAACAATTGTAAACCCTGGTGTAGGGTACACTTTATCATATATTCCAGAAATTTCAATAGATGCTCCATTACCTTATTATAATTTAAATTTATCATATCAATCTGGAAATTCTGGTATTGGTTCCAATGCTAAAGCATCTATAGTTGTAGGAAGCGGTTCAAGTATAGAAAATATTGAAATAATTAATCCCGGACAAAATTATAAAGTTGGAGATATATTAAATGTAGTTGGTTTAATGACTGATGTTGGAGTAGGTCCGTCATTTGAAGGATTCAAAATTACGGTTAAAGAAGTATTCTCGGATACATTTACTGGATTATATCCAGGTCAATTTTTACAATTTGATGATATATCAAATGATTTTAATTCTATTAAAACAGTTTTTGATGTTACAACTGTATTGAATGGTGAAAAAACTAGATTAACATTTAAATCTAGTAACCCTACACAAGATATTGAAAATAACTTCTTTATTTTTATCAATGATGTACTACAACAACCAAAAATTTCATATAATTATGTTGGAGGAAAACTAATTTTCACTGAAGCTCCAATTTCGGAATCAAAGTGTAATATTTTATATTACCAAGGATCAATAGATGATACTCAATTAATAGTTCCATTACAATCTCTTAAAGAAGGTGATGAAATTAAATTAGAATCTAGTGAATTATCTAAATCAATTACAGGACAATTAGAAAGAATTATAAAGAGATTAATAAGTCCAAATAGTTTAGATACATTCCCATATAATCAAATAGGAATTAGTAGTAATATAGCTAGACCAATTAGTTGGACTAAACAAAAAAATGATAGATTAATTAATGGTTCTTATATTTCAAAATCTAGAAGCGAACAAAAATCTAAAATTTATCCAACTTCAAAGCTAATATGGAATGTAAATTCTTCAGATGAAGTATTTTACGTAGATAATGCTTATCCACTTTTCATTGAATTAGATAATGGAACTGGAGGATTAATTGAAGAAAAGAGAAATGTAAGAATAGTAAAAGACTATAATTTTGTCCCTGCATCAGTGTTGTCTATTAATGTTTCTGGTACGAGTACAATTTCTTCTATAGATATTGAGAATGGTGGAAGTGGGTATGATTTTACACCAGGAATTTCCATTTCCAACCCAACATCAGGAATACAAGACCCATTGTATAATTGGAATACTACTTTAGGAATTTCTACAATTTATGATTTTAATTCAATAGTACAAGGTGATGTTATTATCAGCGTAGGTGATAATAACTTAGTTGCAATATCAACTAACTTAACTAACTGGGAGTTTGATTCACTAGATTATCCATCAAATATAGATCTTAAAAAGATTGGAGTTTCTACTGAAAATAGTTATATTTCGGTTGGTAGTAATGGTAAAATATTTTCAAAGCTGAATAAAGATGCATCTTGGACTGTTTGTGGAATTAAAACCGAAATATATAATGGATTTGTTTTCCAAGGATTAGCAGATAGTTCATATGCTGGAACTTTTAATGATATAATCTATAATTCATACTTAGATTTTTGGATTTCAGTTGGAGATAATGGAAAAATTTATACAGGTGTAGGTATTGGAACTACAATATTTACGGAATGTAAAGCCAAATCTATTGATTATAAATCTATCGCATATAATTCAATCACTATGGTTGCAGTTGGTTATTCTGGTATCAATAAAAGTATAGATGGGAAAGCTTGGACTGAAGTTACTAATACCCAATCATATAATTTTGTTCTGTGGGATGGAAGTAAATTTGTAATTACATCAGATGGAGGGATATACACTTTAGATAATAATGGTAATAATCCTAGTTTAGTTGTTGGAAGTCCTACAAATTTAAATAAAATCTCACAATATAATGATCTTTATATTGGAATAGATTTTAGTGGTAATGTATATCATTCATTCAATTTATCTGATTGGGAGTTAAGAATAATTCCAACAGCATCTCAAATAGCTGAAATTAAAACTATAGAAATTGATAATTCATATCGTCAAGGTGCAGTTGGAACATCTGGAACTATAATTTATTCTACTTTGGCGACCAATAGGGCGCAATTAGAAAATAATGTTATTAACGGTAGCATCTCTTCAATTAATATTATTAATGGTGGTTTTGGATATTCATCTGAAAAATCTCCAATTATTCTAATTGAAGAGCCCAAATCTCAAAGTGAAACCATATATGCAATCAATGCAGTAGGTGATTTTGGTAAAATTGTAGGAGTTAAAACTTCAAATACTGGAGTTGGTACTATAACTCCAAGTATAAGTTTTGAATTATTAACTGATTATTCTGTATCTGGATATGATACTTTAGATGATTATGGTATTACATTCAGTCATTTATCAGTTGGTGATTACTTTATTATCACAAACAGTAATGTAAGCACTATTACTGGCTATGCACTTACAGGAATTACTACATCTTTAGGTGGGATGAGTAATTATCCAATATCAAGAATAGGAACAGCTACAAGTTATATTGATGGCGTGTATAAAGTAGAAGATGTAAATACATCTTCTACTCCTCAAGGAATTGCAACAGTAACTTGTAATGTTGTTCCAGTTAATGGAGGTATTGGAATAAATACAAGTGGAGTTACTGGAAAATACTACGGAGATTATAGCTGGAGTAAAATTATTAACTATGAAAACAGAGCAATTAGAACTCCATTAGATTATACAGTAGATACTAACAATGGATTAACTGGATTATCTACTGCACCTACGGTTCAAAGAATACCTCCACTCATCTTTTAATAAATAAAGAAAAGTATCAAATCAATGTCCGCAATTATATCAGACCAATTTAGAGTTTTAAATGCAGAAACATTTAACAATTATATAGTAAGTGGTATTAATACCACTTACACTTTTATAGGTCAACCATATGCTACAAATCCAGAGGTAGGTATAGGAAGAACAGATTGGGGGTTTGGTCCAATCCCATTAGATACTATAGAGCAAGAAAATAGAATTAAAGAAACTCTTATTGCACTTAAAAAAATTACATCTGCAGACGTAAGGAGAGCAGTTAGAAAAAATATTTGGGAAAGCGGTCAAATCTATGAGATGTATAGACACGATTATAGTATTTACAATTTATCACCTCAAACTAATTCATCATCACTATATGAATCAAACTATTACGTCATAAATGAAAATTATAGAGTCTATATTTGCTTAAGTAATGGAACTAATACCGAAAATTCACTAGGTCGTCAATCTTTAGATCAACCTGATTTTGTTGATTTAGAGCCTAGACCTGCAGGTTCAAGTGGAGATGGTTATATTTGGAAGTATCTTTATACTATTAAGCCAGCAGATATTATTAAATTTGATACTGCAAATTATATTTCTTTACCTGAAAGTTGGGGAAATCCTGGTACTGAAAGTTCTTCAATTAAAAATAATGCAGTTAGTGGAAAAATTGAAAGTGTAATAGTAAAAGTGAAGGGTGCAGGATACCCAGCATCTAGTTCATTCTCTGGAATTCCCATTTTAGGTGATGGAGTTGGGGGCACTTTAACTATAATTACTAATTCCTTCGGTGAGGTTTCAGATGCAATTGTAACTGATGGAGGTTCTGGGTATACTAAGGGTATTGTTAAATTTGAAGTGGGAGCACCAGGAATACCTTTAACTTTTACTAGTGTATCTAATAGTATTGCAGAATTTGATGTAATCATACCACCAAAAGGCGGTCACGGTTATAACATTTATAATGAATTGGGTGCATATAGAATTTTAATTTATTCTCGTTTTGAAACTGATTCAACAAATCCAGATGTTATTGTTGGTAATGATTTTGCTACCGTTGGAATTATTAACAACCCTAAAGTAATAAGTGAATTAAATTATGTAAGTGCGTTAAAAGGACTAAAGTTAACCGAAGTAGATTCTACATATCGTGTAGATGATATTATAACACAAACAATTGGAACAGGTAAAACTGCTATTGGATATGTTGCGTCTTGGAATAATGATACTAAAATTCTTCGTTATTATCAACCAGCAGGAGCGGCTAATGCCTCAGTTGGCTATTCTTTAAATAATTTTACGTCTACTCCTACAACTGGAGGTAATTTAACAATTACAAATTCTTATGGTACGAGTTTACAAATTGATACCTCATTTAATGGTTCAACTATCACTATAAATAATGGTACGACTTATAATTTAGGAAGCAATTACACTTCTGGAATTTCTTCATCTGAATATGAAGCTGGTTCAGGTGATATCATTTATATTGATAACCGTCAGCCTATTCTTCGCTCATTAAGTCAAAAAGAAGACATTAAAATTATTCTAGAGTTCTAAAAAAGATGCCTCAAAATATTAATCTCAACATTTCTCCATATTATGACGATTTTGATGAGAATAAAAACTACTATAAAGTATTATTCAAGCCAGGGTCTTCAATTCAGGCTAGAGAATTAACTACTTTACAGTCTATTTTACAGAATCAAATTGAAAAATTTGGTAAGCACTTCTTTAAAGATGGTGCTATGGTTATACCTGGAAATGTAGCATTTGATTCTAATTATAATTGTGTTGAAATTAATAGTATCCATTTAGGAATACCTACAATTGAATACTTGCAAAATTTACAAGGAAAAACAATTAAAGGACAGACTAGTAATATTCTTGCTAAAATTGAAAGAGTTATTGATGAAAATTCATCAGAAAGAGAAAATAATACACTTTACATTAAATACCAATCATCAAGTCAATCAGACTTTACTAGTAGTAAATTTATTGATGGAGAAAATCTAGTAATTCAAGAAGATATTGAATATTCATTGGGAGTATTAAAACAAGGTAATACAATTGCTACAACAATATCAAATAATTGTAATTCAGTTGGTTCTGCAGTTAAAGTATCGCCTGGTGTTTATTTCATTCGTGGATTCTTTTTAAATATTGAAGCTCAAACATTAATCTTAGAGCAATATTCTAATACTCCATCATATAGAGTTGGACTTGCAATTAAAGAGACATTTGCTACAGCATCTAACGAATATAGTGATCTTCTTGATAATTCTCAAGGATTTTATAACTTTGCAGCACCTGGAGCAGATCGTTTATTAATTGAAAATGAACTAATAAAAAAACCATTAGATGATTTTAATGATGATAACTTCGTTCAACTTCTTAAGATTGAAAATGGTATTTTAGAGAGGATTGTAAAAACTACAGATTATAATGTATTTGCAGATGAGTTAGCTAGAAGAACTTATGATGAAAGCGGAGATTATTACATTAAACCATTTGATATTCAGATTAAAGAATCTTTAAATAATTATCTTGGAAATAATGGAGTTTATAATGAAGGACAAAATACAAAGCAAGGTGCTACACCTTCCAATGAATTAGCTTGTATTTCAATAAGCCCAGGTAAGGCTTATGTAAGAGGCTATGAGGTAGAATCAATCTCAAATACTATAATTGATTTAGATAAAACTAGAACTACTGATGTAGTAGTTAATGAGGCAGCTCAATTTAATTTTGGAACTCAAATTGAATTGAATAATGTTTATGGTACTATTTCAGTTGGATATGGAACAGATTCATATGTAAACTTATACAGAGGTAGAACTGCAGTTGCGGGAATATCTTCTGGTATTCAAATAGGTACAGCTAAACTTTATGATTTAAAATTAAAAGCCGCAGCATACCAGGATGAATCGTCTATTTTTGAGGCGTCATTATATGATATTCAAACTTATACTACATTAGAAATAAGTAGTGGATTAGATAAAAGTCTATTAAGATCTTCATTTATTGAAGGCGGAAATAGTGGTGCGAGTGGATTTCTAGTATCTGGAATTGGTAGTACAGCTACACAATTTGACTTATATCAAGTTTCAGGTAATTTTATTAAAAATGAATCATTAATTATAAATGGTATTGAAAATAATAGGATTATTAAATCTGTTATAGATTATGGAATTAATGATGTATATCAAATTACGTCTTATAATGAATCTCCAACAACTTTTACTGCAGATTTAGTACTTGGAAGAAAGTTAAATTTATCAGATAATCAATCCCCTTATACTATTACTGCGGGAGATTTGGGAATTAGTACGATTACTTCATCTAATAGTAATTTTTACACTAATATAAAAGTTGGAGATATTATATCTTACACTAAATCTGGAGAGATTTTGCCCACATATAATATAATTAAAAGTGTAGATTCATCTCTATCAGTAGCTACAATTAGCTCAATCACTAGTGTATCTAGAGTAAATAATGGAAATTTACCAACGACAACTATAAGTTCTAGTGATTTAAGAAAAGTCACAGTTGATGTTAAAGATGTTAATAATTCATTATATTCTAGCTTAAATCATAATTATGTATCAACAGTTGATTTAACTTCATCTAATATAACATTGAGAAAAACTTTAGATGTATTTACAATTAATAATTCTACAGTATTTGAAGTTTCTGTTTTTGAAGGAGTGACCGATTCAATTTTAGTTCCTTTTGATGAAGAAGCTTATACTTTAACTTACGCTGATGGTACAATTGAAGCATTAGATTCTCAAAAATTAATTCCAAATAAAGACTCTTCAAATAATTCAGCTCAAGGTAGAATAACATTAAGAAATTTAAATATATCTTCACCCCAAGACGCATATTTAACTGTAACCTATGAGAAAATAAAGTGTAAAACTAGGAAAAAGACTTTTAATAGGTGCGCTCAAATCACCATTGATAAAACAAATGCTGGAATTAATACTATAAGTTCTGGTTTAACATATAGTGATGTTTATGGGTGTAGAATTGAAGATTCTGCTATATCATTAAATATTCCAGATGCATCTTCAATTATTGGCGTATATGAGTCATCTAATAATAGTAATCCAACATTACCCTCATTTACGGTAAGTTCATTATCTGCAAGTATTACTAATTTAATTAAAGGTGAAAAAATTATTGGTTCAGAAACTAAAGCTGTAGCTACTTTAATTGATACAGATAATTCATCTAAAGTTTATTTTGGTTATTTAAATGATTCACAATTTAAAGTTGGAGAAACTGTTACATTCAAAGAAAGTGGGATTACTGCAATAATTGGTGGTATTACTATTGGAGATAAAAATATTCTAAATTCATATCTATTTGATAGTGGTAGTAGGTCTTCATATCTTGATTTTTCTCGTATTATTCGTAAACCTTCCGCAGAAGCACCAAAACGAAAAATTACAATTGTTTATAACTATTACTCAATTGAAAGTAATGATGATGGAACTTTTGTTGCTGTAAATTCTTATGATTTAAATAGATACGATGAAATTCCTTTAGTTGATGGTATTGGATGTAGTGATGTATTAGATTTTAGACCTAGAGTTTCAAATTATAATACCTCATCTGATATATCTCCATTTGAATTTAGGTCTAGATTATTTGAATCTAATAATGGCTCATCTAAAGATATTGTAGCAAAAGATAGTTCAATTGTATTATCATACAATTATTATTTGCCTAGAATTGATAAGCTATTCTTATCTAAATATGGAACGTTTAATTTACTAAAGGGAATACCATCATTATCACCTAAATTACCAGAAACTTTAGATTATTCTTTAGAAGTTGCAACTTTATATTTGCCTCCATATGTTTATAACGTTAATGATATTAAAGTAACAACTAACACCCATAAAAGATATACAATGAAAGATATCTCTAGATTAGATGATCGTATATCTAATGTTGAATATTACACTGCATTATCTTTATTAGAGTCCGATACTCAAAATCTAACTATTACTGATCCAAGTACTAATTTAAATAGATTTAAATCTGGTTTCTTTGTTGATAATTTTAGTTCATATAGTGGTGGAGATATTACAAATCAAGTATATAGGGCAAGTGTAGATGCAAATAGTAATATATTAAGACCACAATCATATACTAGTTACATTGATTTAGAGGTAGATTCAACAGAAAATGTAAATGTAAAGAAGATAGGTGATGTAATTTGCCTAAATTATGATGATATAGTTTATACTCAAAATAAATTTGCAACCAGGGTTGAAAATATAAATCCATTTAACGTTATCAATTGGATAGGAAATATTCAATTAAAACCTTCAACGGATACTTGGATTGAGCCTAAAATTATATCTAAACAAGAAGATACAGTTGAGGGTAATTATTTAAATACTCTTAATAACTTAAATGCTGATAGTAATACTGGACTTTCTCCTGCGGAATGGGGTTCTTGGACTACTAATTGGACTGGAACTCCAGTAATTACTAGAGGTTCAACATCTAGTGAGTTATCTAATAGTTCAGCGATTAATAGTAATGATACTAGAAGAAGTGAACGTACTCGCGGACATAATATAAGAGAAAGAGTAACTACAAATACAACAATTAGAGATAGATTTACAAATTTTACTCCAGTAACTACAACTGTAAATATAAATCAGTCTCGTCAAGGTATTCAAAATAAAGTCATAGAAAGATTTGATACTAAAACAGTTGGTAATCGTATATTATCTAGAGATACAATTACTACAATTAGATCCAGAAATATTGGAATCCTATCTAAAAGATTAAAACCCAACACACGTTTTTATGGTTTCTTTGATAATGTAGATGTTACGGGGTATGTAGTACCTAAATTAATTGAAATTGAAATGTTAACTGGTACTTTTAGTGCTGGAGAAGTAATAGAAGGAAATCTTGGGAAAATTTCAATAGTATTCAGACTTGCAACACAAAATCATAAGTATGGTGACTATAATTCTCCATCTGAAGTTTATTCTAAAAATCCATATGATATAAACTCTACAATACCTTCAAATTATTCATCTACATCTACAATATTAAATGTTGATACAAATTCATTAGATTTACAGAGTGAATCTGACTATTATGGATATATTTCATCAGGAATGCGTTTGGTTGGTAAAACAAGTGGATCAATTGCAAGAATAAAAAATATCAGAATAATTAGTGATAGTGCTGGCACCTTTATAGGTTCGCTATTTATTCCAGATCCTTCAATTCCAACAAATCCTAAATTTACAACTGGAACTAAAACATTTACATTAACTACTAGTTCTATAAATTCATCTATACCTGGAACCACAGATAGTAATGCAGAAGCTATTTTTACTTCAAGTGGATTAATTGAGAACATAGAGGAACATACTCTTCGTATTCGCAATGCAAGTATTGAAAGAATTCCTTTATCAGATTCAATTACTAGAACACTTACATCAAATACTATTGATACCTCAACATCTACAATAGATAGAACTGAAACTAATACTAGATTTGTTGACCCTTTAGCACAATCATTTGAAGTTACTGATAGAACTGGTGTTTATATTACTAAATGTGATGTATTCTTTAAAACAAAAGATAAAAATGATATTCCAGTTACAATGCAAGTGAGAACTATGCAGAATGGATTTCCTACTCAAAAAATACTACCTTTTGGGGAAGTAATATTAGAATCAAAGGATATTAAAATATCAGATACTTCATTAGTTCCAACTACATTTACATTCCCCTCTCCAATTTACCTAGAAGGTGGTAATTCATATTGCATAGTTCTTATTTCTGCATCTGATAGTTATACTGTTTGGATTTCTAGAATGGGCGAAGAAGATGTTACATCTTTAAATCAACAAGAAGGTAATCGTGTATTAGTATCACAACAACCAACTCTTGGATCATTATTTAAATCACAAAATGCATCAACGTGGGATGCAAGTCAATATGAAGATTTAAAGTTTAATTTATATCGTGCAGATTTTACATCTACCAGTGGAACTGCTACATTCTATAATCCAATTTTAGGTGTAGGTAATAGACAAATTGCATCTTTAAGGCCAAACCCAATAACTTCATATAGTCGTTCACTATTAGTTAACTTAAGTAAAAATTTATCCTCGTCTGATGTAAATTTAATTCAGTCTCAATATACATTAACTCAAACCTCAAATTCTACATTTACATCAAAAGTAAAGAGCGTAGTGGGTACTATAACTCCAACCGCAAATTTATCTATAGTAAATCCTGGAACTGCATTTACTGTTGGAGCTGTATCATATACTAATGTTGATTTGATTAGCCTTACAGGTACTGGTTCTGGAGGTAAGATAACCCTTGGGATTAGTACAGGAGTTGTAGGTTATGCAACAATTACTGATGGTGGGTCTGGATATTCAATTGGAGACGTACTAACTATTGATTATAAAGATTCTGGAAATTTAGGAAAGGACTTAGTTCTTACTATACCCAATACTGTTGGAATTTTAACTTCCGCAAATTCCATAATAATTGATGAAGTTCAAGGGAGCTTAACTATTTCCAGTGGAAATCTAATTATAAACGGAACTACACTCACTGGTACATACCCCACTCAAGTTTCAGAACTTACTGACGGATTACATTTTAAAGTAAATCATAATAATCACGGAATGTATTCCCAAAATAATTTAATAGCTCTATCTGGAATTGAGTCTGATATTCCTCCATCTAAATTAGTTTCTGATATAACATCATCTTCAACTGAAATTATTGTAGGCGATACAAGTACTTTTGTTACATTTGAAGGTAAGGTAGTAGGAATAGCAGATACAGGATATCTAGTTATTAATAATGAGATTATTGGTTACAGTGGAGTAAACACTTCCACTTCTACTATTACAATTAATACTGTACCTACATTTAGTCGTGGAGTTGATAGTACAGTTCCAACTTCACACTTCACTAATGATCTTGTGTTTAAATATGAATTCAATGGAATTTCATTGAGAAAAATTAATAAACAGCATAGTATGTCTGATGTGGATAGTTCAAAATATCCAATAGAACTAGATAACTATCACATTAAAATTGAAGATAGTGGAAACAAATACTTTAAACAATTTAAAACAGGTGGTTCATACCTATATGATACTTACAGTTTAACTGGAAAAGTTGTTCCAAGAGCAACCCAAAATATCTCCTATGATATTTTACATCCAGTAAGTAGTATACTTACTCCAGTTAGTACTGAAATTTCATCTAAAATAAGAACTGTTTCTGCGTCTAGCGTAAATGGAAATGAAATAGCATTTATAGATAACGGGTATGAGGATTTATCTTTAAACTCTGATAACGATTTTAATACAATGAGAGCAATTTTTTCTCGTATTAATGAACTTGAGTATTTAAGTGCTCCTAACAATAAATCACTTTCATTAAAAATACAATTAGATACAACTGATTCTAAAGTATCTCCAATGATTGATTTAGAAAGAATTGGAATGATTACTATAATGAATAGAATTGATTCGCCCATAACTAATTATATAACTGATTCTAGAGTCAATAAATTAATTGAAGATCCAACTTCTGCAATTTATGTTTCTCAAGCAGTAAAACTCGAAAAACCAGCAGATAGTTTGAAAGTCTTATTTGATGCATATCGTCATCAAAGTAATGATATTCGTGTTGCATATCGCATCTTTAGAAATGATACTCCAGATGAATATCAACTTTATCAGCTTTTCCCTGGATATGGAAACATTGATTCTAGAGGTAATACGATTGATATGAGTCTATGTAATGGTCTCCCAGATACTTTAGTTACCCCTTCTGGAAATTCATCCGAATATAAATCATATGCATACAATATGAGAAGCGGTATAACATTCACTGGATTCCAAATAAAAATTATAATGGCTGGAACCGACCAAGCAAATGTTCCAAAAATTAAAGATTTGCGAGTGATTTCAACATTATGATACCAGTAAAAGGACACATTGGATTATATAGAGACGAGCAAACCAATGCTATCATTAACAATAATGATAGCATTTATACAGAGTATATAAAATCTAGAGATAAATTAATTGAAGATGCAAAAAAATTAATAGAACTAGAAAATGAAATTATTGAGATAAAACTAATATTAAAAAAAGTTCTAGAAAATAAATAAAATAAAGGTAATTTACTAAAATGGCTCAACCAAATTCTAGAGACGAATTACTTGAATATTGTTTAAGGTCTTTGGGTGCTCCAATTTCAGAAATTAATGTAGATGAAGAACAGCTTAATGATAGATTAGATGATGCTCTTCAATATTTTCAAGAGAGGCATTTTGATGGAATACAAAGAGTATTTTTAAAGCATAAATTATTAAAAGAAGAAATTAATCTAATTAAAAAGGATCCAGTTTATGAAAATGCTTACTCTACAACTGGAATTACTACCGCAATTATTGAAGAGGCTCAAAACTTCATTCCACTCCCTGATACAATTGTAAGTATAAACAGTGTATTTAAATCAGATTCAACTCACATTTCAAGTGGAATGTTTAGTATAAAATATCAAATTTTCTTGAATGATTTATATACTATGGGAGGTCTAGATTTATTAAATTATGCAATGACTAAAACTTATCTAGAAGATATAAGTCGTATAATTACACCAGACGTTCAATTAAGATTTAATAAGAAAAATCACCGATTATATCTTGATATTGATTGGGCGAATGTTACTGCAAATCATTACATTATTATTGATTGCTATAGAATTGTAAGTCCTTCTGAATTTCCTAAAATATATAATGATTATTGGTTGAAGAAGTATTTAACTGCTACTATTAAAAAACAATGGGCACAAAATTTGAGTAAGTTTAATAACGTTCAATTACTAGGTGGAGTTACAATGAATGGAGAGAAGCTCTATTCTGATGCAGAGAGGGAGCTAGAAGCCATTGAGAAGCAGTTGAGAGATGAATATGAACTACCACCTCTAGGATTAATTGGGTGAGCTAATGGCGTTAAATCCTTATTTTTTAAATGGTACAAAAACAGAACAGGGATTAGTTCAAGATTTAGTAAATGAACTAATCAAAATGGGTGGGCAAGATGTAGTATATCTGCCTAGAAAGTTTATAAATGAAAAAACTATTATTAAAGAATTATTAGTCTCCAAATTTGATATAGGCTTTTCAATTGAAGCTTATGTATTAACCTATGATGGATTTGGGGGACAAGGAGATATATTAAGTAAATTTGGAGTAAGAAGTACCGATGAAATTACGTTTGTAATCTCAAAGGAGAGATACGAACAACTTATTATTCCGTTTATATCTAATCATTCTGACATCAAATTAACATCTAGACCTCAAGAAGGTGATTTAATTTATTTACCAATTGATAATGGATTATTTGAAATCAAATATGTAGATGTTAAAAAGCCATTCTATCAATTAAATAATTTATATTCATATCAACTAAAATGTGAACTATTTGAATATGAGGATGAAATTATTGATACTGGGATTGAACTTGTTGATAACTCTGTGAAAGATTTTGGATACACTCAAACATTAACAATGATTTCATCTGATGCTACAAATGCGGAAATATCTGTTGGACTAGCCTCATCTACATCTCAAAAATCAGTTTATTATGTTGATATAATAAATGGAGGTTATGGATATAAATCAATACCTACAGTTGAAATTGAAAACGCACCATCTGGTGGTAGAACTGCAGAAGCAGTAGCAACTTTAAAAACATTAGGAAATGCAAGCACAATTGATAAAATCTTAATCACAGATCCTGGATTTGGATATGAGGTTCAACCTAAAGTTAAAATATTATCAAATTCTGGTAGTGGATTTATAGGAACTTGTGTAATTGGTACTGGAGTATTATCTCCTATTACAATTCTTGATTCTGGATCAAATTATTCCTCTGCACCTCAAGTTTCAATATCTACGTCACCATCTGGTGCAAATGCCGAGGCTATTTCTATTATTAATACCTCTGGAAGTATAGTTCAAATTCGTTATACAAATGCTGGTGCAGGTTATACAGTAGCACCATCAATTCAAATCGGAGAATCTATTGGAATTACAACTGGAACATATGCATTCAATGAAGTAGTAGTTGGAGATACTACTAATACTAGAGCATATGTTAAAAATTGGGATTATACTTCAAGAATTCTCAAAGTTGCAATTATTGATGGTAGTTTTTCACAAGGAGAAACAATTGTTGGCGCAGGCGCAAGTTATAAGATTTATTCAGTAGAAAAAGATGATTTATATGATGCATTTGCATCAAATAAAGAAATTGAAATTGAAGCTGATAATATTCTAGACTTCTCGGAGAAAAATCCATTCGGAGAATTCTAAATAAATAAGAGAATATTTAATAAATTATGTCTAGCACATATTCCTATCACGAAATTATACGGAGGACATCTGCTGCATTTGGAACTCTTTTCAACGATATTTATATTCGCCATCAAGATGGTGAAGGTGAGGATTTTAGTTATATTAAAGTTCCATTAGGATATGGACCAATTCAAAAGTTTTTAGCAAGAATAGAACAGAAGCCTGATTTAAGAAATCGTGTTGCTATTACTTTACCTAGAATGTCCTTTGAAATAGGACAACTATCCTACGATGCATCTCGTAAGTCCTCTACAGTTCAAACATTTAAAACGGCATATGGTCCAGAAAAGAAGCCAATAAATGTTTTTATGCCCGTTCCTTATATTTTACCATTTCAATTAACTATTGCGGCAAAGAATAATGATGATATGTTTCAAATCGTAGAGCAAATACTACCAAGATTTCGTCCCGAATTCAATCTTTCAGTTAATTTAGTTTCAACTTTAGGCGATACTAAAGATGTTCCAATTACTCTTCAAAATGTATCACCATTTAAAGATGATTATGAAGGAAACTTTGATACCAGAAGATTTATAGAATGCACTTTAACTTTCAGTGCAAAAATATTCTTCTATGGTCCAATTCCTTATGATGAAAATCAAAAACTTATTAAAAAAGTTCAAGTTGACTATTACACTACGACAGATAAAGTAAATGCAACTAGAGAACTTCGTTATATTGCGACCCCACGAGCGATTAAAGATTATAATCAAGATGAAGCAACTACATTAACTCAAAATATTCCTACAAATATTACACAATTTAATGTATCAGATGCAACTTCATTGGTTGTAAATAGCTATATACAGATTAATGAAGAAAATATGTATATTAGAAATATTGATAATGATACTTTAACTGTAGTGAGAGGTAAGGATAATACTACACCTTCAGAACATCAAGAAGGAGATATTATCAATGTAATTAATTCATCCGATGATGAGCTTATTCCTTTTGGTGATGAATTTGACTTCAATGAGGAACATTTTAATTTTGGTGATGGTAAAATTTATAGCCCTAGAAAGGGAGAAGATGTATGACTAAGAAATTTGAAAAAATAGATGAGGCCTTAAATATTGAATCTCCAGTAATTGAGGTTCAAGCTGAAGAGGTGCGAGAAATTTCTAGTAAGATTATAAAAAATAGTAAAAGTATAAAGAAAACTAATCAAAAGGAAGAAGTAGATCTTGATTATGATTACTCTCGCACAAATAATTATGAATTAACTTCAACTATCAATGATGTAATTTATGAAATGTTTGAAATTGCAAAAAATACTCAAAAAGCAAGAGATTTTGAAGTCGTAGGCCAACTTATAAAAATTGCAAAAGAAATTGATGATGGATATCTAGATCGCCAACAAAAAATGAAGAAATTAAAAGAACAAGAGGAAAGTAAAAAATCTACTGTTACAAATCAAACTACCAATGCAGTCTTTGTGGGGTCTACTGCTGCGCTTCAACAATTTTTAAAAGACAGTGCAAAGAATAAATAACTAAAAAAAATGAAAACTTTTTCAGAACTTCTTTTAATTTTTGAAGAAATTAAAGGACATAAATCTCCCGAACAAATTGCAATGAAGCACGGAGTTCCTTTAAGTTCAATTATGAAGCAACTTAAAATGGGAATTAAAGTAGAGCACGAACATACTAGAGATAGAGATTTAGCTACAGATATTGCTCTTCAACATTTAAATGAAATTCCAGATTATTATACTAAATTGAAAAAAATGGAGTCTTCGGCAAAAAAGCATAGTGTAAGTGAAGGAACATTGCACCATTGGTTTCTAGGTTCTAGTGGAAAAACAAAGACTGGTAGAAGAGTGAAGGGTTGGGTTCAAGCAGACGGTTCGCCTTGTGCGAATGAACCTGGAGAAACTAAAACTCCAAAATGCTTTAGTAGTGGAAGATTAAGAGCACTTAAAAAGAAAGGTAAAAAAGGAAAAGCATTAATTCGTGCAGCAATTCGTCGTAAGAGAGAAGAAGACCCTAGACAGCAACAAAAGAGTGGAGGAGCTAAACCAAAAAATGTTAAGACCTTTGCAAGGGGCAGAAAGAATAAGTACTATGTGAGGGCTGAACCCAACCTTAAAGAATTCTTTAAGCTATTAGAAGCCACAAAAGATATTCCAGGAAAAGGCAGTGGAACCAAGGATGCTTGCTATTATAAAGTTAAATCTAGATTTGATGTCTGGCCTTCTGCCTACGGCTCGGCTACTCTTACTAGATGTAGAAAAGTGGGTGCAGCTAATTGGGGGAAAAAAAGCAATAAATTAAAAGAAGAATATACTAAAATACAAAGGACAGGTAATACTTATACAATTTTAGCAAGTTGGAAAGGAAGTCCAAGATACATTCAAATGTTTTTTCCTAATATGAAAAGGCCAACAAAAGAAGAAGTAAACTTTGAAGTTAATAAAATTTATCCAGATGCTATAGTACTTTCATATAAACCTTCAAGAATAGATCCAACGAAACCATATTTATTTGCAGGAGACACTAAATGAACCCCAATGAAATTGAATTGAAAAATTTGAATAAGATTTTTGAATATGAAAGATTATCTAGAGAATTAGACAATTGTGAAAATTTAGAGGAAATTAGAGAAAAAGCAAAATACTGTGTTAAATTATATCTTAGCACTTTGGAAACATTCACTGATATGGGAGTAGTTCTTAAAAAATGAGTTCTGAAAATTATTCTGGTAATCCTCAACTTAAAAAGGCTCATACAGACATTGAGTTTACCGAAGATCAAATTAACGAGTGGATAAAATGTAGTAAAGATCCAGTTTATTTTGCAAAAAATTACATAAAAATCATCAGTGTCGATGATGGTGTAGTTCCATTTAAAATGTATAAATTTCAAGAAACTTTAATTAAAAAATTTCATAAACATAGATTTAATATATGTAAACTGCCGAGACAGCCATTAGATTTAAATACACCTATTCCAACTATTGATGGTTGGAAAACTATGGGAGATATTGTAGTTGGAGATTATGTATATAATCCTGATGGTAATCCAGTAAAAGTAATTAAAAAAAGTGAGGTATTTTATAATACTAATTGTTATAAAATTTATTTTAATTCAGGCGAAGCTATAATTTCCGATGAGCTACATCAATGGAAAATCAATATTAATGGTAAAAAACAATTATTAGAAACGCATCAAATATATGAAGCATATATTAATAATAAAAAATTACATATTGAAAGTTCAGTAATACCCAATCAATTTATAACTACAGATGGAAATACTCCTGAAGACGGGAAACATATAATTATAAAAGTAGAAAAGAATGAAAGTGTTCCAGTTTCTTGCATAACAGTAGATGATAGTTCTCATTTATTTGTTTGTGGTAATAATTTTATACCTACTCATAATTCAGGAAAATCAACAACTGCAGTTTCATATCTTCTACATTATGCAATTTTTAATGATAGTGTGAATATTGCAATTCTAGCAAACAAAGCTCAAACTGCGAAAGACTTATTAGCAAGATTGCAGCTAGCTTATGAGAATTTACCAAAATGGATGCAACAAGGCGTAAAGATTTGGAATAAAGCATCATTAGAATTAGATAATGGTTCTAAAATAATTGCAGCTTCTACCTCTGCGTCATCGGTTCGTGGTGGAACATATAATATTATTTTCTTGGATGAGTTTGCGTTCATTGCAAATAATATTGCCGAGGAATTCTTTCGCTCTACATATCCTACAATTACTTCTGGTAAAAATACAAAGGTTATAGTCGTTTCCACGCCTAACGGAATGAATATGTATTATAGATTATGGACGGAAGCTGAGCGGAAATTAAATGAATATATTACAACTGAAGTTCATTGGTCGGAGGTTCCAGGTAGAGATCAGAAATTCAAAGAACAAACAATTGCTAACACTGGAATTGATTCTTGGAATCAGGAATTTGAATGCTCTTTCCTTGGCTCGGCAGGTACTCTCATATCTGCGGCTAAAATTAATACATTAATTCACGACAAACCAATCTCACGAAGTGATGGATTAGATATTTACAAGCAGCCTGAAAAAAATCATATCTATCTTATTATAGTTGATTGCTCTGAAGGTGTTGGTAAAGACTATCACGCATTTATTGTATTTGATATCACAAGTATACCTTATACTATCGTCACAAAATATAAAAATAATGAATTAAAGCCAATGCTGTTAGCTGATGTTATAAAGCGTACTGCGACTGCATATAATGATGCTTATATTCTAGTTGAAATTGCAAGCGTTGGAGAACAAGTAGCAAAAAATATTCATTATGATTTGGAGTATGGAAATCTATTAATGAGTTCAGTGAATGGAAGAGCCGGTCAAGTAATCGGTCAAGGTTTATATGGTAGAAATAGTCAGTATGGTCTTAAAATTTCTAAACAAGTGAAAAGAGTTGGATGTTCTAATTTAAAAACGATTATTGAAGATGATAAAGTATTAATTAGAGACTTTGAGATTATAAGTGAATTGACTACATTTATTTCAAAGAATAATTCATATGAAGCTGAAATTGGATGTAATGACGACCTCATAAGTTGTTTAGTTATTTTTGCTTGGCTAATCGTTCAGGATTATTTTAAAGATTTAACTAACAATGATGTTCGTAAAAAAATATCAGAGGAGCAAAAAGAACAACTTGATTTAGAATTGGCTCCACTTGGATATTTTAATAATGGAATGGATGATGATGAAAAAATTATTGATAAGAAAACTGGAGATGTTTGGTTGATTGCAGATAAGCAGCGAAATTCAATTTACGAAACCTTTGATTTTGATCCATATTCTGGTAGCTATAATAATTGGTAATACCTAAAATTACCTTTTTATAAATACCTATAGATAAAAATTAGGCTTCTTATAGAGGTATTCAGATGGCGGTAAATTTAGTATCTCCTGGTGTTAAAATTAGGGAAGTTGATTTAACTAAAGGATCAATAAGTCAATCAAACGATCAGATTGGAGCTTTTGCTGGTCCTTTTTCAAAAGGCCCAGTAGAACTTCCTGTTTTAATTCAAAACGAACAGCAATTACTTGATGTTTTTGGAAAACCAAAAATTGAAAATAATCAAAATGCATATTGGCTACACGCATCAAATTATCTTTCATATGGCGGCACTCTTCAAGTAGTTCGTGTTAATAGCACAGTTGAAGGTGCTATGAATAATGCTTATGTTGGAGTAGGTACAACTGCAACTGTGAAGATTAAATCAGTTGAGGACTATACTAATAAAAGTGGAGACCTTGAAAATAACCCATTGGATAATTTTTATTATGCTGCAAAAAATCCTGGAACTTGGGCGAATAATTTAACAGTTTATACTATTGATGCTGCTGCAGATCAGATTATCAGTGGAATTAGCACTACTAGTGTTGAGGTTGGATTTGGAGTTAGTATTTCAGTTGTTGATAGACAATATGCTGGAGTAGGACAAACTAGCACATTTAATGGATATTTGAAGGGAATTATCACAGGAGTTGGAAATTCTTCATTAGATGTTAAGTTAATTTCAAGATATTCAACAGATACTTCCGTAGAAGAATTTATTGATTATTCAGAGAATAATCCTTTATATTCAATTCAACCTGAAGATACTATTAGGATTATTGATCCTATTAATAGTAGTGTGGGAATTGCAACATATACTTCAAATTTATTTACTTCAAATGATTGGTATAATAATCAAACCGTACAACTTGGAAACTCAACTGTATATTGGAAAAATATTACCGAAAGACCTTCAACCTCACAATTTGTTAATTCAAGTGGCGGTAAAAATGATGAATTTAACATTATTGTAGTTGATACTGAAGGTAAGGTAAATGGTAATGTTGGAGAAATTTTAGAAAGATATTCAAAACTTTCTAAAGCAATAGATGGTAAAATTACTCCAGCTCAATCAACTTACTATAAAGATTATATTCGTGATAATTCAAATTACCTATTTGTTGGAACTGCTCCAGATACAGTAGCTTCAAGATTTAACCAAATTAATAACTATAGTGCATATAGTAATGGATCTTGGCAAAGTTCTGCTAATAATAGATTTTTTGATGTTTCAGGTAATCAAAAATATACTCTTGGAAGTGGAACAGATTATATTGCAGACGGTATTAATTATAAAGTATCTCAAGCTGATGTAGTAACTGCTTACTCTGTATTTGAAAATCCTGCTTTATATGGAGTTAATTTCATTATTTCTGGCCCATCTGGTACAGATAGTCTGTATGAAGCTCAGGCTAAGGCAAATTACATCATCTCATTAGCAGAAAGTAGAAAAGATTGTATTGCAGTTGTTTCTGCCTTTGAAACAGATGTTGTAGGTCAATCAAATTCAACTACACAAACAAATAATATTATTAAGTTCTTCAACGGCGTTACTGCAAGTACATATGCAGTGTTTGATGCTGGATATAAGTATATGTATGATCGCTTTAACAATCAGTTTCTATATCTTTCTTGTAACTCTGATGTTGCAGGATTGATGGCTAGAACTTCTATCAATCAATACTCCTGGTATTCTCCTGCTGGAGCAGCTAGAGGCATTCTTAACAATGCAATCAAACTAGCATACAACCCATCTGAAGCTCAAAGAGATTTACTCTATACCAATAGAATTAATCCCATCATTGTAGCACAAGGTCAAGGTATAATGCTCTACGGTGATAAAACAGCATCTGCTTATGAATCAGCTTTTGATCGTATTAATGTTAGAAGACTATTCCTCACACTTGAAAGAACGATTGAAAGATCAGCTAGAGCCCAACTATTTGAATTTAACGATGCAATTACAAGAAGTAATTTTGTAAACATTGTTGAGCCATATCTTCGTGATGTAAGAGCAAAGAGAGGTATTACTGAATTCTTACTTGTTTGTGATGAATCAAATAATACCCCTGATGTCATTGATTCTAATCAATTTAAAGCTGATATCTATATCAAACCAGCAAGAAGTATTAACTTTATTGGTCTTACATTTGTTGCTACTAGAACTGGGATTTCATTCTCTGAAATCGTAGGTACTGTTTAATTAACTTAAAGGAGATTTAAAGACAATGGCACAGGCAAACATAGGAAACTATACAGACAGAACTATTTACGATTTTAAGAATCGTTTGGTTGGGGGTGGAGCAAGAGCTAATTTATTTGAATGTGAACTTACATTCCCAGAAGCCATAAAAATTGATAATGAAGCTGCTACTGATTTTAGATTTTTAATTAAAACTGCAGCATTGCCCGCATCAAATCTTACTACAATTGCAGTTCCTTTTAGAGGTAGAACTTTAAAAATTGCAGGAGATAGAACCTTTGATACTTGGAATATTACGGTTCTTAACGATACCAACTTCAGACTTCGTAATGCATTTGAGAAGTGGAGTAACTATATCAATAGACACGATGATAACTCTGGAGTTATCACTCCATCACTATATCAAAGGGAAATTATAGTTCATCAACTATCAAGAGGTGTTGTTAACACTGCACCCGCTCCAGACACTGCATCTCCTATTCCAGTTATAAAATCTTATAAATTATACGGTTGTTATCCATCTGCAGTGGATGCTATCCCCCTTTCATACGATACTACAGATACAATTGAAGAATTTGGAGTCACCTTTGAAGTTCAGTGGTGGGACGCTTTTGATGCAACTGGTACAAAAATATTTGATACTTCTGAACCTAATGGAGCAACAGTTCCAGCACCATCTCAATCAGTCTTCTAAATAGTATTGATTAAATGAAGGAATATTGTAATGGCTAAATTATTTGGCTTTAAAATTGAAGATACTGGGGAGAATAAGAATAGTAAAATTATCTCCCCAGTTGCCCCAAATTCAGAAGATAAATCAGACCACTACGTTACAAGTGGATTTTACGGTCAATATGTAGATATTGAAGGTGTATATAAAAATGAAGCTGATTTAGTCCGTAGATATAGAGAAATGGCTCTTCACCCAGAGTGTGATAGCGCCATAGAAGATGTTGTTAATGAAGGCATTGTATCAGATCTAAATGATAGTCCAGTTGAAATTGAATTAACAAATCTTAATGCTTCGGATAAATTAAAGGAAGTAATTCGTAAGGAGTTTAAATATATTAAAGAAATAATGGACTTTGATAAAAAAGCCCACGAAATCTTTCGCAATTGGTATGTAGATGGAAGAGTATATTATCATAAAGTCATAGATTTAAAGAATCCCTCAGAAGGAATTAAAGAAGTACGTTATATTGACCCCCTAAAAATTAAATATGTTAGAAAATTAAAGAAGACTGAAGAAAGTACATTAACAGCGCAAGTGCGTTCAATGCTTGCTCGGGCTAATGATATTGATAACATTTCAAGTCCAATCATTGAAGAATATTACATATATGACCCAAGTTCTGGGTATACTCCAACTCAATCAAGCCTTCATACGAGTGCTACAGCAGCCTCAAAGGCTGTGAAACTATCAAAAGATTCAGTTACCTACGTCACTTCAGGATTAGTTGATAGAAACCGTCAAACAATTCTTTCATACTTACATAAAGCAATCAAATCTCTTAATCAATTGAGAATGATTGAAGATAGTTTAGTCATCTATCGTTTAAGTCGTTCTAGCGAAAAAAGAATCTTCTATATTGATATTGGAGGTCTTCCAAGAAATCAAGCCGAACAATATATGACAGATGTGATGAATCGCTATCGTAATAAATTAATTTACGACCAATGTTTATCTTTGGAAACAAGAATTCCACTTTTAGATGGAAGAGTATTATCACTATCTAAAATTATTGAAGAATATGATAATGGAGAAACTCTTTGGGCATATTCTTGCGACCCATCTACAGGAAAATTTGCACCTGGAATTATAAGTTGGGCTGGTATCACTAGAAGAAATGAAAAAGTACTAAAAATTACTTTAGATAATGATGAGTCAATTACTTGCACTCTTGATCATAAATTTCCAGTATGGAATAAAGGAAAGGTTGAAGCTCAAAATCTTATCGTTGGTGATTCAATGATTCCATTCTACACTAGAAATAAATCAATAACTAGTGCTAGTAAAAATTCAAAATATCAACAAATTTATGAAAATGAAACTAAAAATTGGACATTTACTCATAGGTTAGTTTCAAAATGGAAAGATGCAATTGATATAACTAACGAATATAATTATAATCCATTGAGAATTAATGAGGAGAAGAGAACAGTACACCATAAGGATTATAATCGTTTCAATAATTCTCCAGAGAATTTAACTCGAATGTCTAGAAATGATCATTTTGATTATCATAAGCAACATTCTAGTCAATCTGGAAAAATTGGTGGAAAAGTTTGCGCACAAAAAAGAAAAGAACAAGGAATTCCATATATTAATCTCACTAAAGAACAAATGAGTGAGAATGGAAAAATATATGGAAAGATTGGAGGTAAAAAATCCTTTGAGAATAAATCTGGAATTCACGGACTATCTAAAAATGAAATTATTAAAAACTCTAAAAAAGGTTCCGATAAGTTAAAAGAATTATTAAAAAATAATGAAGAGTTTAGAGCTAATTATTGTGAATCAATTAGTAATGGATGGAAAGAAAAGCAAAGAGATGATGCTTCAGTTAGGGCTAAAAAACTACCAAAGGAGCACTTTATTAAAATTAATAAACTAGCTAATATAGCTCGTTGGTATGGGGAAGGGTCTAATCTACAACGTATTAACCACTCCAAAAAACAAACAATAGAATATACTGAACAAGTATTCAGCCTAGTTGAAGAGTGTGTTAAAAATAATTACGGATTTGAGAAAACTATAAATTACGTAAATAAAAATCTTAACTTTGAAGAGTGGAGAGAATTAAATTCAAATAAAGTTCCAAAGAAAGGTAAAAGTGAAAGACCTCTTCAAAATTTTAATTATCACAATTTAACAAATGTTTGTAAGAACCTAGGGTTTAATTCCTGGAAAGATTATAAAAACTCATTTGTATATAAAAATCATAAAATTAAATCCATAGAACTTTTAGAAAATGCTATTGATGTAGGAACTCTTACTATTGATAGAAATGAGACTTATCATAACTATCATACATTTGCTCTAGAATCTGGAATTTACACCTGTAATTCTACTGGTGAGGTGAAAGACGATCGAAAGTATATGGCGATGATGGAAGACTATTGGCTTCCAAGAAGAGATGGTGGTAAAGGAACTGAAGTTCAAACATTACCTGGCGGTCAAAATTTAGGAGAATTAAGTGATCTTGAATATTTCCAAAAGAAACTTTACAAATCTTTAGGAGTTCCTTCAACTAGACTAGATGCGGGTGGTGGATTTAATTTAGGTCGTTCTTCTGAAATTTTAAGAGACGAACTTAAGTTCACAAGATTTGTCGGTAGATTGAGAAAGAGATTTTCTCAAATGTTTATTGATATGCTTAAGACTCAATTAATTCTTAAAAATATCGTCACGCCTGAAGATTGGGAAAAACTCGCAGATCATATTCAATTTGACTTCCTATATGATAATCATTTTTCAGACCTAAAGAAAAATGAAATTCTAAATGATAAACTAGCAGTAATTGCTGCAATGGAACCCTATCTAGGAAGATATTTTTCTGTTGAGTATGTAAGAAAGACTGTTCTAGGTCAAACTGATACTGAAATGATTGATATTGATAAGCAAATTAAAAAAGAAATTAAAGATGGAGTTCTTCCAGATCCTAATGCGATGATGATGCAGCCTCCAATGGACGCAGGAGGTGGAATGCCTCCACAGCAGGGTGCAGTTGGAGGACAGACTCTAGGCTCTCCTATGAAGGAACCTGGAGTATCTGGAGCAAGCACTAGCCCTCCAACAGTGGGTGAAATTTAATTACACTAAATAAAGCAAATACTACATTTTATTTTTATGGAAAGTATCGGACAAATGATTATGAATGATGAAAGCCCTGATGCAATCAGAGATGCAATCATTAGTTCACTTTATACAAAAGCTGCAGAACGAGTTGAATTCGCAAAACCTTATGTTGCTGCTAATATTTTTGGCGACGAGGTAGAAGAAGATGATGATGAAGATTATGAAGACGAAGATGGTGAAGACGATGACGATGATGAGGATTGATAAGTGGAGGATTTTGGAGTAGGCTCAAGTGACTTATCCGATTTTTTCTCTACTATTAGTTTAGGGAAAAAAATTATTAAAGAGCAAAAGGAGAATCTTGTTGGTGAATCTTTTGATGATCTTTTTTGGTCGCAATTAACAGAAAATACAGTACAAAAAACTTTAAATAAAAAAATAAATAAAAAAATAAATTTACCAACATCTAAAAAAGAAATAACCCAAGAAGATATAATTATTGAAAGACGGGAAACTAAAAAAGAAAGAGTTAATTTCACTCAGCCTAATTATACTGAACTACCTTCTTCAAAAAATAAAGATCCTTTAACTCCATTAAATCAAGAATTTTTAACAGTTAAAGATTTTAATCAACATTATAGATTATTCTTAAATAGAATTCAGCAACAACTCTCCACTTTAGGTGGTGGTGGCGAAACTCGTTTAAGGTATTTGGATGATATTGTTGGTGTTGCAACGAATTCTGGTTCTTATAATGGTGGATTGTTGCAGTGGAATTCTAATACAAATACTGCAGAATTTACAAGAAGTATTGGTGAACTTTTAACCAATGAAACTCTGGATACAGTTACTGGCCGTGGAAATACAACCACGAATGGTATTGGAGTTTCGTTTGTAAATCTTCCAGTTGGTTCTGTAATTACTGGTGTATCTTCAATTGTTGCGAATATTACAAGAGCAAATTTAAGTTCAGTTCTTGAATATGGACCATATGCTAATCTTGGTATTGGTAGTTATGGATTGACTTATGGTATTACTGGTGTTCCATATACAGTTTATGAACTGCAAGTAGTTCCATCACCCACACTTCAAATCGGTGATATTATTGCTGGTGCAGGTATTTCAGTTGGAAGTGCAATTATTGGTATTGGTACTGGTTCATATAATAATGTTATTATTACCAATAAGACTTTCCCCGTAGGTGCAGGTATATCCCCTATACCATATGGAACAATCATCAATTTTGCTCGTGCAGTTGTAAATCCTGGTTTATCAATCGCAACTCAAGATTTTACTGATATTACCTTGAACGCTGGCGCTAGTGGTAATGTTGTTACTCACTCTGATATTCTTCCATATACAACGAATGTCTGGTCTTTAGGTTCTCCTGCAAGAAGATTTAAAGAGGTCTGGTTTGGAACTGGTACGATTTATGTTCAGGACGAAACATTAGGAAACGACCAAGCACTTGGAGCAAAGGATGGTAACTTCTATATCAAAGGTGGTGCAGGTTTAGAAGTTGGTGAGTGGATTTTATCAGATAATAATATAAAAATTAAAAATCCTGCTCGGGATGTTTATTTTGGTTCTCTTGGTGCAACCGCAGATGTTATATTCAATCGTTCAATAAAAATTCAAGACAGCAGTAATAGAACGGCATATTATACAGACCGCACAGGACGCACTCAATATTATCCTCCAACTATTCCTGCGGGGGATATTGGTGGAGTAAGTATCATTGGTTCAGCAGGTGGAGCATATCAACCAGTTATAAATGCTGGTGGAATGCTTCATATTACTGGTAATGATAATGCAGTAAGTCGTATTACAAATGATGCATTTGGCACTGGAGTATTTCCCGCTTATATTAGTCGTGCAGGTCGTGGAACTGCTGCATCTCCAAGTGCAATAGTTTCTGGTGATATTTTAAGTCGTTATAGTACAGTTGGATTTGGTACTACTACATTTCCAACTGGACCTGCAGCAAACAATATAGAAGTTTATGCAAGAGAAAACTTTACAAATAGTAGGCAGGGAGCAGAATATAGATTTTATAATGCACCGATTGGTTCAATTGCAAAAACATTAGATTTAACAATTAATACTGAAGGATTAACATTTGCAGGAACTGGTAGTACTACTGGTATCACTTTCTATGATAATTCAAGATTAACATATTTCCCATCACAAACAGCAGCAACGGCGGATAAGTTCCTTAAGGTTACTAATGTTGGTGGTAATTATGTAATGTCTTGGGAGACACCACCAACGATTACTGGTGCTGTTATCTACAAGGGATTATATAATGTTGAGACTAATACTCCACCAATTACGGACGCATCAGGAGAAGCTGGTTGGGAATGGACGGTAGTTGGAGTTGGTACAACTAATTTGGGATTAGATGGAACTCTATCACTTCAAGATGGCGACTTATTAATTCATAATGGAACTCATTACGACCAAATTGATGGACCAAGAATACAAAGTAATTCCGATTGGAATTCAAATGTTGGCGTTACATCTATTTTAAACAAACCAAATATTGTCAATCAAATTATTTCTGGAATTGGAATTTCACTAGAACCTTCTAATGGAATTGGTATCGTTACAGTCACAACAACTTATGCGCCTATTGCAGGAATAGCGACTTATGCTACTTCAAGTGGAATAGCAACTTATGCATCAACAGCAGGAATAGCAACTTATGCAACCTCTAGTGGTATTGCAACTTATGCTACTTCAAGTGGAATAGCAACTTATGCAACTAATGCTGGTATTGCAACTTATGCATCAACAGCAGGAATAGCAACTTATGCAACTAATGCTGGTATTGCAACTTATGCATCAACAGCAGGAATAGCAACTTATGCAACTAATGCTGGTATTGCAACTTATGCATCAACAGCAGGAATAGCAACTTATGCAACTAATGCTGGTATTGCAACTTATGCATCAACAGCAGGAATAGCAACTTATGCAACCTCTAGTGGTATTGCAACTTATGCATCAACAGCAGGAATAGCAACTTATGCAACCTCTAGTGGTATTGCAACTTATGCATCAACAGCAGGAATAGCAACCACATCGCAGGGTCTTACTGGAACTCCAAACATTATAGTTGGTATTGTAACAGCAACATCATATAATGGTGCTGGAAAAAATCTAACTGGTATTGTAACATCTATTGTTGCCGGTACTGGTGTTACTATTTCTGGTTCTACGGGGCAAGTTACTATTAATGCGACACCATCCCATTTCATCTCCACTTCTACTGGAATTGCAAGCACACTTACAGTAGATTTCACTGGACCAGATGTAATATTCTGGCAACCAAGTGCTAATGGAAATAGGACAGTTACACTAACTAATTTTACAGCAAATAGAGGAGTTAGGATTTTTATTACTCCTCATACTGGTGCAAATACTTTTACATTTACTGGAGTCACTGGAAGTCAATGTAGTAATGGTAGTAATGTTTATCAACTTGGAGGTGGTGGAAGTGGTCAGGCAAGTATGATGATAGAACTATTTTCAACTACAACTGCTATTGGTGGTGTTTGGATATTTGCATATGGTGGAGTTTGATTATAAAAATATTATTAATCGCATATACAGGCAAATAAATTAGATTTAGCAGAGATAAATAATCAATAATGTTATTGAAAATTTATAATACTAAATAACTTATATAACCTACATTAAAAATGTCTGCATTTAAAATAGTTCAAAACATACCATCATTATCAATAGGAACTACTGCTGGTATTTCTACCACTGCTCCTATTGCACTGAAGTCTGGATATCTGCGTATTGTTCCAACTGGGAATGCATATATTGAAATTGGAACTAACCCAGGAATTAATACTACAACTTCTATTTGGGTTCCAGCTAATTCTGAATTAATTTTAAAGGAAACTGTTAGATCTCAACCTACTGTTGGTATTATTACTGGAACTACAACTACTGTTATTATTCCAGAAGGAACTAGTTGTGCTTTTGATGTAGGAGATTATGTTGAGTTAACTGGTATTACCACTACTGGAATTAATACTAATTTCGCACAAGTTGTTAGTGTGGATAACACTACGTCATATGATGGTTATTTTAATACGAGATTATCTATAAATTGGAATACTTCATCTAGACCCCCAGTTACAAATGGAAATGGAGAGTTAAGAAAAGTAACCAAAATTGCTGCATTTAATGATAGTGCATCCCCTAACACCATTCATATCACAGAAGTCCAAGTCGTATCCAATTTCAGCTAATGAAACTAATCACCGAAGAACTAGAAGACGTAGAAGTTATCGTAGAACACGTTAACGGAAAGAAAAATCTTTATATTGAGGGAGTATTCCTACAGGGAGATCTTCCAAATAGAAATAAAAGATTATACGAAATGGATACTCTACGTGGAGGTGTAAAAATTTACACTGAAACTTATTTAAGTAAGGGTAGGGCTGTAGGGGAACTTGGGCATCCTTGTTTAAGCGAAGATGCAAAACTATTGACGGTTAATGATGGTTGGAAATTTATAAAAGATTGTAAAGAAAATGAATTCGTATATACAATAAATCCAGTCTCAAAAAATGTTGAAATACAACCTATTAAGAAGGTAGTTATTAACGATCATACTGGAATTATGTATAATCTAAAAAATAGAGGAATTGATACTAAAATTACTCCAGACCATAGATTTTTAATTATTAACTCTAGAAAACATACTGATTATCAATATGTAACTGCTCAGCAAATCTTTGAGGATTTAAATGGCGATAACAAGTATTCAAAGTGGTATATTCCAAAATACTCTCTTGGTCTAGATAAGGAAATTCCAGAATATTATGTTATTCCAAAGTCTAATACCTTAAAAAGAATCAATAGTAAAACTGAAAAATATCTAGAAGATTTAAAGATTGAATTTAAAACATTTAGTGCATTTTTGGGAATTTATCTTTCTGAAGGCTCTTGCACACTTCAATCTAATGGTTCATATCAAGTAGGCATTTATCAAAATAAAGGCCACAAAGCGGATCAGATTTCTGAAATCTTACATTCAATGCAAGATCTTGAATGGTATGAATCTGAATGTGAAAATAAAATTGTATGGACTTCATATGATAGAAGATTGGGGGAGTACCTAATTCAATTTGGGGATTGTTATGAGAAATTTGTAGCGAAAGATTTCATCACATCATTAAATAGTGAGGCTGCTAATATCTTTATTGAGTATTTTGTACTTGGTGATGGTAGAGGTAAATTGAGTACAAATTATTCAAGATGTGATTGTTTTAGTACATCTAAGCAGCTAATAGATGATATCTCTCAAATTGCAATTATTGCTGGACTTGGAGTAAGTACATTTACAGAAATATGTAAAGATGATTATATCTTTGCAGGTAGAGCAATTCGTGCTGAAAATAAATCACCTCTACACTTCTGTAGATTCTTAAATACCAAAGGCATTTATCTTGATAAGAGATTTATGTCTATGACCACAGAAGAATGGAATGATAAAGTATATTGCATTCAAGTTGAAAATACCAACTTTATGGTTGAACAAAATGGATATACTTACTGGACTGGTAATTGTGGACCTACTATTAATTTAGATAGAGTATCTCATAGTATTGTTTCATTAAAAGAAAATGGAACTAATTTTATAGGTAAGGCAAAGATTTTAACAACTTTGCCTATGGGTAAAATTGCTGCTGGACTTTATGAAGAAGGTGTTAAATTAGGAGTATCTTCTCGTGGATTGGGTTCATTAATTCCAACCGATAAAGGATACAGTGTAGTTGGTAAAGATTTTATGCTTTCAACTGCCGCTGATATAGTTCACGATCCATCTGCACCTGATGCATTTGTGAATGGAATATTTGAAGGTGTAAGTTGGTTATACGATTCCAAAAAGCAAATTTGGATTTCAGAATCAATTAAAAATAAAATTGAAAATGATGTAGTTTCTCGCAGATTAACTGAAGAAAGAAAACTACAACACTTTGAAAACTATTTAAGACTTATATAAAACTTAAAGTTTATAAATAAATACAGATTTAATACAGGAAAAAATCGGAGAGTTCAAAATGCCTCGTGGAAGAACTAATTTACAAGAAATGGAAACCGGCACAAAGCAATCTCGCACTGCTGTGAATGCTGGAGCCAAAGCAGCAGAGCCAATGCAACATTTGACTACAGGTATTCCTGATGGTCAAAGGGCAACTGGTTGGGAAGACCTAGGTGGTCCAACTCCAGAGAATTATCGTTCAACTGATGATTCAGCAAAGTTTAAAGATCCAGCAGCTATCTTATCACAAGTAAGAGATGTTGTAAATCGTGGAGCTAAAGCTGCTGAAGCAATGCAAAAAATGAAGGAAGAGCTTGACGACGAATATGATGAAGTTATTGAAGAAGGCTCTTGCGAAGAAGGTGAAGAAGATTATGAAGAAGAAGCTCCAATGAAAAAAGGCAAAAAGAAAGCCAAAAAAGAAGAAGATGATGAAGATGAGGACAGTGAAGAAGATAAGAAAGAAGACAAAAAAGAAGCATCTATGAAGGAAGAGCTTGAAGAAATTGAAGCTCAAATTGAAGAAGATGTTGATGCTCTTCTTTCAGGCGAAGAACTCACCGAAGAGTTTAAGTTTAAAGCAAGAACTGTATTTGAAGCTGCTTTAAATGCAAGAACCGAACAGATTGAAGAAGCAATCGTTCGCCAATACGAGGAACAGCTCGTAGAAGAAATTGAAGTCATTGCAGAAGCATTGACGGAAAGAGTTGATGCTTACCTTGAGTATGTCGCTGATGAGTGGCTCAAGGAAAATGCATTAGCTGTAGACCAAGGGCTCCGTACTGAATTTACGGAAAGCTTCTTGGTTAATCTCAAGAGCCTTTTTGAAGATCATTATGTATCAATCCCTGACGAAAAATATGATGTACTTGAGAGTATGGTAGAAAAACTTGATGAAATGGAAACTAAACTCAACGAGCAAATTGAAAACAATGTTGCTCTAAATCAAAGACTTGCAGAATCAGTAACTGATGTAATCATCAGTGAAGTATCTGAAGGCCTTGCACTTTCTCAGAAAGATAAGCTCGCTTCTCTTGCAGAAAATGTTGAGTTTGATAGTGAAGATAATTTTCGTGAGAAATTAGTTACTATTAGAGAAGCTTACTTCTCTGGTAAAACTGTTACTCCTAGGAGCACTCAAGACTATCTTGTAGAAGATGTAACAGAGACAGTACCATATAACACTCCAAGTGGAACTATGGGTATCTATCTAAACGCTCTTGAAAGAGTTTCTAAAAAGTGATTTTTTAAATCATAACAAATCAAACAACAAACAATTTTAAACAGAGGTAAATTCAAATGCAAATGTTCAATGCAGAGCATCTGCAGGAAAAGTGGGCACCACTTCTAGATTATCAAGGTCTTGATGCTATTCAAGATTCTCACCGTAGAATGGTTACTGCTGTCCTGTTAGAAAACCAAGAAGTCGCACAACGCGAAGAGAGAGCCTTCCTTTCAGAAGCAACTCCCACAATGAACACAGATCCAGGTAGTACTGGAGCCGCAGGTTTTAGCTATAGTGCTAGTGGTAATGGTCCTGTTGCTGGTTTTGATCCCGTTCTTATCAGCTTAATCCGTCGTTCAATGCCCAACCTCGTCGCTTATGACTTGGCTGGCGTACAACCAATGAACGCACCTGTTGGTCTTATTTTCGCCCTTCGTTCACGTTACAAGGGTCCTCAAGGTGATGAAGCCCTCTTCAATGAAGTTGATACTGCATTCTCTGGTCAAAATGCTGGAGGAAATCTTACCAATTTCAATGGCTATGGTCACGCTGGTGCAAGTGGAGATAACGTAGGTTTTGGTACTACTGGTCAAACTGGTTCTAATCCTGGTCTTCTTGCTCCTGCAGGAAGCGAGGCTTATACCGTTGGTCAGGGTATGAAGACTTCAGAAGCAGAATCACTTGGTAGTAATCTTGCTGATCCTGATACTTTCTTCAATGAGATGGGACTCTCAATTGAAAGAATTTCAGTTACTGCTAAATCACGCGCACTCAAAGCTGAATATAGCTTAGAACTTGCACAAGACCTTAAGGCTATTCACGGTCTAAATGCAGAAGCTGAGCTTGCGAATATTCTTTCTACTGAAATCCTTGCCGAAATCAATAGAGAAATGATCCGCACCATCTATCTGATCGCAGAACCTGGCGCTCAAAACAACGTTGCAACTCCTGGTATTTTTGACCTAGATGTTGACTCCAACGGTCGTTGGTCTGTTGAGAAGTTCAAAGGACTTATCTTCCAGATTGAAAGAGATGCTAACCAGATTGCTCAAAGAACTCGTAGAGGAAAGGGCAATATGATTCTCTGCTCTGCAGACGTTGCTTCCGCATTGTCTCACGCAGGTATCCTTGATTATACCCCTGCTCTTAACGCCAACCTTCAGGTTGATGATACCGGCAATACTTTTGCTGGAGTTCTTCAAGGTAAGTATAAAGTCTTTATTGACCCTTATTCTGCAAACAACTCAAATACTCAGTTCTATGTTGCTGGTTATAAGGGCACTTCCCCTTATGATGCTGGAGTATTCTATTGTCCTTATGTTCCTCTCCAAATGGTTCGTGCCGTTGGTGAGCAAAGTTTTGCTCCGAAAATCGGCTTCAAAACGCGATATGGTATCGTAGCGAACCCTTTTGCAGAAGGAACTGGTCAAGGTCTTGGTAGACTTGCTAAGAATACCAACCGCTATTATCGTAGGACCTTGATCAAAAATTTAATGTAAGTTTAAATGAATTTTCATTAAATTTTAAACGAATTAAGGAGGGCATATGCCCTCTTTTTTATGCGTATTTTAATATTAAATGTCCACAATTATAAAGTTTGTAATTAATTTTATTTTGTATTTTTGTTTCATAAAGATCGTCACAAGAATTATCAGTATATAAGAATGTTGGTTCTTGCACTTTAAGTATTTTAAATCCGTATGAAGTGAATAATCTACCTTCGCTGTATCTTCTATCAATTCTACAATAAATTGAAAGTTTGTAATTAATTTTTAAATAATTTATAATTTTAGAAAATCCATTTTTTAAGGTAATATCATTTTTAACTTGATAATTTTTTAATATTAAACAATTATTTCTCCTAACTAATTTGACTTTTAATACTAATATATCATTAGACATTAAACTTAATAATATAATAGAATTATTTACTTTCTCATATATTTTATAATCTTCTTTTACATCTACAACGGTATTTAAATGTAATATCCTCTTTAATAGATTTTTAATCTTATTAGGATTTTTATTCCAGTCACTACTAAAGATATGATATAAATTTACACCTTGTTTTCTAGCTATGGTATTTTTATTTAAATGATAATTTATACCTTTGATTTTAGATTCTGAAGTTTCATTCTCTCGATATAAATGACTATAGACTCCATTATATTCAATAGCAATATTCTTAGAAGGTATAAAAATATCAATTTCTTTTCCATTTAATATTTTTCTATTACCTTGTTGTATTTCACTTGAATCAATAGATTGTATGTAATTCAATAACTCGTTTTCTTCATTTGAAACTTTTTTAATTTTTCTTTCGTATGAATTTTTATTTTTTATTTCAATATTATGATAATTTAAATGATTAATTACGATTCCAGTACTACATCCAATTATAGTAGATACTTCCTTCAATGTTAAATTTCTATTAATATAGTATTCATACATTTGATTATAATTCATTAATATTTTTTTCTTATCTTGTGTTATACATCTCGCATCATTTAATTGATATAGATTATGTTTTTTAAGATACTTAACTACGGGTATGATTGAAATATTATACTCTTTCGCAATTTGTTCTATTGATTTTTGTTTGGTAATCTTTTCTTCATATAAAAACTCATAATTATCAATAATAACTATAACTTCTTTATCTATAGTCTTATCACTTCTAGAGCACTTTGGTCCGCAATAAATTCTAAATCCATTCTCTTGATATGTCGTGTCTATTGCCGCATATCTTCCACATTCGCATTTACACTTTGGTAAAGTTTCTAAAGTTATATCATTCTTAATCACATAAGCTCGGGTTCTTAATGAAATTTTAGAGTAAAACTCATCAAGGAAGTTAGTATTGTCTTGTATAAGTTTCACCATATCCTTTTTCAAGGAGAGGGTCATAAATTTATTTTTCTCCCAATGAGTTTCAACTATCTCTTTTAGATTCAACTTATACATTACATCTAAAGATAGAATAGTTCATACTCTATTTAAAGTCAATATAATCAGTTTAGTTGTAAAATAAATAGCTACATAAATGTTTTATAAATTATGTCGTTAAATCCATTTTTGAACCAAATAACAAATCGTAACTTCCTATCTCCTGTAGGATTTCAATTCACATTACAAAAGAAGCCAAAGATTGATTTCTTTTGTAATGCCGCAAACATTCCTGGAATTAATCTTGGAGTCGCAATGCAACCTACTCCACTTAAAGCAATTCCAATTCCTGGTGAAACACTAACATATGATGATTTAACCCTTCGTTTTATGGTTGATGAAGATATGGAAAATTATCTTGAAGTATGGAATTGGTTAAATCAATTTGGCTTTCCTCGTGATTGGGGACAATATCAACAACTATTAAATGAGGATGAAAATAGTAAAGGAAATCAAACTGCTATTTCAGGTATGTCTGATGGAACTTTACTTGTATACAACAGTAACTATAATGTAAATTTAAAGATTCAATATAAAGATTTATTTCCGGTATCCTTAAGTTCTATTCAATTTGATACTACTCCTACAGAAATTAATTATGCATCAGCAGAAGTAGTTTTCAAATACACAATCTATGGTATAATAAAGGTTTCAGATTAAAATTTATGAATATTAATGAAATTGAAACTATGTGGGATGAGGATTGTAAAATAGACCCAGATAATTTACATCTTGAAAGTATTAAAATTCCATCTTTACATTCAAAATATTATCAAATTTATAATAACGTATCATTACTTAAAAAGCTAGAAGAAAACAAATACTTAGAACTTCAAAAGAATAAATGGCTTTATTATTCAGGTAAGGCAGATCCAGAAGTTTATAAAGAAACTCCATTTGACCATCGTGTAATGAAGGCAGATTTAGACAAATATATGAGCGCAGATAATGAATTAATTAAATCAAAAACTAAAATTGATTATTACCAGTTAATGATTAAATTTTTAGAAAGTATAATTAAAAGTATTGAGACTCGTACATTTGTGATTAAGAATAGTATTGAATTTATGAAATTCACCGGAGGTTACAGTTAATGGCTGCTGATGTTGTTATTACTAAAAAGAATGAGGTCTATCTTAAAATTAAATGCGAACCTCATATTCTTTATGAACTAGCTCCATATTTTCAATTTGAAGTTGAAAGTGCGAAGTTTATGAAAGGAAAAAGGTTTAAAGGGTGGAGTGGTATCATTAATTTATTAAGTCTTCAAACTAAAGAAATTTATGTTGGACTTCTGGATAGATTGATTGAAAAAATTAAATCTCATAATTACACTTATGAATTTGAAGATAGTAAGTATTACGGTTTACCGTATGAGGAGAATGAACTCATATCTCTTGATGGGGTTAAATCTTATATGCAAAACATAATTTCGTCAAAGTTTGAGTTAAGAACTTACCAAATTGAAGCTGTATATCAAGGTCTTCGTCATAATCGTAAGTTGCTAGTTTCTCCTACCTCATCGGGTAAGTCTATCTGCATTTATACTCTCACAAGATATTATGTTGAGAAAGGATTAAAGGTTTTAATTCTTGTTCCCACAACATCTTTATGCTCGCAGATGTTTAAAGATTTCCAAGATTATGGTTGGAATTCAGAGGAATACGTTCATCAGATATATTCTGGTTATGAAAAAGTATCCGATAAACCAGTTATCGTATCCACCTACCAGAGCCTTCACAAGCTAGAAAAGGCATATTTCAGTCAGTATGACGTAGTGGTGGTAGATGAGTGTTTTTCTGGGGATATGAGAGTTTTAACGCCGAAAGGATATTTAAAAATAAAAGAATTAAATGAAGGAGATAAAGTTATTAACTATGATGAAAAAAATAAGACATTTAAAGAAGATAATATTTTAAAAGTTCACAAAAATCTAAAGAAGTCTATTGGTGAAAAAATGTATAAATTAGAATTTGATAATGGAAAAATTATTGAAGTTACTGGAAACCATAAGTTTTTAACAACCGATGGTTGGATTAGAGCAGATGAACTAACTGATAACCACGATATTATAAATAACTCATAATATCATATTAGTATAACAGAATGAATAACAAAAAAACATCAAATAATAATCATAATTATAATAAAATAAAAGAAAAATATAATAATATATTAAAAGAAAAACAACAAAATATTTACATAGAATTTTTAGATAGTTATATAATTAAATTTTCTAATAACAAAACTTTCTTAGGTAAAGATAGAAAAAAATGGATGAATAGAATTAGAAGAGACAATATGATAGTAGAAAAATTTGATATGTTGATTAACGATGTAATAAATTTAAATGATTTAAAAAAAGAAATTTGCTCTATGGGTGGAAAACATTGTTGGGAATTAAAAAGAGATGTTATTTCATCTAAACTTAAAGGAAGAATTCCTTGGAATAAAGGAATACCCAAAGAATTAAATCCTTTATATGGTAAAAAAATTTCAGATGAAACAAAATTAAAAATAAGTGAAAAAAACTCTGGGAAAAATAATGGAATGTATGGAAAAAGAATGAATGAAGAACAGAGAAAAAATCATTCACAATTAATGAGAAATAAAATTTTAGATGGAACTTTTACTCCTAATACAAATAATAGAAATACACATTGGGACTCTAGTTTAGATGAAATTAAATATAGGTCTTCTTGGGAAGCATTATATAAATTTTTTAATCCAAACTCAATTTATGAAAAATTGAGAATAAAATATTCATATAATAATGAAGAAAAAATTTATATAGTTGATTTTATAGATGAGATTAATAATCTCGCAATAGAAGTCAAACCAAAAAATATATTAAAAACTGAAAAATCAAAGATAAAGATTAAATTTTTAAGAGAGTGGTGTAAAGAAAATGGTTATGAAATTATCATAGTAGATGAAGATTGGTTGATTAAAAATATCAACTTTAATGAAGTAGATTATAATAGATTTGATATTAAAACTCAAGAAAAAATTAAAAAATTTTATGAAACTCACAAAAAGAACTGAAATTGAAAAGCCTGAATATGTTTATAATTTAGAAATAGAAAATGACCACAATTATGTAGTGGAAGATGCTGTTGTTCACAATTGTCACATAGCCTCCTCTGCGTCAATTACAGGCATTCTTCATAAGCTGTGTGATGTGAAGTATAGATTTGGCTTCACTGGAACTACAAAACCAGAAAAAGTGAATATATGGACTTTAGAGGGTCTCTTTGGACCAATGTATAAAGTAATTCGCACAAATGAATTAATGGAGAAAGGCAATATTGCTAAACTTCAAATTCAAATCATTCTGCTTCAACATTTAGGTCAACCCTTTGAAACTTATGAGGATGAAATTCAATATCTAATTACTCACGAAAAAAGAAATAACTTTATTAAAAATCTAGCACTAGATTTGAAAGGTAATACTCTTATTTTATATTCTCGCGTTGAAACTCACGGTCAAATCATTTATGATTTAATAAATAGTTCAGTGAATGAAGGAAGAAAGGTATTTTTTGTTTATGGTGGAGTAGATACAGAACAAAGAGAAAGAATTCGTGAAATAACTGAATTGGAGAACAACGCAATTATTGTGGCGTCATATGGAGTCTTTAGTACCGGAGTTTCCATAAGAAATCTTCATAATTTAATTTTTGCAAGCCCTACAAAATCAAAAGTTCGTAATCTTCAAAGCATCGGAAGAATACTTCGTAAGTCTAATAATAAGACTAAAGCAATTTTATATGATATTGCTGATGATATCACATATAAGACCAAGAATAATTATACTTTAAATCACCTTATTGAACGGATTAAAATTTATTCCGAGGAGCTATTTAACTATCAGTTACATAAAATTAATTTCAAAGAAGAAAGAGGTAATTAAATGACTACAGATATATTTTATGCTATACTTAAATTAGTTTCAGGTGAAGAGATTATATCTAAAGTATGTGCGTTTATAGAGAATGATGAGGTGCTAATAGTTTTAGATAGCCCTATTGTTGTAAATATGATGCAAAGTTTAAATATTAAGGTTCCACTTATAAAAGTAGAACCTTGGATGAGTTTAACAGATAGTCAAACTCACATTATTAATAGAAAAAATATAATCACAATGAATGAAATTAAAGATAAATCTTTAATTAAAATTCATCAACAATACCTTAGAGATAAAGATAAAAAAACAAATGAAACAAATATTACTCCTGGAATGGGATACATAAGTTCCATTAAAACTGCAAGAGAACAACTAGAGAAACTTTATCAATCTCAAGATGCCCACAGCAAGTCTGAATAATTACCCTTCGGGTAATGTCTCTACGAGACTTCTTTTTAGGTTTTTCTCTTTAGGTCCTTTAAGATATCTAAACTCTTTAAGAAACTAAAGGACTAAAGCAACCCTTGAAACAACAGAAGGATTATACTCATAATCTTATATACAGTCAATAGGTATTATTACTCATTTATGATAATTGACCTTGAAGCCTTTTAAATGTATAATATTTGAAAAATAAAGCTTAATATGAAAAAACGAGAAAAGAACGAGCACTACGTTGATAACAAAGATTTTTATGATGCAATGGTTATCTATAAAAAGAGTTGGTTAGACGCACGAGAAGTGTATTTTAAAAAATATGAATCATACCCAAAGAATACTGATGAGTGGGAGGGTCGGCCAAAAGTTCCAAGATATATCGGAGAGTGTTTGCTAAAAATCGCAACACACCTTTCATATCTTCCAAAATTCGCAAATTATTCCTCAAGAGAAGATATGGTGATGGATGCAGTAGAAAATTCAATTTTATATCTTTATAATTTTGATCCAGATTATGTAAGTCCAAAAACTGGAAAGAAAATGAATCCATTTGCATACTTCACTCAAATTTCATACTTCGCATTTCTTCGCCGTATAGGAAGAGAAAATAGACAAAAAGAAATTGCGGATAAAATTCTAGAAAGAACTTTATTTGATGAAGTCTTTACTGCAGACGAACATTTTAATAGTTCAGAATACAACTCAATTAAAGATAGTGTCTATTCTAGGTATTCTTAATTATGAAGATTGGTTTAATTACGGATACTCACATTTGCTTTAAACGTTCAAATAAAGTTTATCACGACTACTTTGAAAAATTTTATAATGATATCTTTTTTCCTACTCTAGAAGACCGTGGAATTGATTGTGTGATACATCTAGGGGATGCATTTGATAACCGTAAAGGAGTTGATTACTGGGGGTTAGAGTGGTCGCAGAGAGTGTTTTACGATAGGCTCCGCGATATGGGGATTAAACTTTATCAACTATGTGGTAATCACGATGCCGAGAAAAAAACTACAAACAAATACAACTCAATTGATACTCTTCTTCGTGAATATTCAAATGTAATTCGTATTAGTGAACCTGAAGAATATGTAATTGATAAATTAAATTGCTTATTTGTTCCTTGGATCTGTAAAGATAACGAACAGAAAACGTTTGAATTACTTCAAACCTCTACTGCAAAAGTTATATTCGGTCATCTAGAGCTTTCTGGATTTACTTTATTTCCAGGTCTACTTCAAACTCACGGAATGACTACAGAACGTTTCCAGGGATATGATAGAGTATTTTCAGGTCATTATCATACTCGTAGTAATGATGGTAAGATTTTTTATCTAGGAAATCCATATGAAATGTTTTGGTCTGATGTAGATGATGAGAGAGGATTTCATATTTTTGATACTGAAACTTATGAGTTAGAATTTATTCAAAATCCATATACATTATATTGTAGAATTTATTATTCTGATATTGATTATAAAACTTTTGACTTTTCAATAGTTGAAAATAAAAATGTAAAAATTGTAATCCAACAAAAGTCAAATCAAAGCGAATATGATAGATTTGTAAATGAGATTCTAAAGAAAGATATTATTGATTTGAAAATTGTTGAAACTGTTGATGTAAATGATGACCTTGTAAATATTTCTAATTTAGATTGTGAAGATACTTTAAGCACTTTAAATAAATATGTAGAACAATCTGATTTTAAGCTGGATAAAACAACAGTTCTTAAAATTTTATATGATACATATCAAGAAGCATTAGAATTAGAGGTATAATAATGTATATTATTTCTGCTGATACTGAAGGTGAGTCTGGAGCTTTTGCTGTAGATGATGATTATGGTTTGAAAGTAATTTACTTTTTTGAAGAATATGATGATGCAGATAGATACCTAGGATTATTGGAAGCTGAAGATTATCCTGCGATGAAAGTGGTTGAGATTGAAAATGAAGTTGCAATTAAAGCTTGTAACGTGTATAATCATAGATATGTGGTTATTAAACCAGATGATGTTGTGATACCCCCTAGAGAAAATGCTGTGTATTCAAAAGATTAGATATAAAAATATATTATCTTGCGGAAATCAATTTATTGAAATAGATCTAAATTCTCATAGAACTACACTTTCCCGTGGAATTAATGGCAGTGGAAAAAGTTTGACTATAACCTCACTTATTTTTGGTCTTTATGGAAAATCAAATAGAGGCACAACGAAAAAGCAATTAGTTAATAGTGTAAATAAAAAAGATTGTTTGGTTGAGATTGAATTTTCATCAAGTGGTAAGGAGTATAAAGTTAGACGGGGAATTTCTCCAAATATTTTTGAAATATACATCAATGGAAAAGTGCAAGAAGAGCTTTCTGCAGTTAGAGATCAGCAGAAATACCTAGAGCAAAATATTTTAAAAATGTCTTACAAGACGTTTATGCAAGTTGTAGTTTTGGGTAGCACAAATTATATTCCATTTATGCAACTTACTGCAGCAGATAGAAGAGATTTAGTTGAAGAATTATTAGATATTAAAATATTTTCTTCTATGAATTCTATATTGAAAGAGAAAATAAAAAATACTGAAAGAGCTTCTGGTAAACTTGAAATGGAAAAAGTTTCAATAGGAGGATTGATAGACAGTCAAAAATACTTTATTGAATCTATAAAAAATACAGGTTTAGAAACTATATCTAAAAAGGAAAATGAATCTCAAGATATTGAAGAAGAAATTAAAAATCTTTTAGAAAATATTGAAAATATAATAAAAGAGCTTGAAAACTTCAATAAAGAATTGGAGCAAATTTCATTCACTCCAAAAAAACTTAAACAATTTTTAAGCATTCAAAGTAAATTACACCAAAAGAAATCACTTATTACTGAAGAATCTGAATTCTTCCATCAACATTCCGTTTGTCCTACTTGTAAACAAGAAGTAGATGATAAGTTTAAAGAGAGTAAATTGGGAGAATTAACCCAACAAAATGTTGAGTTGGAACTTGGAATATCTGAAATTTATGAAGCTATAGTTGAGGAAGAAGAAAGAGAAAGCAAGTTTATTAATGTTTCAAAGAAAATTACAGAATTGAATTCTCAACTATCAAATTACAAGAATGAAAGTAATTTAAAAAGTAAACAAATTAAAAGTATAGAAAAAGAAATCTCTGAAATTAGAAATAACGTAGAGAATCAGAATGAAAATGTTAAACATCTTCAAAAATTGATAAGAAGATATAATAAATTAGAAAAAGAACAAAGTAAGTGTAATGAAGTATTAGAATACTTTGAGTTTTCATATTTACTGATGAAAGATGGTGGAATTAAATCAAAAATTATTGAAAACTATCTTCCAGTAATGAACTCGCAAATTAATAAGTATTTACAAATGATGGATTTATATATTAATTTCACATTAGATAGTGAATTTAAAGAGACTATTAGAACTCCTATTCACGAAGACTTTTCATATGGTTCATTCTCTGAAGGCGAAAAACAACGGATTAATTTAAGTCTACTTTTAGCTTGGAGAGATATTGCGCGAATGAAAAACTCTGCAAACTGTAATATTATGTTTTTTGATGAAACTCTTGATAGCTCTCTTGATAGCACAGGTATTGAGAATTTACTTGCAATTATTAATTACATAATAAAAGATTCTAATATTTTTATCATTTCACATCGTGATGGATATGATGATAAATTTGAAAGAGTTATTGAAGTTAAAAAGGTTAATGGCTTTACTAAAATATTTTCTTGACTAATGTTTAAAAATCTGATAATTTAGTTATGAACCAACCCACAATTTTATAATGGAACAAGATTCAATGGACGGAATTTATGAATTTAATGATAGATGGAATTTTACTTCAGTGCCTAGTAATACTATAGATGCTATAGATACTATAACTTTTATGAAAACTAATGAAGTAGGAGCTGAAGCTTCAAATAAAAATGGATTTTGGAAATATAGTGAAGATAAAACTCTAAGTGAACTAGAAAGTTATCTTCAAAGCACATATCATTCTCATTACACTTCAGAGCAATCAAAAACTCAAACTTTGGATTTGATTGAAAGTATTGGAGATGCAGAGCCATTTAGTCGCTCTAATGCGATTAAATACCTTTCTCGCTTTGGTCGTAAGAATGGTAAAAGTAAACTTGATTTGCTTAAAGCAATGCATTATTGTGTACTACTCTATCATTTTTCTGGACTTCACAATAACAATACTGACGAATATAAAACTTTTTGAATATAATGAAACTATCAAATAATACCCTTGCAATTTTGAGTAATTTTTCAAGTATTAATTCTAATATCTATGTTAGAGTTGGTAATGTGCTTCGCACAGTTTCAATCGCTGGTGATATTTCAGCATCTGCAACAGTTGAGGAAACTTTTGAAAATGAATTTGCAATTTATGAATTGCCTCAATTCTTGAAAGGATTGAAGCTATACGCAAATCCAGAACTTGAATTCCCAAAGGATAAAAGCCACGTTCTAATTAAGCAGGGAAATCATACAATTAAATATTTCTTAACTGAACCAGATTTGGTTGTAGCTCCTGAAAATAGGGATATGAGGTTACCCTCTCAAGATGTATGCTTTCAAATGAAAGCAGAACAATTTGATAAATTGATGAAAGCTACTAATGTCTTCGGACTATCTGATTTCACTGTTCTAGGTAAAAATGGAGAAATAACTCTTCAAGTTAGAAACAAGTCCAATCCAACATCAAACCAAGTTTCAATTGTAGTTGGTGAAACTGATGAGGACTTTGAACTTAACTTTGATAAAAACAATCTGCTGATGATTGAAGGTTCATATGATGTAGTAATTTCTAAAGAAATGGTCGCTCAATTTACAAATCAAGATTTTGATTTAACTTATTTTGTTGGATTATCTAGCGATAGTTCATTCAACTGATAAGTTATTCCAATTGATGTTGACTAGAAATATTATGTAAAATTATTGAATATAAAATAAATTGAGTGATTAATTATGCAAATCAAAGACTTTCTATTTGTAGATAAGTATGCACCACAAAAAGTAGAGGACTGTATTCTACCTGAAGAGATTAAGAATACATTTATCAATTACAGAGATAAGAATAGAATTCCAAACTTAATTTTGTATGGAACTTCTGGTATTGGTAAGACCTCTGCAATATTAGCTCTTGCTAAAGAGCTAAAGATGGACTTTATGAAAGTTAATGGTTCTAATGAAGGAAGAAGTATTGATACCGTAAGGAATAAGATTAATTCTTACGCATCTACTATATCACTTTCTAGTTCTGGGAAGAAAATTCTTCTGATAGATGAAGCTGATAATTTAACATTTGATGCACAAAAAGCACTATTGGGTATAATTGAAGAAACTCAAAAAAATTGTGTGTATGTATTCACTTGTAATTATGTAAATAAACTTCTTCCTGCGATTCATTCCAGGGCATCTTCTATTCAATTTAAAATTCCTACAAACGAAAGGCCTAAGCTTGCTGCTGAATTTTTTCAACGGTTAATGTTTATTCTTGAAAGTGAAGGAATTTCATACGAAAAGAAAATTCTTATTGAATTGGTGCAAAAATATTTTCCAGATTTTCGTCGCACTCTTCACGAGTTGCAACGTTATACTTCATCTGGTGAGTTACAAATAAATGCACTAGCTGCAAATTTAAATTCAAATATTTTACAGCTACTTTCTCATATGAAAGATTGTAATTTTAAAGAAGTAAGAAAATGGTCGGCATTAAACTCTAATGACGATATGAGTATTATATTTCGTCAATTGTATGATGAATTCCCAAAAGTTTTGGTTCCAAATACACTTCCCTCTTCAATTATCCTTCTAGCTGAATATCAATATAAAAGTAATTTTTCATTAGATCAAGAGATAAATCTTGTCGCTTGTTTAACTCAAATTATGAGTGAGTGTAAATTTCTATGAGTGATGTATGGGATTGGGTTAAATCAATTAATTCTAGTAAAATAAATTTACTAGAATCAGAAGAAGATATTAAGCAATATACTCCCTTTGTTGTAAATAGAGCATTATCCTATCATTGGGATACTATTTTATTTGCAAATGAAATGAATTGCGCTCCTAACATACCTTCAGACTCTCAATATTTATTTTATTTGAATATAATTAAAAGAGGAAATAGATTCTCACGTTGGGTAAAAAAAGAAAGCACTGAAAATATAGAAGTCATAAAAAAATACTATAATTATAATGACGCCAAGGCATATGAAGTAGTTGATTTATTCTCAAAGGAGCAAATAGACTATATAAAGAATAAACTTGAAACCTGTGGATTGAAAAAATGACTAGTTCATATGAAAATAGAGTAGAATGGAATCCTTCAATGATGCTAGAAGTATCATTATCAGAACCTGATGATTTCTTAAAAATTCGTGAAACTTTAAGCCGAATTGGTGTAGCTTCTCGTAAAGATAAGACTTTATATCAAAGTTGTAATATTCTTCATAAACTTGGAAAATATTATATCTGTTCCTTTAAGGAATTATTCGCATTAGATGGTAAGTATTGCTCTCTTACTTTGAATGACGTTCAAAGAAGAAATAGAGTCGCATTCCTTCTTCAAGATTGGGGACTTTTAAGCATAGTAGCTCCTGATAATTTCCAAGACGTTGCACCTTTAAATCAAATTAAAGTGATTGCCTTTAAGGAAAAAGAAGAGTGGACTTTGGTTCAAAAATATACTATTGGTAAAAAGACTCCACAAACTGAAGAAGAAACTAATTAACTAAATTATAGTTAAATCCGAACCTTTATTGGGGAGTTCTCTACACTCCCTTTTTTAATGGCCCAAAATATATAATATACATTATAACCATTAATAGGAGGTTTAATTCAATGACTTTATTTTCACGTTATACTACTTTAAATCTTGTAAATCTTTTAGACGAAATCTATCGCTCTGATAAGTTTGCTTCTTCGCCAGTTTATTCTAATAGTCGCTTTGTTTCAGTAAGTGAAAATCTTGGTAAATTAGAAGTTGAACTTGCTGGATACTCTAAAGATGAAATTCAAGTTTATACAGAAAAGGATATTCTTTATGTGAAAGCAAGTAAATCTGAAGATAATTCAGCTCGTAAATATTATCGCTCTTGGTCTATTGCTGAAAATGAAAGAATTGGTACAATTAAGTATGTGAATGGCTTACTAACAGTTGAAATTTTAAAAGTTATTCCAGAGGAACTAAAGCGTAAAAATTACCAGATTGAATAAATAACTATAAAAATGAAAACATTTAAGCAATTTATTCAAACATTGAGAGAAATGGAAGGTGATTTTGGTTCTCCAGCTCCAAAAATTAAACCAAATTGTTATGGGAAAACTGTTAAATATGCTATGCTTCCAGGCAAAAGAGTTTGTGCTTTTAAACGACGTAGATAAATAGTTTGGGGGCTACACCTCAATTAACGTCGCTAAAATAGAGATCGTGCTTGGTTGGAATCAAGGTTGACGATCTCTTTTTTTGTGCTATGATATAGAAATCAAATTAGAGGTTTTCATATGATTAAGGCTATATTATTGAGTAATAATGAAATTATCATTTCACAATCAACTCCAAAAATAGATGATGAAACTGGAGAAGCATACTTTTCTATATTGTATCCTTATCTTTTTACTTTGGGTGGTCCAAGTAGAATAGGATTTCATTTAACTCCTTGGATGGGTGAAGTTTCTGACCCATCTGAAGAGTTTATGATTTATCCCGATAAAGTTATTACAATAAGAAATCCAAAGCCAGAGGTATTGAAACTTTATAAGAAACTAATAATAGTTGACGAAGTTGAGGATAATGAAGATAATGAAGAAGGTGATGAAGTTTTTGAAGAGGAGATTGAAGTTTGAGATTTTATACTAATGTGAAATTACTTGGAAATTATGTATTTTGTAGAGGATATGAAGATGGCGTAGAAGTTAAAGATAAGATTAAATATGAGCCTACTCTTTATATTCCCTCAAATAAAAAGACAAAATATTTAACATTAGATAATAAGTATGTAACTCCAATTAAACCTGGAACAGTTACAGATATGCGAAAATTTGTTGAAAAATATAAAGACGTAGATGGATTTGAGTATTATGGAAATACTACAGCATTATATCAATACATTTCAGATACTTACCCAGAAGAAGTAATTGACTTTGATATTAATCAAATTAAACTGTATGTCTTGGATATTGAGACAACTGCAGAGCAAGGTACTATTGATGCTCAAGCTGCAAGAGAAGAAATTCTACTCATCACAATTCAAGACTATGCATCTAAACAAATTATAACTTGGGGAACTCGTGGGTTTCCCGATGTAGTAGAAAATCATACTTATATTGAATGTAAAGACGAGGCAGAGCTACTTCAATTATTTTTAGACTTTTGGGAGAATAACTATCCAGATGTTGTGACGGGATGGAATATTAATGGCTTTGATATTCCATATATCATTAATCGTATCTCTAGAAATTTTGGAGAAAATGAAGTTAAAAGACTTTCTATTTGGAAAGGATTAAAAACAAGAGAATTTAATTCAAATGGTAGAGATGAAATAGAATATCAAATATATGGAATTACTATTTTAGACTATTTTCAACTCTTTAAAAAGTTTGCATTTATTAGTGTAGAGAATTACAGATTGAATACAGTGGCTCAAGAAGTTCTTGGGGATAAGAAATTAGATCACGATGAATATGAAAGTTTTAAAGATTTTTATACCAATGATTTTACACTATTCGTTAAATATAACGTACAAGATTGTATTCTAATTACTAAATTTGAAAAGAAACTGTGTTTGATTAAACTTGCTTTCACTCTTGCATATCAAGCAAAAGTAAATCCTGAAGATGTTTACTATCAAGGTAGAATGTGGGATGGAATTATTTACAATTATCTACGTCGTCAAGGTGTTGTAATTCCAATTAAAAAAGAGGTAATTGAAAAAACTGAAAAGTTTAAAGGTGCTCACGTTAAAGATCCTCAAGTTGGTAAATTTAAATATGTATGCAGTCTTGACCTTGCATCCCTATATCCATCACTAATAAGAACATATAATATTAGTCCAGAAACTTTAGTGGATGAACGTAATACTTATACTTCTATTGAAAATATTATCAATGATGGATTTGAGATAAAACCAGAACATTCTAATTATACAATTTGCCCTAATGGCTCAATGTATAGAAAAGAAAAGCAGGGATTTCTTCCAACAATTATGGAAAAAATGTTTAATGAGCGAACTGTTTATAAAAAGAAAATGCTTCAAGCGCAATCTTTATATGAAACAAATCCTTCTCAAGAACTAGAAGAAGAAATCTCAATGTATAAAATCTATCAACACGCTCTTAAGATTTGTCTGAACTCTGCATTTGGTTCTCTTGGTAATGCGTATTTTAGATTTTATGATATTCGTAATGCTGAAGCCATTACATATTCAGGTCAAGCAGTCATTAAATGGATTGAAAAAAAGTTAAATGTATATTTAAATAATGTAGCTGGAACTAAAAATGTAGATATGATTCTAGGTGCAGATACCGATAGTGTTGTGGGAGATAGCACCATTAGGGTCAATGATGAAGAAATGACTATTTGTGATTTTTATAACTTAATTGAAAATAACTTTTTAAAGCACGATGATTTTAATCAAAATTATGTAAAAGAGGTTTCTGGATTTATTACTCCTTCGCTATCTCCTTATGGTACAGTTGAGAACAATAATATTAAGTATGTGATGAAGCATAAAGTTATAAAGAAACTTTATGAGATTAAGGTGAATGGAAAGTCAGTTAAAGTTACTGAAGACCATTCAATTATTGTAAAGAATAAAAAAACAAATAAAATACATTCTGTAAAGCCAGATAAATTATCCTGCAAAAATCATTATATCATATATATAATGGGCGCTGATACGGATAGTAATGCAGAAAACTACGGCTTATGAAAAGATAATTAATAAAGCATTAAAAATAGGTTGGAATGATACTCCAATCTATGATAAATCTTTTAATTATGATAATTTGTTGACTGAAATTAATTATTCAATTAACAAGTTAGTTATAGGTAAAACACATAAACCGAAGACTTGGGATGACTATCATAAAATTTTAATGGAATATAAACCATTTTCTACGGCAGTAACTTTAGATAAAATGATTTTTGTATATGGATATGAAGATGGTACTGAAAAATTTGATGAATATAGAAAAAAACAAGCATTAACTAATACTTTTGAGTATAAAAATAAAAGGTATGGAATTACTGAAGAACAGTTTAAAGAATATAATAAATCTAGAGCTGTTACTTTAGAAAATTTAATCAAAAAATATGGAAAAAATGAGGGTGAAAAACGTTTTAAAAAATATTGCGATAGACAAGCTTATACTAATAGTTTAGAATATTTGGGGGAAGAAAAGTACAAAAAAGTAAATAAAAGTAAATCTCATTCAGTAAAAAATTACATAGAAAGGTACGGTGAGGAATTAGGTAAAATAAAATTAGTTGAATTTTATGAAAAGATTAAATCAAGTAAATCTTACTCTAAAATATCTCAAAAATTATTCAAAAAAGTAGAGGAACTTTTAACAGAAAGAGAAAAAGAATATACGTACTATGCTTGTAAAAATAAAGAATATGGTTTACTATGTGAAAATAAATGTTTTTTATATGATTTTATATGTACGGACTTAAATCTTTGCATTGAATATCACGGTGACCATTATCACGGAAATCCCTTAACATATAGTCCAGATGATTATTTACGAGGTAGAGGGTGCACCAACATTAAAGCAAAAGAAAAATGGAACTATGACGAGAAAAAAATAAATTGGTTGAAATCTCAAAGAGGATATGATACCATAGTAATTTGGGACAGCGAATGGAGGGATAATCCTGATTTAATTATTAAAAAATTAACTAACTGGATAAATAAAAGGCGAAAAATTCTAAAAGAGGTATAAATGAATATTGTATATGATGATAACTTTGAAGTTCTTGAATTGGGAAAACAAGAAGAATGGGTGTATGATATTGAAGTTGAGGATAATCATAATTTTTTTGCAAACGATATATGCGTACATAATAGTTGCTTCTTACATTTCAATCCCATAGTAGAAAAAATCTTCAAGGATAAAAATCCATCAGAAGAAGAAGTTATAAACTTTCTTACAAAAGTGTGCGATGGAGTATTACAAAAATTCATTGATAAATCTTTTGATGAATTGTGTACTATTACAAATGCATATGAAAACTGTCTTCATATGAAAAGAGAAAAGATTTGTTCTTCTGCTCTTTGGAGAAAGAAGAAGAACTACATTCTCAATGTGTGGGATAATGAAGGTGTTCGGTATGCTGCACCTAAAATTAAAATGTCTGGTATTGAAGCAGTGAAGACCTCAACTCCTGCATTTTGTAGAGTTGCAATTAAAGATGCTATTGATATTATTATGAATGGCGAGGAGAGTGAACTTATTGATTTTGTAAAGAAAACTAAAAATACTTTCTTTAAACTTTCACCTGAGGAGATTTCAACTCCAAGGGGAATTACAGATATGGATAAATTTTATTCAGCCTCTACCATTTATCGTAAGAGCACTCCAATGCACTCTAGAGGAGCACTACTTTATAACTATCATCTAAAGAGACTCAAACTTACGCACAAGTATTCTTTGATAACTAATGGAGAAAAAATTAAAGTATGTTATTTAAAACTTCCAAATACTATTCGGGAAAATGTGATAGCATATAGTAGGAATCTTCCTCCTGAATTAGGTCTACATAAGTATGTTGATTATGAAACCCAATTTGATAAAACTTTTATGAGCCCTATAATATCTTTGTTGGATATCATAGGATGGAGAACTGAAAAACGAGTAAATTTAGCAAACTTTTACGTATAGAAAATTATGGAAAATTTCTTAAATCAGATTGTATCTGAAATTGGTGGAGAGTATACAAAATTAGCAAGTGATATTGAAGAAAGTGAAGTATTCGTTGATACTGGTTCGTATATTCTAAATGGTTTAGTATCAGGTAAAATTACTGGAGGAGTATCTGGAAATAAAATCACTACCTTTAGTGGAATGCAAGGATGTGGGAAAACATTCTTTTCTCTTGCAGTTCTTAAAAACTTTTTAGATAGTAATCCTGATGGATATTGTTTATACTTTGATACTGAGGCTGCAGTTACTAAATCTCTTCTTGTAAGTAAAGGAGTTGATTTGGAGAGAGTTATCGTTCTTAATGTGGTAACTATTGAAGAGTTTAGAACTAAAGCACTTAAAGCTGTTGATATGTATCTAAAATCAACTAAAAAAGATAGACGACCTTGTATGTTTGTTTTGGATAGTTTGGGAATGCTTTCTACAAATAAAGAACTATCCGATACTTTGGCGGAAAAAGATGTAAAGGATATGACTAAAGCTTCATTAATTAAAGCTACATTTCGTATGCTTACATTAAAACTCGGTCAAGCTGGTATTCCAATGATTGTGACTAATCACTTATATGCAAATGTTGGCGGATATGGTCCAACTCAAGTTCAGTCTGGAGGCTCGGGGCTCCTCTATTCATCTTCTACAATCATAGAATTATCTAAAAGTAAAGAAAAAGAAGGAACTGAAGTTGTAGGCGTTATCATCAAAGCCAAAACATTTAAATCAAGATTGAGTAAAGAAAATCAAGAAGTTGAAGTTAGACTCTTCTATGATGAGAGAGGACTAGACCGATATTATGGTCTACTTCAATTAGCAGAAAAATATGGATTGGTTCAAAAGAATGGAACTCGTTATGTATTTGATGATAAGTCTTATTATGAAAAGAGCATTCTTCAAGAACCTGAAAAATATTTTACACCTGAACTTTTAGAACAAATTGATAATGCAGCAAACTTGGAGTTCTCATATGGTAGCGTTAAATGATTTTATTCAAACACACGAAAATGCAATAGATGAAGATGTTTGTAATTTTTTAATAGAACTCTTTGAGCAAAATCCCGAATATCATGATAATGAAGAAGGACAATCATATTCCCAATTT
>Ga0209085_1000046_pt1 | contig 80819 bp, 166 predicted proteins | sample C_131016_EF_Meta_FD_187310 | JGI IMG/M metagenome (GOLD analysis project Ga0209085, IMG submission 187310) | Freshwater microbial communities from Lake Croche, Canada to study carbon cycling - C_131016_EF_MetaG (SPAdes) (version 2) | ecosystem: Environmental > Aquatic > Freshwater > Lake... | reverse complement strand
ACAAAGCGAAACCTATCCCAAATTGAGGCTTAGAGGATGCACAGACGGCCTCAGTATCCCCAAGGAAGTAGCAGAAAAATTCCTCGTGCTAGGTGTGCCATGAAGTGGGATAAGAAAATAAAAGAACAACTGCGGTCCCTCGTCAAGGAGAAATTGGATCAGATCCTCTCAGACCTACGCAACCGTGACGGCGACACTTGGGGATGGGCATTCTCCCAAGAAATAAACAACTTCTTGGACGCCTTCGAAATCAAGATGGTAAATTGGGACTGCAAATGGAAGACCATAACCTTAGCCGAAAACCACCGACACAAATGGAAAATCGGCGACCCAATCCCCCATTATAAACGAAGGAAAAACACCATCGTCATCCCCAGTCCCTACGACAGCAACTACAAAGGAAGATGGGACGCAGGCTTGGAAATCCCCAAGGAAATCGCAGAAAAATTCCTCGTACTAGGTGCGCCATGAAGTGGGACAAAGACAAGGAACATAGGCTGTACTGGCTCCTAGAAGAAAAATTTAAGCACCCCTTCGGAACAGTCCCCGACAGTTTCCTCAACGAATTCAACATACAATTCGTAGACCGCAAAATCGTCTGGGTGAATGGTCATGGAATAAGGGAAACAAAGAAGCCAAAGCCGCCTAAAAATTGCGTTATCGTCGAAATGAGCAAACAACTGACGGATGCCCACGCCGTATGGCACGAAGCCTTCAGCATCCCCAAAGAAGTAGCAGAAAAATTCCTCGTACTAGGCGTGCCCTGATTTCTCAACCCCAGATGGTTTAGTAAGAAGAAAGGCACATATGAAGACAATACGAACGCAAATCCTGCTCGGAATGAGTTTCCGCTCGGTGGCAGAATCCCTCGTCAAGCGTAAGTTCAACAATAGCGAAATAGACGCAGATTGGATGGAAGAGTTCCTTGGCTTTATCTTCAAGCAAAACAACCATTCAATCCAGTTCCGCTCGAAGAAAATGAATCCAACCCTACGCAAGCCAGAACGGACGTACTTGATCGCTAACGGATGGGAACTTTACTATTGGAAACAAGGGGATGATGAATTTTTCACTCGCAGAGAGTTTGAGAACCCCCACAAAGCCGCCGAAAAGGACATGAAAAGGCTCAACCGAATCATACTCGACCTCTACAATATCAAAAATCACACACCACGCAGCCAAGAAAGCAAGTCCAAAACCCAAGAGATCAGCCAAAAAATAAAGGCTTTGAAGTCGAAGCTAAAAAAAATGAAGTCAGATATAGAAAAATTGGAACAAAGGAAACGAGAGTTGTCTTAATGAATACAATGAAGAACCAAAAAACAATGAAGATCAAATATAGGTACAAGTTGGATTGGAATGGCGAGGCTGACTTGGCCGGTTTTGGCAAGTACATCACGGACAAGTCCTCTGGCATCTGGGCATACACAGGCAGCAGTTGTTATGTGGGCCAGAAAAGAGCAGTGGTCAGGGCAACTACTCGCAAGTCTATGGATATTGCTCTTCAAAAACTCAAGAATTGGGGACTTATTGATACTATTTCCGAAGGTCGGAGATATGTTGTTTCCGATACATTTAATTGATTGGTGGACAAATGACCATAAAATGGAACAACGAAAACAAGAAGAAGTTGTACAAGGCTCTGGTAATTCACCATAATGTCATGACATCGGGGCGTGATCGCGAGGAATGGAGAGCCAGACATTCTGTCGTACAAGTTTCGAAGTTAACGCGGGCTTGGCAAGAAAAAAAAGACGGAAAGTGGGTGAACGCCCAAAGCAAGGACCGCATTATCGTCGGCGATCCTGGTGGAGACCGTATGGACGGACTCAGCATCCCCAAAGACATCGCAGAAAAATTTCTCGCACTAGGAATACCATAAGCCCTGAATTCTTAGACCAATGAGTCATAATCAATGTAGTTATCTTTTAAATATTGCTGTTGATATTTTAACACACCTGGAGAAAAAGAATGACTAATGATTTGCAAATTAAGCATTTCCAAGAATTCGCAAAAGAGGTTGAAAACTCTCAAGACTATCCACATAGTATTGAGTTTGATCCTTATGTTTATAGAGAAAATACTATTGCAAATACCGTTGTATTTGAACTAAATAATCTAATTTTAACCCTCAATGATAATGGAACTTATTTACTGGAGAAAAAATAATGATTGACAACAAAACTCTACAAGACGTTGTTATTAAAACCAGACGGTTTAGAAGAAACAAGGAGCATACCATGAGGTGGAATAAAGAAAATAAGAAGAGACTTAATGACCTCCTAAAAGGAGCAAATCACGATAGACTTCAAAATCTAGGGGTCGATATCATAAAGGCCCCCTTGGGAGAAAAAGAAAACCGGGAATATATTCTTATCCCAATCAATCTCGAACAGAATAAATCGCAATTAATCCGCTATCAATTGCAGAAAAATCCCAAATTCTCTATCCAAAAGATCATGGAAAAGATCGAGGAAGAATTCTGGGTCGAAGTCTATCCCAGCCTTGTGTCTCTAACCACACATTACGTCAGACATCATGGCCAAGGCGAAGAAACCAGCCCAGAGGTAGAACATCTCAAAATTCCCAAGGAAGTAGCAGAAAAGTTCCTCGTACTAGGTGCGCCCTGATTCTTTAATATCAGATGGCTTAAAAGAAACAAGGAGCAAGACCATGAAGTGGGACACTAAAGCCAAAGAACGTCTCTACAACACTCTGCACGACTGGCGTTGGTCGGGTACGGGGAGGGATTATTTCGTCCTATGTGAGTTCTATGAAAATTTCGACATCAGGCTGAGCGGGTCTGACTCAAAAAAACGTGTTTTTATTGATAGTCCTTTTGTTTTTGGAGAAAGACTCCAAATACCAAAAGAAGTAGCAGAAAAATTCCTCGTACTAGGTGTGCCATGACAAACTCGGAACTTGCCGAAAAAGTCTACGAAGTCCTAGAGAACAAATGCGAGGATTTCAAGGATTACAAACTCTGGTCCCAATACCTTAAAAGAATCAGCATACTCCCAAAAGACTACTACGATTCCCACGATGCCGCCGACGAACTAGCAGAACTAGTGAATGAAGGCACAGACTACATAATCTGCGGCGACCCCTTCTCAAGCGTCGTGAAGTCCATCGGAGGATACCAATTCCTCATGGTCCCCAAAGAACTAGCAGAAAAAATAGCAGTCTTAGGAACGCCCTAAACCATGAAAAGCCCAGAACTTGCAATAAAAGTTTACGAACTGCTACGCAAACGAAGGTATGAAAAAGATGTCGAATATATGGACAAATGGGATGATTTATTAAAAAAGTACGAAATACAATACATCAAGGTATATTTCGACGAAAATTACGCCACAGATAAAGATCTTTTCAACATCGTGAATTCGCCAACAAACAATTTTATTTATACAAGATGCCCATGCAGAAAAACAGGCGAGTATATTTTAAAAATCCCACTTAAAGTGGCTACAAAAATGGTCGTGCTAGGAACTTTGCCTTAAATCTACAACAGCGTAGAGATTTGAATTGAACCACACAAGGAAAGAACTCCAAGATGGCATCCCCCGATCCAAAAGCCCTCCGCCAAGTGTCTGTCGAAGATTTAGTCAAAGCCCAAAAATTCGTTGAAGAAATAGGAAACTTCGAAAAAGCCATGGCAAGCGTCGTAGTCTTCAGCCAATTCAAACAAGAACCAGACCCAAAGCCAGACCCAGAACCCGAACAAGAATACTACGGCGGAGCATAAAATACTCCAATAAAGCCTACATAGATACGAAGATAATAAAACCAGAGGAATACCATGAAAAAATCAAACTACTCCCTCTATCTGGCGGGACTCATCAACGAGTACGGCGCAGAGGACTTTGAAGGATCCAGAGATCGGGGAGATCAAAACCAAGAACCAGCGATAGACCAAAACTCACCCGAATTCAAAGCATGGTTAACAAAATTTGAAGAAGAATTCCCCGGAAAACAATACCCAGGAATGTCGCCAACCGACCAAAATAACCTATACACGGGCAGAATATTGAGCGTCCTAGACGAAACCGGGGCGACCGACAAATGGACCCAATACGCAAGCACGAGCAACCTCAAACAAATAATCAGTAACTACGAAAGTCTCGTACTGAATCTAGTGAGAATAGCACACCCAGAAATGCTAGAAGCATACAAACAATGGCACAGCATCGACTGAAAGCCATAGGCCCGCTTCAAGAAATCCAAAAAGCATGAACTTCGGACCAAAAACCCAGAAGAAAATCAGAAAGATCATCGCCTCCACCCTCGGACTCGGTGAATTCGACCCCATCGAGCCGGAATCGCTCCGGAAAAAAGGGTACAACACGGTCATGGTTAGGTATGAACAAGCCATAGGAGACCACACCAACAACGACTGTAGGAAACCCGAAGCCGGAAGCCAGTCCTTTCTTGTACTCCTAGGACAATCCGGACTGTCAAAGAACGGATTTTTAATCCTCGAAAAATACTGGGTGGAAATACCAAAGAACAAGGCATTAACCATACTCGCATTGAACCACCTACCAGACGCCTAATCTACAAACCCAAATCCTACCCAAACATAATGTAAAACACCCGGAACAGGAATAAAAATGGAATTTTATGAGGTTGTCAGTCTGATTGATAGGGCGACAGAGCGTATGCTTACCCTTGTGGATGTTGGGGGAATCCCCGATAACGATAAGATAGAAATGCTGGTTTCTTTGAGTAGAAAAATTCGCAACTTCTCCAAGTTAGACTTGAACCTCAAGGGTAATCCGGAAGATCTTAGGATGTTGGCGCAAGTGATCGACAGTGCGAGCGTGGCGTTGCCGGACGTGGGGACACATGGCCGTCAACTCGCAGAGGAAATGAATTTGATCAGCAGCAAGATCAGGCGAATATTGCACGCACGCAGTTAAATCATAATCCGTGGGTTTCTTACCCAAATCCCACCCAGACATAATATAAACAGTGGGTTTAAGACCCAATAATCAATTCACCACAAATAAAAAAACGGCTAGAAAAACAAATAAAATACAAACAATATGTAAGATACGTTGTAATTAAATAAATTAAGTGTCTAGCCCGTCCTTTTTTTAAGCCATTTTTAACGCATATAAAGCCCTTTTTTAATTAAATGGTATGCCGTCGCGTGTGTAATCTAATGGCTTCTAATGTAATCTAATGATATTACAAGGGATTAGATGCGATAGGATGGCATAAAAAAAGATATCTGGAGTTACAAACGTTTTTCGATGTAATCTTTAATTAAGGTGTAGAGTATTCCGCCCCATAGTATTGTTACTCCTATGGTGGCGGTGATTATGAGGGCAACGAATAGTAATGTGATGAGTGGGTTCATTGTTCTTATGTATACATAGGGCATGAAGATAAATCACCATCCGATATGTCCTACCTTTATACATGATGATGCCACCAGGGTTGTTTTTTGTTTAGTTTCGTTGGTTGTTTGTTGTTATGTCTTGTATAGGGTGATGAGGTATTATTCGTCATGATCTCTTGATTTCTTCTTGCTGGATGGATATGATGGGGGCTGCACAAATTTTGGCCTGGGTCGTTCTGTCTGCTTCTCGTGTGTACTTGTAAGAAATCCAGTTTCTTTTATTGAAATAATATGGAAGCCAAGTTGCACGAGTTATTGAGTGACCGTTATGGCAGAATATGGGATAATGTTCGTAAGCGACAGAGTCCTGTGGGTACTGGTAGGTTACGTTGGGTTCATGGGCAGTGGGAGAAGATTTGTAGTTCTCTGGGTATTGAGAGGGTTCGAGACAAATTGCCCGTGGATGGTTATGTTATTGTCTGTGATCCCAAGCCTGGTGGCGCTTGGCTTAGGATGAGTTCTGAGGTTGCGTTGAAGATACTTGTTTTGGGGATGTAGGCGCACAAAATTTAGTTGTTGTTTTTTGTTTGTTTCTTTTTGTCTTTTCTGTAAGAAAAGTCTTTTCTTTTATTGAAACAATATGAATTTCTCGGATGCTGTTAGGTCTTACATAGACAATTGGACTCCCGAGATGGATATTCCGAGTAATATGAGCACAGAAGATATAATTTCGTTCATGGATGACTTGCAGCCTTATTTAGAGGATTGGTTGCCGAAGGAGGTTGAGGAGTCTGGCATTCGTCTTCCTTTGCGGTCCCATGTGGATTTTTATGATTGGGATGGGTTGTGTTATGTTTGTTTGTGGTTGGCTTATAGGCGTCGGGGTCCTCTTCCCCTGAATTTGCATACCCGGATGGTATTGGGTGGAGGCAGTCAGTGGTCAAAAATGTACATCGAATATTTGGAGAGTTCTGATGCGACGACAGATGCGGGCGGTTAAGGAGACTGTTTCTCGGCCGGCGAATGTTTGTACTCCTCGTTATGCGTTGAAGAAGGCTCGGGCTGGGGTCAAGTTGAATCGGTGGGAGTTGGAGGGTGTTGCGGATAATCCGGCGTATGCTTTGGAATATGCACAGAGTGTGCTGGGTGGTCCTTGGGAGCCTGGTGAGGCGGCGATAATTCGTAGTTCGAATTGTTCATTGAATTATGCTCGGGATGTTGTGCGAGGTCGTTGGGAGAAGGGTGAGGCTGTTATTTCTGGGTGTGCACATGCTTCATTGGCGTATGCTTCTTCTGTAGTTGGTGGTCGGTGGGAGAGGGGTGAGGCTACGATACTTACGGAGTTTGAGTGTGCGGTTAAGTATGCCAAGACTTGTGTTCAAGGTCGTTGGTCTGCGTTAGAGGATAATATTTTGGTATGGGTTCATAGGAACAAGGATTGGGATTGGGTAGATCCGGTTGATATGGTGACGAAGTATTTAAAGGCTATTGGTGGTGTCCGTTGGTCTGGGCTTGAGTCTGTATTGATGGAGAAGAACCGGGCGAAGTTGACCTATAGGTATGCAGTTTTGACGGGTGGTCGTTTGGTTCCTGAGTTGCATCAGAAGATGATGATGTTTAGTTTTGACAATAAGCGTTCGGTGTGGTCGAAGCGGTATCTCCGGTTTTTGGAGGTTTGTGAGCGTCGTGCCATTCGGTACATGCAAGATTTGGATTCTGATTCTCGGGCTGAGCTGATTTCTAAGGTTCAGAGGGGTTAAGGGGGAGTTCAAGTTCACAATGCAAAGAGTTACTTTGCAAGACTGGAACGACGGAAAACGACAAGGAAATTAAAATGATACCAAAGATCATTCTTGACAATGTGATCATCGAATCAGCGCAGAAAATAAAAAATTCTGCCGAAAAGGATCTTGAAATTGTCTGTGGGCTACATGATGCTGTCAAGGCAATCGAGGGTGTAGGAATCCTTGAGGAAGGAGGCGACTTTCCCCAGTTTTTCGAAGACTGTAAGGAGCAGCTCAAAAGACTTGTTGAAAATCCCTTGCAAGAACTAAAGGGCGAAGATTTCGACGAAGTTTATGATTATTATGTGTTCTACAGTGAAGTTTATTTTAACTCACATTTTGATTTCGTCGAACTGTGGCCCAAAGTAATGCCCAACACTATGGAGACACTTGAATCTTTGGGAATAAAGTTGGGATGGTGTATCCCCACTTGTAGTGGTAATTTTGAGAGGTGAGCTTTCGAGCTGCTGGCCGGTTTGATTTTGGAGCATGTGCCGACAGTTGCTTTACAGTGTTTGTTTTTGAACTAAGATAGCCTTGGATTAACGTTGCTTTACACTTTCTGTTTTTGAACTAGAATGCCTTTTGAAAGGGATAAAAATGAAGAACATTAGGACGGCTGAATTCAATTTGAAGGGACTTACTCCTCTTCTGATGCACGCGGATGACGTTGAGGCTTCTGATTTGTTGAAGGATTGGCGGAAGAGTCCTGGCAACAAGAACCAGAGTGTTGCTGGTGATGATCGGAGTCCTGCTTGGACTTGGCAGACTTACTGGTATTTGGATGAGCGGGGTAATTTGTCGATTCCTTCGGACAACTTGATGCGTTGTTTGTGTAAGGCTGGGGCTAAGATTATTCTGAAGAAGCAGACTTCTTTCAAGGAGTTGACTCAGACTGGTCTTTGTCTTCCTAGTGACACTCTTGATTTTCGGAATGCGGGTAGTTCGGTTCCCGTTACTGAATTTGTTGAGCATCGGGACGAGAAGTTTGTTGATCAGAAGAAGCGGGCACAGAAGGCTGGGTTTGATCTTCTTGTGAAGAGGGCTGCGGTTGGTCAGAGCAAGCATGTTCGTGTGCGGCCTATGTTCCGTTCGTGGTCTGCGAGTGGTACGATTCAGGTTACTGCTCAAGAATTTGATTCGGAGAAGCTTCAAGAGTTGTTTGACTTGGCTGGAACGGTTGGTCTTGGGGATTGGCGTCCTGGTAGCAAGACTCCGGGTAGGTTTGGCATGTTTGAGGCTACGGTCAGGTTCAAGTGAATTATTCCTCCCGGTGCGGGAATTGGCTCGCACCGGGAGGCAATTGTATGGTTTGGCGTGGCGAGGTTAGGCAAGGCGTGGTAAGGCCAGGTGTGGTAAGGCGAGGGAGCCAATGGCTCATTTACAAAATTGATGGTTAGGTCCGGCACGGCGGGGCACGGCATGGCATGGCTCGGCGTGGTGCGGCGAGGCTAGGGAGCCAATGGCTCATTTACAAAATTGAGGAAAGCGGTTCGGCCCGGTAGGGCATGGCGAGGTCCGGTCTGGCGGGGCTCGGCAAGGCCGGGTTAGGTCTGGCATGGGAGCCAATGGCTCATTATAAAATACGCGGGGTTAGGTGTGGCTCGGCGGGGCGAGGTTGGGTCTGGCGAGGTAGGGCGAGGGAGCCAATGGCTCATTTACAACATTTGAAGCAAGGGCCGGGCGGGGCAAGGCATGGCAAGGCGCGGTATGGCATGGCCGGGCAAGGCAAGGGAGCCAATGGCTCATAACAAAATTAATGGAAGCGGTTCGGCAGGGTGTGGTGCGGCAAGGCATGGCAAGGTCCGGTCCGGCTAGGCATGGGAGCCAATGGCTCATTTATTGTCACCACAGTCACACATCTCGATCCTGAAAAGGCTATGCCGGAAGGTAAGGCGTGGTACTACAATACGGTCTGGTCAGGTCCGGTAAGGCATGGCGAGGCATGGCCCGGTCTGGCGAGGTTAGGCTAGGGAGCCAATGGCTCATAACAATAATAAAAAGGTGATTTATGAAAAACAAGTTTGAGTTTGTGCTAAAGGGAAAAGACAACTCCCCTCTTCTGATGAATTCACATTCCGATGGGACTACTTTCAATAATTTTGATCAAAGGGATCCTTCTTGGTATTGGCAAACAAGGTTGGAATTAGATAAAGAGGGATTCTTTACGATTCCCGGCGACAATTTGACTGCTTGTCTTGTTCGTTCGGGTAGAACATTGAAGGGCACAGACGATTTTTGCTGTGGTGGGTCGCCCATCATGCCGAAGTTCGCTACGTCTTCATTGATTGATGAGGAGAGTTTGATCTTTTCAAACAACGGTCAGCAAATCAACATTGCGGAGTTTTTGGAAAACAGACACGAGAACTTTGAAGATCAACGGGCTCGAGTTCGCAAACATGGTTTTGATCTGTGGGTCAAACGCGTAATAGTTGGAAAAACAAAAATTGTAAGGGTTCGCCCAATTTTCAAGAATTGGGAGTTGAGAGGATCTATCATTGTGACCGATGAGTGTGCAAGTGTTTTGAAAGAAGTTTTCGACAATGCTGGCGAACACGTTGGTCTTGGAGATTGGTGTGGCACTGGTAGATTTGGTGCTTTCAATGTAGAACTGAGCAAAGAAATTGGGCTGGTTGAGGCTTTGGCTTAAAGTGGCATGGCAAGGTGAGGTCGGGTCTGGCTCGGCGTGGTGCGGCGAGGCAAGGGAGCCAATGGCTCATTTACAATACACGGTTGGGTCTGGCATGGCTGGGCGAGGTGAGGCTGGGTCTGGTCTGGCAAGGGAGCCAATGGCTCATTTACAACATTGATGGAAGCGGCTCGGTTGGGTGCGGTGAGGTAAGGCAAGGTGCGGCATGGCATGGTAAGGCGAGGGAGCCAATGGCTCATTTACAAAATTGATGGAATCGGTGAGGTACGGCATGGTGCGGCATGGCATGGCATGGCCTGGCTAGGCGAGGGAGCCAATGGCTCATTTAAAATTTATGGTTCGGTGTGGCTTGGCGAGGTTAGGTCAGGTCTGGCTCGGCGGGGTGCGGCATGGGAGCCAATGGCTCATAAAAATCAAAAGGGTGAGGTAAGGAGTGGTAGGGCTAGGTCGGGCTTGGCCGGGCAAGGCATGGGAGCCAATGGCTCATTACAATACACGGTTCGGTAGGGTAGGGCGTGGCTGGGTATGGTATGGTATGGTCCGGTAAGGTACGGCATGGGAGCCTATGGCTCATTACAACATTAGGTGTGGTGCGGCACGGTCGGGTTAGGTGCGGCCAGGCGCGGTAGGGCATGGCATGGGAGCCAATGGCTCATAACAAGGAGAAAACATGAAAGCTGACAAGTACAAGAGCGTTGTGGACAGTCTTTTTTCTTATTTCCATAAGTATGGGAAGGGCGACACTGTTCGTTGGGAGGATATTGAGAGGATCATGGGCCTAGGGAGGGATGATCTTGGTGGAAGAACCATTGTGAAGAGGTTGATCCGGGACATTCTCAAGCGCCGGCACATCACATGTTTCGTTGACATCAATGTGGGAGTTCGTCTTCTCACTGACATGCAAGCGGCTGTTGAGGTTCCCGGCATGAGGCAGACTCGAGCCAAGAGGCAGATTCGAAGGGGTCTGAGGGAGACTGCGTTTGTGGAAGTCCAGAATCTCACAGAAAGGGCTGCGCAGACGTTGGCCATCAGTCGTAGGGCTATGAAGGAGGAGCAGCGGCACCTCTCGCAGTCCGTCAAGGAAACTTCTACTCTTCTGAAGCCGACTCAGAGAATTTTTTAAAGGAGATCTGCATGTTGACTGAAATTTTTATTGTTGTGATGTATTTGGGAACGATGATGGGAATGGTTTTGTTTTTGGCTTTTGTTTGCAAGTTGGGTGATTTGGGTTTTTATTTTCTTGGCTGGATTGACAGTGTTCTTCAAGATCGTTATATGAGGCGATTGGCGAAGAGGCCTGCACAAATTTCTGATGTTGTTGATTCGGATCGGGTTTGTCGTGTATCGTAAGAAAACCGATTCCATTATTTGAAACAAATGAAGTTTTTCCCGTGATTTTGAGAGGTGCTTTACAAGGGCGGAAAAATTTGCTAGAATGTTTTTGAAGTATTTTTTCAACACGAGGAAAACATGGCGCGCAGCGGCAATAAGTCAGAATTGATTCGGAAGTATTTTGAGAGCAATCCCCAGTCTTCTGTGAAGGATTGCATTTCGGATTTGGCAGAAGGTGGCGTGGAGGTTTCGTATGCCTTGGTTTTTGGTGTACGGGGTCGGATGCCGAAGGATGAGGTTCCGGTTGTTGAATCGGAGCCATCTTTGAGTGAGATGAAGTTGGTTCGGGATTTCGTGGAGAAGAGCAATTTAGATCAAGATTTGGCCGTTCAAATTTTGAAGGAGTTTTCTCATCTTGTGCGTGGCATTGGCACAATAGATCGTTTTGATCGTGTGCTTGATGGTTTTGGCAAGTGTTCTAAGATTTTCTCTTCGCCGTCAGAGATCGTGCCTGGTGTTGAGCCTACTGTGCCTTCTGTAGAAGAGCCGGCTGTTTCGACGGGCGGCTCATATCATGATGTGAATGATGACGAAGAAGATTCCTGAAAATCTTTATCTGGATGGTTAGAGATACAGCCAAGGAGAGGTTCACGGCTCTACGGAACAATAGTTCTGCGAAACTGCTAGTTCCTCTCCTTGGTTCCTGAAAATCTTTATCTGGATGGTTAGTGGGAAGTTCCGACACGCTTTCAAACAAAGGGAGACTCTGAAATGGCCGACACGCTTATCGAGAAGGGCAATCCGATTTCTGGTGATCTGACGGCGGAGGTTCGTGCTTGCCGTGCGGTGGATCAGCCGATGCTGGTGTTTGGTTCGCCGGGGGTTGGTAAGAGCGATCAGATCCAAGCGGCTGCGGACGAGGACGATCTGGTGATCGACCTTCGGCTGAACAGTCTGGAAGCCATCGACATGCGTGGCCTTCCGATCATCAAGAAGGACGAGAACAAGAATCCGGTGGCGGTTGAGTGGGTTCGTCCCGAGTTCCTTCCCGGCGAGGCTGGGATTGTTTCGGAGGGCAAGTTGTATAAGAAGGGCATCGTGTTCTTGGACGAGTTGAACACGGCCCAGCCTTCGGTTCAGAATCCGGCCTTGCAGTTGGTGCTGGATCGTCGGATTGGCAAGCATACGCTGCCCCGGTCGTGGTACATCTGTGCTGCGGCGAATCGGGCAGAGGATCGTGCTCATACCTATCCGCTGTCGGCTGCCCTTCTGGATCGTTTTGCGATCTATGACTACAGTCCCGACCATCACCACTGGACGAAGTGGGCGATGCAGAATGGTGTCCATGAAGATGTGATCGGCTACATCTCGTTCTCGCCGTCCTCGCTGCTTGCGGGGCGTAAGGACGAGTATAGTGCGTCGGCCAATCCCCGGTCGTGGTGCTATGTGAGCAAGCGGCTCAAGGCTGGGCAGAACGCGATGAGCCAGATTCGGGCTTGCGTGGGTGCGGTTTCGTCGGAGTTCTGTGCGTACCTCAAGGTGTGTGCATCGCTCCCGAACATCGCTCGTCTGGTGGAGGGTAAGGAGACTTTCACTGAGAACCGGCGGGAGATTTCGGTGGCGTATGCGGTGGCTAACGCTATCGCATCGCATCTTCTGTCGCATGAGACTCCCGAGAAGGTGTTGGAGAACTGCGTCAAGGTGATTTCGGGTATCTCGCCCGAACCGGCCTCGCTGTTCTACCGTCGCATCATGCTGACGGCTCCCGAGAAGATCAAGACGGCACTGTTCCACAGCAAGGCTGTCGCGGCTTGGATCAAGGCCAACAGTGAAATCCTCCACGGTGCTATCACCGTGACTTGAGAAAGCGTGTGGGCCACCGTCCCCCCGATGGGTTCGCTACCTTCGGGGGGACGGGGGTTCCTTTCCTGAAAATATCATCTTGGATGGTTGAGAAGGTACAAGGAGACAAACCATGAACGCAACGATTGATAAAAGCCGGATCGACCAGTTCACGAAGAACATGAACATCGTGATGCTCGCCTTCGCCCGCGAGTTCCCTTTTTGGGGTGTGATGAGTGAGCGGTGCAGTTTCAGCGTGGTGGCTGGCAAGGATCATTTCTGCCAGACCGCTTGCATCGACAAGTTTGGGAATGTGATTTTCAACTTGGACTTCTATGACAAGTTGACGGTCAAGCAGTTCCTTTTCCTTGTCGCTCACGAACTGTGTCACTTCATTTTTGAGCATAGCGGTCGCATGGGTAGCCGTGAACACATGATGTGGAACATGGCTACGGACTATGCCATCAACCTCATGCTCAAGCATCAGTTTGACAAGCCCGACTTTCTCATCAAGGAAACGCTTCTTGACGAGAAGTACGATGGCATGACTGCGGAGCGGATCTACGAGGATTTGGAGAAGAACGGCACTGGCGGTCGCAAGGTGTTTGTCGTTGATCTCAACGGTGACGGTGATGGTGAGGGTGATGGCGAGATGCCGGGGGATGGTGATGTGGTTGTCATTCGTGATCGTCGCGTCCCTCTGCCCGAGAAGAAGCCGGGGCAGAGCAAGGAGCAGCACGATCAAGAGATGAAGGACTATATCCGGTCTGCCATCTGTGAGGCTTACACTTGTGCCAAGAATCAAGGTTCCATGCCATCGGGGATGGAGCGGGTGATCGTGGGCTATCTCAAGCCCAAGGTGAATTGGCTGCAAGCCCTTCGGCAGAAGTTGCGGTTCGGTGCTTCCCGTAAGTCGTCGCGTGACATTACATGGTCTGTGCCTAACCGGCGGTTCCTTTCGGCTCCCTACATCTTCCCGAGCAACATCGGCCCCGATGCTCCCAAGATTGCCTTTGCCATTGACACTTCTGGTTCAATGAGCGAGCAAGACTTGAAGCAAGCCATCGGGGAGTTGGAGGACATTCGCCGGAAGTTCAATGCCAAGGTGTACTTCCTCGACTGTGATGCGGGCGTGTATGAGTCGCGTTGGATTGATCCTTATGAGCCTCTGCCCGACCTTCAAGGCGGCGGCGGCACTGACTTCGCCCCCGTGTTCCAGCACCTCATTGAGAAGCGTATCCAGCCCGACTATACGGTGTTCTTCACCGATGGTTACGGCAACTTCGGTGACGATCCGACCAGCAAGTTCGATGTGCTTTGGGTGCTGACCAACCAATCGGTTCAGCCCCCGTTCGGTGATGTGGTTCGCGTCGATGTGGATAACGATAGCAACTAAGGAGGCGGCAGCATGACCAAATCTGTCAAAACTAAGAAGCCATCCGAAAAGAAATTAGAGCGGATGATTCATTGGTTTGTTGAACTGGCGGCGGGACATCCCGTTCCCAAACAAGCCAAGAAGAAGGCGTAGTGCGATTGATTTTATTTGATTGGATAGTTACTCAACAACAAGGAGAATGAAAAATGGAAACGACGAAGAAAGAGATCAAGCGTCCGAGGATCAACAAGGAAGATTTCATTAGGGCTTGGATGACCGTTTACAATAACGGTGGAAGCCAGAGTGATGTTGCTGAGATTCTTGGTTGCACCCAAGCCGGCGTCGCCTCTAAGAGCAAGACGCTCGTCGAGGAGGGCGTGAAACTTCCCGAGTTGAATAAAAAGCGTAAGGGCTCGACCGATGTCGAGGGGCTCAACAAACTTATTGATAGTCTGATTGTTGAGTAGTAGATGATTTTTTTACATGAGACGATCATCTGCTGTGTGCTTTTGGGTTACTTCTGGATGTTCTTGGATCACATAAGGGAAAATAAGATGAATGTAGAACAACTCAGAAAGAGCGGCTACAAGGTTCGTGTGATCCATTCCCGCCGAGGGAAGACCATGCAGAGGATGGACGGCGGCTTGGTTCAGACGGTCTCTGAACGGGGAGGGATGACTGTTGTGCAAGTCCGCACCCCAGATGGGGAAGAACTTGAAGGCGTCGCTCTTTGTTCGTCCAAGGACAATTTCAACCGCCGCATGGGCGTGAAGATCGCTCTTGGTCGTGCCCTCTGGGCAAGACCTAGTCTAGAGGGGGCTGATGATCTACATCGTCATGTCTAAGAACGGTAGCAACCACAAGAAGATCGAGGGGGTGTTTCAAGAAGAAACATCCGCCATGTTTTATTTGCAGAAACTCTTGAGCGAAAACCGCTGGACGAGGACGCCCAAAAAGGTTTTTATTGAACCTTACGAGTTCAATGACTGGTGCCCCGAGATCAGCAAATTTGTTCTTTCTGGTTCCTGAAAACGCGATCCCGGACGGTATTGTGTTATCCCCAAGGAGAGAACTATGAGGTGGTCTTTTGAGGCTCAAACGAAACTCGTCAGCGTAGTCGGCGAAAAAATCAGCGGCTTTTCTTGTGAAGAAGAGGCTCATTCATTCTTGAATGCGCATGGAATCAAAATTTGTTGGAAGTTCTCCATCGGGCGCCCGGGCAAGCCATTTTGGCTAGATCAAGATAGAAAGAAATTTTGTAAAAGCCAAGGCAAAATAGTGCCTAGCGTTTCGAGATTGCTCAAGAACCCATGTTGGCGGGCGGATTTTCCGGGCCTTCTCCATTCTGCTGGGTTGGTTGTTCCCACAGATGTCGCAGAGAAAGTGGTAATTCTTGGCTTCATCTAAGTCTTGACTTATTGCGGATAGGTTTGTATAAGTAAAAATCCAGGCATGTGGTGTTTTGATAGGACCGGGTTGGATCATGCCATCCGCCCCATTTTCAAGGAGGCTTTATGAAGAGTGCAATCGTTGCACTGGCGTTCTGTGTGGTGTTGAGTGGTGTTGCTCATGCCAAGCCAAGGCGTGGCTATACATATTCGACACCGAGCTATTCCCAGCCGACGAAGACTTACTCCTACACCTCCAATAATGGAGCGGGTGGCAGTGACCAGGAACGTTGTCAGGCCGAGGCCAATTATATGGCTGCCAACAACATCACGGGTCATGTCTGGAGTTGCATCGGCAGTTTCGAGGGTGTTGGTTATGGTTCGTCACCTAACTGCAACACTTGTACCCCGAGCGGCAACATGAGCCTCACGGGCGACGCCAGTGCTCAAGGTAGCAATGGCCGTTGGTATCGTGTTCGTTCGTGGCGTTGAAACACCCTAGGAGTCCTACTATGCGTACTATGATAATCTGTGCCGCAATTCTGTTCTGCTCCCAAGCCCATGCAGCCGAGTGCAAGAACGGTAAGTGCGGAATTCGGAAGGTCACCAACGGCACTGTTACGACCGTTCGTAATGTCACCCGAGAGACCGTCCGAGTAGTGACACCTCCCTACTGTCCTAACGGGAAGTGTAGGGTTAGTCGATAATTGATTGAGTGGTGAACTACGGTTCCCGCATTGTGGGGAACCGGCGAATAATTATAATGCGAGACTTCAAAATAGCGGCGGGAGAGACGAATCTCGGTTGATGGCATTTCACCACCATCTTAGCCCGAGATGAAACCTTCCCGCCGCTATTTTTTTTGATTTTGGAAGCGTGGCGCAATTGGTAGCGCAGTGGACTTTTAATCCATTGGTTGTGGGATCGTACCCCACCGCTTCCACTAAAAAATACTTCAAGGATCATCCTCTTATAGAGGATGAGTCCTTTCAAGTTGTCCCCCAAGTACAGAGAGAGTGAAATTTTATTTGAGGTCGCCGAGGATTTCTTCGGCACGCCTGTGAGTTGGTCGGTTGAGGGTGACGGGGTTTTAATTCATAAGAAGGAGTGGAACTTCCAAGACGAAGACCACTACTACTTCTTGGAAGTCGAGCACAGAGATGGGGCCGACATTCCTTCAATTAATATCACATCCGAGCGTATGGAATATCCAGGGCGACGCTGGGTTCCAGGAACATTTCCTAATAGGTTGAGTAATTTCGTCAACAAGGTCAAGAAGCCTTGGGACGATTGGACGGAAGAAGAACTTCTTTCTGATCCAATGTGGATTGTTTTTTTGAGTCTGGACGGTTATACGTCAGACGTTCTCCACAGTGCGATGGTCATGTGGAGTTATGAACGCCCTGAAGATCCGTGGATAAAAAGGTATTTCAAGGAATGTCAAAAATCAGCCCCCAAATCGCACGAAGGCTCAAGGCACGCCCTTACTACGCCTTCCTCTATGCCCGTAACATCTTGAAGGGCCGGCTGCCCGAGAAAATAGAAGAGGTCTTTGCAAAAGACCCCCATAGTGCCTATCTTTACGCAAAGCATGTGGTGAAGGGTCCTCTGTCCGAGTTCGTGCATAACGCCCTCGTCATAAATTGTTTTGAAAAAACTGATGCCAGACAGTTTGTGAGTATGTACCTCAAAGACTTCTGTACGGAGGAATGATGGAACTCACTATTGATTTGGGCAATTATGCGGGCGACGCAAAGGGCCTCATTTATTTGCTTTACAGCCTCAAGAGCCATAATTCGTGGCATCCGACTCACGAGGACGAGATCGAGAAGGTAACTTGTAGAACGCCCAGCAGCGCCCTCAAATACACGGGCCTCGTAATGAAGGACGGCATTAGCACAGATGCCGAGAAGGTCTTCCTCAAGAATCCGGGTCTAGGTGTACGATATTTAATCCGCATTAAAAAGAAAGCGTTCTCCGACCCCGAGACCCAGAAAAAGTTCTGGAAGAAGGTTTTGAGAGACCCTCAGATCGCCTTGGCGTGGGCACAAACCTTCGGAAGACTGTCTGAAGTCGAGGAAGAAGTGTTCTTGAAGAACACGTATTCAATGCGGAATTACGCTTATTTTGTCATTAAGGGCAAGTTTCCAGAGAGGATCCACAACATGATTCTTCTCAAGAGTTACGAGGAAATGAGTCCAAACAGCAAAAAATATCTCAGCGAGTACATCAAATACACTTCCTGAAAACAATTGCCCGGATGGTATAGAAGAAGAAAGGGACAAAACCATGGACTTCAAAATACCCAAATTCCGCAGCACCACGCGCCTTGTTCTCTGGATGAGGAACAACTGGACTCACCTCCGCCAACCCGAAACGAATCGGGCGAGGCTTCCAGCCGAGAGAGAAGAGGTCTTCTTCACGAGCAAGGAAAATCCGACTGTCATTGCTTGCAATTTGGCCGAGTACGCTCTTCGGACGGGAAGACTCGAAGAGAAGTTCGAGCAACTTCTCAAGGCTGACGCCGGAGCGACCTTGAGGTACTTGAATACTATGAAGCACTTTGAAGAAACGATCAGCGAGGATTTGCTGGATTCGTTGAAGGGGAAAAGCCCTCAACTTTTGAGTTGGGCCAAGACGACCGGAAGGCTGCCGACTCATTTAGAAGATTCTATGGACGACCCTAGGTTCTGCTTTACTTATAGCAAGGAAGTTTTGAAGGGTCGTCTTCCATCTCACTTGGAGAGCGTGTTCTTCAAGGACTCCTACATTGCCAGTAGGTACGCTTTCGAGGTGATCCGGGGATTTTCTTCTGTGCGTTTGCCCGAGGAACTTCACAACTTCATGGTGATGAAGAGTTTTGAAGACCCAGAGAACAAGTACGTCAAGTCATATATCGAGGCGAGTGAGAACGATCCGAGCAAGACGGGCAATTTGTCCGTCAAGTCCTGACACATGGAGAACAAAATGGCAAAATCTTTCAAGCAATTGATTAAGAAGACCGGAAACAAGAAGACGAAGGCTATCGCCAAGAAGCGAACTTCGGAACTGACCGAAGAGGTTCTGAATGATTTTGTGAAGACTCGTCTCGAAGACGGCTTCCACGAAATTGTGGGTCTTTTGATCGATATGGAAGAACAGAAGAAAACTAAGAAAGAAAAGAAGGTTATCGGGGCCGTCGTCAAGAAGATGTGGTTCTCCAAGATTAGAGAAATATACGACATCTATTCCAAGCTCGAGCTAAAGCGAGGCTGGCGCAGCCTTTCCAAGCCGGAAGATTTAATCCCCCAGTACAATTATATCAAGCAATGGCTGGACGACAACAAGTTTATTGTGGAGGAAGACTACATCAACGAGTATGGAAACCACGAGATCTGGCTTCCTGGGTACGATGATCATTGGGAACTAATTGATCGTTAAGGAAGTTCCTGATTTTCTCAGTCCAGATGGTTGAAGTATCAAAGGAGAAAACGATGGACTTCAAAACTCTGCCCGCCAAGACGCTTTACACGATGGCTCATTACCGATGGAGGTATAGCCGCTCTCGTAATGACTTCAAGACCTACATCAATAACGCTTGGTTCTTGACTCCAGTTTTTAAGGAACTCACGGGCAAGAACCCTCGCTGGGGGTTGGCAACAAGAACCCTCGCTGGGGGTTGGCAAAATAACATAAGTGCCGAGGACAAGCCCTTTGCGGATCAGTCCGCAGAGATCATGACTAAATTTTGTGAGATGACGGACGCCGAAGTTGAAGGGCTTCTTGTGTCTCGTAGCACACTGGACGCCGCCCACTACAGCATCAGATATAAGCGATCCCGGCTGGATCCCGCCGTCGAGCGGGAATTCATGGAGAAGTGCAAGGGCAAGAAAAGTAGGATGAACGCCCTCATCATCTACTGCGGCAAGTGGGAGATCATGCCCGAAAACATGACCGAGATCACCATGATCGCGGGCTTCGAAAGGGGCAGACGAGGTAGGATCGGCAGCGATTTCATCAAGAAGTTGGCCGAGAACAAGAGAAAGTGCAAAGACCTCCTTGTCCAGATCATGAGTCTGGAAGGGATCGACGAAAACGAGCCGATTACAAAAATTTTAGAGCGGCTTTGATTTTCTTTTCTTGGATGGTTGAAACAACACAAGGAGAAAAACAATGTACATCCCCAAGTTCCGTAGCACCCGCCGTCTGGTCACCTTCTGCCAACTCAACTACGTCAAGGAACGCCTTCCCGCTGAGAACGAGAAGTGCTTCTTTAGCGGCAAGGAAAATCCGTCTAACTTGGCATCCAATGTTTCCAACTATGCAACCATGGTTGGTAAGTTGGACAAGGCCTTGGAAGATTTGCTCAAGGTGAATCGCAAGGCCTTGCTTTCATACCTTGGTACGCTCAAAATGCGTAACGTTGAGATTCCTTCGGAACTTGAAGACGAACTCAAGGGTGATGACGAAAGCCTTTTGAAGTATGCAAAGGATATCGTCCGATCCCGGCTCCCGAGCCGTTTGGAAGATACTCTTTCGCACCCAAGTTACTGCGTCTCATACTGCCAGTTCATCCGAATTGCGTTGCCCGAACACATCGAAAACAAAGTTTTCACGCCCAACGAGAAGCACGACGGCGACTACATTGCCACTCAACTTCCCAAGTACGCTAACGCGACCGGGGTGTTGAGGGATAAGTTGAAGCAAGTCTTGAAGCACAATCACTCGGCCATCATTGAGTACGGCAAGTGGCTACGGATGAATGGAATGCCAATGGATGCTGAACTCCGGGACGAACTTGCCGGAGACAGCCACCGCCTCATCGAATTGGCCTCCATCATCGGTGGCCGACTGCCCGAGCATCTGGAAAAGACACTGAGCGAACCATCGTGCTGCTACAATTACGCTCGTAACGTCCTTCGCGGCCGTCTACCACCGGAACTTGAGGCGAAGTTGGTAAACGGCCCGGACTACTGCGTCAAGTACGCGGAAGAGATCGTCCGTGGCCGTCTCCCAGAGGAAATTGAGATTGGATTGATGAAGGATCACAACGCCGCTGTAAGGTACGCTTTCAGCGTGATCCGTGCGTTCGCACCAGTCCGTCTGCCCGAGCAGATTCACGCCTACCTCGTTATGAAGAGTTTTGAGTTGCCGAACGATACACTCATCAAGAAGTACATTGACGCTTGCGACTCCGACCCGAACAAGACGGGAAATTCTTCAGCAAGGGTCTCCTGATTTTTCGATCCCAGATAGTTCTAAAACAAAGGAAAAAATATGACCACTTCGCAACTCGCGACTGATGATCTTGAAATCCTCACAAAATTCTTTCGCGCAACAGAAAACGAAATCGTCATGAAGTTTTACTGGATGCTTTCTGACCAGTTTGGAATTAATAGAGATAAAATCGTTAAGGAAGCCGGAGACGCTTTCAATAAAGAGCATCTGGCCATCTACCCGGGCCAGAAGATCTTCTTGAGGCGTTTCTTGAGATGGTGCAAGGCGTACGAAGTCATTCCTATTATTGGCCCAGACAAATCAGATGAAGGCGATGAGGAAGGCGACGAACCTATCTCAGAAGAGACCCAAAATCTTTATGACGAAATAGATAACCGCATGCACGCCTACAAGAAAGAATGTGAAAAGTTTTGCAAACAGATCGGTCTTGAGACCTTAAAAAATAAGGAAGGCATTGTCCACTGCCAAGTCTTGCAATCCAAGAAAGGACACGTCGCAATTGACAACCCTTGTGAAGGCGGACATGTAATAGGAAAATTGGCTGTTCCCTTGGATCTAATCAAAAAATGTGTGATTATAGGATTCATCCCAGAAGAGTCCTGATTTTTCAAAACCAGATAGTTATAAAAACATCAACCCAACCCCGAAGGAACAGAAAATGAACAATGTCGTTGCGACGGCTCTGGTCAGCATCTACGAGGATCTCTGCGGCGATCTGCTTCCCGGTGAGTACACGGTGGACGAGGTGGTCTCGCTCCGCATCACCGGCACCATCGTCAAGCTCGAGGACGAGGAATACAAACCTACGACCAGCGTTTCGCTGCTGGCGACGCTGGAGTTCCTCATCCCTCATCTTGGGGCGACCCGTGAGATCGCCTTGGAGAAGATGCGTGCGGCAATGGAGGCGGCACTTCTGGCCGGGGCCAAGGGGAAGACCACTATGCCCAAGCCCAAGGATGTGGAGGCGGCCAAGAAACTGATCGAGAAGAAGTATCTCGGCACCCTTCCCCCAGCCACCCGTACCGGAAAGACCCTTGTGGACTGCAAGGCCGAGCCAGTGCTCACCACCGCCCAGATCGGTGCGGAACTTCTCCCCAATGTCGTTGTCGAAGAAGAAGCAAAGGCAAACTGAAAGGAAACAAATGAGCAAGATCAGTGTCGAGGAAATCTCCGATTCTAGGTTGGCTCTTCGTGTGTTAATCAAGCAAAGGGATGCGGTCATCCGTGCCGAGCAAGAGCGCATTCGAGAGCATGAAGAGCGTGCGCGTCGTGAGCAAGAAGCGAAAGATGAATCCTACAATAAAGCCAAGAGCAACTTCGACGAAATCTTGAAGTTCATCGACGAGATCGCAGATTTTGTCGTGGACGGTAAAAAGATTGCCGATCTGGTGTCGGTCAATGATGGGCCATTTCTTCACATTAGCGTGGAAAATGGTTCGCTCTCCATATTGCCTTCCCGTGTTCGCGACCACAACCATAAAGGTGAATTCAACGACATTCAAGAAGAGTATGGAATTTATTGCGAATCCACATGGGAAGAAGGTATCGACGACCGTGGATTCGCCCGATCCGTAACGGAAGCCAAACTAATAATCATGGGGTTTTTAGTCGATAATGGTGTTTCGGCTCCCTAAGGTGACTATGTCTCGGCTTGATTACTGCCCAAGGAGTTGGAAAATGCCTAAGTACCTAGTCAATGTGTGCAGATCGGTGCGGAATTCAACCGCCAAGTTGACGTGACGAAGGAGTTGCCCAATGAACAAACTCATCGCTCTCCTAATTCTCGTGTCCTTTGCTCCCTTGGCAGAGGCGCAGATTATTCCGATGCCCAAACGGGATCGGATTTTCGTAGACCCTGAGACGGTCGGAGTGGAGAAAGATTCTCCATTCCCCGCAGTCAGAGACCGGATTCATTTTCAGTGTCCGCAATGCTTGCTCACCATGTCCACGCAAGTTCTGTACCCACATCTTCCACATTGCCCCAAAGATTCTTGCGTCATGCTAGAGATCGTCCATCGGGAGCATTGGCTTGGCGAGAAAGGCATTGAGTTCCTCTACGACAAGGACTTGAAGCAGTGGAAGAACAAACAGACTGGCGAGTTGTTTGATGAAACTGACAACACATCTCGGTATGTGGAACTTTCCGACTCTGAAAGAAAGGTCTCTTTCCGACTGTACGACCATCGTGCCACATGCCGAAAAGACTACGATGCGAAATGGATTCGACTACAAGACGGAAAATGGAGCCCTGCTCAGTAAACACTTGTCGTTATTGAACTTAGGTCAACAAACCTTTGCTCTTTTGCTCTAAGTCCTTTGCTGACAAATACTTACGTCAAATGGAGTTTGGGGAGGACGTAAGTCCTTTGGCCAAAACAACTTAGGAATAATTATTATTGGTCAACAGCCAATTAATAAATTTCGGAAGCATTTGGCAAGTTCTGTCGTAGTGTTTGGGTAGGTCCAATCTCACAAGGAAATAAAAAATGTGCCAAGAACACGACGAAGGCGAGTACCTGGGCGAGATCCCCGAGATAGATCATTGCATGATGTGCAATGAATCTGATGTCCAAAGTTCCGACCGCTGGAACTTCCAACTGGGAGACGATGACTTCTGGCTCTGTAGGGCTTGCCACGGTCGATTTGAGACCGTTGAAGAGTTCGACAAGTTCCGACGTGACTGGGACAAAATGTGCCTCTACGCCTCAGCAGCGGCCCTCCAGAGACTCCTTGTGAAGGGAGCCCCCCAAGTCCTTATAGCCCACAGCATCAAGACAATCTTCATGCGGGCAGTCCGAGATCAAGGCGAACTGGGAAAATTTCTCCTTGAAGAGCTGAAAAGAAAGAGCCCAGATGGTTATGAAGCAGAGGAAATTTAAATGAACAAAGGCTTTTTTGGATTTGAAGACATCATCGGAACTGGAGGATGGGCCATAATCATCCTCGTGTTCCTAGCAACGATTGGCGGAGGAGGAACAAAACTACTTCCACTTCTCATTGGCGTAGGAGTCGTGACCTATCTTGCAACCCATTTCAATAAGGGGTAGAATAGATAAGGCACGCCAGCGTTCCCCTAATTGGCAAGGGCCCTGATTTGTAATCAGGCGAGGAAACTCACTGTCGGTTCGAGTCCGACCGCTGGCTTTAAAAACATGTAGTAGTTTTTTCAAAAAACAAGATCGGCACTCTTATATATCAATAAGAGGTGCTGATGAAAAAACTATCTGCTTCTGAAGCAGGAAAATTAGGATACATTGCTGGTCCTTTGGCAAGCATAGCCAAAGCCAAACATTTAAAGCATTTTGAACAGTACAACAAGAATCCTAAATTTTGTCTTGGCTGTGAAGTTTTACTAAGTTACGAATCAAGAAGAAATGAATTTTGCTCTCAATCTTGTGCTGCTTTTCATTCGAATAAGAAGAGAGGACTTAAACCAAGAGCAAAGAGTTCATGTGTCAATTGTGGAGTTGAAACCAAGAAAAACGCATCGAAATTTTGTTCCAACAGATGTCAGTTTGATTATCAATGGCAACTAAAAAAAGAAAAAATCTTTCTGGACGGTAAAGTAGAAGGAATTACTCAAGCCAAAAAATATCTCAAAGAGACAAGGCCAAATCGATGTGAGATGTGTGGAGTTGACACTTGGGCTGGAAAACCGATAATGCTTGTGTGCGACCACATCAACGGCAACTCGGAAGATTGGAACTTGAGCAACCTCAGACTCATCTGTTCCAACTGCGACGCCACTACCCCTTTCTACAAAAACAGAAACAAAGGAAACGGACGGCACAAGAGACGAGAGCGATACCACTCAGGTAAAAGTTTCTAATCCGCCCGATTAGCTCAGCGAATAGAGCATGGGATTTCTAATCCCAGGGTCGCAGGTTTGAATCCTGCATCGGGTACTTCGGTCCGGCAGCTCGATTGGAGGAGCATCTCATTCCTAACGAGAAGGTTGTGAGTTCGACTCTCACCCGGATCACTCATTGGCCAAGTGGCGAAATTGGCGAAACGCAAGGGACTTAAAATCCCTCACATTAGAAACACTGCGGGTTCGAGCCCCGCCTTGGCCACTTGATTTTATTTTCCTAGACGGTTTAAGTTCAACTGAAAGGAATCTCTATGTTTGCCGAGTATCTTCAAGCCGTTCAGTCGGCCCAGGCTAGGAATACGGACAAGTCCCAGAGGAGCGGCCAGATTCATTTTAATGTTCTTCATGAGATGAGCCCTGAACTAGCCAACAGTTTTAGGGGTGGAGACATGGATCCTTTCTATAGGGACGACAAGATTCCGGTCTTCTTGGATCATCTTGAGAAGTTGTTGAACACGGAGGTGGAATTTTGAACGGCGTGGATGAGATTGGCGTTGGCATTGCTTTCATTGATAAGCTCTGGACGATGTTCAATGCAAAAAGACTTTCGCTCCGCAAGGCTAAGTGGGACATAAAGCCGTGGGGAGAGTATGAGTTCGAGTGTGCGTGCGAGGAAGAATGGGCTTTTTATTTGAATAATCTTGGTTGTGAGGTTGTGGACGGCGGAGCTGAAGCTCTGGTTGAGAAGTGGAACTTTAGCGACGACAGAAACAGCATTTGCATCCTAGATCCCAACGAACGGAAGAACTGGATCTTCGTGCCCAAGGAGATCGCCGTGAAGGCAATGGTTTTGGGTTATGTCTCATGAATTTGACTGATAAGTTTTACAAACTTCTCGATCAAAGGCTTATCGATTTTTATTATGAGCTCGAGAACAAGCAAAAAACTCAACCAGAAATGGTCCTCCAAGAAGAGTTGGAGAAAGTCTGGGAGGGGTATTTGAGGGGTCTTGGTGTGAAGACGGGGATTCGCCGGGATGTAGGCGAATTGGGCAGCATTACCTTGCATGATCCTCTTTACACGAATGGAACTTGGCTTTTGATACCTGTGGAGTTCGCCGAGAAGGCTCTTGTGCTCGGATCACTTCCCTAAACTTTTAAGTATTTCGGCTGCCTTGAGGATGGTTTTCATGTCTTCTTCGGACAATCCCATCATCATGGCTCTGATTTCGCCGCCGTCGATTTTCGTGGGCGAAGGGGCATTTTCTTGGATGATCTGTGTAAGGCCGGCGATGTTCTCAGCTCTTACCAGGTTGTTGTAGATTCTAGGGATCACGCGGTCTACCGCGCCGTTACCGACTCCCTCGGTCGTTGTTGTTGTTTGTGCCATGCGAATATCTAGGGGTTGTTTTTTGATTTCTTTGCGTGTAAATTGAAAAAATGCCGAAGTAGCCCAATTGGCAGAGGCGATTGACTCAAAATCAATAGGTTGTGGGTTCGACTCCCACTTTCGGTACTTCATGAGAGATGAGAAAAGCCTTAGAATTCTCTCGAACCTTCTTTCTGAGAAGCAGCGTGCTTTGTGTGATTCTTCCGAGTGGGACGACGATTACCTAGACCCCCCAGCCTGGTTTGATTACCTTCTCGGTCATTCGATTCTTTTTTGTTCGACAGACGAGCTCTGGATTTTATTGAACCAGATGGGTGATAGGGTATTGGTGCTGAACGAAAGTTCGCCCTACACCAGCCGTTTTTTATTGGTTCCTGGGGATTTTGCCGACAAGGCTCTTGTGTTAGGCTTTTTGCCGGAGTGAATCATGGAATGGACTCAAGAGGTGGTCGATAAGTTGAATTCCGTATTTAGGGAGAAGTATCGCTCCATGTCTATTGAGAAGAGGACTGACCGGGCTAACATGAGTGCGATCTGGAACAAGCACCTGGTGCTTTACGAGGCTGTGGTTCTGCGGGACAAGCCGGACAAGAGTGAGGATATCGCCAAAACAATCATCACACATAGAGGCTGCGAGCAGCTCGCCAAAACAATCATCACACATAGAGGCTGCGAGCAGACTTTGGACAGTCTGATAGAAATCATCAACTTCCAGAACGAGAATGTTGCTGGCCGGCTGGCTGTGCGTAATCCCGACCGGGCCGGTCAGTGGATTTTGATTTCTAGGGACATTGCGGAGCGAATCCTTGTATTCGGGATGCTGTGAAGATGAAATGTGACGACTACCAGGTGGTTCGGTCTGAGACGGACAAACTTTGGTCGATCTTCAGAAATAAGCACGAGAAATTGAAGTGGGATATATTCCCAGGTCCAGGTCTGACTTGGTCCAAGTATCTTGAGGATCTGGGTGTGGAGCGGGTGTGCCAGTACAGCCACATGATGTCCCCCATGAGTTATTTGATTGAACGGGTGAATGAGGGCCCGTTCGACAAAATCATCATTCACGACCCGGCAACTAGTGAAGATAGGGGGTTTTTATTGCTTGATAGGGACTTTGCCCAGAAAGTGTTGGTGCTCGGCGAGCTGCCTTGAACAAAAATAGGAGACACGATGGACGAACTCATTGAAAAAATTGCCAAACTCATGGAAGAGCACAAAATGAGGGTTTACGACTTTGAATTTATCAACGAATTGATTGAAAAAACGATAGAGCGCGACCAAAAGGAGTGTTCTTACTGATCGCCTGAAAAACTCTTCCCAGATGGTTCAAATAATATGAACATCGACAAAAAAACCAAGGACAAGCTGTGGCGTCTGGCCGCCGAGAAGTTCGTGAGCTTGAGTGAGGCGAACGGAAAGCGTGACGTGATCGAAATCTGGCTTGCGTATCTCAAGACCCATGGGATCCAAGTTAGAAGAAGTCGGGATTCTTTCTTCTATTTCGACTCCGCCGACATGATTTTCTTATCGGGTTTTTATCCCAGGAGGTCCTACAAGATTGGGATTCCTTGCGAATTGGCCGAGAAGATTCTTGTGTTGGGGATGAAGCCCTGAAAAACACTCCCCAGATGGTTCAAATAAAAAGACGATTTCATTCTAAGGAGGTTTAATTCATGTCTGTTCTCAAGACTTCGAGCGACATCAAGGATCACAAGGACTTGATTTTTGACATTTGTGAGCGTGAGGGAGTGAAGAGTTTCACGGTTTCCTTCGAAGGTAGCGGCGACAGCGGCCAGATCGAAGACGTGGGACTTGAAGGAAAAATCCGTAAACTTCCGGTTGAGGGTGCGAAAGTTAGTGAGGGAACCCAATGGTTGAACGGCAACAGCACGACAGTCTTCAGGAAGGCTACCGATCTTGAAGACTTGATTACATCAGTTTGCTACGAAGTTCTTGAGAGTGTTTGTGGTGGCTGGGAGAACAACGACGGAGCCTACGGCGAGTTCTATTTCGACGTAAAGAAGCGTAAGGTTCAGTTGGACTTCAATGAGCGGGTCGTAGAAAGCAACCTTACAGAGTACCGTTTCTGAAAAGGTATCTCCAGATAGTTGAAATAATAAGGAGATCATCATGGCAAATCCATATCACCACGCAGTGTCGTCCGCGAAGAAGTGGGGCGGAGTTCCCGAGGATTATCAATCAATCCACGACTGGTTCGATGCTTCCAAGGAAATGTGGGCTGATCCTCGTCACCGAGCGTTGAGGCACCACGCCCAAGGAATCTTTGAGTGCGAGAGGGTCTTCGGCCACACCATCACGATCAGTACGGGCAAGAAGGTTCCTGTGCGATGGGTCGGCGAACAGCACGTCAAAGAAGATTTGGGTCGGATTCCCAATATCGCCGACTGGTACTGCAACATCAAGTGGCAAAGGTGGATGGGTGAGCCGCCGGTAAATCTTGAGAAGGAGTTGGAGAAGGCATGAGCAAATCACTTGTTGCCAAGGCTGTTTTCGGAGAGATCACTCTTGGTGAGGTCTTGAAGAAGTTCCACAAGAAGATTTCAGCCATCATGGTTGAGTACGAAGACAACGAGAGCATCTACGATAATTGGTGTGTTGATGACGATGGAGATGGTGGACAAGAACTTCAACTCTCAGATGACTACGAAGTGACCAGCTTTCCTTTGGAAACCAAGGTCAAGCCTCGCTCAAGCGAGTTGGAAATTGAGAACGAAGTCGGAACTTTCATTTTGACTTTCATGGAGCATAAGAAAGTCAAGTTTGATTCATTGCTTCCGTAGTTGACTTTTCTGCTGTTTTCCATATAATCTTCAAGGAGGAATTTATGAACTGCATTTTCTTTTGTTTCTTGTGGCTCATGGGGATCTGGGGTGATGATGGTGTTGTTGACCGGATGCGGGCACGGGTTCGCTGCCGCAGAGTCAGCGTCCATCAGCACGAGGTGAGGATCAAGTTCACGAGCGAGGAAGATGCCAAGTTGTTCGCCGACGACTTGAAGAATTTTATGAGGGAAGACGAATGATTTTAGAAAGCCCCGACATGGATACTGAGACCTATATGGTCATGAAGGGCAGTAGGGTGTTGGGCTATATTCAAGCCTACAACACCTATCATGCTTTGCGTTTGGCCGATAAGACTTATGGCGGAAATTTAATTGTGGAGAGGGTCAGTTCCAAGCCGAGGTTAACAAATGGTGTTGAAGCATAATACGACGATTGAAAACATATACGACTCTCTGGAGCGTCTAACCGAGTTTTTCTCGTCTGAAACGGCGGGCAAAGCAGACAACAAGACTCTTTCGATGATCGAACACGACCTGGTGAGCGTAGAGTCCAGGCTTAAACTTTTTGCCAACTACAGGCCTTCTCGCAAATGAATGTACTCAAAACCATCGAAAACATTGTGCGGATCAAGAATGAGATCGGCGAGATAAGGAATAAGCTCGAGCATTACGAGCGTGAGTTGGACTTCGCGGCCGGAGAACTCATCGAGTTTCTCAAACACAAAAAAATTATCGAGCTGAAGTCCTGATTTTATTGAACTAGATGGTTGATGGGGTACAAGGAGACCACCATGACCACCACAATCAAGTTCAATTTCAACGAGTACGTCAGAATCAGCAGTCAGAATGTCGGGTACAACCCAGAGGCTAAGGATCAGTTCCTCAAGATGAGCAGGAAACTGGCTGCCATCACGGCCCAAGAACTTGGCTTGGAGAAGGGTTCCTACGACATCCGCGTCAATAAGGCCGGCATCGCTGTGTCTGGGGAGGTCACGCTCCATAGCGACAATCTCTATGTCCAGTTTGGACAAGGTTGTTTCAGCGGCTTTCTCTGCCGTTCGTGCAAGGGCCGGAAAGACTATGTGGGAGGCCAGAACCATTTCTACAGGTTCGAGGATCTGCGTGATTTCGGACGTTTCATAAATTTCTTGAAGGGGCTCTGAAAAGTGCCTCCCAGATAGTTGTAAGTTATACCCAAGGAGGGGTTATGACGGAGACGCAGAAGGAACTGCTCGCTGCTGCTAAAAAAGCCTTGACGATTCTCGCAGTTGCGGGCAAAGACGAGGATTTTGTGTTCGAACTTCGTGACATTATTAGAAAGGTCGAAAATGAACGCTGACCAGTTGAGGGAGTGCTATATCAACGCTTTGATGGATTACATCAAGATGGAATATTCAGAAAACCTCCCTGAGACTTTAAGTGATGAGATGGTCAAGTATTTCAAGGAATGTTTCAACAATATGACGTGTTATCCGAATGCCGCGGGAAGGTTCTGCGAACTCTACAAGACCCAGAAGGAGATCACATGAAGACTGCTGTAGAGAGTTTTAAAGTGACTGGGGAGATCGTCATTGGCGACCCTTGTTATTCCGTCGGAATGAACCCGGTCGTGTCCGCCAAGAAGGGGAACTGGGTCGCCCATGTAGAGACTAGCAATGAGGGCGCGTGGGGCGAGCGGATCAGCAAGATCCTCGTCCACCACGAGGGCTTCAGCATGTACGGAAAGAATGTGCGAACCGAGACCGCGAACATCGGTGTTGACTCGGGTCAGGCTGGAGTGTTTGATCTGGCCTCGTACGGTGAGGACGGAGAGGACATCTACGAAGACTGCTGCCGGAAGACCTTGAGCAAGAAGTGTTTCGGTTTCATTTCCGGAGGGTTCGTCTCAAGCAGTGGCTTTGGCGACGGATGCTACGACGTCGAGATCCATAAGGAAAAGAGCGTCGCGGTTGCTGTGGAGATCACCTTCATCGGGGATGAGCAAGATGAGGAGACGCCGGACATGGAACCCAGTGACGACGAGGAGAATGAATAATGTCAATAAACGTTAAAGATGTGATCAAGTGGCTCCAGACACTTTCAGCCGATGACGCTATCTATATCGATGAGGGCGGACTTAGTCTGGTCTCTGAGAATGATGGCGAAGCGTACTTGGAGGTCGGTGGCCAGTCCGAAATGTATGACGCTATCTATATCGATGAGGGCGGAATTAGTCTGGTCTCTGAGAATGATGGCGAAGCGTACTTGGAGGTCGGTGGCCAGTCCGAAATGTGTGAAAACGATGACGAAGAAGACGATGACTGGGAAGAAGACGATGTCACACATTTCGGAGTTTTCAGTGACGACGAGGAGGACGACGAGTGACAGAAAGCTCGCCGAGAAAATGCGCCCACGAACTTAAGTACTCGAAGGAGTTCGACTCGGTATTTTGCCCAGTCTGCAAAGAGTGGAGAGAGAAGAGGTGCACGGATGAAAACTGTGAATATTGCAAGGATCGCCCCGAAAAGCCTGATGATGTTTGAAAAGATGGTTCCGGATGGTTCTACAATCGGGAGAGATCCCTAAGAAAGGTTTGATGAAAAATGGCTAGATTGACGACGAGAGACTTGTGTAAGAACCTAGGCCTTGGGACAAGCGGCACCGACTATGTTGGCGCCACTATTTTTCTCAAGATCCTATGTGAAAAGGGTTTAGTGAAGGAAGTTGATAGGATTGTCACCTCCAATAGTGGCAAGGGACGAAGAAGCGTTGTGTATGAGATCCCAGAAGTGATCAGTCTCAGATTGTTATCCTCAGCATCGATTGTGGTGCCAGTGCCCATGGCGGTTGTAGCACCGGTCGTCACAGTTGCTCCGGAAGTGCCCGTGCCCATGGCGGTTGTAGCACCGGTCGTCACAGTTGCTCCGGAAGTACAATCAGTCACTGCACAGCAGTTTACATGGGGAGATGATGACGAAGACGAGGAGGCAGCATGAGCCAATCCGGGCAAGGAGATTCGTGGTCGATCGGAGGAAAACAAGTACCTTACGCTCTCGCTTCTTTGTACGCCGAAGCCAGACATCGAGTGCTCAGTTCGCGACAACTCAGAGATCATTACGAAATGATCATGAGCGACGCTAGCGAAGAGCATCTTGTCTGGGTCTGCCGTGCAAAAGTCAAAGAGATCGACGATTGGGCTACAAAAACTCCTTGCCCGGAAACTGAGGGGAGGAGCTCTTGTTAAACAAGGAGGAACCGATGAATAGAGAAGAAGTTGAAGCGTGCTCGAGGATCGCACAAAAACTGGCCACGGCCAAACAGTCGGCGAGTATTCACTTGCGGGAAGAGAACCTTGCCGCCTATGAGGAGATAAGAAATATCTTGGGGGATTGCCAACAAGAACTCGCAATCATGTGCGACTGTGCTCCCATCAAACTCATCTCCGGGCAAGTCGAAGACATCATGGGCAACCTCTACGCAGCCCAGTTGCAAAAGTGAAGCCTGAAAAACTATCCTCAGATGGTTGAACTAATGTCCGGCCAACGGATGGCCGAATAAAAAGGGGGAGGCAAAATGGATTTGCCCAAACGGTTCGCAAGGAGGGGAATTGTGCTCTACTTTCAAATTGCCGCTGCTGTGGTGAGTATTTTGCTAGGTCTTGCCCAGATCACCAAGGAGACTTCTCCCATGGTGCATCAAGCAATGGAACAAAAGAAGATCTCCGAGGCTCATAAGGCCGAGGAAATGCGTCAAGCCGAGGCGGTTAGGCTCGCAACAGAACAAAGCCAGATGAGACTTGACTATCAGTATCGCGGGAACGACGGGGTTTGGCGATACTACAGCGACCCGACCAACAACTACTGGGTGCGGGTCAACATCGACGGAATTCAAGAATACTCAAGAAACCCCCAACTCATGATCGCCGCCCAGACAAGGAACTACAGATGAATTTTACTTGGGAACATCGGACAATACTTCACACTGATACGGGCTTCCCAGGAGAGGAATACCTAACAATTCACGAGTTCCAGATTGAGAATGGGGAATACAAGGGCTATAGCCCCGAACCGGCATCTCCGATGAGTAAAGAAGAACTTGAATGGATGAGAATTGCTTTTGATAAGAAACCCGTAATCCATGTGGATGATGCCTCGTGCAGAATGAATGAAGAAGGGATCTTGGAGTACGGGAACTGGAAGTGGCTAGAGAAGACTCCTGAAAAATCAAACCCAGACAGTTTAAACAACAAGAAAGAAACCCAAAGGAAATTAAAATGACCAACATCACTTGCAACATTGAGCCTTTCAAGAAATACATCTATGACAGTTCGGCTGCAATCCTCAGCCAGGAATCTAATAAGAAGCACGATTGGAAGCGTGAAATTAGTTGTAGTGTAGGAGAGAATGAACATGTGCTAAATCTCCATTCCGTAGAGTCTTCTGGAGATAATGGTAAGTTTTATTTCTTCTTTGACATTAAGCTGTTTAAATCCAGTACCAAGACCGAGGCGAAGGAATTGCTCTGCCGTTTTGCCGACGCAATGCAGTTTCATCCCAACATCAAGGTTCTTGATCGCACCGAGCATAGTAGTGAAGCAATCGGCTACCATGCGACCGGGAAGGAGCCTATTGGGGACGATAGGTATTTCTGGCTCCGTCCCACCAAGGCGTTTGATTTCAAGAGGGATGAAAGCGGTCGTTACTGCTGGGATGAGGTTCCCGAAGATGCTTACCCTTGGTTTGCCAACATGGTCGTGGAGGTAAGAACAACTGCATGTGGTTTTGATGGTTGGGGCCGTTCATTTGACTTGAATCCCGACTTAGCAGACCCCGTAAACTTCCTTCGTCAACGAATCCGTGAACGGGACGAGGAGATCGCTAGGAAGAAGGCCGCCGAGGAGGCCCGTGCGGAGGCCGAGAGAAGCGCCGCCGAGAGAGCACTGCGGGAACAGCAAGCCTCTTATGAGAAGTTGAAAGACTTCTTGGAGAGCATTAGAAATTTTGACATGAATGGCAGACTTTTCAGTGAATGCTGGCGGCCTCAATCGTGCGATCGATCGATCAGGCTTTTCCTAGCGGTCACCGCCATCCATGAAATATCCTTGAATATTGATGACGGCTTCGACGCGAACGTGAAGAAGATCATCAAGTGGATGGTAGAGAATGGGGCTAAGGAGCCGGAACTCAAAGCCGAGGCGGCTTGAAAAATCAAACCCAGACAGTTGAAACAATACGACCAAGGATATATAAAATCATGAAAACATTCAACGAATTCGTCGATGACATGAACGCAATCAATGTGGGCGACAAAGTTGCCTACAGCGCCACGTTCCTCAAGTCCACCGGACAACACACCGGTCCCATCCCTTTCGCAAGGGGAGTTGTGACCGACATCAAGAACCACGGCGGCGTGGAATTGGCTACCGTCAACTGGGACACCCCGGAAGCCCCGGAAAAAGTCCACATCAAGAACTTGGTCAAAGTCGATAGGATGCACCTCGAACCAAATTGACCTGACCAACTCTGTCAAGGCGTCGTTTTTATGATCCGGGGAAAGGAGACCCCTATGAAAATCAACCTCAAAGGCCCAGACTTGCAGCGGTATCGTGAGATTCGCAAAGCCAAGCAGCGTTTTCAGATGCCCGATAAGCGAACTCCAACGCAAGAGCCAAAGATCAACCTGTGCTGCCTGACCCCCAGACAACAAACCAAGTTGATGGAAATGAATTCAGAGCCATGAAATCACCACTCAAGAAGAAGATCGCCTTGATGCTCTTGGAAGTGTTGAAGAGAAAAAGGCTCAAATGCAAATTTGATTGGGAGAGTCCTCCCGTTCTACCCGCAGACTTCCAAGAAGCACAAGACTTTCTGGGACGACTCGGATATGAGTTTGTCACTAGGAGGAGGTTGCAAGATGCCCCCAAAGACACCTCCAAGGAAATCTACCTAAAGATGATTCGCGGGATAATGGACGAGCCATTGGAAACCGAAAATGTCATCTGGGTCCGTATGGATGTGGATACGGCCATGAAATCGCTCGCGCTCGGCTTCTTGCCTGAATCTGCCGAGTCAGATAGTTGAAAGAACAACTAATCGCGGATTTTATCGAGGAAACCAATGAAAGTCTCTGAAGCCTTGAAGGCCAAGTACGTCTTTGATGAATTGACCTTAGGGGACGTTCTGGATCTGGTCTGGGACAAGATCGGGACCATTTTCGTACACCAAGACGATCTGCAATGGGAGTATGTATATTTTGATCGAGATGGCGAACTGAATCTTTATGACGGGTCCGAAAAAGAGGATGACGGCATCGCACTATGGACTTTCTCCCTAAAGGAAAAGGTCAGCGTCAAGGGAAATATGCTTTACTTCAAAAAACAAAACTTGTCCCGGCATGCAACGGCAATAGAACTGCTCAAAACATTAGATCTCAATGTGACCAAAATGCTCCAAAAGGTTTGAAAATCCAACCACGGACGGTATATTGGGACAATGATCAAAGTCATCAAGTCAATCTTGCCCAAAGACAAGCACTACCACATCGCCGTCAGCATGGGTGTTGACAGCGTTGCAGCCCTATTCTGGCTGAGATGGAAGGGATACAGTTTTACACCCCTTCACTTCAACCATAATCTCAGGGCCCAGAACGGGATCATGCAAGATAAGTTCCTCAAGTTGTGCTCGTTTTTAAACTTGGAAGGAAAAACCGAAATCGGCGTCGGACTCAAGACCGAGGCCGAGTGCAGGGAAGCAAGACTAAACTTCTACTCCAAGACAGCAAAAGACGGGACAATCATCACCGCACACCACCTCAATGACTGGGTAGAAAGTTATTTGCTCAACTGCCTTCGAGGACATCCAAATAAACATCCCTTCGAACTCGAAAGCAAGTTCCCAAACTTCAATGTCGCCCACCCATTCTTGCTCACCAAAAAGGAAGACTTCAACCAGTTCTTGAAAAGGAACGGCTGGACGGATTGGGTAGTGCAAGACGAATCTAATTCAGTCGTTAAGGGATCAAGACGCAACTGGCTGCGATGCGATATAATCCCTGAAATGAAAAAACAAAAACTGTCGCTTGAGAAGTATGCGAAAAGACGGATCGAAAAACTCGCGGAGACAAATCATGCCTAAGAAGACAGCCAGAAAGAAGAAAGCCACGCCCGAGCAACTGTTCAGCGAATGGTGGAAGAAGAACGCTGACAAGAAAGTGGCTAGGATCGCAAATTCCAGAGGCAGTTATCGACTGGGTCCTTGGTTGGAGCCTGGTGACGGCAAGGCATACGACGTGGTTTGGGGACTTGCGAGCAATGCGTTTTGTGCCGGCCATTTGGGGGAGATTTGGAAGCCATCCGAAGATATGCTGTGCGGCCTCGACAAAATCATCGAGGACGCCTATCTGGCGGGCAAAGAGTCTGTTTCTTGACAAGATAGAACTGATTAGATATAATCAAAGAACGAACCCAAGGATATCAAGACAACAACAAAAAATAAAACATTGGGCCATTAACTCAGCTGGTTAGAGTGCCAAACTCATAATTTGGAAGTCCTAGGTTCGAGCCCTAGATGGCCCATCTTGAATAATTGAATATTTCCGCTATATTACCCTTGCCGATTTGATGGGATCGCGGGTAATCCCTTAAGCGGCTTCCGTAGACTTGCGGTTTGTGTAAGACTGAAGCCGTGCTTGGCCCCATCGTCTAGTGGACTAGGACATCAGATTTTCGTTCTGATTACCGGAGTTCGAATCTCCGTGGGGTCGTGGAATCTTGGCCGAGCGGTTTAAGGCAGCGGTTTACTAAACCGCCGAGGGATAAAATCCTCCGTGGGTTCGAATCCCTCAGATTCCGTTTAAAAAACTCTTCATTTGCCTAGATATGTTATTCTAGGAGGCTAATCATGGATTTCTATAAGTTTTGGCAGATACTTGATGGAAAGTTGAACGAATGGGATCCGAACGAGCCTGATGAGGGTCCCGACGACGAGTATCCTCGAGCTGGCGGCGACGGAGAAGTTGAGCGCGAGCTTAAGTTTGAGAACGGCACATTCGTTGACATTCAGTCAAACAAAAAGTGGCCTGCCATCATAATGGATCCGAAACTTAGTGCTGTAATTGGGGAGCCTGGGGACACATACAATATGTTCGCCAGGGTCTCGGCCTCATTGAACTACACACCTGGCCAGGGTGAAATGGGTAATCCAGACGGATTCGGCCCGGAACCCGCTGGGGAACCTGAGCTCGAGACTGAAGAGCTAGTGATCACCAATAACAGAACAGGTCAATCAACCGATTTGTCCAGGAACCCTGTGGCATACAACGGGAAGATTTTCAGCACTTACATGGGTTCTGTTTACGCTGTAGACTGGGACTTCCACAATGGCAAGGTTTCTCTTCATATTAAGTAAATCTTATGGCAGTTGGTCTTCATTATAATCGTCTTTTAGCCGACTTTATCGCCAAGGGCGGCGACCTGGATCAGTGTCCGTTCGACACTGACGAGCACAAGTACGAGGGTCCTGTTCTGAAGGACGGCGAGATTTGTGGTGAGTGAGGGACTCTATTAGGTTGTGTTTTTCATTAACCAAGGGTTCCCATGTATATTTCCCAAGATGATTTGGCCGAGTTGAAGAGGCTTGCCGCTAATACGTACGAGCAAGAGAAGAGTGAGCAGATTCACAGGATCCTCAGGGGAATCAATAAGCTCGAGAGTGTGGTTGCCTCTTTGACAGCAGAGAATGAAAAGCTCAAGAAGCAATGAAAATTGGTGAGTTTTTTAAATTGATCCGTCAGTGTGCTTGCGGGAGCGGCCTCGTTTCATCCTGGTACAAGGATGAGAAGGGGATCGACGTGAAACTGTGCGACAAGTGCAGGATCAAAACCCTTCACAAGATATTTGAAGAAAAGCACATGGACTTGTTCGAGGAGTGGCTTGGCAGCTTGTTTTCCGAGCAAGCTGATGACGGCTACGAATGGGTCTGGGCTGATTTGTTGAAAGAAAAGGGCTGCCAACAAATTGTTGGCCTCGAGTCTGCAAAACAGCAGCAAAAACAAGATCAGATTTTAATTACTTGCCCGAACGGGAAAGATATCTATTCCAAGCTCGAGGACAACACGGTTTATATTCTTGTGCCTAAAAGTTATGCCGAGCTTGTTTTGTTGAGCGGCAAGATGGCCTGATTTTCTTCTCCCAGATGGTTGAAACATCAGAGGAGAACAAAATGACTGCCTATTATTCGAAAGATTTGAAGTCTTGGGTCCGCCTGGAGCAAGAGGCGGATGGAGAGTGGTGCCATACCAGCGGGTATGCTACCCAAGAGGAGGCCGTGGGGATCTCAAGACCCAATCTTGTCCTGCACAAACCTTTGTTTGGTATTTCTGGAATGCCGTCTTTCTTGGAGGAAAGTGATGCTCGATAAAAAGAACAAACTCAAGGTCAAAGAATTTCTGAAGGTGAACTTGGAGACCCTCAAGGGCGAGGATTTGGCGGCATTCATGGAGAAGTATGACATCCGGGAGGCCGGAGCGGTGGAAATGATGATGCTTGACCATGGGATGCCTGGGCAATTTGTGGCGATTAGGAGTTCTGAGCCGAACTCGTACTATGTTGCCACCTTGGCGATGGTCGAGAAAATTTTGTTTCTCAATTCTCTCGATCCTGAAAAGGCCATGCCGGATAGTTGAAACAACACTGGAGACTTGATCATGGACATTGTTGGAAAAACTGTCGCCACAGCCAAATACTCTGATCCCTGGGATGAGGGTCTGACCATCGTCTTCACGGACGGAACTGTGCTGAAGGTGCGGGAACGTACGCAATCTGGGGAGATTGAGGTGTTTGTGAATGACAATGCCGTCGATTCAGACTGGCAAAATTAAATTTCTTCCTGACTTCCTGATTTTTTAATCCCAGATAGTTGAAGTAACATCAGCCGATCAACCCACTAGGAGATTAGTCATGGAAAACGCTGCCGCAATCGTCGAGACCGTCGCCCGTGCCTCCCGCAACAAGACCCAGTATGTCGTCCTCTCGACCGTCACGGCGAGCGAGGATGGTCGCCGGATCATCTTCGTCTTCAACAACGGCACGAGCCTCTTCTACAACGTGGCGAACACCAAGTGGTTCCACTCGAACACCGAACTGGAGATGGGTGATAGCCACTTCAAGAACATCCAGTGGGGCGAGGGTCTCTTCATGCCTCCTCCCGCCCCCGCCGGTCGTCGCTGGGCCGAGTTCAAGGCCGGTCGTGATGGGTTCTACGAGCAGATCGCCCAGATTGCTACTGAGGGATGGGTGAAGACCTACTTCACGATCCTCTCCCGATGGGTGAAGAGTAATGCCGAGCGGAATCGCCGTGAGAGCGACGGGCAGATCAGCAAGCGTCTGGTCAACGCCAGCAACCGGCTGGACATGCTCACGGGCGAGAACAGCATGGCGATTGAGAGCCTTGCCAAGAACCAGTACATCCAGCAGATGCCTCTGAAGGTTGTCTGTGACATTGCCTTCCGGGGGAGCAAGGTGCTGGACTTCAAGACCTTCCGCGAACGTGGCATGGACTCATGGTTCTGCAAGCACGTCGCGGAGCGTGCCAGCACCGAGTATGTCATCACGGATCACGCTATGGGTCTCGTGGACGAGAGCCGCGTGCAACTGGGCGCTTGGCTGGACGACTACCACTTCCACTGCCAGACGGGCGATGGCGAACTGTGGCAGTATGTGTGGGAGAAGTACAAGTTCGCAATCGCCCGCAACACCTACCAGTGGGGCCGCTTGAAGAAGATCACCGAGCGTGGCTTCAAGGCGAAGAAGGTGATGGACTATGTGTTCCATATCCTTCCGATGCAAGGCATCTGCAACAGCATGATCTACCAGAACTGGGAGAACCTTGTCCTCCTCGACGACTACGCCCGGATGCAGCACGAGATGGCTGGGAACAACTACGACCGCTACCCCAAGGGTCTCAAGATGAGCCATGACATTGCCGCACGCAACTACCGCGTGAAGCAGAGCCAAGCCTTCGCGGAGCGGTTCACCAGCGTCTGCGAGAGCATCAAGAACCTTGAGTTCTCCAACAAGGAGTTCAGCATCGTCCTCCCCAAGAGCGTGAACGACATCGTGAACGAGGGTGCCGCTCTCAACCACTGCGTTGCCTCCTACGTCAGCGGCGTCGTGGATCGCCAGTACAGCATCGTGTTCCTCCGCAAGGCCGACGAACTGGAGAAGCCCCTCGTGACGGTGCAGATCAGTGCGGACGGCAAGACGGTCTCGCAAGCCCGTGGACACAGCAACCGCGATCTCACCGAGGAGGAGCAGAAGTTCCTCGCCAAGTACCGCGACCATCTCGACCCGAGCCGTCAGAAGAGCCTCTTCAACGTTGCCGAGGACTTGGCAATCAACCCGGAAATTGTGGAGGCCGCCTGATTCCACGCTCCCCGATAGTTGAAATAACATGGAAAAGCAATTTCTAGTATCGGCCGACCACGAGAAGATCATGGTCAAGGACTGCGATCTGAAGTCCTTTCGGAAACGGTTCCCAGACTTCAATCCTCTGATGGACGAGATGAGGTCGCTCTTGCCCGATGGGTACAAGTTCTACCTGGTGGATTTCATCGTTCAAGATTGCATCCCTGGTGCTCATACTTGTCGGGACGTTCGATGGCACTTCGACGGGGACTTCTACAAGGACAACAAGTACGCTCTCTGGGCGAAAGGGCCGAACCGAACCGAGTTCCCAAAGATCATGCCCGAATTCAATGAAGTCCCCGCGGACAGAGAAAGCCAAAATGTTTTTCTTGAAAATATGAGTCTGGACGGTATAGAAGTAGCCGATCAGACAATCATCGGCTATGACAGCACGACTCCCCACCGAGGGGTTGTGTGCAAGAAGGCCGGAAAACGAATTTTCGTTAGGATGATGGCGTCCAATTACATCAAGCCCAAGAGTTTAGGGAGAAAACAATGATCAAATTAGACAAGCTTCTCTACATCAAGAACGAACTGGACAGAATCATTTCCCCGGACGAGCTCATTTCGGCAGCGTTCGACGGCTGCCCAGAACTTGTCGAGTTCTCGTTCCGCAAATCGAACGAGTACGATGACAACAACTACAGCGACCATCTGGAACTTCTGTATGTGAACGGCCATCGCGTAGATTACAACGGGGAATACGAGGAAGAAGATAATGAATATGAAGAAGAACGCAAGAAGTCGTCCTTGCCCAAGTTGCCAAATTGGGTCGGTAGCAACCTTGTCGATTTGATACATGAGGTCGGCAACGAATGGGACTACAGTGATGAAATCACTGTGTCGCGGGAAAACTATAAGAACAAGAAGTCTCGTAAGTCGAAAGAGGACAAGGAATCAAAGAGATACTTGTGCTCGCACCTTTCGGGCAAAAGGCTTCCCGAGTCGTTCTTCATCAAGTGTTCCAACACCAGACTTGCTCTTTATTATGCTATCGAACACGGTAGATTTTCTTCCGAAGCGGAGTTCAAGATATTAGCCAAAGAGGGACGCATGTGGTGCGCCCTACGCTACGCACAAGAGATCATCGGCGGAGTTCTTCCCAAAGAAATCGAGAACTTCTTCATTCTGAACGACAAGGCCGAAAACGAAGACGAACACAAACAACTCCAAGAATACATCGCTTGGAAAACAACTCTCTAGATGGTTGAAACAACATGAGCAAGCAACACATAGACGAGTTGAGCAAAGTGTTGGAATCCCTCTTTGAAAAGGTGAGGGACAGCGGTTTGATGGGCGAAACATTCATGCTCAAGTTGAGGGCACTCACAGACATGATTCTGGGCGAGGCCCGGCTGGTTGATGAGGATCGTATCGACAACTATCAGAATACTTTTATGTGCATGTCGCGCTTGTTCGATAAATTAAGCGCCGACATGCTCAAGGCCGGAGTTGATGAGGAAATTGCCGAGAAATACAACCGGGTTGCAAATCTTGCCAGAAAAATTGCATCCTGATTTTCTTTCCCCAGATGGTTGAAATAACATGACAACAACACTTGAGGACAAAGCAATGAAAACTGCCAGCCTGTATTTCAAGGAAGGTTCCAGCGACAAGGTCTACTTCGCTACAGTGGAGCCGAAGGGCGATAAGTTTGTAGTCAACTTTCAGTACGGACGGCGTGGCGGAAGCATGACCACGGGCAGCAAGACCAGCAGTCCAGTGGGTCTGGATGAGGCCGTAAAGGTCTGGACGAAACTCGTTGACAGCAAACTCGCCAAGGGCTACCGGCACATGACATCGGACGGCCCCGGAGTCATCCCCCAAGCCGATCTGCCCGATACTCCGACCGAAATCCAGTGCGTCTTGCTCAACCCCGTGGAAGAGGACGAGTGCGAACGGCTCTTGGACGATCCGAACTGGGCCGTCCAGCCAAAGTTCGACGGGGTGAGGTTTATGTTGGGTCGCAAGAACGGCAAGATATACGCCCTCAACCGCAAAGGCAAACAAATCAGCGTCCCGAACCAGATAGTCAGTGCAGTGCGGACTGAAAATGACTTCCTCTTGGATGGAGAACTCGTTGGCGAAACTCTCTACGCCTTTGACATATTGGAAATGGACGGAAAGTGCTACAGAAACTTTCCCTTGGAAAGTCGCTCACAAATCCTAGCCATGTGGAATCATCTCAGCGACAACATCCGTTGCGTTCCCCTTACGGGACTCAACTGTCCTTGCTCCACTGAAGTCAAAACTTGCAGTCTACATAAGCGTCAATACTACGAAGCAGTCAAGAAGGAAGGCGGCGAAGGCGTCGTATTCAAGCGGCTCGGAGCCAAATACAACGTAGGCCGACCGGCCTCTGGTGGAAACTACCTCAAGTTCAAGTTCTACAGCACCGCATCTTGTGTGGTCAGCAAGGTCAACCAGAAGCGGAGCGTGAGCCTCAAGATGGGCTGCGGAACCGAAGTGGGCAATGTGACCATCCCCGCCAACCACGACATTCCCAAAGCGGGCGATGTGGTCGAAGTGCGATACCTCTACGCATACAAGGGCGGGAGCCTCTATCAGCCTATCTATCTGGGCTTGAGAGACGATGTCGATCCCGACACGCTGGACACACTCAAGTTCAAGAGCGAGGGCGAAGAATGAAATTGAGATGGAGCGTGAAGAACAAGAAAAAACTCCAAGAACTTTTTTGGGAAAAGAAAGAAAGACTCTATCAAGAAAACCAAGACTACTACGAGGCTTGGTTGGTCTTTCTTGAATCGTTCGGAATAGTTGAAGTTCGCAGAGAGTGGGGTTCCAAGCACTGGTGGCAAAGAGGAACGATTGCCGCCATTAGTTTGTCCCTGTTAGAGGAATCAAATCCGTTGAACATAGACGAATACGTCCTGCCATCCGCAACCAAACATCATCAAGTATTGATTGAACACACTTTGTGGTCCTGTCATGGGTACATAATGCAACATGAATGGGGCCTCTCAATCCCAAAGGAAGTAGCCGAGAAGTTTCTTGTGCTGGGTGTTCCCTGAAAAACTCTTCCCAGACAGTTGAAATAACACAAGGAGACAATCATGGACATTGCCACCCAATTACATCTGCGTGAGATACTTCGGAGTAAGTCCGAAGCATTTCTCAAGAATCCCCGTGGATTTAGGGATTGGGAGGAATACTTCAAACGAAACAAAATTGCCGTTTGGCATACACCACCGATGGGAAGGCGAAAGAAACGTCCTCCTTCTGAACTGTATGTGGATTTGGGGGGACTTGACAACCTTCCCTACAAAGACAAGATCAGAGTTGATTTGGTTTATGCTGACGGGACATACACCTATGTATTCCCGGCTGACCTAGCGATGAAGGTGGTTGTCTTGGGCGAAATGCCATGACCGCTTCCTGAAAACTCTCCCCCAGATAGTTGAAACAACACAAGGAGACAATCATGGGATCACATTTTCACACAGCCCGGTTCGACGGCAAACTCACCAAGTCTGAACTCATCAAGCAGTACAACGCTCTTGTGGACGAGGAGCGGTACGAGCATGGTTCGGGAGCCTACAGCGGAACCTTCGCAACCTTGCACGGCGGTCTTTCAATCCTCGAAAAGATTTTTAATTCCGAGCAAGAGGCTTCTGAGCATGTGGAAAAGAACACCGACAAGTGGGGAACGGCCCTCGCTGTCCAACACAAGGACGTTTGGGAAGTCATCACCAAAAGCCCTACTTTCAACGGGAAAAAGTTCAACTCCAGTGGCATGAGTGTAGTATGCCTTGATCCCAACGATCTTTTCCGAAGTTTTGGGATGAAGTCCTCCAAGTGCATTGCTATTGAATTCATCCAAGGCGGATCAAAGTTCGTTCTTGCCGACCAGTTGAGCGAAGAACAGAAGACCAAATTAAAAGCAGTTCTTGAGCCTTGTGCCGATGCAAACAGAAAGTTCAAGAAACTCAACGAGGAACTGCGGATTCTTGTGTCCAAGGCTGGTGATATTACCTCCGACTTCACGACTGAGGACATTAAGAGTCTGAAGTCAGTCCGTAAGGAACTCTTGAAGACCAAGGCCAATAGGGACAAACTACTGGCGAAACTTGAGGTTATGGACGGGCGTTTCGGGGAGAAACTCTACAAGAAAGAGATGGAAGACCGAGGAATCAAGTGGTTCGTGGGCGGATGGGTTAGTGAATAAAGGAAATACTATGAAAAAGTCTATATTTGCTGAAGTCTACGACAATGACATCTGTCCAGACTGTGGGGAGAACATTCCCTTCGATGCGGTGGAAGGTTCGGAATGCAGCAATTGCGGTCATGTTTTCTGGCTAGAATATCCTAATTCAGATGCCTGAAAAAATGATTCTAGATGGTTGAAAGAACATCACCCCCAACCAAAGGAACTAAAAAATGCTTCGCGAAGAATGCCGTGTCGGAATGATTGTCGAATTCGGCCGGGAAACCGGTGAGCGTACCAAGGGAATCATCGTTAAGATGAACCCGAAAAGGGCTCAAGTGAGAAGCCTTGAAGGCCGTGGTTTGGGTCGCGGTAGCCAAGCGGGTTCGCAGTGGAGCGTTCCTTACAGCATGATGGTGACCGTAAACGATGCGGTCACTGAAACCTCAGTAGTCATGCAGAGTTTCGCCCAGCCACAGAATCCGGCCTTCAAGGCCTTCGCCCAAGAGATGGCTTTGGCCGACCAGCCGATCCCCTATACCCCTTTCCAGAATTACACAGAGCAACTCATTATTGAGGCAATCCACTCTGTGCATGTGGAATTAAGCCCCGAAAATCTGACTTGCGACGGTGAACTGCCCGCTCATGTCGTCAACGCTAGGCGTATCAAACTCAACACCCGTCTGAATTTCCTCTACAAGGCGTATGGAAGGCCGGTCAGTGAGACGGCGGCTTGGAACTGGATGGAAGAGAAGCGGGCCAAGAAGGTTTCTTGAAAATCCCTACCCAGACAGTTGAAACAATAAGAAAGAAGGTGAGCAATGCCCTATTACGATGACGAAGACGATTCGGACGATGGTTACGATGCCGCCCGGGATGCGTATCTCACTGGCGAAGGCCCGCCCGTGACACGCAAGCAGCGGGAAGAGGAAGAAGCATGGAACGAAGAGTGCCGTAGAAACAAGAGGAAATAAAAATGCATCACGCAGAATTCAGAATTGTTCTGGTTGAGGACGACCGGGTATTCATCGTTGACCCGGACAACGGCAGCAAGAGCGTTACGAACGACGCAGAGTGGGTCTGGGAGCAAGTCACCGCCATGTACCCAGCACGCCGTCTGATCTATCGTGACACGATGAGCCGGTGGGACGAGATCGTTCCCGTCATGCCCACCGACCGGGCAGAGGTGGTCACGGTTAACTTCCGCCCCTACACAGAACACGTTCCTTTCTAGTCCTGAAAATCCCTCCCCAGACAGTTGAAACAACACAAGGAGAATGAAAATGGAAAAGATCGGAATCGGAATCGCTTGTTTCGTCGCCGGAATGATCGTCATGGACGCCCTCTGGGGCTGGAAGACCGGCACTGCCCGTATGGTCTGGAACCGACTCACAAAAGGGAACCGCTATGAATGAAGACAAATACTACGCGACGGTAAGGTGGACTGTAGAGGATGTTCTCACCCTTCGAACCACTTGGACTGAGGAACAAGCCGAGGAGTGGCTGAGTTCGAACGAGAAGTACATTCAGAGCAGACTGATCGAACTCGGATGGGAAGTTATGGAATCTTTGATGTCGGACGAGGACGACTGATTTTTCCTTTAAAGGTTTGACGAAATGAATGATGCCATCTTGACCAAAATCGTTATGGACGAAATGAGGAAGGACGGTGTTTGGCCCAAAAATCCTTGGAGGCTGAAGAAAAATACGAGGGACTGGCTCGAAGAGCGTGGGTTCAAGATCAATTACTTGCCAGGATCCAATAACTACTATTCTCGGAACGACCGTCCGGCCGCGAGATGGGAGCTAGAAAAGGAAGGTTTTTGGCGTCTAAGTATTCGTCAGCCCCTAAGGAACGCTCCACTGGGGGTGATGCTCATCTATATCCCTAAAGAAATGGTGGAGCGAATCGCCGTGTTTGGTACAATCCCGCCCTTATGCCGGACGAGGCCTGATTCCCCCTTATCAGATGGTTAAACAGATGTCAGTACGAGGCAAAAAGAAAGACGATTGGGTCGCAAGGACTCTGTGCGACTACGGAGACAAGACGAGGAAAGATACCATAACGCATCACTTTTCCGAGGAGGCTGCGTTTAGGTCTTTCGAGAAGATCAATTACATCTACGGAAAAGAATGGCGTTGCTGGCAAGAGACAAGAGATGGACGCATCATCAATGACAACAATTACGGCGGCTAGGCTGTGTAGGCTCTATCAGAAGGCCAAAGCGGGCAGCGAGGCAGCCTACCGCTCCCTAAGGGTAATGGGGCTTGAGGGGAGCAAGATCGAGGTTCTGAGGATGGTCGAGAACCTAATCGGAAAGGACGAACGATGCCCAGCATAGACCGACACTTGGAGTCCATGATCCTTCGTCAACGGGGCCAAAACAGAAACCTCGCCCAAGAAATCCTTGAAAAGATCAGCCCAGAGGGTAGAGAAAGACTGTTTCGAATCTTCCAAGATATCGAACATGACCAGATTCGACTTGAGAAAAAGGCCAAGATGCCTTGGCTTCCTTAACGGAGAGCGTTTATGATTCGCTATATTGTTTGCTGGACTAACGACATCGGTACGTATTGGGAAGAAGTCGGCGGCAAAAATGAGATGCAAGAAAAGGTGAGCCATTTGTTAGACATAGGCGTCGAAGAAGAAGAGATTATCGTCGCCCGACAAGTCTCTATTTCTAAAGTGTTGAAAGAACTTCCTTGAAAACACAAACCCGGATGGTTGAAAGATCAACAAGAAAGGCTTGAAAATGCTTCAAACACACAGGATCGTTGCAGCAGGAATAGACGAAGATGGATTCTCATGTCTTCTTCCTTTCAACGTATTTGCAGGCGAGGCGATTCCCTCTGTCTGTTCATGCTGTTCAACCCCAATCCAAATCGGCCCGAATGAACTGGCCGCCGCCGAGGCAGCCAAGATGGGACTTCAAACCGACTCAATACATCTTTTCACCAAGAACGACCCCGTGCCGGGTGGATTTTGGGAACTGTTCGATTGGACAAACGCCCCCAGTTTGACATCCCATGAAAATACGAACTAAAGGATTCAAAGATGAAGAAAAAAACAATCAGCACCGACGATCACATCATGGTTGGTGAACACAGATGCAAAATCTGCAACTGCAAGGCATACGAACACGCTTGGTGGAGCGGCTGGGACGCGGTTTTGGAAGAGCCAGAGAATGACGAAGAGGTCGCCGAGGCCGAAGAAGAAATTTCGAAGCGAATTCCACTGAAGACGAAGAAGGCGAGGTAGTGATGGCATTTTTGTTTTATAACTCTCGCAAGAAGAAGGATCGGTTTGAATTGGAAATGAATCGGCGAGAAGCCGAAGAACTTTTGGTGGCTTGCCGAATGATCACAAATAACGGCATCTTACAAAGCGTTACTGAGCAACTTCAGCAGTTCTTTGATGACGAAAGACAGTCCTGAAAAAACAAGTCCAGATGGTTTGAATGTAGTTCGATTACTCAAAAGAAAGGTTTTTATGGCTAATCAGCGTGTTACGGTTCGTGAGTTTGCGAAGGTTCTTGGGCTGAAGAAGACTGGGGCCGATTATATCGGCACGACCGTTCTTCTGAAACTTCTGTGCAAGCGTGGCCTTGCCAAGAAGGTGGATAGCGTTCATGTCGGCAAGACCAAGGGTCGGAAGTGTGACGTGTTCGTCGTCCGCAAGAGTGTCGTCGCCAAGTTGGCGGAAGCGGCTTGATAGTTGCCGGCCCCCATGTGACAAAAAGCATGGGGGCCGGCAATCGTTACCAACTACAAGAAAGCAGCGTGAATCATGAAGGTTATCGAAAGTGTGTGCCTTTACTTCCAAGAAGGCTCAAGCGACAAGGTGTACCGCGCCCGTCTTGAGGATGAAGGCTCGGGCTACAGCGTCTTCTTCAGTTACGGCCGGAGGGACGGCAACATGACCGAGGGCTACAAGGTCAGGCTTGCGACTGAGGAGGTCGCCCGCAAGGAGTTCAACAAACTCGTTGCCAGCAAGGTCAAGAAGGGATACCAGCCCGCTTGACTTGTCGCGTGTGTCCGGGTGGTTAGTGCCTATTTTGATGGGCAAAAACCACCCCCTTGAAGTGGCACCCCATTTGGGCTACTGTTTGGGTGCGGAATTGTTCCGCATTCACACTAGGAGAAAACCGCCTCAAGAGGGGCACACCATGAGAGGATATTTCCATGCAACGCACCCAAGGCGAAGTCGAAGCCCAAATCGGATCTGATCTATCGAGGTTCTACGTCGAGTTGTTCAGCCGAGGACCGAAGAGCATCCAAGTGAATATGCTGCCCGCCTCAGCAGTGGTGGTCACACAGAACAACTTCACAAATGCCGAAAAGCACATGATGTCGGACGAACGTCAGCAACAGACGTTCAAAGACATGCGCAACTGCATGATCGAGTCCAAATTGATTGAACTGAAATCAATCATCGAAAATGCTGCCGGAGTCTTGGTGAAGTGCATGCACCACGACGTTACTTCCGAAGAGGAAGCGTTCATTTTCTCACTGAAAGATAAGCCCGAGTACAGACTCAACGCATCCGGGAAATTCCACTTCGCCCGATCCTGAAAACAATGTCCCGGATGGTTGAAATAACAACCAAGGAGACATGACAATGAAAACTTATCTCGATCCCGACCACCCGGACGCTTTCATCGACTTCCCCGCTCCGCCCGCCCCGCCCGAATACATGGGCGCCACCGTCGAATGCCCGCTGTGCAAGGGACACGGCGGATGGAATCTGGCTCTTAACGAGTACAAACTCCACGGGAAAGAAGACACTCCCGAGAACCGGCACCTCTTCAGCCACTTCCGAGCCTCTTGCTCGCAGTGCCAAGGATACGGTCACGTCCGGCCCGAAGACAGCGACCATGTCCACGAGTGGAAATGGATCCAAAACATCGGGAACTGCCTCAACTTGCACGAATGCACGAAGTGCGGCAAGAAATGGCAGATCGACTCCTCCGATTGAAAAATCAGTTCCAGATGGTTGAAACAATACGGTTCATTAACCCAAACGGAAACAAGTAAATGTCATTCTTCTGGTACTACAGCACAGAATACTGGTTCATCTTTAATCTTTGGGCCAACCTAGTGATTTGGGGATCCATAATCGGGCTAGCCGGGTCGCTCGTGCGACTCGCTATCATCGCATGGGCTTCATATCGCTATCGCTAAGTTCTTGAAAAATCAGTTCCAGATGGTTGAAACAACAAGGAGACATAAACAATGAACGCTCTCGCCGAACGCTTCCGCAAACTTCCCTTCGCCTTCCTCCAAGAACCCGAGATTGAGACCCTCGCCAAGGAGATTGAGGCGGGATTATTCAGCAACGCAATTGCCGCTCTGGATGTGGACATCGAAACCCACGAGTATTGCGACAACTGGATCAAGGCCGAACACGAAGGGAATGTGCTCAACGATCTTTTGGAACTTTGGGACGGTAACTAAGGAGAAAACCCATGATTTTCATCGACTTGATCTTCGCAACCGCCTTCACCTTCTGCTTGTATCACCTCTTTAGGATCATCGAAGACCTCTACGAAATCCTATGAACATCTGGTTCAAACTATTGGTGGCAATAATAACCTCCCTAGAAATTCTCTGGAGAAAGCAAAAATGAACCCGATACACAACATTCTCTCGATTGTCGTCGAGATGAATAAAAAGAAGTCCTGAAAACATGTCCCCGGATGGTTGAAATAATATCAACCCCTACCCGAGGAGACATACGATGAACTGGTTCACTGTCAAAGAGAAGAAAGTCAGTTGGGCTCCGATCGGAACCTACACGACTAAGAAGGGCGAGATCCGCACTAAATTCAAGCGGATCGGAGTCAAGGCCGAGATGCTTGACGGAAGTTGGTGGTTCTTCTCTTTCACCCACGAGACTTGGACAAAGCATTGGCCGCTCGTCCAGCGGATGGACATGCTGGGACGCCCCATGACCGAGGGTGGCAAGCCCGTCTTCCTTCCCGAAAGGAAGGAAAACTACACCGTCGCCAAACTCCACAAGGAATGGCTCGCCCGGAAGCCCGAACTCGTTCGAGCCTTGGAATCCGCCGTGGAAGAGGCCACGACGGAAGAAGACGGCTGAAAATCCTACGCCAGATGGTTGAAACAACACAAGGAGAAAGGATGGGTGAACCCATGAACGACGCCAACTACGACGATTACAACGACTTCCACGATTGTGCCGACAGCGTCTTTGTTGAAAATATTCTCAACTACTTGCTCATGGAATGGGAAGTAGACATCTCGGAGTATCCCCACGAAATCCAGTTCAAGACCGGAGAACTCATCGCTAAGGTAAAAAATGCCGTGGATTCCGGCTTCTCGGCCAATATCCCCAACATCGCCGCCAAGATAGCAATGGAAGTAATTCCCCTTTGATTTTTCCGCCCCAGATGGTTGAAATAACACCTAAGGAGACATGCCATGCCCAAGTTGAAGACCTACCTTGTCCGACGAGAGTGGACTGTGATCATGGAATCATGGGCCGAAGTTCAAGCAGAATCCGTAGAGAAAGCTTGTGAAGCCGCTATGGATGAAGATTTCGACGATCAAGAAATCGCCCCAGACAGCGATGGCCCGACCTATATCAGCAAGATCGAGTGCGAGGGAAAAGAACTCGACGTTCCAAAAGAATACGGCCTTGATTCCACAACAACAGACAGTTGAAACAACAAGGAGCAATCAAATGAACGAAACCTTGTATTACAAAGAAGAAGTCATCAACGGCGTGCTGTGCTGGAGGTACCGGCCCGATGGGGAATGGATCCCGATGGAGCCCAAGAGCATGACCGCCCGCATCCAGCGGCTGGAGAAGGAACTGAAGTATTTTCAAGATCGATTCAACCGGAGTGAAATATGAAAAAGACACAGACTGTGGTGCTCGAAATCCAGTTCGACGATGAAATGTGCGAAAGCCCAGCAGATTGGAACTGGAGGGAACTCCTCGACCTCGGCCCGGACGAGGAAGTCCAAGTTCTTGATTCCACAAGATCAGATAGTTGAAACAACACGGAGACCAGAAAAAAGGAGAACAAACCATGTCCAAGGGAACTTTGAGAATCAGAGGCCGCAACCTCGACGCCGTCCGAACCATCGGCGGCGGAGCCCTCACCGAGGTGGCACAAAAGGCCGAGGAACTCGCAGCAGAAGTCCGCGAGATCATCAACGGCGACGCCGAAGTCCACGAGCCCACTATCGAGTGGTGCCGGAACGGGATCCTCGCGTGCGTCTACATCCGCTGCTTGAATGACAACATCGCCATCTCCCAAAGATTTAAGGGATGGCGGACCTCTTGATTTTGTGCCGCCAGATGGTTGAAACAATAAGGAGACCCAACAATGTTAATTCTTGAATTCACAATCAGCGGCAACCCCGACCGTAACCAAGGCAACTGGGAAGAAAAGCACAAAATCTCCGCTTCCACCATCAAGGAACTCCGGGCAGACGTGCTCAAGTTCCAAGGCGAGAACGACATCGGAGGCGGAAACTGGGGCGAGGCCATCCTCCGTCAAGACGGAAACCTCGTCGGGTATATGTCCTACAACGGAAGAGTCTGGAGCAAGCCCTACTGGGAATCCGGAGCCGTTGAAATCAATATTTCATAGACCCAGACAGTTGAAACAACACACCCCTCACGAAAGAAAAAATGAACACTCTCATCCTTATGCGTGGCGTCAGTGGCAGCGGAAAGTCCACAATTGCCAAGAAGATCGCCGACAATGCAAATTCTGAGAACTGGATCCCGGTCATCTACTCAACCGACGATTTTTTCATGGTCGAGGACGAATACCGATTCGACCCGAAACGTCTCGGTGAATTTCACGCTGCAAACGTGCATCGCACTGAGAGTGCAATGATCGACCGGCGACCGTGCATCATCATCGACAACACAAATACTCAAGCATGGGAGATGAAGCCCTATGTAGAACTTGCCAAAGCCTACGGCTACACAGTTCAAATCGTCGAGCCAGAGCCCGTCAGTTTCGACGAACTGATGGCACGGCAAGCACAACGGGCCGACCAAAATAAGTCTCTGCCAGCCGAAGTAGTTCAGAGGATGCTCAGTCGTTACGAAAATAATGTAACCGTCGAAACAATCCTCGCCAGCAAGCGTCCCTTTTGATTTTATAGAACCAGATGGTTGAAACAATAAGGAGACAATCATGAAAACCAAGACCATCAAGACCGTCCGACTCACCACCCCAGAAATCTATTTCCTCGCCGGAGCCCTTTCCCACTCCAAAAGCCACTACAAGGCAATGATCGAATTGAAGATCAGCGACATCTTGACTAAGGCCGCCGAGGACGACCTCAAGACGCTGGAAGCCATCAAAAAGAAGTTCGGTATACAACCATGAAATACCACCCAGCACAAGGCAATACCGAACTGAGGAACAAGATTTCAGACGCCTTCCGCCTCAGAATGGAACAGAAAGGGGTGCTCCCTAAAAACCCATGGAAGGCCAAGCGTACCGAAGCATGGCTCGCCAAAATGGGAGCCAGAATGAAGCCCGGCTCGAGACGATTCGACCCATACAGCGGAGTCAACGACTGTGCCAACTTCTTGAATTTCGTCGTCTACTGCCTCCCAAGCAAAAATAAAATCCGGCACGAAAGGGGTGGACAATTCATGCGGATCGAAATCCCCTGGGACTTGGCAGACAAAATTTTAGTATTGGGACACTTTCCCTGAAAATCCAACCCCGGATAGTTGAAACAACAGAGCGATTCAACCCCGACCCGAGGAGACGATCATGGCACGCCAGAAAATGCTCACCAAGGAAATCTTGGACAAAGTCCCCGCCCTCTACGCACAAGACGGTCTGGGCGACGATGCAATCGCCTACGCCAAGTTCTTCAACCCATGCGGTGCGGGAACTTGGTACATGACCGAATACAACCCCGAAGACGGCACAGCCTTCGGCAAGGTCATCCTCCAAGAAGAGGAACTGGGCTACTTCAGCATCCCCGAATTGGAGAGCGTCCGGCTGTGGGGTGGGCTCTTTATCGAGCGAGATATTTACTTCACCCCCAAGCCGCTGAAAGATTGCGACTAAAACCTGAAAATCCAAAGCCAGATAGTTAAAAGAAAAGCGACCCTCCCCTCACAAAAAGGAAAACCCATGCGTTACGCCGACTCCCAGTGCCTCGTGAAAGAGCAGTACGAGCCCGAACACACCTACACCTTCATCGGCCCGTGCGTTGTCACGGGTAAGGAACAGCGTGTTACCGTCAAGGCCGGCGATCTGAACAACTACCGCCAAGGCGGATATGTGCAGACTTGCTTCCCCTACCTCACCGCGGCCGAACGGGAGTTTCTCATCTCCGGAACCAGCGGAGAGGGATGGGATATCATGTTTCCCGCCGATGAGGATGATGAAGAGGAGGATTCCTGAAAATCCCGCCCCAGATAGTTGAAGTATCAGTTCCAACCTTCAATCAAGGAGACCATACCATGACCTTCGACGAATGCGTCGCCCGTTTCAACAAGACTCGCCAGAACCACCGCCAGTTCGGCACTTGCGACAGCGAGCCGTATCACATTTTCCGCAACTTGATCAGACGGGCCCTCAAGGGCAAGCCCGTCACGATCCCGACCACCGCCCAAGGCTGGGAGATCTACTCCGACATGGATGGGGCCGACATCGTCGCCGCCACGCTCGCCGCCGACGTCGAACCTTGCGTGGAGATGGCGAAACAAGCCAGCAATATCGTCATGTTCGTGGAGGACTGAGTGATTCCCGGAAACAATCCGGCCTGAAAATCCCGCCCCAGATAGTTGAAGTATTAGTTCCAACCTTCAACCCAAGGAGATGATCATGAGTTGCGAAGACTTCCCTTGCTGCGGACACGAAGCCGGTTGCTGCCCCCGGTTCGATGAGAGCGGTCGGCAGTTGGACATGGTCTGTGTGTGCGGGGCTCGACTCCCCGTTGACAACCCGACCAGCATCTGCCACCACTGCCTCAAAGAGGCAGAGCGGGAGGATGGCTACTACGACGACGAGGAGTCTTACAACGACTCCATGGACGGCGATCATGAGAGCGGCCTCGCCTCCGCCGGATGGGGAACCGACGAGGATTATGGCTACTACGGTGACGACGGCGGGGAGTGAGGCACAAGCCGACTAGCAGAGAACGGCTCTGCTAGTCGGCATTCGGGAGAAAGAAATGACCATCCGATTCATCTGTGACCATGAGGAATACAAGTGCGGCGACGTCCGCCTGGTGCCAGTCGTCAAGGCAATCGACCTTATCCGTAAAGGCATTGCCGCCTGGCCGAAATAAAAAAAGATTCTGGCCTGAAAACAAACACCCAGATAGTTGAAATAACAGTTCAAGTTCTCAACCCAACCCGAAAGGTTCTCAATCATGTCCACGATCATCAGCAACGAAATCGTCGCCAAGGTTCGCAGCCGCTTCAACTTTTCAGTCGATAAGTTCCCGCTCTCCGGCCCGGACGGCCTCCGCACCCCGTTCTACGGTCTGTTCCGCTCTGACGATTCAGCCGTTGTCGGCAATGCCGTCACGGCTCGATACCTCCCGCACCAGACCGATGACGTTCTGGCTCTGGTCGAGGCCGCTTCCACTGCGTTCGACGGCGTTGCCGACGTCAAGTGCCACTTCCATGAGGGTCACTATGTCGCCGTGCAGCCGACTAAGGAGCAGCGGAAGACCGTCTTCGGCACTGCCGATAATATCTTCCCCCGCGTCATCATCAACGCGGGCTACGATGGCCGTGCGTTCCATGCGTCGCTGGGTTTCTACCGTGATCTCTGCAAGAACATGGCAATCATGCGGGAAGTGCGGGGAACGACGGTCAGCATCCGCCATACGAGCGGCCTCCGCCCGAAGATGGACGAACTGATCGCCACCTTCGGCACACTCCAGCAGTCGTGGGCGAGCGTCTCTGCCGCCGCCGACCAACTGGAAAGCCGCCGGGTCAACATGGTCGAGTTTCTCCGGGCAGTCTACGGTGAGCCCAACGGCGAGACTGGCCGGGCCGTGACGATGCACAAGAATCGCACCGAAGCCATCTTCGGCCGACTCTACAGCGAGCGTCTCCGCAGCGGTCGTCCGGCCCTCCAGAGCGACTGGATGGTGAGCGGCTGGGAGGCTTACAACGCGATCCAAGGGTACGTTCAGCACGATGCCACCCGGCACGGCAAGGCCGACGAGATGCACCGGATCGTACTTGCCGCCAACGATGCCGCCGTGCAGCGGGCCGAACGGCTGGCCTTCGAGATGGCTGCCTAGCAGATTCCCCCCTCCCCGAATACGGGCGGGGAGGGGGATGGTTGAGGGTGAGAATCGACCCCGGGCTAAACCCCCGGGGTCGATTTTTTTGTTTCGCCTGGGGTCACTGACCTGAAAATTTAGTGACAGATAGTTGAAACAACAGAGACGATTCCTCAACTAGGAGAACGAACGATGAACGCGACTGAAATGCGAAGGGTCGGGATGGACGTTGCGATGGACGCTTGCTGCGACCGTCTGCGTGTGCTGGGGTGGGCAGACCGTGATACTTGGCCGCACCTCGACACGCTTCACGACCGGCTCGTGGCCGCGTGCGCGGCTACACCGCACCTCAAGGGGGTGATGGTGGCTGACCGTTTCAACGCCGAAATGGCCGCGAAGTGAGACTCCCTGGAACCTGGAACCTGGAACCTGGAACCTGGAACCTGGAACCTGGAGTCACCTGGAACCTGGAGTCACCTGGAGTCACCTGGAACCTGGAGTCACCTGGAACCTGGAGTCACCTGGAACCTGGAGTCACCTGGAACCTGGAACCTGGAGTTACCTGGAACCTGGAGTTACCTGGAACCTGGCTTGAAAACGCGGCCCCAGATAGTTGAAACAACAGAGACGATTTCACCCCCCCCAAGGAGTCAATCATGCCTGTCGAAGTCAGCAATGCTGGAACGGTTTCTTATACCGGCGAGGATGGGATCGCTTTGTTCCGACTCATTACCCTGCGGTCTGCCCTGAGTCTTCAAGCCCGGACCGGCATGAAAATGAGCCGGGTCAGTGCTGTGGCCTGTGCAAAGCGGTTGGGGTTCAAGGGTAGGACGGCAGCACAGTTGCTTGCCGACCTGGAGCAGAAGCACCCGGAACTCTGCCGCTAGTAAACCGGCCAAAGGGGGCGGGGGACAAACCTCCGCCCCCTGGAACGGCGACTTGAAAATCTAGTGCCAGATAGTTGAAGTATTAGTTCAATTCAACCTACTTAAGGAGTCAGCAATGACCAAGCCTTGCGAAGCCTGCGGCGGCGATACCGAACTCTCCCGATTCTGCGGCGTCGCGGTGTGCGACGTGTGCGATCATCACAACGGCCTGGGCCGCTGCTATTGCGGCTGGTCGTCAAGTGGCGGAAACGGCCACGATGAACTTGTGGAAATGGGGGAGGTCATAGATGACGAGCCCCCTGGGGTGGAATGATCCCACCTGGGGTCACCTGGGGTCACCTGGGGTCACCTGGGGTCACCTGGGATGACCTGGGATGACCTGGGATGACCTGGGATGACCTGGGATGACTTGGGATGACCTGGGATGACCTGGGATGACCTGGGATGACCTGGGATGACCTGGGATGACCTGGGATGACCTGGGATGACCTGGGATGACCTGGGATGACCTGGCCTGGTGGCACCTGGCACCTGGAATCACCTGGCACAAAAAAGAGCGTATGCAAACAGACTTGAATCTTGAGCCTGGGTGTAATGTTTTCATAATGAAAGATGGCCGGCCGGTATTGAATAAAAAATTCTTTCCGATTGTTTGAAAAATCGAAGCCAGATGGTTTAAGAGCATCGGCAACTCCGCCGACGACGATAACCCGTAGCAAAGGAACCTTTCCATGCCCATGACCATGAAGAAGATCCTCACCGTGTCGGAAAAGGCCACCGTCGAGGAAGTCGTCCGCAGCGTGCGTGACGACGCCGGTCTTTCGATCGGCACCGCGATGATGGCACTGGAGATCGCACAAGAAATCCTCGCCGAAGAGCACGACATTCTCGTGAGCATCGGCCGTCTCGCAAAGGTGAAGGTCGCGGCCTAGTCCGCCTCCCGCCAACCGGCCAGCCCCCGCACTATCCTAGGGAAGTCGCGGGGGCTGGTTCGTTGGATTACACCGACCGGGGACTGTTTGAAAAATTAAAGCCCGATGGTTTAGAAGCATCGGCAACTCCGCCGATGGACGACAACCCGTAGAAGGAACCTTGCGATGGACATGAAGACGCTCGACATGCTTCACTCTGAAGTGACGATTGAAGGCCAGCCGGGGCCGGGAAAGACTGTGCTGAGGCTATTCCGGTGCGGCTATCCCGTCACGCGATGGGCCGGGAGAACCGGCAGTGATGGGCGGGTAAACTTTTGGGGGAGCGGTCAAGTCGCCGTGCAGCCCACAACGCGCGAAGAGGCTATCCGGCTGGGTCGTGCTTGGGTTCGACGCGATCCGGAGAACCGGGCCTTTGTATCGTCCATCTTTCAACTCATGGAACCGGGGAGCAATGAAATCCCCGATTGGAAGGCAGAGTAGCCTCCCGCCAACCGGCCAGCCCCCGCACTATCCTAGGGAAGTCGCGGGGGCTGGTTCGTTGCCGCTGGGTCGTTTGAAAATTCAATCCCGGATAGTTAAAGAAACAGTCCGATTCACCCAACTCGAAAGGTTCTATCATGCCCATCGTCGTCACCGGATTCTCGGTCGAAACCCAGCGTCACTCGCTCGCCCCCGTCACCGCGTTCGCCGGGCGTGTTGTCCGGATCGAACGGCAGACCGAAACCCGGAACCTCTCCGGCACCCTCGACTACACCGACAACCAGCAAGTCAATGCGGTCTACGCTCTCGTCTGGCTGGGAACCCATGCGGTTCCCGGAAAGGATGACTACGGCCGGGTCATGACCTACGCCGATGCCGGTCGGTACAACGAGCCCCGCGAATTGAAGGTCGAGGAACAGTTCGCGTGGATCGACTGCACGAACGATTTCACTTGGAGGGGATGCGATATCCTCTCCCCGGCGGTCGATGAAACCCTCGACGCCGGTGCTGTGGCCGCTCTGCCGGTCTGGGAGGCTCATCAGAAGTTTCTGGCCGCAGAGCGTGCGGCAAAGGCTGCCGCAGAGCGGGTGAAGTGGGAAGAATCGAAGCGGATCGAAGCAGAGAAGGCTGCCGCCAAGGAAGCGAAGAAGGCCGCGAAGTTGGAAGCCTCCAAGGCTGCCGCCGATGCGGATTACGTCATGGTTGCCCCGATGAAGGGATCGGTTGTGACGGTCGCCGGTTTCACCGGCACGTTGTTCTGGATCGGCGTGAAGGCATACCGGGGCCAGTATAAGTGCGGGATCGGCGTGAAGGATGCGAAGGGTAACGTCCAATGGGGGGCCTCGAAAGACTTGTTGTGCGTCACTAAGTGACGCCTCCCGGCCAACCGGCCAGCCTCCGCACAAATCCCTAGGGAATGATGCGGAGGCTGGCATGGGGCAAGAGCGTAAGGAAACCAAATCCTCCCCGCGTCTGATCCATCCCCGCGTCCAATCCATCCCGATCCCGCCAACGAATTGTTTTGAAAAATCGAAGCCCGATGGTTTAGAAATGTCGGCAACTCCGCCGACGACAACCCGTAGCAAGGAACCTTACGATGAACCTCTCCACTGTCTTGAACATTCGCGGCTGCCGTCCCGTCAGTTTCGTAGCGGAGACGATCCCCGAATTGCGGTCTGGAAACCCGTTCGGCGGGACGCAGCGGACGCACCGCCTCCGCAAAATGTCCCGCGTGTCGGGCATGATCGGCTTCTCGTATGAGAACGCCGTGAACAACCAGCGGGGCCGCGAGGAAACCCCCATCGACCCGATCACGGGCGAGGTCGAGACGTTCGTCGCGGAGCCCCGCAAGTGGGGCGTGCGGCGGGCTGGCACCCCGTTCGTGGATCACAAGGGGGTCGAGTATCTCGAAGTGAAGGTCGAGCGGTCGCTCCACTGCGAGTATAGGCTCGACGATGGCACCCCGGTTGATGCCGCCATCGTCGCGGCTTGGTTGCCGGAGAAGAAAGAGGGGACGCGGCAGATGGTCGAGAAGCCGGTCATCCTCCGCGACTACACGCTCGACAATCTGCGGGAGGTGACGATCAACGGCCAGACCTACACGGCCTAGCACAACCGGCCTACCCCCTCCCCCCGATCATGGGGGGAGGGGGTACGGTGTGCGGCCACCATCCAGGCAAAGATTTTCAGGAAAAAAAAACTCAAAAATTATTTTCAAAAAATCCTGCGCTGGATGGTTATAATGTGGGTGCCCGGCGCGCCCGACCCCTTTTTTATTTGATCCTTGTTTCATTTTTATTAATTGGGGAATCGAATCGCGTTCCAATAGAAGTTGGTACCCTATTTCCGGCCCATATTTAAAAAAAAATCTGGCCGGAACGTGTTGCATTTTGATTAATTCGGAATTAGAATCAGAATCTAATAGGAGTTGGCGACTTGTTCCTTTCCCAATTCAAAAAAATCCGGGGGAATTTTTATTTCCCATGGGAAGGATTCATTTAAAAATTGATCAAATTGCTGATGTATTGTTTGTATGTACGTGTCGTTTTCATCTGTCCGTCGGCATTAAGATTGCGGAGTTGCGACTACAATAAAAATGTGGTTAGTTTCTCCACAAGCAGAATCAGTTTCCAAAGTTATTCAAAATCTACTTGAAAGAACAAAGAACAATGAACAATAATGAACAATCAGAGCAAATGAAAATTGCTAGAGATGTTATGAAACAAGATAGTGAGTGTCTTAGGAATTTAAGTATGGATAAAAAAATGAAAGTCAAATTCATTTTAGTAGTTACTGATTCAAATGAAAGAACAAAATATTTTGGGCCATTTGACGATGGAGAAGAAGCGTTAAATTGGGGCCAAGAATATTTTAATAGTGTAGATTATTTTTTGACGTCAACAACTCTTTACGATCCAAATGATTAATGCGGACACGAAGCCGTGCTGCCCCTCGTTGTTTGTAATTTTACCGCCCTTATTGAACTCTTTTTAGCATCGACCAATCTATTTCTAAATTCCCTTTGAATCCCATATTCTTCTCTACTTGCCAAGTGAAGAACCAGCCTGGTGGGAGTTGGTAGAGTTTCCAGTCAATAATTGTTTTGTTATCCAACTCGGTTGTATTTGTTTTTGTGTCTTTGGGCGGCTCGATTGCTTCTGAACCGTCGTTGTACTTCAAGATTCTGTAGGATCTTGTGCATTTGAGTGGATAGGTGAGCAAGTATCCGTTGCCGTACGCATGATCTATTGCGTATTCCTTTGGATCGTAGTGGTGGACGGGCTGGATGTCGTAAGTGAACCAGAGCATGCCGCTCATGGCTTTATCGCCGTTCAGCAAGAGACGATCTCCGACTTCTTCGGCGTCTCTTTTAAATGACCTCATGTCAAAACCTCTCCAGCAGGTTATTTCGTAAGGTTCATTTACTTCTCTTTCGGAAACGACCTTTTTTTGCATGGATGAGAGCCTCTCTTTGAGGTCGTCTTCATACTGTTTTCTTTGGGCTGGGTCGTCCATGTCGTACATGGCTTTATTGACTGGCCAGCGGTCTGTGATATTGAAGTCCGAATCGAAGAATTCCTTGAAGTTCATGCGGTTATATAGGCGCCCAGATTACTACATATTTCCATGAATAAACCTAGAGATGGAATGAAAAGGCGTTGGAGTATGAAACAAAAAAGGGGAATAAACTGTTCCCATCCTCGCGGCTTTAGTCAGAGAAACTATTGCAAGAGGCAGAAGAGGGGTGGGAATTATTTGGAAGGCTTCAAGGAATGGCTTGAAATGCAAGACCCTCCTCTTCCGGCATAGGTGTTGTTACGGGATAATCATATTGACCTCACTAGTCTTATATTGTTAAATTGTGTCTTACGAGGAGTTTTAACAATGAATGAGCAAGCGTTGAGGGCGGTTCTGAGTTTTGGTGAGAGTATATTGGAATACATGAGGATGGAGTATGATCCATTCTGGGCTGAGGTGTATTCATCACCAGAGTTCTCAGAGGAGATGTTTGAGGTGACTTCCATGTATTATTTTGGTGGGAACACGGTGTGCAATGCGGCTGGGGATATAGCCGCATATATTGGCAGAATGTGAAGTTTGGCAGAAACTCCCTTGAAAGTTGGTTTGGTTCTTCAATAAATAATTATGTGCGCAATGAGGCGCATTGTTTTAAAAAGGAGTTTATACATGTCTACACAGACTACACAGGGAACGGGTCCGGGATCGGCTGAGAAGTACAGCAAGGGTCCGGACGGTGGAAACAGGGTTAGTTTAGTAGGACCTTGCGTGATTGCCGCTGGCCACTGCACGACTTTTGGCGACGTTGGCACCAGTAATTGGAAGATCCGCGTTGATTTCCAAGAGGCTCTCTCTGGCAATCCCCACGACTATGTTGTGATGACACAGCAAGACGACTACGGCAACAATGACGGTCGTAACCGTTACCCAGCTCACATCGAGAAGTTCGACGCCATGGGAAATAATGAAGACGAAGGCTATGAAGGTGGCTTCGGTGGATTCATTCTCCACACTGGTGATAACGATACCCGTAGATTCATGTGGACGGTTATCAAGACTGGCTTCAAGAAAGACTGATCTTACATAATTTTTATTATGGGGCGGGCGGGGTAAAACCCGTCCGCTTTTTTATTTCTATTCCCTAGATACGCTTAAATGGGAGGCTGCATGAAATTTTCAGAGTGGATTCTGGCCCGCGAGGGTGCCAAGGTCATACCGTGGGGTGATAAGAATGCTATGGTAGCACATACGATGGCGGCTGCGAAGGCGAACCAATATACTCAGACTGCGGGGAAGATCACTGAGGCTCCTCCTAGGAGTGATAAGAAGCCGGTCGCACCTCCTCCTTTGGCTCCTCCCAAGAAGATGAAGAAGACTTGATTTTCTTTTGAGATTCCCTAAGATGCGGATAAGGGAGTATCTTATGATTTTGATATTATCGGCTTTTTCGTTCTTGCTGTTGCTATTTTTCTTCTTGTTCTTTGGGCGGATATGCGTGGATTTCCGCGAGTATGAGCGGATGAAGTCGAGGGGATATAAGCCTTTTGAAAAATAAAAAAGGCACGGGTTTTGCCCGTGCCTTTGCTGTTTTGATACCACTTTTCCCCTCACACAAGAACAGCAACCAACTTGGTATTAACAGGGAAAGCGTCCGTTTTGAGGCTCCTTGCCCCCTCACGCAAGAACGGACATAAACTTGGTATTAACAAGGGCGAGTTCGTTTAGAGTAGTCTCCGTAGGGGAGTTTTTTCTTATGTAATTTTTTGCCGGCATCTCTGATGTTTTTTGCTGCATTGATATGGGATATATCTTTATGGCCGCACTTTAGGCATTCGAAGTCTTCTGTGGTTTTTCTATTGTCTTTTTCCTCATGTCCACATTTGTTGCATGTTCTTGAGGTGTATGCGCATGGTATGACATAGTACGGAATGCCTTTGTTCTGGCATAGTTTTATTAATTCTGGGATGAGGTAGTCTTGCGCGTAAGTACCTGTCTGTTGGCCTCCTTTTACGCTGTCGATACACAAGACTGATTTTGATTTTTCTGTTTTGTTGACTATTTCTTGTGCGACTATTGCGACTTGTGATTCTAGTTGCTTATGAAGTTTTTTCCATGCTTTTCTGACGGATCGTCGTGATTTGGGCACATTATCCTTGGGGAATATTTCTTTATTCACTTTGGACCCATCTTGTCTAAAAACAGTTGTTTTCTTGCTTCTTTGTTGAACGTTGAAAATCTCTCCTGTTTCTTTGTGTGTATGTTCATGTGTTCTTTCGCTTATTTTTTTTGATTTAAGCGCCAAGTTATCAACAACTAATTCTATGCTTTGGACTTTCTTTTTTATTGCTTCTGGCATGGGGATTATTGACTTGTCGCTAAAGACGATCCAATGTTCGGGCGTCTTATTGAGGTCAAATCCTAGGTATTTTCTGGGCTTGTATTTTTGATTGAATTCTACATCTATGGCGGCCACGAAGCAGTAGGATTTAGTTTTGGGGTGGTATGTAAGATTCCCTCCGAATGTCATCGTGGGTTTCTTTGGTTTCTTGGACTTTTTAGATTTTGTGGTCATATTTTTACTTCTTTTTTTGGATATGTTTGATGAGTTCATTTTCTTTTATTGAGTTAGAATACTGTACTGCTATTGTTCCGCGTAGTGTTTTGAAAAATAGGGTTTTGTTCATAGCGTCTATTTTGACGGAGTTATCTTTGAAGTACATGGTTTTGTCTTGTTGCATTCTTATCGTGGGTATTTTCCCTTTGTGGTTTCTATTTTCTTGACTTGCGTATCTTTCCATGATGTTTTTGACAAGTGATCTTTTGTAGTTCTCTATTTCCGCGTCCGGGTTTTCGTATTTCTTAAATATTTCGCTACACATATCCTTAAGTTCGGTGTCCGTTATTTCATTGTTCTGACGTGGTTTTTTTGGCGGTTTTTTTGGTACAAATTTTTGAATGAATGCTGGGGACATTTGCATTTTGTGTTTTTGCGGCATAATTTTTATAATGTCGCCGTTGACGATCATTTTTCTAACGAAGGCTGATATTTCGTTTAGAACTTTTGTTGTTTCCTTGTGGATTTCTCTTAGTTCGTTTGTTGCTGGAATGCCCCAAAGCTTTGCATTTCTTTTGTACGTTGATGTTTTCATGGGGGTTGATCTTAGCTTGTTTGATATTAATGTCAATACTAGATTCTTATGGATAAAAAATAGTGGGTGGGTACGGCGGGCACGCCAAGGAAGGTTTTGCGGCGGCCTCGCGCGCTGATTTATTTAAATGAATCCTACATAAGGCATGGAAAAATTCAGCAACTGGTTGGCATCTCGAGAGCCGAAAAACGAATCCAACATTAACAAAGTAGGAAGAGAGATATCTTCGGATGTTTCTTTGGTTCGTGGTCCTAAAGCTTGGAATCAATCCGAGCAAAATTGTTACGAGATTGCTTCTAAGTTAGCATTAAAGTTTGGATACGAGCCTGTCTCTGCTGATTCGTTACGTTCAATGATTGATCAATACAAACGTTATTGGCTTAGTTCTCATGTAAGTTGGATGAAAGCTCCTAAGCCTAAACCTCCTAAACTTGGGATTGCTAATTTTGTCGTTCGAATAGGTGAAGAATTGATGATGCACGTTACTTTTGAGTATCGAGGAAAAGAATACAATTATTCTGCTCTCCCTGATGATTTCAAAGTTATATTTAAGATGGGGCTTAGAGAACTCCCGCTAAATCGAGTGGACAACTAGAGATTGCAAGATTTTATGGGGTCGGGAATAGATAATGCATGAGATTTTCTGAATGGATGGAAATTCGCGAGGCGAAAGACGCTTGCTATCACAAAGTAAAAAGCAGATATAAGGTCTGGCCTTCGGCTTATGCCTCCGGGGCGCTGGTTAAGTGCCGCAAAAAGGGAGCCAAGAACTGGGGCAATAAAAAGAAAAAGAAGAAGATGACTTCTGAGTCTGCATCTAGAGATGAGGGTCGAAAAGATTTTACGGAAGGCACCTTTGATCTAGAAAAAAAAGAAGGTCTAAGAGGCTGGTTTGCTAGAAACGGAGGCAAGGGCTGGATCGACTGCAAGAAGAGCACAAAGAAAAAGAAGGTGCCGTGCGGGCGGAAGAAGGCGGGGCGCGGTACGGATAGGGAGTATCCTGCGTGTCGGCCTACCCTTTCGGCTTGTAATAGTACAGGCAAGAAAAGGAAGAAGGACTCAAATCCGATTTCTTGGAAGAAGGATTAGTCCCTATTCAAGTAGTCATCAAAGGATTTAACGAAGACGGGCAAGAAGACTTCAAGAAGAATGATTGAAATAATAATGAATCCGAGTATTTCTAATCCTTTTTGCATTACTCTTGCTCCTTTGCGAACCATATCGTGTATTTTATTTCTTTTTTGCTCTCTGACACTGCCCAGAGAAAGGTGTCACATTTGTTTATTCTTGACATAAAGTCAACAACAAACATGGTTGTGTCTTCGGATACGGATGCATTTTTGATGTAGGCACCTTCTTTGTTCTCCTTAACTATGACCTTATGGGCGTTGCTTGGCTTGGGATCTGAGCACATGGAGAGCAAGTAGGCGTTGGAAACGAGCGACAAAAGCAATAATATGGCGTATAAATTTCTCATTTTCAACCTTATCTAGTATGGAAGGTATTTCTTTTGGGGGATAGATGTTATATTTGTTTGAGCCGGGTGATATAGTAGAGACGGCAGTCAAAGAACACTTCGCCTATAAAGTCTTGGGGCCGGAGTCATTCGGGGATTTATTGAACGGTGGTCATAAGATCATCGTGTACGATTGCGTGGGCAAGACCTTTAGAAGTGAGTTGGTCGACTTACTATTGAGGAGCAAACAAAGCAAGGTCTTTGTCGTAGTGGACCATGATATTGGGCTCAAACAAACGGACGAATTGAGGATTTACCATTACAAGAAGCCCATAGCGGAAAACATTGACGATTTCAAGACGCATTTAGTCCACAAGGTGGCTTGGTTAATGGAGCCGGATGAGACCTTCGATCACCGTCTTTATATAGATAAAAATCCGGGATTAATTGATCGCTATTACAATACTGCTTGGGCCAAGGAGAACGGCATATCGGCAAGACAGAAGGCTTACCACCACTATCTGCTTCATGGGACGATGCTTGAGGGTTCGTCGAAAAAGAACTTGTCTCATGAAGAGTTGCTATCCAGGGAGATTAAAAGTAAAATTAAAGCGATAGTGGACTCTCTTCCGAACAAAGTGGAGAAAAGGAGTGGTATAAACAGACTAGAGTGCGTTTGTCTCAACATGACGCATAAGGAAAGAAAAGAATACGAGGAGTTTGTCAGCAGAATATCTAAAAATACCGATCCGGAAGTTTCTAGGCGAATTGACTTCGTGATAGTGATCAACAACGATGATTTCGACCCTGATACGCGGGTTCTGGGGCTTCTTTTCAAGAGTGTAAGAAAAATTTCATTAAATATGTCTACCGAAGACGACGTTTATGTTAGGCCTGGAGGGGAAGGCAAATACCTCGAGAAAAATCCAGTACCTAAATATGGATTGAAATCAGGGCCTAATTTGATGTTCTTGAAGACGATGGAATTGCTCTCAGATTACGACACGTCCTTGTTTATCGAGACGGATTGCTATTTGGGGAAGGGTTGGCTAGGGGCGTTGGAGAGATATGTTCTTGATTCGAATGGTTTCTGGATATCTGGGGCGACGTATGACGGCGGTGTATACACGAAGGCCGGTACGGCTAATCTTTGTCATTTGAACGGGGTGGCTCTTTACGCGACAGGTCATCGAGGCTTTCAAGCCTTAATCGGTCATCTCGATTCTTTTATTGTGGAATATGTGGCTTTAATGCCACACTTGGCCTATGACTTCGCGATCAAGTTGATGGTGGATTTTGGAGTGGATAATGGTGCGGACCACGGCTTTTGGGTGTTTGTAAATAGAAACTGCGTGGTCAATAAGCACATCTTCAATTTCAGCAGTCAAGATGACAAGGACTTGGATGAGGAGGAAATACGTATGATGTATAACTATGCGGTGCTCCACAAGAAGACTAAAGCCCCATCAACTCCCTCATAGCATCAATTTTAGTCTTTGAATTCTTTTGGCAATGGGCTTGGCTGCAATGGATTAAGACGCTCTTATTTGGGTAGTCGGAAACGAGGTTGATTTTATTGCATTCTACCTTACCACTTATAATCATTATCATGTCTGAGGTGTGCGGCCTTCCCTCGTATTGAATGCATTCTTCCTTCAGTTCGCAGAACCTTTTACAAGTGAGGAGATATTGTTCGCTTGTTCCGTAGACCACGCATGGCACATGTTTTTGGTACACGGTGATCTTGTCGCTTTCGAGTTCTTGGGTTTTGAATCCTAGGTTGATGACGTCGTAGTCTATCATCAATCCTCCGCCGATTTGGGCCATTGCCAACCATCTCATGAAGCAACTATATTCGTATCTTTTTGGGTTTACGGTCGGAAGTCCGTTTATTACTTTGTCGTATTCTTTGAAGAAGGGGTTTGTTTCGGCCGAGGCTTGATTTAGTATGACAAGTTCCCATCCGTTTCTTTCCCATGAAATTTTGCAAATATCCAACAATTCCTTCTGGGTTGATTTTCTATAAGGACAGTTGTTTATTTGATCTATTTCTTCATAGTATGTGTAGCATTTCATTTTATTTCCAAGTTTTTAAGCAATATGCTACCAACCTGATTGGGTATCAAAAGATTGCATAACTATATCTAAAGTTTCTTGTTCTTTGATGCCATGAAAAGCATATGCTCCGTTCTGTATGGCTGTTAAAAGTTCATTGAAATGTTTTGGTTCAATAGTATTTTGAGAATATCCTTCTTTATAATGAGTGTTGTGTATATTTAGACTAAGATCCATGATTTTTTGAGCCATCCATCCATCGGTAACGGGATAGTCATCTTCTTTTACCTCGACTGATTCTGTAAAAAATTTAAGAACATTTGATGGGAATATCCACGGAAAATGCAGGAAGCACAAACCTTGACTCATAGGTTCTGCGAGCCTATTTAAAAATATGTGTTCATTAAACAAATTCCCTTGAATTATCGGTCTTGGTTGTGGTCGCTGAAGCATGATTGCATCGTATTCTAAAAACACATAATAGTCTGAGTCATAGGACAAAGCAGATTTCAATCCAAATAATTGTCTTTTCAGAGAATCATATCCATGATGTTGCCTCTTGCTATTAGTAAGGCAATCTACATCATCTAATATACATGGATCATCAACCGGGGAGATTATCAATATGTTGTCGCTATTCTTCTTCCAAATAGGGCAATGTCTTTTGGCGGTTTCTATAGCGCCACCATGAGCGAATACAGTTGTTGTTACTTTCATTTTAACTACGATTAGTTCTCACATTATTGACATAAGATTGTCATTTATTTTGGTAAAGTTGTTTATGACATATTCTTTGCCGCCGCCATTTCTTTTTGCTTTTTCAGATACATGTTTGTTGATCATATATTTGATGCTTCCTATGGATACTCTTCCTTCGAACTCAAAATATATGTCTTTTGTTTGCTCGCACTTGTGATCTGTATATATGTTGTTTCTAAATGAAATGACTTTGTTATTTACGTACAAATTCTCAAGCACCACATATGGGCATGGATCTTCTTGAGAAAAAAGTACGAAGTAGTCCATTAGTTTGTAGTAGACAAATGGGAGTTGGACTACTGGGACGTGGTATAGGTTGTTTATTTCGGCAAAGCATCCCTCTTCTCCTCCCACCCACAAAAAGTTGTATTGTGGGTATGATTTTGATATTTCTTCAAAAAGACCTGGATTCTTTCTGGGTTCCGTTTGGCCGCACATTCCTATTGTTATCTTTGAGAGATCCATTTCTCCTTTGTGATTTGAAACTTTTGGCAATTCTTTGCTAAATTCTTCGTCTATTAGTTCAAGGGCTTCGTTTAAGAATATTGGAGGTTGAATTTCTGGCCTATAGTTATATTTGTCTTCAAATTCTTTTTGTATCCTTTTGGACACAACATAGGTTGGCAATAAGTCATATCGTCCGTATACGTCTGCTATTTCGTGACTGTGTGTTACTACATTGGGATTTTTTAGTTTGATAAAATCGACGAATATGCCTCTGATCGCGTTCAAGTAGAATATTTTGGGTTTTATTTTTTCGTAGATGTAACAGAGGAGTAATAGGTCTTGCTCGTATGAAATGACATCTTTTGTGTCTATTTGATATTTTGAGTAAAGCTTCTCATTTACCATCTCGTCCAATAAGCAGACTTTAACGCCTTTGTTCTTGAGCAACTTGAACAAACTCAAGAGATAGTGTGTTGCTCCATAGGGATTTGACACATGGTTAACAAGAACAATTGAGCCTTTGTGATTTTCATATGCATTTTGAATTTCAAGAAGTTTTTTTCTTATGTTTTGCGTGTATTCTTTGACATCCTTCACTGACGAGGTGTCGCAACCCGGTATACAGTGGTTGGAATAGTGGTGGTAATATCTTTTTCTTTTGGACAAATCGAGCAACCAATCGCCCATGTGGATCATGTACTCTTTGACTTCCGGGCATCTCTTCTCGTGCAAGTCCTCGTCGAAATCTTTTTTTATTTCAATGTCTCCGAATAACTTCTGCTCTGCGTCTGTTTGGTTCTTGTAAAGATGCTGACCGTAATTTAAATAATGGTGGTAATATCTTTCTCGTTTGGAAAGTTCCGAGCCTTCATAGTAGCCTTTAACCTCCGGCAAGACTACTTCATAGAACTCTTCGTCAAAATCGTTTTCCACTTCAATTTCCATTTATGCTCCCTATTTTTGAAAGCACAACTATTATCTCATCTTTTTGTTGTTGTTCCAAAGGAATTTCTTCATTTTCTTCATCAAACAATTTAACATCTATTGAAGTAGAAGAAAACCAAGGTCTTTGAGGATCTGGTCCGTCAAAAATAAGTTGTTTTTCAACATCAATAATTAGAATGTATTTTGATTTTAATTCGAACGTATGACCCATTTTTTCTCTTAATTTTCAAGGCCTAAAAAATCAGTGTTTTTGGAGACTATTTCTTGACTGTATTTGGTTCCGTAGATATAACTATTGATGATGTTGGTTCTGATGTATTCTCTATCGTTTCCATAATATTTTTTTATATATGAGTACTTGTCCCGGTAGTATTCTTGAACCTCTCTTATCTTGTGTAGAGAATTCACAGAATTGTCTTTAAATTTCTTGGTCAAAAACTCTTCATTGCAAGTCCCATTCTGAATGAGTTCCAATTCTTTGTAAATTTCCGGGTGGTTATCTATCGTGTTGGCCATTGACATGTCCAAGCAGTTCTTGATTCTTATTTTCGGGTCGGTTCTGTCAACATGGAGGAGGAGAAGACCGGACTCCACCAAGGCATCCTTGCAGCAAGCGTTGTGCCCGTAGGCTATGTTACGAATCTCCGGATAGGATGGTCTGTATGTCGCTTTTCCATGCCTCTTGTTATGTTTTGGAGTGCATATGTACGGAACTTGATTGATTTTGAAATATTCTTTGCTGTCCCCAACATGCATATGGTCCAGCCATATGGATCCCAACACTTGTTTGTCGGAGGTTTCCAGTAGATTCATCACGCCTTCCGCAGAAAAGACTCCGTTCTTATAGACGCACAAGAACTCATCGGTATCCAAGATGGAAAACCAATCGCAGTTGGCAAACAACTCATCGTAAAAAACCTCATTGTTTCGGTATAAGTGTATACTATTCGGAGATTTAATTTGCAAGGTTTCTATGCCATGTTCCCTATAAACATCCAGAACTTTTTGGCTAGTACTGTTGTTGTCGAATATGACTAGATTCTCTTTGCCAACCATTTTGGAGTAGTATCTTATCCAAATGTCTATCAAATCATCTTCGTTTTTTGTTTTGAGTATTATTTTGAATTTCATTTATTAAAGTGCCTATCAAAGAATATTGTTTAAAAATGTCTTGATGTTAATGGATGGAATGTTTTTTTTAACAAAATGACTATTTACATTTTTTATGAAACTTCCTTTTGTACAAATAATATTTTCTGCGGAGAGGGCAAGCTCGACCACATTTCGTATCTTTGAGTTTATCAAAAGATGATTTTTATCTGAAATCTCATTTAAAAATTTTTGATAGAAATCATGAATAGATTTTTCTAATACGGGCCTATCGAGATCAAACTTTTTTGAAAGACGAATAGTATTCAATGCAGACCCAATTCCATCACATATTATTTTGTATTTTAGTTCATTTGATTTGAAGTGATCAATAGTCTTATTTACATCATTTATTGTCCATTGGAATTCATAGTTATCTCCTTGCTCAAAAAATTCTACTATTTGTTCTTGTGCAGCATTAAAATATCTGCCATCGCACATACTGTAAATATAACTGTCACCTAATCTCAAATGAACTAAAAAATTTAACTTATCTTCTGGTGGATCTACGTCTAGTATTTTACTGTAGTCGAAAGTCTCCAGACTATCTAAACCTAATTTTGATATTGTGTCTTCAAACATTTTCCACCAATTGTGAGCATAAACCGATTCTTTATCCGGCGTAAATGAAACTTCATACAAAGTATTATTATCAATGAAATCCAAGTTTATTGAATCGTCCAAAAAGTCAGTCAATAAGATTCGTTTTTTTGTTTTTTGCCAGTTTTTTGCTTGCATAGGATATTTTTCAAAACCTAGTTCTTTACAGTAATCATTTTCATGAATTCTAGAAACCATTTCTGGCATAAAGAAGTTTAATCTATACCTTTGAGAAATTTTGTAGACAATATCTATTCTGCCTAGCATGTCGCCCAAACCACAGCCCGAGTTAAATACAGTAATATTCATAATTTACTTTAAGTGTTTTGCCTACGTATTTAAGAAGCCCATATTGGAATGCTAAGCATACATTTCTTGAGCTCTTTCTCGTAAATGTTTTCAAGATCAATTTGATTTTCTTTAGACAATGAATACAAATCCTTATTTGAATGCGAACAAAATTGACAATGTTTAAGTTTGTCTGGGATGAGTTCAATTTTGTATTGGTTCAGAATAAAGTATATATTCAGCATTCGTTCGTGCATGTATGATCCAAGGCTTTCTTTTTTGAACACGTCCGCTATCTCATAGAACCAGTTATTGAAAGCATCTAGAACCTCATTTTTTATCAAGAAATTAGTCGTACAGTACCAAAATTTTTGGTCGTTGCAATAAGCCTTTAAGAATCTGTCTATATCCAAGTTGTAATTTTTGATCGTAAACACATCCAGCCAAGGTGTTGATCTTGTGAACATTGGATCATTTATTGGTTCTCTGAGGTATCCGTAAGCTTCGCTTTCCGATTTAATTTTTCGTAGGTTCTCTGTGTGAAAGTCTTTCGCAACCTCTATATCGTACTCTAACATACAAGAGTATTTGTTTTTGCTTAACTTATTTTTCGAAACAGCGTACCAGGCTGTGAAACTACATAGTTTTGGATATTTTTCTATGTTGTGGGTCAATTTTTTGCATATGACAACATCATCAAAACTTTCTATTTGTTCGTGCTGCTTATTGCCCACGAACAAAAATCGGCAGTCTTTCACCTTGCCTCTCAGATCCAAAACGATGTCTTGATCGTGGCAAACAACAAAATAATCAATCACTTCTGATCCTTTTTACTTGTAGTCATCGGACATTAACATTTTTATATGCTCATCAGAGATAAAGTCTTCTTCATGCGTGGGCTTGTAAAAGAAGTTTTTCTTTCTTATTACATCGTCTTCAAATACTGTTGATTTGAATTGAAATCCGTAGTTTTCAACATCAAATCTAGTTATTGGGATTGAATTTCCCGAGAGCAGATGATGTTTTGAAATGTGCTTGAAGAATTCAAGTGATAGTTGTTTGATTCCGAGTCTTTGGGCCATGATCTTGAATGTAAGCATGCTAACGATGGTTGTCGGATGATTTATGGTTGAGAACATCTTGATTTTCGTGAAGTTTTCGTTGAAGAATGTGTCAATTGCGGCAAATCCGGAGTTCCTCATGGAGTTGGCCAGTCTTTCCCGCGAATTTCCGAATATTTCCTTGCATTGTTTCTTGGTGTTGTCGCACAGCACGAATTCGTCATCTTTGAGTTCCACATGGACGATGTCGTACAAGTACATAGAAAGAATGTAGTTTGGAAGCCTGATCTCTTCTATTTTTGTATTGAATTCATCGAAGAAGTTCTCAGTACATTTTCGGCTAGTGTTCAATATTGAGTTGTTCTTCACGCTCTCTGTGACTATGAGTTCTGCGTTGGGGAGGATTTTCTCTATTGGCTCCTTGGGGAATTTTAATTTGGAGTTGGAGTCCCAGAACGGGACATATATGCAGTAAATGTTCAGTTCTGGCCTCAGAAGGCTTAGGTAATACATTATTGGGCTCATTCTACACGAGCCGAGGAAGAGGATGTTTTTGTCCCGAGTGCCTTTATAGAGGCAGAATTCGCCTCTGGCGTTGTGGTCACTTAAGTCGTTTGGGTTTTTGATCATTTTTGGCTCTGAGAATTCAACGATATCTAGTAGATAACTGTATATTTTGGGGGTAATAATGTTGGGATTCAAGTTATGGCTGGAGGATGAGGCGGAAGAAGGCATCTACAGCGTTCCCGCCGACCGCATGGTTCTCATAAACAAGCAGTTGGAGAAGGTGAACAAAAGAGCCGCCAAGCTCGGCTTGCCTCCGGTGAAGCTTGTCGAGTTGAGTCGTTTCGCGAAGACAGTGGCAAACCAAGACGGCAGCAAGCGTTCGCGCGAGTACTTGAAACTCAAGGTTGAAGGCGAGGCCCCTAAGGTGAAAGGCTGGACCTTCGTGGCGAGGATAATGCATTCGGAGGGCGGAAACATAATAAGCTCCGCGCCTGGCATGGATCCTCCCCCGACGGAGTATAGGACCGCAGAGCCTCACTGCGATCATTGCAAGGTCAACAGACGCAGGAACGACACCTTCGTGCTTCGCGACGAGAAGGGTGAATACAAGCAGATCGGCAGAAACTGCCTCGCGGACTTCCTTGGCAGCACGGATCCGGCGGACCAGATAGCCTTGTTCAGCGACTGGAGCAGCGTGGTGCAGTCGTTAGGAGAAGATGACGATTATTATGGCGGCGGAAGGGGGCAGAGCACGATAGAGATAGTTTCCTATTTGGCCGGAGCATTGGCTGTGATACGGAAGTACGGCTTCGTTCCCAAGTCAAAGTCCGAGGAGTGGGGAAAGGAAGCGACATCTTCAGTATTAGACCAGTACTTCTTCGGGACGAGTAAGGCGGCTAATGAATTGAGGAGCGAAGTCAATCGCGTGGTGAAGCCGGATGACGAGGAGAAGGCGAGGGAGATTCTCGACTGGGCGAAGGATCAGAAGAACCAGACAGACGTGAGCGACTACTTATGGAACATAAGTGCGGCCGCCGAGCGGCTATTGGTTGACAGCAGGACAGCGGGTCTTGTCGCCAGCATACCGTCCGCCTACGAGAGGGCCATGGGCAACAAGATGGACAAGGAGAGAGCAAAAAAGGCTTCAGATGATGCTCCGGAAGTCACGCTTAAGCCCAAGGACAAGTTCGAGGGGGTCTTGACCGTACTTAAGACGCCGAGGTGGAGCAACGATTATGGCTTGACTGTGCTTCACATAATGGAAGACGAGCACGGCAGGCTTTACAAGTGGAAGGCCTCCAACGAGGACATTCCCGTCGGCTCCAAGGTGCAGATCAAGGGCACTGTGAAGGCGGTGGGTCCAGACAGTTATGCGGGCGGTAAGGTCACCGTGGAACTCACCAGGTGCAAGGTGGTCAAGATGCACATGGGCAAGGAGCACCAAGCAGTGGTGGACCAGAAGGAGCAGTTGCTGAAGGATTGGGATTCCATTTTGGGTCCGGAAATGCCGGCGACATACAACGACAAGCCGTTGGGCCAATCAATTATAAGGAATTACGTCTTCGTAAAACTATTGGAGAAGAGGCTTGCGGGTGCCGGCATCAATTATCGGGATTGGAAGAGTTCTGTGGATCTTACGGACCGCACTTTCTTCTACTTGGACGAAAACTTTGAAAGTCCAGCCGCTGCCGAGGCGATAATTCGCAATTTTGATAAGACGAAACAATTGATGGTGAAGACGAGCGACCCCGATGTCATGAAAGTGGTCAATGACCATGCAGCACGAACGGATGAGATTATCAAGGGGTTGAATATATTCATTGAATTGATTCCGATAGAAAAGCGACTCCGGGAGATCATGAAGAGGCTAGAAGAGATATACAATGTGGAGAGCGGATATTCGGGAAGAACAATCCACAGGGAGTCATTTTCCTATTGGCTGTCTGTGAGGAGGGTATATTGAAAGGATTTGTAGAGTTTGTTGATAACAAGCGAAAGAAAAAAGTCGTTTTAGTGATAGGATCTGCCAGATCGCCCAACTGCTGTCCGGGCGAGAAGAGCAAGACCCACAAATTGGCTGAAGCGATACGTAAGGAATTCTCTAAAGAGGTCGCATTTGAGGTTGTGGATCTGTCGGTGAAGTGCGATGGCGTGAATGTTCAACCGTGCAAGGGGTGCGTAAGCACATCCAGCTTGCATTGCCATTGGCCGTGTGACTGCTTTAGCAAGCAATCTGATCCGAAGGATTTAATGCACGAGCAAGATGTTTACAAGAAACTTGAAGATAGTGACGGTTTTTTCGTAATTACACCCATAAACTGGTCGTCGTGCAGCAGTGTCGTTAAGAGTTTCTTCGACAGGCTTGTTTGCGCGAGTCTTAGCATAACCTCGGAACAAGCGGAAAGTTTGCTGGAAGGGGATGTAAAAAACGCATCAAAGACTAGGGCAATGGAAAAGTCCGGGAAGTACCAGACATTACTAAAGAATCACCTTGAGGGAAAGGTCGCCGGGTTTTTTGCTCATGGCAATGGAGGAGGATCGGACTATAAGGAATTTGCAAAGAACAAAAAGATACTTCTTCCCGTAATTCCCGCAAGCCTTGAGGAATACGAAGAAAAGCACGGAAAAGAAGACGCATCTAAATTATTAGATCCCCTCGTGAGGCAGTGCGTATATTCAGGAATATTTGTTCCTGACGACTGCGTCAAAGTCGTAACTTATGGGTTTGGAATATCCTACGGCGAGGTGAATGATCTTTTTGAGAAAGAAGACAAACTGATTAAGGAGGCGTCGGGTGTGTTTAGTTCTTTTTTGAGGAGGCTGGGGACTGTTTGATATCCACCTTGACTGACTCTTCCAAAAAGTACAAAAATGCCTCAAATGTTCTCTCAAGTTCTTTAATAGTCTCTTGTTCGGTCGCCTTTCTCTGGTGGGTCCCGAACTCGGAAACCATGGCAAAGGCCCCGTTTCTGTGATACCAGTCTATTTCTGTGCCGTATATCGGTCTATCGTACATCTCGCAAGCCCTCTGGAATCTGTATTTTGACAAGGCACACATCTGTGATGCGATCCTTTCGTAATCCGCAACGTTAGGATTGTCTTTCGTACTATCTCCCCAAGGAATCAGATAGACGCGACCAAACGTATGCCCTGCCAAAACGCTGTCCGGGGTGATCTTTAAAAATAGGTTCTTCAGGTTCTCTACTGGAGCAACAGAAATTTTATTCGGATTCTTGAGTGTGGGATAATCCCTGTTTGGGTCTTTTCCTCCGACCTTTCTCGTGTCTGGATAACTGTCGGGCGAGACCACGGGGACGAAGTATATCGTCCTATTGTTGATGAGAGAGGTGATGGCCTCGTCCTTTCCATAGGCGGACAAAAGCTTCCATGCATAGGCCATCACCGTACTTGTAGACAGTGGTTCGTTACCGTGGATGCAAGCCGTCACTAGAACAGTCTTGTCTCCAGGGGCAAGTTTATTGCTTATTTTGAGATAATAGTGATCTTTGCCCTCGGCTGTTCTGCCGTAGGTCCCTACTTCCACGAGGTCGGGGGCGTTTTTCTCCCAGTCATTGATGGTGGAAAAAATATCCTCGTAGGTCTGGTGGGCGTATGTGTGCTGCCCTATGTCCGGACAAGCCGGAGTTCTTGGAGTTGGGTCTTCCTTGACATTCGCCTTTTGAACTATTTTGTAGAGCAGCACCAGTGCCAAGCATAAGAGCATGGCACACATAACGCCTTTTAACATAGACCTCCTTGTCTATCCGGTAATTAATATCTATTGATCGCCAGCAATCCGCAAAGGATGCTGAATCCTCCTATCAGCGAGAGGGGGAATGGGGCGAAACAACACCATAACCCTCCCGACAATATCGCGAAGACGGCCATGACAGCCCCTAGGTTTCTGAAATTAAGCCAAATCAGCAACATAGCCAATGGGCCGGAAAACAGAACCGCCATAAATATGATCGCAACCATCAAAGCCAAACTTGCCATAATTCTCCTTAATCAGAAAAGACCACGCACCAGTAGTTCTTGTCGTCATTGTCTTTCTTTACTCCAAATCCAACCCTCTTGTATTTTGATCCCAAAATGTTCCATCTGTGTCCGGGGCTCCACATCCAAGCCTCTACAACGGAGGCTTCGTCTTCTTGGCCCCAAGCGATGTTCTCTCCCACGAAGCCGGAATCCTTGTTGACCTCTTGGAGTTTTGACATGCTAGAGTGGGTCATGCTGTTTGCATTGGCCATTTTTTCTGCATGTTTCTGGGCGTAGTCACACAATTTCTTGTCGAGCACGAGAGGAGCGTAACCTTTAGACTTTCTCTCTTTGTTGTGGAGTTCCAAAAGTTTTTTCTGCGTGTCGTTAAACTCTTCAGACTTGAGCGGGGCGGCGGGCGCACCTATTTCTTGTGGTTTAGTCGGCGACTTTATGTAATTAACCACCTTGTCGCCGTGCTTAATGAATGCGAAAAGTGCAAACACGCACCAGAAGAACACAACCGTTATTTTTTTCATTTTTTGGACTCCTTTCCAAATTGCTTTATTTATTTTTTTTCAACCATCCCATGTAATCTTGTTTTGTATAGCCCGACTTCCTCGATATCTCTTTGCGATTTAGAAGAATTAACGAAGTGGGAAGCATATTAAACGAGTATTTGCTCTTGAGTTCAAGCCTTTCGTCGGCGTCAACCATGCAGACCACGTACTCGTCCAGATTGAGTAGATCTAAATCTCCTTTCAGTTTCTGGCAGTACTGGCACCAATCAGCTCCGAAGATGACGAGAACCTTCTTGTTCTCTATCTCCATGGCTTGCTCGTATGTTTGGACGTACGAAACGCCGGAAGTTAATTCTTGAGCCGAGGCGGAAGCAGCCATTAAGATAGCGAATAAAAACAAAATCCTTCTCATTTAGCCTCCTTGTGCATCCTTGCTCTACATTTATATAGCGGGGGACAAAAACGTTTCTTTAGCGATTATTTCCTAGTGTCATTCGAGGCTTAATGCTTCTAGTTCATTGGAGCAAATTTAGACCGTAAGCATTTTCAAAAAAAAATAAGACATGTAGATACCGTCATGACACAAAACGACGACATCATGATGAGGAGAGGGTCTAGACAAACATGGTCCCAAGCGAATCCTGTGCTTGCCGCTGGAGAACCAGGATTCGAGACCGATACTCTGAAGTTCAAGATTGGAAACGGACAATCTGCTTGGAATGATCTTCCTTACGCAGGATTTGACGGAGGTAGTCTTGACATTAACGAAATAAGCAGTGATGGGACCTTCGCCTCGGGATCGGGCACGCAGATAGTGCTGTCGTCGTTCTTCGACATAGACCAGTCCGTCAAGAGTTTCGCTGGAGTTACAGGAAATCCTCTAGTGGTGCCGGCGGGTTATGACACAGCCGTATATGTTGACTCTACAGGCAAAACTACCCGGGAGCAAGTTGTTGCGGGACAGACCATATATTTCAAGAGTGACATTTTGCTTGGTACTGCGGCTGGTCCGTTCGATGCCATAGCCCAAGCTATTGTGGACGGGTTTTCAGATTTAACCACACCTTGCCCCGAGGGAAAAAGCAAGGGTTTCGGATACGACAACAGTGGCTGGGGGATCGTGGATTGCGGGTGCTATGAAAGCGTGTCTGATACCATCCTAGCGATCTTCGGAGGGGCTGGTTTAATTAAGGGCTTCATCAAGAGGCAATTCGCCAAGAAGGCGATCAAAAAATTAGCCAACGAAATGGTTCCTTATCAATACGCCGACAATTGGATTCGGAACTTGAAGACTTACATAGGATCCATAAATAATGACATAGACCAATTGTACACTGATTTGTACGGCAACCCTATTGTTATAGAACAACTTGGTTTAGAGATAACAATATTGGATCAGATAAAAGCCGGCCTTGCGAATAAGGTTGACCAAATTTTAAAGTTGGCAAAGCCTCTAGACCCTGACGAATTGAGGAATATTACGGAATTTACAGACCTCAAAAGATTGGCGAGGCTAACCAATGAAAACGTAGGTGGCGCGATAGATGAACTCAACAGATTGGAAGCATTTGTGGTCAAGTGGCAAGATTACGCATATGGAGCCAATAATATCTATCGAAGGATGGCTGAAATCAAACAGCAAATTCAGAGTTTTCAATCCATGGCCAATCTTATTGATGGCGCGGCAGCCACGGGTATTGCAACCTTGGCGCTCATAGAAAGCGTTGATTTGGTGATGGAAAAACAATGTATCAAAGACATAGATGTGGCTTTCTGTGGGTCCCAAGCGGACATAGATTTCTTGTCTTGCAAGTGCGACAAGTGCCCTCCCGGACAAGTTGTGTGCCCCGCAGGGGCAGCCGCTCTATGGGATGACAGGAGCAACACTTGCGTGCCTTCTTGCTGCGACGCGAAAGCCTCTTTCAAACAAAACCTTGTCGGCGAATGCTACTGCGAATGCGACCCAGGCTACACTTTTAAGGCTTGCAAGTCGGGATGCGTTGCTGAAAGTTTCTGTGGACAAGATGGAATTCCGGGCAAATGCATCGATCAAAATGACTCTCAGAGTAAAATAACGAACAAATGGACATGGTCTTACGAAAAATGCATTTTTGAGTGTGAGCCGGATCCGGAATGTGTTGACAAGAAGATCAAATCTACTGACGGTGGTCTGTGCAGGTGCGTGTGTAAGGACGATTGTCCTTCCGGACAATTGCAAGATAAAGAATGCAATTGCTGCGACGAACAATACTATGACTACGGCTCTAAAACTTGCAAATCATCTAGTTCATCTAGTTCATCTAGTTCATCTAGTTCATCTAGTTCATCTAGTTCATCTAGTTCATCTAGTTCATCTAGTTCATCTAGTTCGTCTAGTTCGTCTAGTTCGTCTAGTTCGTCTAGTTCGTCTAGTTCGTCTAGTTCGTCTAGTTCGTCTAGTTCGTCTAGTTCGTCCTCTAGCAGCGAATCGTCGTCTAGTTCGTCTAGTTCCAGTGAGTCATCCAGTTCCAGTGGCTCGTCTAGTTCCAGTGGCTCGTCTAGTTCGTCCTCGTCTAGTTCGTCTTCGAGCAGTTCGTCATCTTCTAGTTCGTCCTCTTCTAGTTCGTCGAGTAGCAGCGAATCGTCTAGTTCGAGTAGTTCGCCTAAGAAATACAAGTGCCGTGATCCAGGCGGTTGTGTAGAAGACCCGTCCGGAGATTTGGATAGTTGTGACACTTGCAAACAGACATTTGCTTGTGGAGCATCTGGCAAATGCTTTGCGAACGGATGGACAACTAGCGGAGCCATTTCCGAA
>Ga0209085_1000045_pt1 | contig 83048 bp, 95 predicted proteins | sample C_131016_EF_Meta_FD_187310 | JGI IMG/M metagenome (GOLD analysis project Ga0209085, IMG submission 187310) | Freshwater microbial communities from Lake Croche, Canada to study carbon cycling - C_131016_EF_MetaG (SPAdes) (version 2) | ecosystem: Environmental > Aquatic > Freshwater > Lake... | reverse complement strand
CTGCCCAATCCATACTGAAATCCAATCCCCATTTGGGTCTCATGCGACTCACTTTGTGTAGCAGGGGCATTTGCGCAGCCCATTTGTGCAACTGTGCTAATGCCTCACCTTTATAAGCCTTGCGTTCAAATATGAGTGCATGATTGATAATTGCACCATGGGTTTTTTCATATTGATGGAACCATTCCTGTTTGAGAGCAATATGAGCATGATTGCGATGTGCACTATGCAAATTGTGATTTACTTGACTGTATAGTATTTCAATGGGGGTAAGATCATAGCCATTTTGATCAAATAAATGAACCCAATCTGATTGTGGTGTTGTGTGCGATGTTATGGGCACATGCCAGTAGCCATCGGAGTTAAACATGTGTGGAGTGATTGTGATGTCTTGCATTATGAATATTTATCTAAGGTTTTCTGTATAAATATGCACAACTTAATTGGTGATAGCTTTTATGGACACAGGCCGCTTAAAACTAAAAGGCATCATGGATGCCAGTGCAAATCATGGGGCTATGATACTGCCCAAAGGAAGCATTCTGGAAAGACCTGCTTCACCCACAGGAGGCATGGTACGGTTTAACACAGATTTGCAACGTAATGAAACATGGAATGGTGTGGCATGGACAGATTTGTCTGTGGCAGCCACAGGTGCTGCTGGACTCTCAGGGGTTAGTGGTGTTTCGGGAGTTAGTGGTTATTCCGGTGCAAACGGAGTAAGTGGTGTAAGTGGTGTAAGCGGGCAAAAAGGAGATTCAGGTGGGGATAGTGGAATCTCCGGTGTGAGTGGGCAGAGTGGTTTGAGCGGTTATTCTGGAATCAGTGGACAAAAAGGAGATTCGGGTGGACCTGTAGGCCCCACAGGTCCCACAGGTCCCACAGGTGCAACTGGCAATATTGGAGCAACTGGGGCAACTGGCACAAGTGGGCTCTCAGGTGTTAGTGGGTTTTCAGGTGTAAGTGGGCTTTCAGGTGTAAGTGGGCTTTCAGGTGTAAGTGGGCTTTCAGGTGTAAGTGGACAAAAAGGTGATTCTGGTGGACCTGTGGGTCCCACTGGTGCCACAGGCGCTAGTAGAACAGGGCCCAGTGGCCCCACAGGGGCTGGTGCTACTGGACCTACCGGATTTACAGGGGCAACAGGCACCAGTATTACGGGCCCTAGTGGTCCCACTGGGGCAGGCGCAACTGGGCCTACCGGTATCACAGGCCCCACTGGCGGCGGTGCCACCCTACCAATTTCTAGTTCTGATGTATCTTTTTTACAGACTGGTGCTAGTGCAGTACTTCGTACTGGTCAATCCAAATATCGTGACGTGGTTTCGGTGCTAGACTTTGGTGCTGTGGGTAATGGGGTCTCAAATGATACAGCAGCGATTCAGGCTGCACTGAACACTGGCAAGAATGTTTACCTGCCCTCAGGTAGGTATCTGGTCACGTCTGGACTCACCATGATGTCCAGCAGCCAGCGCATGTACGGTGAGAGTGGTTATGGCCCATTTGGACTAACTGACACCACATCCACTGCAAGCACAATCATTGAATGGGGTGTGACCACAGACACTGATCAAAATGTTATTACTATATCCGGTAAGCAACATTGCATCATTGAATCCATGAATATTCGACGCAATCCTTCTCAAATTGGCAGCCATCTATCTACTGGCCATGCTATTTTTCTTACAAACAATGCGTACGATTGTGAGGTTAGAACGTGCAGAATATCAGGAACCGGCAATGGGATCTCCATGGGAGGCAACGCAAATCAGGTCATTGATTGCGAAATTCGCGCATTATACGGAACTTATGGTATCAAGTATTTTGGTACAGTAAGTCTGAATAACTTTCGTGGCGTTATTTCCAAAGTTATTATGGACAATTCTGAAGCCCCTGAAGTACAAACTACCTTTACTCATCTTATATACGATTCATATGCTCACAGTCTGATCATTGAAGCTTCTGCGCTTTTGTATGGCGGTACTGCCATCTTAATGCAAGATAGTATAGGGGCAGCGTACACTCTGGACTCGTATTCATTTCCAACCTGGATTCATGCCTTTGATTTAGAGTGCGACCACCAATACAATAGTGCAATAGTTCTAAACGGCGGCGAAGGTTGCTTTCTGACCACAAGTTGGATTGGATCTTCTTTAACTGGAAATGGTATTGTCACAGGAAGCAATTGGCGCAGCGAACTTTTGGTCACCAACAGTCGCATTTGGGGAAATGCTCAATTTGGTATTTTGCTTAATGCTGGTTTTGGGGCCTGCATTAATAACAACCTTATTGCTTATAATTCTGTTGTAACAACAGGTTGCGCAGGAATTGGAGTGGGCTCTGGAATTTCCAGGTTTGCCATAACAGGTAATAACATTACTAACGATACTTCGTTCCTTAAACCAGCCATTGACGGTGGAGGTCCATTAACTCCCACTCAGGCATATGGCGTGCTCATTAATAGCGGCGGATCTGACTACTATCAGATAGTTGGTAATGTTATTAACGGCAACATTATTGCTAATGTCGCAGATGGCGGCGATGGCACAAACAAAATTGTTCAAAACTATACCACTAACGGAGGTGGGTTGACATTGAGCGGACAGCTTTATGCCAATAACGTGGTCGCCACTGCCATGCAAGTGGTGGGCAGCCCCACTTATGCTCTTGACTTTGCTAGTATGACCTCCTACGGCACCACTGGCAAGGTACGTTTCAGAGACGCACAACGCCTTAATTGGAATACCAGTGGTGGAGAAAAGACTGCTTTAGTTAATTCGTCAACCAATTTGGTTATTAATCCTTATGCAGATTTCGGCGGCGTGTTTATTGGTAGTAATGTTTATGCAGTTACTGATGATGCATTCACCCTGGGAGGCCCTAATCCTAATCGCTGGGCCACTGTTTGGGCCGTTAACGGAGCCATCCAGACATCTGATCCCACACTTAAGACCAATATTGCTCCACTACCTGCAGCATTGCCCATTGTGACAGACATTAACCCGGTAACTTTCAAGTGGATCTCCGGTGGAAAAACTGCTGAAAAGCAGATTGTAAAAAAGCAGGTGCCAGGGCCGGATGGCGAAGGATTTATGGAACAAGATGTTGAAGAGACAGTTTATGTGGATAAGCCAGGCAAGCGTACCCATTGGGGTTTCCTGGCAACGGATGTCAAGGCTGCATTTGACAAAACAGGATTGGATTTTGGTGGCTATGTGAAAGCAGAAGACGGCTCTGAAAACCTTCGTCCTGACCAGCTGATCCCTGTGCTGTGGAAAGCTGTGCAAGAACTCAAGGCAGAAATAGACGTACTCAAGGCTGCCAAATCATAAATGACAGTGATTTACCCAGTTAAATATGCACGCAACTAAACTGACAGCAGGTTGTTGGTGATCACCCATTTAATCTGTAGTCCATGGGAAATCATATGGAACATTATAGATCTATATGGATATCTGATATCCATTTGGGAACCAAAGGCTGTAAAGCTGCTGAACTTTGTGAGTTTTTGAAACAAAACGAATGTGATACACTATATTTGGTGGGGGATATAGTGGATGGTTGGAAATTATCCAGAAGTTGGTACTGGCCACAAGAGCACAGTAATGTGGTGCGCAGAATATTAACAAAAGCCAAGCGGGGAACCAAGGTGGTGTATATTACAGGAAACCATGATGAGTTTTTAAGACCTTGGATCAAGCACAATTTGGTGTTTGGAAACATACACATAAGGAATCAAGTTACACATACAGATGCACTAGGGCGTGAATGGACAGTTACACATGGCGACATGTTTGACCAAGTGACCAGAAATTGGCGCTGGATCAGCATGCTGGGCGATAGAGCATACAATGCCCTACTATTGTCTAATGGCATGGTCAACAAGGTGAGATCAGTTTTTGGTTTTGGTTACTGGAGTTTGAGTAAGTTTGTGAAAAGCCACACCAAGCAAGCTGTGAGTTTCATTTATAAATTTGAGGAGCACTTGGCCCGGCATGCTAAACAACAGGGGGCACACGGTGTGATTTGTGGACATATCCACACACCAGCTCTTAAGCAAATAGACAGTGTCATGTACATCAACACAGGGGATTGGGTGGAAACGTGTTCAGCACTAATTGAAACTCATGAAGGAGAATTCAAATTGGTCATATTGCACACAGATGGCACCATGCAACCCATGGACACATATTAATGAAAATAGCAATTGTATCAGACACATGGAATAATGTGAACGGTGTTGTGACCACCCTTAGAGCCACTGTGGCTGAACTTGAGGCTCGTGGTCATGAAGTTTTAGTGATTGAACCCAGCATGTTTCATTCAGTGTCCATGTGGAAATACCCAGAGATCAAATTGTCCTGGAATTTGTGGAAAGTGGGACCCATGATCAGATCCTTTGATCCAGATTGCATACACATTGCAACTGAAGGACCCATTGGTCTCGCTGCCAGATGGTATTGCAAGGTGAAATCCAGAGCCATACCACACAACACCAGCTACCACACAAAATTTCCAGAGTATTTGAAAATACAATTTGGCATTCCTGTGCAACTGGGCCACTTCTTTATGAAAGTGTTTCACAAGTTTAGCCACAGGGTATTGGTGACTACTCCCACAATGAAACAGGAACTCAGTGTAAAAGGCTTTAAAAATCTTGTGGTGTGGAACAGAGGTGTGGACAGAACTGTGTTCCATCCTGCTTTGAGATCACACTCGCAGGTTAAAAAACCCATCTTGTTATGTGTGAGCAGAGCCAGTCCAGAAAAGGGATTGGATGACTTTTGTTCTCTACAGGTGCCAGGCACAAAGATATTAGTGGGCGATGGACCGTATCTGCACAAGCTTAAACAAAAGTATACCGATGTGGTGTTTGTGGGATACAAACATGGTGATCAGCTAGCCCAATACTATGCTGACGCTGATGTGTTTGTGTTCCCCAGTAAAACAGATACGTTTGGCGTGGTCATGCTGGAAGCCATGGCTTGTGGCACTCCTGTGGCGGCATATCCAGTAACAGGTCCCATAGATGTGATCTCACCAGGAGTGAATGGTGTGATGGATCAGGACCTTAACCTAGCTGTGCAAACATGTCTTGTGTTGAACAGACACACTGTGGAACAAAGCAGTCAAGCGTACACATGGAGTGCCTGCACCCAGGTGTTTTTGGATAACCTGGTGTGCATCCCTAAGTAGAGAATTATCTCTTATCAGACTCCTTAAATATGCACAACTGATTTGGTGATAACTTTCATGGACACAGGCCGTTTAAATCTCAAAGGCATTTTGGATGCCAGCGCAAATGATTCTGCAATAATACTACCCAAGGGCACCATTCTGGAAAGGCCTGCCTTGCCCACAGGCGGCATGATGCGGTTCAACACAGATTTGGGTCGTATTGAAACTTGGAACGGAGTAGCATGGACTGATTTGGCTGTACCGGTAGTGGGCGGCCCTCCCATATATGATGGGATCACACTATTGAATAATCAGGCTGTGCCACAGGTGGTCTCCAACATAACCTGGCCCATAGTAAGTAACAAATTGTTTTTGGTGGTCAGATATAAGATAACACGGGGTAGCAACTTGAGCCAGGGTGAGCTTACTATTGTGGCAGACGGCAATCCTGTGAACACCCAGATAACAGAAGTCAAAACAGTCCTGGGCACCACAGGTATCACCTGGGGAACTGAAATCACAGGCAGTAATCTAAACTTGACCTACACCAGCACTGCAACTGGTGAAAACGCACAGCTCAGTTTAATTGAGAGTGAATGGCAATACGGTCCTACAGGTGCAATTGGCTTGAGCGGCACATCTGGTTTTAGTGGTGTGTCAGGGCATAGTGGAGTCTCAGGTATATCCGGTAAAAGCGGCTATTCAGGACTGAGTGGATACTCTGGTATCAGTGGAATAAGCGGCACAAGTGGATTTTCAGGAGTTAGTGGCACGAGGGGCATAAGTGGATTTAGTGGTTTTTCCGGTGTGAGTGGCAACAGTGGAGTAAGTGGTCAATCAGGAATCTCAGGTATTAGTGGCGTTAGTGGGGAAAAAGGTGACTTTGGCGGTCCTCAGGGTATAAGCGGATGTTCAGGTATATCAGGTTTACGTGGAGCAACAGGCCCCACTGGAACTCTGTTCAGTGTGCAATTTAATGGTAGTCCACAAGGGGACGCATCCACGCTCAACTTTGCCAACAATTTGACAGCTAGTGTGGTGGGCTCTGTGGCCACCATCAACGCATCGGGGGGAGGTGGAGTAGGATTAACTAACAGACTAGAGCTACCTGTTACTTCGGGTACTTTGAGTTCAGGGGCCACAGCCAACCTCACAATTACTGGTTATAAGACATATGCCATACTAAGAATAAACGTTAATGCTGCTGCCTGGGTGAGAGTATATACCTCAACCGCGGCCCGCACTGCTGATAGCAGTCGCTTGCAAACACAAGATCCGCTACCAGGTATTGGTGTAATCGCAGAAGTTATTACTGCTGGTTCAGCCTTACAATTAATAAGTCCAGGAACCATTGGATTTAGTAGTGAATCTCCTGCTACTACAAGTATACCAATAGCAGTCACTAACTTGAGTGGCAGCACTGCATCCATTACTGTAACTCTCACAATTGTTCAGCTGGAGGCAAATTGATGGATAATATGATAATAAATGATGAGGATCCTCAACCATCTTTTCAAATTGGTGCTATCACCCTAGCCCAAGGAGAAACTGAAAAAACTATTACTGTTTCCTCATTAAACGGATCAACAGTGGCCAAAAAAGTCAAGAGCCAAAAATCCCATGTATCATTGTTAAGCACAAATGTGGAAACTATTAATGCAGATAAGCTAATAATTGAAGAATACAATCTGGACCTTCCTGCACCTAATGATACAAAACTGAGAGAATATTGTGTGGTGGCCACCTGCTATAGCCATCTGGACAGCATATATGCAGACATGGAGACAGAAGGATCAGGCATCCATGCATGTTGTCCTCATAGGGTCGTTGAGTGCACAGACAGATGCGATGACCACAGACACACTTACTATCTTTTTAATCAAACAGAGGCTGAACTTTTACAACAGGATCCCAGAATCGAGAACGTGGATCTTAGTCCCAAGCATAAGCCCATAGTAGTCAAACCATTATGGACCCAATCTTCTAGCAACTTCAATAAAAGTGCACTAAGTACCACCAATCACATGGTGAATTGGGGCATGTTGAGCATGACCAATTCTGAACTGACTCCTTACGGTCAAAACACACAGATTCCTGACACAGGCAGCATCAGTTTAAACTCCTCCACAGGACAAATCTCTGGCACACCTGCTGCCAGATGGTATAATAGTGCTAACGGCACACTGTATCAGTGGGTCAAAGTTACTGTTACAGATAGCAGCGACCCTCCTGTTACAGCCTCAAACATATCCACATTGAGAGCAGCAAGCTGGAGTCCTGGTCATCACACAGGTGTTCCCAGCAACACACCCATTCAAATTGCACGTCAACAGTCAGTAAATTATAGCATTTGGCAGAGTTTAGGTGGTGGCACACCTGGGTATTTTGTTGAAACACTAAGTTACTGGAGACGAACTCTGGCGTGGCAAGGAGGAGCAAGCCCAAGAGGAACTGCTGCCAACTTGTCTGGCGCATTTAATTATGAAATGGATGAAGAGATGTGGTTGACCACTCAAGATTCCAGTAGTCCCATTGTGACGAATCCCAACATTGCCAAATTTAGAGTGACTGTTACAGCCCTACCAGGGGATATCACCTTTTCCATCTCCCCTAGCTATCCAAACTGGCGTGATCCTTTAGATCTGGGCACAGTTGCTAAAGATTCAATAGGTTCCTATAGTTCCTCGCAATTCACAATATCTCCAGTGAATGGCACATTCACAGAAATATTTGTTTCTAGTTACATGATGACACCTGAAGGACCTTACAGTGGGAACGATGAACGTCTGTGGAGCTACGGTGTAGTTAAGAGTGGTAATAATTATTTGTTGACGCTAAATGCCAATCCTGCTGGATATAACCCAGGCACATACTATGGCGTTTATATAATCTCTGGCCCAGGGCTTAGTACATGGAACGCAGGACATGTGTTTAAAAACATATATGTGAAGTTCACCATAAGCGGCACACCAGGACAAATCACTGCAATCCCCACTAATGGTGTTGTACATGCAGGCATGCCTTATGATGTGTTTAGTGGAGATGTGGAGCTAAAACTCGTATCAGGCAGTGCATTAGCACCTGTGAATGCTTTTTCCAATGTGTCAGGTGGAGTTCCTCCATACACCTACAAATTTTTCGGAGATAAAGGTTGGGGACTGGCTGGTAAAGCACTCAACTCATCAGGCACAGTGATTACCAGTAATTCGGGTCAAAATGTGGATGTGGTGATTTTTGATGAAGGAGCCGTTCAAAGTGCCCACCCTGAGTATGCGGTCAATAGCGACGGGACTGGCGGATCCAGAGTTATAAATTTAGATGGATCACCATCTGCTGTGGGACACTCCATGCATGTTGCGTCCACAGTGGCAGGCAACACCCAAGGGTGGGCTAGGAATTCCGCTATCCGGACTGTGGGATTCATTGAATATACCCAGAAATTTAGTCTTATTAAAAACTTCCACAAGAACAAAGCTATCAACCCTAGCACAGGTGTTAAGAATCCCACAGTGGTTAATAACAGTTGGGGAGTGTTTAATCCAGATTGTCAGTTAAGTTATTTGGATAACACCATAAACAGGATAGCCAGTGTCACATATAGGGGCATTACCTATCAAAATCCTTGCTTGGGTACTCAACGACCTTATGGGTTAATAGGATCATCCAAAACTGTTTCTGCCTCTTGGGCTCCATATCCTATGGTTGCTACTACCTTGCAAGGTGGACTTTACACCTCTGGTACCTTGGCCAATTCCACTGGCGGTACATTTATTGGTTGGGCACCATACGTGCTAGGACATGGAGGGTTTGATAATCTAGAGCTTTATTCCAAACCCACAGCCAATATTCCGAATTCCAGTACTACTCCTACTGTGGGTAACAACAATGATGGATATTGGGAGATAAACTTGCCTTGGCAAATTATTATTTGGGATCCTAGTTTAAACAATAGTCTGGTGCGTCCCCCTATTTTGACATCTAAAATTTGGGTAAGCACTAATGGTTACATCAGCTTCCAACAACCTGCTTCTGCATCCACAGGAAAAACTCTAAATGATTTACCAGGTGTTTGTTTGGCTTTTTGGAACGGAGATTTGAGCTGCCAAAGAATTTATTATGGAGAAATGAGTTACACTACGGCTCAAAATTGGGATTCTGCTTTTACAGTTCGATGGGAAGGACACACTGCACCCACTGGTGGAGAATTAGGCCAACCTTTGTTGTGTTGGGAGGTTACTTTTTTCAAGCCCAAGGCGTTATATTTTTCCAATTTTACAGATCAACACATAGCTATAACTGTTATCAAAAATGAGTTATATAGAACTACATTCACACGAAATCAGTTACTCAATTGGGGAATACCCCTCAATGGTAACAATATACAGACAACCGATGTGGCTGCCGACGCTGCAATGCAAGATTGTATAAATGAAGGTGTGATCATGGTGGCTGCTGCTGGTAACAGTAACCACATGATTGTGGGTCCCAATGACCCTGATTACAACAACAGTTTTACCTGGCTACCAAGAGGCAACATAGGATCAAGCACAGTTTATTATAATCGGCCTCCCACGCCCGCAGCTAAAAGTATTGTAGTGGGTGCACTGGGTAATAATTCAGACAATCAGAGGGCCAGTTTCAGCAATTTTGGCACAGGCGTGGATGTGTGGGCGCCTGGTGTGGCTGTGATGGGAGCCTATACAAATGACTCTTATACCACTAACGCTGTGACTGACAGTAGGAATATCAGTTACTATTTGAACAAACTGGCAGGCACCAGTATGGCTTCGCCACAAGTTACAGGATTGTTGGCATTAGCACTAGAAACAAACCCACGTATGAATCAGGCCAGTGCACTAAGTTACTTGAGGCAGACCAGTAAACCATCTGTTTACAATACTTCATTGAATCAACCTGACAAGCAGAGTAACCCATATCAGGATCCCACCAGTTTGGCAGCAGGCAATAATTTAAGTGCTGCTTACAAACTGGAAAGACCCAACACTGGGGTGACTGTTCCCAAGATGGATTTAAGTGGCAGACCCACACAAGGACAGAGCTGGCCCAGACCCAGAATTTTCAGATATGGTGCATGAATGGTTAAGGCCGCCGTTTGCCTAAATCAGTCATTTTTAGATCACCAGCAAACTGATATCCTCCCTTATTATACAGGGGTATAATACGACTCTTCTTGGCCTCTGCTTGTACTAGCGCAACTCGCTCACGTGCAGCCATTTCAGGATTGTCTTCATATGTTCGCTTCCACTCTGAATCAAACACACTTTTTTTGGCACCACCAGGAGCAAATCCATTGCTTACTGGGGGTCCAGATGTGTCCACCTTAAGAATCACAGTGAGTTTGCGAGGCGCATGCGTGGCTCTAGCAGCCAGCTGATCAGGATGCACGTTGTTTGCCTTGAGCCAAGCTTCATGTGCAGCTTTGGATCTTAGCTGTTTGGCTGTGAGCTTCTTTTTATTGTTACCAATGTTGTTAATATAGGGTTTTTCCAGGTGGAATGTCATGGGTGCTCCTTCATGTTCATAATAACATTAAATGCATGTAAGTCAACAAAAAAAGAGTGGTTCAAACTTGCGTCTGAACCACTCTAAAGTGTCATGGGTTAAACATTCCCGGATTCAGTCTCCTGACCCAACTGCTCAACCACGTTTGTTGTATGTTATTTAAGCCCGAGCGCTACGTGCACGCTTGGGCACTTCCATCACATACTTGACAGCATTCACACCATCCTTGCGGGTGTATGGAATGGTGCCAATCATCATGCCTGCCTGACGCAATTCGCAAATGCGTGCACGCAGGTTACGAATGGAAAACCGTGAAGAGGCCTCACGGGCAGTAATTGTGCGGCCAGCCTTAAGATACTTGGCCACCTTTTCAGCTTGTGTAAAACCCTGGTGGGTAGTGTTCTTGGTTGTAGTAACAGTCATAGTGTGTGCCTCCGTTGTTGTGCGTTTATTCTATACTGTGCTAATAGTTTATGGGCACACACACGCTCAGTCAAACACTAGGCCAGAATTTTATGGTTACGCAGGAACCATGCCTGCACACGTTGAGCTCTGCTCAGATCCACTGGCATGGTCACAAAAATGTCCACCTGTTCAGGTGTGGCACTAACTGAGATACCATGTCCTGCAAACACAGGGTCATGGGAGATCACGGCAAGTTGGGCATCCTTGAGCGGACCAAATAGCATGCGGTTGTCGCGAAAGATTGTGCGAATCATGATGATCTCCTTTTAACAATTATTTACCTCTGCTCACATGAACACAGGATGTCACACCATGTGGTCAGGCAGCTTCCTGATCCACATCATTGTCAGACTGTGAGTTTGTATTGGGTAGGGTCAAACCGCGGCGAGCAGCCAGTTCAGCAGCTTGCACAGTCTGTAGTGCTTCTGCCTTGGTCATCTCGCCATCCAGGGGTACGAATTCAATATTATCAAAGCCCTCTTTGGTCATGGTCTTAATCCGAACATCTGCACGACCATTTGTGAAACGAAACTTGTCCTTGCCCTTGTATAGAGCAGCGCCAATATGAGTATACATCTTTGCCATTGCTGTGAATCTCCTTTGTTTGAATGTCAGCTTGCTCATTTAATATAACACCATAATTATGTGCGTCAACCACTTTTTAGCCCAAATATGTTATTGACATGTGTGTGATCACATGTATTATGACATAAGAAAAGGAAATTTGTATGGAAAATCAACGAGATCTTGCTGTTTATATTTTAGCTAGGACAGACTTACCTTCTCTCAACTCGGGTAAGCTGGCCGCACAAGTGCACCATGCGGGAGTACAAATGATGGCCAAGTATGGTAAGGATAGGATGACACAGGACTATGTTACTGATGGTAATGCGCAGGGTGCTGTTTACTTTAACACTACCATTGTGCTGGGTGCTCCCCTTGCTGATATCTTGGAGCGTTCTCATGCAGCTCTTGTTGCAGGAGAGCATGTACTGTGTAACATAGTCACGGATCCCAGCTATCCGTTCTTGGTGGAGAACATGGAGATTGCCAACCTGATTCCACAAACAGACACCACTCGGATCATCAAGGTGCTGGACAACGGCAAGGTACTCATGGTGCGAGAAGAAGTCACATGTGCATGGTTCCTGGGATCACGGACAGATCCTGAATTCTGTGCATTGTTTGTTGGCTTGGATCTGCACGCATAAGGAAGAGTCCCATGATTGAACCTGTGCCAGAGAGCTGGCCTGTGCGTAAACTGGGATACCAGTTTATGGTTTCCAGTTTGGGCAAGAAAAGCATCTTTGTGGATCCGGAAAGATTCCACTGGTGCCGCGAGATGTTGGGTCCTATGAAACAGGGTGGATGGATAGATTCAGGCAGCTGGATGTGTTTTCGTGATTCAGAAACTGCTGCCTTATATGACATGGTGTGGTGCACACCATGAACACATGTTTGGTTTTTCAATGTGGAACCCCCAGCCACGAATGGTGGGTGCGATTTGTGGACCAGTTTCCTGATCTGGATTTTTACCAAATTATGAAATTTCTGGAAAACACATATGGAACTAAATTTGTAATAAGTGCAGACTCAGGGACAGCAGACTCCTGGATACTGGAATTTCCTAATGAAGAATCTTCCACACAATTTCTGCTTACCTGGAGTTAGTTGATAGTATATTCAAAGTTTACTGTGTTTGAATTCACTTGTAGCTCATGCGCACCATTCTTCTCATGAAATCTTCTGGCCATGGTTGTATGAGGACTCAGAGTGATCAACTGTTGCACTGTGGGAAATTCATGTTTGACCCAGTTTTTGGCTACAGGTATCATGGCCTGTCCACCACCTCTGTCCAAACTCCAGATAGTGTATAGTATGGCCACTGTGGGTGCACTACCTTCATATGAGGCAATCTCATGCTCTTCGGAAATTACATGATCATGAAATGCCACACACACCACACTGGAAGGGGCACCTGACTGATTATCCAGCACAAGTATTCGGTTCAGATTGTGTAATCTGTCTGTTACCCCCACATGTGGTCTTACAGGGTCACCAGACACCAAGTGAATGAGTGGATGGTTTAAATTGTCAATCACATGCAACATGGCAACTCTCTAGTTAACTGTTGTGATTATTTATCTGTATTAAGGCACATGTCAACTGTCACGTAAATATAGTCATGCAAATAAATGAACTGGAAATTGGTCGCAAACTCAAGCGTGGTATGGTGGGAGCGGATCTAGCCAACTTGTTGCATCAAAAAGGCTGGATGCCCTTGGGTCATGGGTTTGAAGCTGGGGTGGCTGAACACCCCCGTAAATCATATGTGCTCAAGATCTTTCCCAAAACCAGTCCGTATGTGCACTTTGTGAACATGGTGCAACGGAATCCCCAGAACCCACACTATCCCAGATTCAGCAGATATGTGAGACCCGTTCCAGGCACAGAGTATGCCTATGTGAGAATGGAAAAGCTTGCCAAAATGCTACCATATGACCTGGTGCAATTCCCCAGTCTGTTGTGTTTGATGGACCAGTTGTGGCTCACACATGATCCACATGCACTGCCACCATATTGGGTGAGAACCAGCGTGACATGGGACCCACATGTGGCAGACTCAAACGGGGTAACTGATTGCAATAACGAGACCATAAACCCACAGGAAACACAAGCCATCCATGAATTGAGCGACACCTTAAAAGACATTGGTTGGCGTCATATAGACCTTCATGCCGCCAATTTCATGATGCGCGGAAACATGTGGGTTATTACTGATCCTTTTATATGAGACACACCATGCAAATTAGAGAAATCACTCTCACACATGAGCTACATCACAGTGATGATCCAGAACACCTTAAACAAATTCTGGCCAAATATGGTTGGAAGAGTTTGGGCACAGGGTTGGAGGCAGCAGTGGCCATGCACCCACAAAAGTCATATGTACTCAAGATCTTCCCTTCACACAGTGCATATGTCAAGTTTGTGCAATTTGTGCAATCTCATGCACAGAATCCACATGTGCCACGCTTTAGCAGATATGTGAAACAGATTCCTGGCACAAATCTTGCCTATGTGAGAATGGAAAAGTTACTCAAGGTGACAGAATCTCAGCTATTAAACAATTATACTGGTTACTTGGCAGAAATGCTTGCTCTGGGAGAAGTAACGGAAATGAGCATGTTGGCAGACGGTTTAGCCATGCATGTGGAGGACAAGCTGATGGGCATGGGATATGATGTGGCAGACCTCATGGATCCTGACCAGCAAGAAGACATTTATGTAAAACTGGGAGGAGAACCTCCACAGTCCTGGATGCAAGTGTTAAGTGCGCTGGCTGAGTATAGTGATCATGTGGATGTGGAGGGCGGATGGGACATGCACAGCAACAACTTCATGAGACGAGGAAAAACCCTAGTGATTGTGGATCCATTCTTTTAATAGGTCATAAACATGCCAATTCAAATGCTATTTTGAATTGTACATCACAAAAATACATGGTGAGCCAGGGGTGAGCATAGTGGCTATTCCAGTGTTGGTAGCTGGTGTCCCCACAATTCACATGAGCCCAGTTCAGGATCTGCTGCAAATGATGTGCATCCCGCACTAGTAATTTGGTCATATGGGGCCAGTGTAATGCCATGCATGATATTTAAATGTATATTAGATCAGTTATCCATACAGAAGCGCAAATTGTGTGGCTATATTTTGGTCCAGGAACATGAACACATATGTTTCTGCCCAGGTTTCTTGATCTACTTCCAGAGTGAATTTCCAAGCCTCTTTGGGCACATGTGTATCACACCATGTGACAGGATGGTGTGTGTGGGAGTCGCAATATGCATGTGTATCTGGAATGCGCACCACATGAGATAACTTGTGTTTCATTGTGGACGCCTTTTTAATTGAGGAATCAAGGTTGTGGCAGGTGAGGTATCTGGTCAATCCTGGGGGATCAACTTGCCCATTCTCCTTTTACGGTTGATCAAGCCGCTCTACCTTATATCGCTAGCTAGTCGAGTTAGGTAGACTTTCCTTACCAGAAGTAGTTGGTAGGCGTGGTAGGACTTGAACCTACAGTGCTTTCGCGCTGGTTTATTTTGGTAGGCCAGGCCGGACTTGAACCGACAACTTTCCGCTTATGAGGCGAAATTTCTAACCAATTGAATTACTAGCCCTTAATTAATTATTACTTATAAATGAAGTATAGGATATTTACTATAATATGTCAACCCATCTATAAATATGAATGGTAATTTGTTTGTTAGAGCAAACAAAAACCCGGCTTGGAGTCCCCAGGCTGTCCCACACACATATTTACTTGGAGACCACCGTGTTTATCAACAACAAGTACACAAATTATTATACCTCTCTGATTGCAGCAGCATTAAACAGAGTGTTAGATAAATCCATTTATACTGAAAAACATCACATCATTCCCAAATGCATGGGAGGAAAAGATGACCTATCAAACCTAGTCAAATTAACAGCTAAAGAGCATTTCATTGCACACATGCTGCTGGTGAGAATGACTGAAGGTGTCTACCACAGGAAGATGTCATTTGCATTATGGAGAATGACGCAGGATAATCCTGCCAGAAATTCCAGGCACAAAGTAACTGCTACACAATATGAGTCTATCAAAAAACTTATGGCGCATAATATAAGCATACAGAACAAAGGCCAACAGCTGACACTGGAACAACAAAAAAGACAGCGGGCTGGCTGTGTTCGTAGAGACCCTTGGAACAAAGGTAAAAAGATGCCACCTGAATTTGGTCAAGCAGTGGCTCAAAGAAGACAGGGGACCAAAGCCTCAGTTGAAACTTCACATAGCATATCTGAAGGTGTTAAGAAGTGGCATGAAACAAGAAAAGGAACTTATAGATCTCTCAAGGGCAGAAAGATTCCCAGATATACCACTGTGATAGAACACAAACTAACCCAGGAACAATATAAAACCACGTATTTCCGAGAATGGTTAGCGGAACACGGACTTAAACCTCATCATATACATCATGATAGATGTGACTATAAGGTGATACGTAGATTTATTACCCGTACAGGTGAGGAAATACCTATCAGTAATAAGGAATAATTACTTCTTAATACTGTCAAGCACCATTTTTGCAATAACAGTATGCAACCCTGGATTCACTATCAATGCCTCTGGCACAATACGATGACGAATCAGATTGCGCATATAGCGAGTGTCCTGGTTGCTGGAATCTTCACACCAAGGCACATTCTTTCTTGCACACCAGCTCACAAACTCACTCTTGGGTGTTGTGAGAAAGGGACGCACCACATTGGCATGACGCAAGGGAATGGTGTGGTGCTTGCCATGCAAACAGTTGAACAAATAAGTTTCCACACAATCATCCAGGTGATGCGCCATGACAACTGTGCCAGGGATACTGGTGAGAAATTCATAGCGTTGCTGACGCCAAAATTCCTCCTGACTTGCATGGGTGGGTTTCTCCTGGTGCATGTTACCCAACACAAGATCCCATCCCCTGTGTTCACAATACTTGCGCAGCCACAGCTCGCTTTCCACTCCATGCACAGTGCCATGATTGAAATAGGCCACATGAACCTGATGGCTGCGACTGAGAAAGTCCAGCACTGCCATGCTGTCTACTCCTCCGCTGCAAGCCACCCATAGTTCACGTGGTAAAGGCATCAACATCTTAAACATGTGTTCAGATTAACACACATGATGAATATGTCAATCAGAAGTTCAGGAACTGCTCAGTTTGTTAAAACACAGTTTCAGCCGCGGTCAAAACGACCCAAATCTCTGCTACGGATCAATCTTTGCACTTGTTCCACATACTCAGCACCGCGTGTGCTGTAACTTAGCAAACCCACTGCCAAATCCACACCTGTGGGAGTTTTACCTTGGCGGCGCAGCTTGGTGCGTTCTGCACGCAAGGCTTCATAAGCTCTGTGTGTGTTCAAATTCTTCATGTAACTGCGCACACTGTGTTGTGGGCTTTCATAGCTGCGATAGCGTTCACCTTGTGGTCCAGGTGTGTGGCCTTGATCGCGTACAGCTCTTTGACCAAAAAATGCATTACCACTGCGAGCAATTTGATCGGTACCCCAACCACTTTCAATGGCTGACTGCGCCAGCACCAAGCTGGGAGGAATCACATCCATTCTGCGCATGAGGCTGGTGACATCAGTCACACCATAGTCAGTCATCTTTTGATTGAGCCAGGCTCTGTCTTGGGGGCTGGGTGTGCGATTGTTTTCAATCACTCTCACACGTTGTCTATCATCTCGTATGTGTTGATTTTCAGCTTGTATTATGGGCAACATGGTGTTCTGGAAGGTGGCCACTCTGTCATTGGCGTTCATGCTAGCCACACTGTGTAATTCCCTAGGAAAATTGGGATGCACTGTGTTGGGGGGTGTTACTCTTACGGCTGCTGGTGCACTTTGGGGAGTTCTGGCAGCTTGGGCAGCAGATATGGGGTTGATATCAGGTGACCCCCCATGTGACCCGCCACCGCTGAGTGCTCCCAGGCCAGAGACACCTGCCACGCCCAGGGCAGCCAGAGTGGCCCACTTGCCCAAGGCCTCGTCCATTTGCTGGTTATCTAGTTCCAGAAGATGATGTATTAACATGTGATATTTTTACTTATAAGTGCAAGTATTACTTGACCATGTTTTCCAAGTGATTGAGTGTTTCCAGAGCCCAATGTGGATCATTTTTATGGCCCATGAGCACGTCTTTCAGAGTTTGCTTGTCCACACCAGACTGGAACATGTGTGACAGCAACTGGGCCACTTCCTGTGGATTTTCCAGGTCGGAGCCTGTGTGCATGGTTTCTGTTTGAAAGCTGGATTCCACCAACTGCTTGTACTTCTTAATATCGTCGCTCATGAGAATATCCTCTGTGTGTGGATATATTTACTGGAGTCATGTGAAAAATAACATGAGTTTCCTCACACAGATAGGAGATTTATCCCCAGATCAGGCTAAACTGCATGGCATCATGTGGGTTTTTGAAACAATATGTGTGAAAATCTGCAAAGCTCCATGTGTGGTCACACTCACCCACATGCTCATACAACCAATCATGCATGACCAACAGCATGGTGTCATGCATGTCTGGTACTGTGACTGAATGTGAAAAAGCACTTGCACATGTGTTCACAGCATGTGTGATTTGTTCAACGGGAGAGATCATGGTTCCCAAGCTAACTGGAATATGCACACATCTTCTGCTCGTTCAAACAACACACGACGATCTTGGGGCTTCTTGCTCATTCTCCATCTCCAATAGCCGTTTGCATCCACTGCACTCAGGTTGCTTGATGCGAGCGTGCAGTCATCCAGCATGTTCAGGATCAGCCATGTGAGCACCGCATGTTTGTCCAAGTGCGAGAAGGTCACAATGTGATTCACACTGTGAGGGGGTTTGCAAGCTTGCTGCATGTGTTCATGATAAAACTGATCATGTGTGTGTCAACATAATTGTGCACACTCAGTCTAAATACTCACATGTTTGAAAGTGTGAGTGGATCAAACATGATGCAATTGTATGCAAAAATGCATCATGAATCTGGCTTAAACCCAGAGATGGAACAGTTTATCCAACAGCATGAGTGGGGTATCAAAATGATCCCTGCCCATGACATTCCTGACTATGATCATGATGTGTACTATAATGATCCTTTTCACAGAGTGATAGATTTCGATGAGGATCGTGTCAGATGGTGGCGCGCCCGCATGAGACAGGGTGCACAGATTCCACCCATCATACTGGGCCCAGATCACAGTATAATTGATGGAAATCATCGTGCTCAGGCTGCCAAAAGCATGGGACAGGGCATCATGGCCTATGTGCCCATGGCCCATGATGAGATTGTTGTGGAAAGTGCACTCAGTTATATTCGCAAACTTGCAGGCCTTTAGTGGATCCAATTGCCATTTAGTGGCTGGGTCATGTTCACCAAACTCCGCTAGCTAGCACGATCTTGCAAATATGTTCAACTCTCTCACAATGTTCAAATGCACGCCAGGGGTCAATGTCCACTGAGACCACACCATGGCCTGTCACCCCCACAATATCATAACTGACTGCGCCATCTTTTTGAACATCAAATGCATCATACACAGCCAGTCCCAAAGAACCACTCTTGGCTTGTGTGAATGGCACATTGGGCCCCACGCGAGTCAGCCCACTCAGCTCTGGAAAATCTGAGATCAGTTCACTCAGCACAATGCCTCTGCGAATGGCAGCCACCGTGTAAGTGCAATGCAAATGCAGCACCACTCTGTTGTTGGTGTTGATACGTTCTTGTAGCAGATAATGGAAAGGCAACTCCCCACTGGGATCTAGACCCACAATCTTACGCTGGTATTCATCATCCACCCTGAGCATTTCTTTCCAAGGCTGAACAGATTGTGGGCTTTCAGGAAACTGCATCTTGAGCATGGATTCACTGGTGAGGTTCTGCTTGCGTGATCCGCCGGGTGTGATATACAGATATGGAGCATGCTTTCGACGCAAGCTCACATTCCCATCCCGGGTGGTGATCCAGTTTCTGTCATAGGCCATCTTCATGACATCTGCCATGGTGTCTAACATGTGTTCATCCTTTGTGTGATTTAAGCTGTAGCTTAATGGAGGATCACACACATACTCAATATGTTATGGAGGAGAATTTTGTGTTAGGATAGGATATTGAAAGGATTTGGCGCTCCTGGCAGGACTCGAACCTGCATCATCCAATTATGCACTTACCGGGTAGAAACCGGCGCCATTACAGAAGCTTAATACCAATTTACCTTCATATTATATTGCAGTTCACATATTACGTCAACTAGTAAATGGAGCGGGGCAGGAGAATCGAACTCCTAGCTTTAGCTTGGAAGGCTAAGGTATTGCCACTATACGAGCCCCGCGTAACATGCGTATTATATGGTATTTACTTAATTGTGTCAACTACTAGTGTTGGTGGGCGTGCCCGGACTCGAACCGGGAATCCGAAGAGGTTGATTTTAAGTCAACTGAGTTTACCAATTTCTCCACACGCCCATAAAAGCATTTAAAGTTTGGTGCCCTGGGAGGGATTTGAACCCCCAATCCCTTTCAGGAAGCTGATTTTGAGTCAGCCGCGTAGACCGTTCCGCCACCAGGGCCTTTTAAACTGCTTCAACTGTCATATAATACTGCGGTATACTCATGTTGTCAACAGATTATTAATTCTGCGTAAATATCTGATCATGTTAATTCCCGCCACAACAGAACAGAACCATGTTTTATCTGCCTGGTTCAGATTGACCCCCACTGTGGGTGATTGGCAGATCCTGTATAATCCTGAAACTGACGCCTACACAATGAAAAACCTGGATGTGAAACTGAACAGAATACCCATCATGGGTAAGTTGCCTGTGAAATTTGACCGGGTGGGTGGCGCATTTATTGTGAACAAGATGGGGTTGACCAGCCTGGAAGGTGCGCCCAAAGAAATAGATGCAGGGTTCTTTGCTGGAGACAACCATCTGGAAAACCTCATGCATGCTCCCCACATGGTGCCTGGTCACTTTAGCATCCCCAACAACCCACTCACAAGTTTGGAAGGATGGCCCAATAAAGGTGTGAATTCATGCACACTCACTTATTCTGAACACCTGCCCCTGCTGCGCTGTTTGCAGACCACAGATCAGATTCATGTGGTCAATTATCCGCCACCTGAAATAAATCAGATCCTGAACAAGTATAAGCATTCCGGCAAAGCAGGAGCTCTCAAGGCCGCTGCGGAATTAATTAAAGCAGGATTCAAGGAGAATGCCAGATGGTAAATCGTGCCACAGTAACGGATTTATTGTACAGCTACTTTCATGTGGAAGGACCTGTGGAAATCCAGGACAACGGCATGATACATGGGCCAAACGCCACCATCCTGGACAGAACCAGTCAATTTCCTAACGGTATGCTGCCTGTGCAGTTTGGTCAGGTACACAAATTTCATATGAGCGGCACCAACTTGCGCAGCATGCAAGGGTTTCCCACAAGCTGTAACATATTAATAATATCTCATAACGAACTGGATAGTTGGGCTCACTGCCCGCAGACTTATGAAATAAGGGCCACCGGAAACAAATTTAGAGATTTGAATCAAATACCTGCTCAAGTACGTGAACTGCGAGTGGCTAGATGTCCACTTGAGAACATTAGAGATGTGCCTGACCTTGATTTTCTATATGTGAGCTTTGATCTGAAGTTGGGCATGCTGCCTGCGCTCAAGTGCAAGAAGGTCAACCTCATGGCACCTGAACATGTGGAGCCACCTTTGTTGAGAGATCAACTGCAACGCATATTGGACAAATATGCAGGTCAAGGCAGGAAGGGGGCACTCACATGTGCTGCGGAATTAATTAGAGCAGGATTCAAGGAGAATGCCAGATGGTAGACGCTAACCAAATAAAAAAGAAAGTGTGGAATTATTTCACGATCAGTGGGGAGGATCGTGAAATCCACATTGGATCGGATGGCAAGGTGAATGTGTATGGTGATGTGCAGTTGGTCAAGACCCACGTGAGACAACTGCCCATATCTTTTGGCACTGTGGAGGGTAATTTCAGGTGTCAGTTTACAAATCTCGCAAGCCTGGTGGGTGCTCCGCATCATGTGGATGGTCATTTTCTCTGCTCACACAGTGAACTCACCAGCTTGGAGGGAGCTCCCAAACATGTGGGTGGTCAATTCAATTGTGATCATAATAAACTGCACAGTTTGTTGGGCGCACCTAAACATGTGGGAGGCACATTTGACTGTGAGTATAACTGGCTCACCAGCTTGGAGGGTGTGCCTGAGCATGTGGGGGATGAATTTTGGTGTACTTGGAATCCTGAACTACCAGTGCTCCGATTGTTGACTTATGCATATTTACATATGGACAATGCACCGCAACCAGTTTCAGACATAATGCACAAGTATACTGGTCAAGGTAAACCAGGTGCGATTAAGGCAGCAGCAGAACTAATCAGAGCAGGATACAAGGGGAATGCCAGATGGTAGACAAAGTGCAAATTGACAGAGACTTCAGAGTGTTTTTTAGGTTGCAGGGCACCATGGAAATTGATGATTTGGGAATCATAAATGTGAACGGAGATGTTATTGCTAGAGAAGAATTTCCAGGGCCACATCTGCCTTTGCAGTTTGGTGTCATAAAAGGTGACATGGACCTGCAATTGCAACCCCATCTGAAAGATCTACAAGGCGCTCCATCTGAAGTGGGTGGTACTTTTAGAGTGAGGGCTGAGAACCTGACTCATTTGAAAGGTGCACCCCACAAGGTGAGTGGTACGTGCAAGATATCCAGCATGCATCTGCAAAGTTTGGAACACTTGCCTGAACATGTGTGGCAAATGAGGCTCACAATCACCCACACACTGCCTTTGTTGAGGTTGACAGAGAAGAATTATCCAGTGACTTGGGCATATCCAGTGGCACAAGGTGGTTCCAATGATCCCCGAAACAGTGCTGCAACTGCGATTATCGCCAAGTACAAGGACACAGGCAAAGCAGGTGCCATCAAAGCCGCTGCGGAGTTAATCAGAGCAGGGTGCAAGGAGAATGCCAGATGGTGACCATGGATCAGGTTCATGAAATCATGCGCAAATCATTCAGAGGCATCCAGGAACAAGAAGTGCATGACGATCTGACTGTGAGCATCAAATGCAAGGCACTCCATTACAGACTGCCCAAACTGTCTGAACTTCCTGTCACATTCAGACACATACAGGGTAATGTGTATCTGAGAGACCTGGGATTGACCACGTTAAAAGGTTTACCTGATCACATCCAAGGCAGTCTGAATGTGAGTAACAACCACCTGCACACACTCTTGCATGCACCTCGCAGAGTGGAAGATGACTTTAATTGTAGTAATAACAAGCTCACATCACTCAAACACGGACCAGAGTATGTGGGGGGCGCATACATGGCTAATGCAGATGGACTCAAAGAACTCACAGGCATGGCTTCACACATAGGAGAGTTTGTGGCTGTGGATTACAATGAACACATGGGTTTGTTGAGATGTTTGGTGGCTGATACTATATTTGTGGATTTTGCGCCTGACGAATTGAAAGATATATTGTACAAATACAAAGGTCAAGGCAGGCCAGGTGCTATCAAATGTGCTGTGGAACTTATACGTGCAGGGTACAAGGAGAACGCCAGATGGTGACTCGTGCCACCATACATGATCTGTTGGCCAGCTATTTCATATTAGAGGACAAATACACTATCATGGATGACATGAGCGTGGACACACCAGGCAGTGTGCGCATGCGCAGGGTGTTCAAAGGGCATAAGTTGCCTGTGAAATTTGGCTCAGTGGGTGGCGACTTTGACCTGACCAATGTGCGTTTGACCACATTAGAGAATGCACCTCACACAGTGGGGGACACATTCATGTGCAGTGGCAACAAGCTGACCACACTCACACATGGACCAAAATCTGTCAATTACGGTTATATGATAGGCACTAATCCATTGATCAATCTGGAAGGATATCCTGACCAGCACGCACCAGAATGGGTGGCCATGAGCTATAACTCTGATTTACCTTTGCTCAGATTGCTTGCATCCCCCAAGATTGAATTGTGGCCACATATTAGCCGTAATGATCCACTAGAAAGGGAAAAAGTGGATCATGTTTATCAAATACTGAGCAAATATGCAGGCCAAGGTAAACGAGCCAGCCTATCATGCGCTGCTGAACTGATCAGAGCAGGATTCAAAGGGAACGCCAGATGGTGACACCAGAACACACAATACAATCCTTACTCAAGGAATATTTTGATACCCAGGGTCTCGTGACCATCACAAGTGATGGTGTGGTGGATGTACATGGAATGGTGGATTTGATCCGACCCATCACCATGCTACCTGTGCAATTTGGTCATGTGGAGGGTCATTTTTATTGCCACAACATCCTGCTCAAGAGCTTGGTGGGTGCACCTGTGCACGTGGGTGGTGATGTTCATTGTAACTGGAACAGTCTGAGCAACCTAACAGGTGCACCATCATATGTGGGTGGGGATTTTAATTGTACGGAAAACCCACTTGTCAGCTTGGCAGGTGCACCAGATCATGTGGGGGGCGAGTTTATGTGCACTTATTCACCACACTTGCCTTTGTTACGATTACTCAACTATGCTCGCGCAAAAACAAACGGGGCACCCTATTATGTGAAAAAAATCATGGCAAAATACACAGGACAAGGCAAGAGAGCATCATTATCATGTGCTGCCGAGCTGATCCGTGCTGGATATAAGGATAATGCCAGATGGTGAACAAAACGGAAATCTGGAAAACATTCAAGAAATATTTCTATCCCATGGGCGGCTTTGCACAAGTGACAGATTCCGGTCTAGTAAATGTGCAAGGAGATGTGGATGATCAAGCAGCATTCCCGGACGGAGTGATTCCTGTACCATTTGGTATTATTCGTGGAGACTTTAACATACTGCAACAACCTTATCTCAAGGCCCTAACAAATTCACCTAACACTGTGCATGGCAGTTTTGTAGTGGTGAGTTCCACACTCACACACCTGACAGGAGCTCCCACATGGGTGGATGGCATATTTGCAGTCAGATCGCCACAACTGCGCAGTTTGGAACATTTGCCTGATCACATGAACGCACTCAGATTGAATATTAGCCCTCATTTACCATTATTGAGATTGACGCAGTTGAACATGAAACCTTACCAGCTCAGATGGGGATATTGGAAACAATATGGTGGCGAAGATAATCTGCAACTGGTTGCAGCCACTGAAATCATAAATGCTCATTTGGGTACAGGAAAAGCAGGTGCCATAAAAGCTGCTGCACAATTGATCCGTGCAGGATGCAAGGATAATGCCAGATGGTGAAAAGTGTCAAAAAAGTGGACACATTACTCAACGCATATTTTATAGTGAATGGTCCTGTGACCATAAGACCTGATCTGGTGGTGGATGTGCACGGCGATGTGATGCTGAGACGGAACCAGTACATAGAAAAATTTCCTGTGCAATTTGGTTCAGTGTCTGGTAATTTCTGGTGTGAGAATAACCAGCTCATGAGCTTGCAAGGTGCGCCTGATCATGTGGGAGGTAATTTTAGTTGTGAGGGTAACAAGCTCACCAGTTTGCAAGGCGCCCCGCATCGTGTGGGTCTCAATTTTAAATGCAACAGTAATAAACTCACAAGCTTACAGGGCGCACCTGATCATGTGGTGCGCGACTTTAGATGTAGTAATAACAGACTCATGGACCTGCAAGGATCACCCACCCATGTGGGTCGCGATTTTTTATGTGATCGTAATAAACTTGTCAGCTTGGTGGGCGCACCTGCTCATGTGGGGGATGTGTTTGTTTGCACCTATGGCACACAGTTACCCTTATTACGATTGACCATGTACACACATATGAATGTTATAGATGCACCTGATCCAGTATTCTATATAATCTACAAGTATTTGGGGCAAGGTAAGCCAGGTGCCATCAAATGCGCAGCAGAACTGATCAAAGCAGGTTACAAGGATAATGCCAGATGGTAGACATTAATCAAATCAAACACACACTAAATGAACTGTTCCAGATAATCAGTGAGGACGGCCTTACGCCAGCAAACAAGTTTGAACAAGCTGTACAAGTGAATGCTGCAGGTGTTGTGAATGTCTCAGGCAGTGTGTTCATTAAATGGGAAACACAGCTACCTGCACATTTGCCCATCCAGTTTGGTCATGTGACCAAAAATTTCAATATATCACTTTTTCCACAGAAGAATCTGATCAACCTGGTGGGGTCACCACACACTGTGGGTGGCACATTTAAAGTGAGTGCCCCCAACCTGACCAGTTTACTGGGAGCACCTGTGAGTGTTACTGGTGCATGTCACTTTAACTGTGCAAGCTTGGTGAGTTTGGCTCACTTACCCAAGTCTTGTGGCAGATTAAGTCTCATGTACACACCACACTTGCACATGCTGCCACTTGTGGATCAAGATTATGTGAACTGGAGTTATCAGAATCAGTATGGTGGTAGACCCAAGGGAGTGGTTGCCACAAGCATAATTGAAGCACATCGTGGCCAAGGCAAAGCAGGTGCCATCAAGGCAGCAGCAGAACTGATCAGAGCAGGATACAAGGAGAATGCCAGATGGTAGATCCAGATCAAATACTGGCACTATTCCACAAACACTTTGAAACCACAAACGCTCAAGTGGTTGTGAATGATCAGGGCCTTGTGGATGTGCTCAAACTGCCTGATAGCAGAAACACTGTGGTTTACATGCGCAACCACAACCTCACAGAGCTGCCTGTGGCATTTGGCAGAGTGGAAGGCAACCTGGATGCAAGCAGACAGAATATCAAAACACTCAAAAACTTCCCCCAGGTTATCACAGGCAATTTGTACACAGAAGACAACCGCAACCTGAGGCAGTTCTATGACTTCAACATTCAGGAAATTCAGGGTGTCTGGTACACAAACTATAAGGAGTCACAACACTTACTCAAGATGTTGGTGGCCCACAAAATACAACTCACCGATGCTCCCAGAGCAGTCGGCGATATACTAAGCAAATATGCAGGCAAGGGTAGGACAGGCATGTTGATGGCCACTGTGGAATTAATCAAAGCAGGATTCAAGGAGAACGCTAGATGGTGACCAAACCACTAGATGAGTTTGAAAACTGGTACAAAATTACTGGCACCTGGTGGGTAGAAGATGCAGACATGAACAACCCCATTATTCATGTGCAGGGTGATGTAAAACTCAAGTGGTCTGTAACGCTGATACCCGATGTGCGAATGCCTTACACATTTGGTGAAGTCTCAGGAGACTTTTACTGCACTGCCATGAACATAAAAGATCTCACAGGCTCTCCCACGAAGGTGGGCGGTAACTACTATGCAAGCTACAACCCTATCGCAAGTTTAAAGGGTGGACCCAAATGGGTGGGTGGTGGATACCATGTAAACTCCTGCAACAATCTGGTAGATGTGCGGGATGTGGCTGATCATGTGGGTCAAGAATTTGAAATTAGCTGGAATAAACATCTCAGATTACTCAAGCCCTTCATGAACAGTCAGAGTGTGAGACTGAGTACTCCTAGCTTTAGCTCATGGGAAGATGATCAGCAAATGAAACAAGTGCAATACATCCTGGATGATCATGCTGGCGAAGGCAGGGCAGGTGCCATCAAGGTGGCTGCAAAACTGGTCCGGATGGGATTACCTGAATGTGCCAAGATGTGATCAGATCACATCAAACACCAAGAACCAGCATCACCTAACCTGTGCAAGTTCCACATATTGCGGAATTCTCATGAACACATGTGCACCAATCATTTGATGATGCACACCTCTGCGACTCCACACAGGGCGTGATGACCTCTCATGGAAATGAGTGGCCCCTCGGGTGGGATCTTCTCGTTGAGCAGATTGTGTGATGGTGTATGCCACTCGTTGTGCCTGATCCCATGCATCACGTTCCATGGCCCTGCCATGAGAGCGTGTGGTCCAGGAAAATTGAGCCACTTTACGCCCATGTACACGATCACTTTCAAACACCACTTGACAAATTGTGCGATTCAGGATGCGAGCCCTGTTGCGAGTGACCCAAGCCACAGCACGTTGGTTGGCTTCTGATTGGCCACGAGATTCATGATAAATGTTACGAGCTAAACATATAAGCTCACGCTCATATAGCACATTTATACGGTGTGTGTTGATCACAGTCAGCTCAGCATGGGCTGACCTGAACGGATAAAACGTGGAAGCTGTGGCCGAGTTCACAAAAACACACATGCACACAGACAGAACAGCACAGATTGCCTTCATGGTATCCTCCTTTGAGTCTGGGACCAAGCAGATGTTTTAGTCATCTAACTTTGTCGCTGCGACAATGGAACCTATTCCCAAGTCACCAATTGATCTTGCAAGCTGTGAGGCTCACTTGATCTTTCGAGAATTTGGAGATCAATTCAAAGATCTCGCAGGACGGGGCCCAGTAGGACGCCACCCTTACAGTGAAGTCAATCACTGCATGATAGTCTATTTAGCAGGTGTCACCACCATCAACCCAAAGTATATACTGGGTGAATGGATCCGTCAAGCCATAAATACACGCATGAAGCTGCTAGATTTACTAGAGAACCAAGATCTCACAGAAGTCACACTTAACCCATCAGTGTGGCAAACATGGAGCCAGAGTGCTCAAGCTGCCCAAATAAAGGTAGGCTTTGAAGCAGAACTGATTGTGTTTGTGGATCATGCCATGGATGATGACACACCTGAGCCCAATTATGATGAAAACCCACCTGCGCAAGACATAGAAGATGTTGTGGACTTTTATTCCAGCACAGACTTTGGCTTGGGACACAATGCAGCAAATCAATTGCGTGAACGCATGCAAACAGACTTTTTCGCATATGTGGATGAGCATGTGGATCACATGTTTGAAAAACAAGGTGTGAGCATGGTGCGAGATCTGGCTCGCGCAGAAGGCATGCAGGCAGATCAAATTAATGAACTAATTGATTCCCAATCTGATGAATACCAGGAGCTGGCAGATCAAGTGAGAGATCAGCTTAGTGAACAAGCATATGAGCACATGGAGGAAACAGATTGGCTCAGATCTGCGGGCATACGTCGCATGAGTGATGTGCAAGATGTATATGATGTATCATGGCCCATCTGGGAAGTGCCCACCACAAGCACAACAGCTAAAGATCTAGAAGCACTGGGGAAAAACATAGGTCAATCATTGGGTGTGAAGGTGCTAACCAGCACCAGCTACCACACTGCGCCCAGAATGGCGGATGCGTGGGTGTTGGAACCTGATTCCAGTATCAAGGTGAACGATGAACACTCACAAGCAGGGCTAGAATTGATTACACCCTCGCCCCCCTATGCGTTACCTGACACTATACAATATCTGGACAAAGTGTTTGCATGGGCCCATGCATATGGTTGTGAAACCAATAGTAGCACAGGGTTTCATATGAGCATGAGCCTGCCCCCAGAACTACATGCTAATCTGGATCCTGTCAAGCTCATATTATTGCTGGGGGATAAAAAGATATTAGCAGACTTTGGTAGAACAGTAAACACATATGCTAAAAGTGCCTTTACATCCCTACAGGATCATGTGAACAGAAAACTCAATTTTCCTGTGCAACCAGCCATGGATGCATTACGTGCAGGCATGTTAAAGTTGGCTAAAAGTCACATGGACATGCCATTCGTTAACAAATACATCAGTGTGTATGTGAAGAGCAACTATGTGGAGTTCAGACATGCTGGTGGAGACTACCTGGATCAGTTGGATGAAATCAAAAACACCATGCTCAGGATGGCATATGTGTTAAGTTTAGCAGCGGATGACACAGCAGCCAGGCCTGATTATGCTCGTAAATTATACAAGATATTGGGCGCATTTAGCAGACCTGCATCCACAGATGCTGTGATCAATTTGTTCACATTGTATAATGCAGGTATAATTCCTGCAAATGTGCTCAAAGATAATATTCAGAACATGAGAATGCCAGGATGATTAATCCTGGCACTCGTAATAACGTGTTTGTGATCAAAAAGATCAGAAGTTAACTCGTAGTCCACCAGTCACAACATGTTGCGTGTAACCATTTGCATAACCATTTGAGTTGTCAATGGGCGCAATGTAGCGGTAACGAGCATCAAAGTCTACTCCACTGGTCAAATTCACACGCAAGCCAGCGCCCACATTGTAAAGTGTGGCATTGCTTTGTGTTCCTGTCACACCCAAATTATTCCAACCCATACCCATGCCTGCGAACACATATGGTGTAAACGCACTTGTACCAATGCGACGGCTGTACACACCATTCAACATGGCAGCTTGGCCGTTTCCATTTGTTTGCACAGTGTGGCTCTTACCACGTGTGAGCACAGTGTGACTCTGTGACATGGCGTTGTAGTCATATGTTACTTCAGCAGCATAGTTGGGAGTGAATTGATAGCCCACACTGCCGCCCACTGAGTAGTCACTATTGGTGCGGAAGTTACTGCCTGCATTTACGCCCACATAAACGCCTGTGGAGCCGGCGGCAGTCACAGTGACTGGAGGTAGTGTGGCAACAGGTGCAGGTAGCATGACTGGGGCTGGTGCAGCTCGACCTGCACGTAGTACTTCAAGCACTTGGGCATTCAGTTGATCTGCATTACGATTCGGGTTAACCTGAGTCTGAGCTGACACAGATGCGCTTGCAAATACTGCGCCTGCAACAATCAGCACGGGAAGAATATTCATGATGTTTCCTTTCTGGGGGGGTTTAGGTTATAAGTGATTCCTCACACTGAGGAATCTTTAACTGATGAATAATACTGGAAGACAGAATAACAGTCAACCAGGTGAACACAGTTTAATGGATACTACCTGTAAAAGCAGCACGATTGAACCTGCCCTGCACCTTAATGTTGTTCCACTTGACCACACGCATGATGCCGTCACTCCAGGTCTTGTCCAGTTCCTTGATTGTGCCATGAGCAAACACAACCAGGGCCTCATCAGCCCTGCGACCCAGCACATACAGGCGGCTGTGTGCAGGAATCACTTCCAGATCCCCTTGATGATGATCTTGCAGTAGTTCCCCAAACAGATGTGTGCCTTTAGGATCATGAACAACCTGTTTGAAGCTGTGCACAGTGAGGGCAGGACGACGCTTGGGCATGTGATTAACTCCTGATGAGAGATAGGCACGGGTTTGTGCTGTATGAATCATCTAGCACAATGCAATCAAGCTGTCAACTGAATTCTGAATGGGTGGTTAAAACCAAATCCGATTATCCACTCGCAGAGTGAGTTCGGAAGTGGAGCCACAAGCAGCAATCACCTGACTGGCAGGTAGAGCATGGGGCTGAGTGAACGCCATCATGATGGCCATAATGAAATCCAGCATACTCATTTCTCCTCATGGGGTGGGTTATATTGTGGCTGACCTTGTGCAATAGTATTCTTTGCCAAATGGACAACATTATCCAACAATGCAACATTGGCGCTAGGATTCACTTTAGCAATAGTAAGCAATACATCGTCATAGAGTTCAATCAGCCGGATAGCATCCTGGATTGTCACACTATCAATAGTACCGGCACGATCATATAGTTCTTCAAGTCGTTCAATGATGTTCATGTTCCTGCTGACTCCCATTTGTTTTTTGTAACATTTCCTTGATCACAATGGCATTGGCCACCATCTCGATCTCGGATGGTGAGTAAGCACACAATGCCCTGCACTCAATGCCAGATCTCATGGCTGTTTCACATAGATACGAGTCTTGCTCAGCACCCCACATATACTGATGTTGCCATTCCAAATCATAACGATCCTTGTATGTTCGACGCATGCGATTGTAATAGTCATTCGCAGTCATGTTAACATCTCCGTCTCCTGAAAGGCCCTATGCCTTTCCCTCCTTATAAAGCCGTTATACCATAGCCGGGTGCTAATGTCAACATCAGTTTTGTTAACTTTTGTTAATCCTAAGGATTCTGCCAAGGTGGCGGTCGTTTAGGACCACGAGCCTGATCACCAATAGCCTCAATCCTCTTCATGACATCTTGATACGCGATTATATAACCTTCTCCCCACATCAGATGAAGACTCAAGTCAGTATCATGGTTATAAGGATTGTCCGCGAAATGTCGACCACGCTTATAGTCGTCATAGCCAGACCAATAAGGATCAGCTGACATCATTAGCTTTACCAATAGGCTTCCTAGGGCACACCGGATTCATACATGTCTGTTCACTAGTAGGTGGACAAATACAACCCATAGGCTGTTGTGGCGCCGGGCCACTAGTCCAGACGGTACGGATAGGTTGATATACAGGATAGTTTGGATAGCGATCACTCATGGCTTCACCTCCAAGGCTGCTGGCATTTCACAGTAAGGACATGGACCGCCAGCACCACCATAGCAGCGGTCATGTGCATTGACACAAACCGGATCCATTTGCTTCCCCTCCAATGCCGCACGAGCTTGTTTTAGTCGATCTTCAAACCATTCACCGAAATCCCGAACCCAACTATCATCCAACAAATCCTCCAAAGCCTCCCGTAGCCGTATGTTCTCGGCACGCAACCGTGTGATCTCAGCGCATGCCTCGCCGGCAGAAGCATTTCGCCAGCTGCCATCCATCGCACGGACCCAGAATATCCCGCCGTAAGTGTCTATGTCTCCTCGATCAGTCATCACTTATCATTCTCCTCTAGAAAATGCATAATACTACCAAGGGGATAGTTCGCACCAAACTTCCTAGCCAATGTATCTTCAGCTTCACGCAACAACCAACAAGCTGTTCGGAACTTCTCCTGAAGTTCTTCAAGCTCTTGCTTTATGGAACTATAGTCTTGATATAGAGCAAGACCGGCACTTTCCATTACATTCCTTACATCATAATTCGTACTGATTGGACCAATACAACCACGTTGAGCGCAATCAGTACGATCACAACCTTCACATTCATTCATCATGTTTCTCCAATACGGCTCGTGCATTTTCAAATGGCAACATGGGCACACGCAAATATACGGTACGACTTGCCTGACTATCCAATGACATACCACCCGAACTTAGTTCCATGGTTTTACATTGATCAACAAGATCTAGAAGTTTGCGCAATTGTGCCTCTAGTGTCTCGACACGATCCTTGTAATATTCTTCATGCATTCCTGGTAAGCCTTATCGAACAAATAATAGTGCATAAAGCACATAAAACCAACTAAAGATGCCATGAAGAATGGCCCATCCAATATGGTTATTCTCATGAAAGGAAATAACCATGGCTAAAATAGTACCAAAGCCACTGCCCACCGTGTATGTTATTGTGTTCATGTTCACTTCACATCCGCATTCATGCGTCAAACTTACGGAGGGAGATGTCTAGACCCTGGAAGTAGTCATCCTTAATGATGGAGTTGATCCTCAGACTCACTCCCTCATCAACAGCCTCAGAGTTCATTTGATTCCGAACCAAGCGCTCACCCATCTCCGCGCTGCCGGGTGTGCTGATGTTACGAAGTTGATCAAGCGGGATCCTCACGCGACCAAAGGTGGCCAGGGCGATCCAGATATTGTCAGTGTTCATGTTATGTGTTCCCTTTTTCATGAGTGCATGGTAGCACGGCTAAAAAACGTGTCAACCTAAATCACAAATATTTTTAACTTTTTCGCCCAATCTTATCCACAATCTCCACACGTGCCTGGTGGATGCGTTGGGCCAGGTTGCCCAGATCAAACTCTTTTTCCAACTCAGTGACCCGCGCAGCCGCTTGATCCAGGTCCTTGAGCTTGTCTTTCATCTTTTTGTTGTTCATGATTCATGCACCTTGCTCTGTTATGTGCAGTGTAGCATGATCAGACCATGTGTCAACAGTTTTTTTCATATTTTCACATGCACATGCATGGTTTAACTAGGTGTCTATATGCTTGATGGAATAGAAGTATTCTTCAGAGGTTTCTATTTGTCGGGTGTTTTCCACAGAATACTCTGTCATGTCAATCTTGTATCCGGGATTTCCGCTAATGCGATCCTTGGTCCATGCATCATCGTACCAGATGATTCTGTTGTTGGGATAAGCAAAAAAGTTACCATCATCCATTTTGAACATGTGAGCACATTTGTGTTCGGGGGTTTCGGAAAAATTTGTGTTCAGCACAGATTTATTTTCCCAGGACCAGTCCAGGGTGAACATGTATGTGCCCAGATGCTTGTGTCCTTGATAATCCACCAGCTGCGCCTTAAGATTGGCCATTCGGCTTCTGATCTGCACATCAATATATGGAGAGAAACAATCCCAGTACATGTGCATGTGCAAAGGATACACTGGGGCTGTTGTTTTCCAACAAAACGCGGTGATGGGGCGCCTGGTCCAGTTAACACCGTTTTCCAAAAAGGCTTCAAAAAGCGGGACCCGCTTCTCCATGGATGCCACACTGTGCACATCACAAGTGGTATACTCTCCCCAACCTTTCTCATGATTGAACATGTATTCATTTCGTATCATGCATGTGATTGTGGGCAGATTGTGATTCAAATAGGCCAAGAGTATTCCTTAAAAGTGGGTGTGTTCTGATATGCTATCTGACTGTATTTAACTTTTTTACCCATGTGCGCTGTGATTTCTAGTTGGAGATGCAGTGGGTTCCACCCCATCCTGATTAAATATGCACATGAAGATTCATGAATTGCTGGAAGCACAAGACTATCAAAAGATTGCAGACCCCAGTCTCAAGTGGTTGGCTCAATACACCTATGAGAACCTAAACAAGTGGCCTGGTGCTCATGTTGTGCAAGATCTGCTACAAAGGTTTCCTTGTGATGCAGGTGTCATATATCGTGGCATGAACTTTTACACCCAAGAGAAATATGATGAGTTCATGAGTCAGTTTAAGGGTGCAAAAACTGCATCTATTGAATTTGGCAGCATAACCAGCTGGAGTGAGTCACAGAGTGAAGCACTACAATTTGCTGTCACCCAACCCACATACTTTCTGAACAGAGAGGTCATGGTGGCTCATGGTGAAATGCAAGCTCAAAAAGAGCGCTTGAGTGGATACAGAGGCATCATTCTCAGCATGCAAGTTGCCCATGGTGATGGTATTGATGTGAACAAATCAGGTGTGGGTCATGAGTCAGAAGTCATCATGCCACGAGGCACTTACTCCATAACTGTGCATGAACAGATCAAAAAGTATGCACATCAAATTGCAGACGCAGATGTGGACATAAATCAGGTCATCCGGAACATGGGTATGGCAGATGTTCAAAAATCATCATCCAGTGAAGCCACATTGTTTGACTATGTGATGCATCATCACATCTCCGAATTGAATGCAGCAGCCAGAGCTCATCTGTTCAACTTGTTCAAACCAGACATGAATGAGGATATTTTTGTGTACAAGGTGGAGCCTGCCAGTTCATGGAACAACACAGATAATAATAAGGTCAGATTCCAATATTATACTCCCTGCTATTATTTGTTTGAACTATACAAGCAGGGTGTGTTTCAGGCACCTGCTCAAAAGGCAAGTGTGGTAAAATTGGCCAAACAAATCATGCGCAAAGCATTACCTGTGATTGCACAACACATAATAGCCGCAGAAAGGCTGGACATGCGACTGATCAGACAAGTTGCACAAATTGCTGGCATGGAACTGGAACTAAACAAACTGCTGCGTAGCACAGTGGGTGCAGAGTATCAAAGGTTGCAGGATGAAGGCAGATTAATCAACAAGATCCGTGATCCCAAAGAACATGAAAAAGCTTTGCGTGATCATGCTGAGCAGTTGAAACAACTTATCTCCAAGATCAATTAAACATAGTTTAGTAAAGTTGGTTGGGGGTGCTGGAATCGAACCAACATGAAGAGATTCAATTTTTGGTCCTTTGGGATTTGCACCCTGTCAATCTATGCCTGTATTAATAAGGCACTTGGACCCAGTCTCTCGTCCTACCGTTAAACGAACCCCCAATAGTAATGGAGCGGATAAAGGGGGTCGAACCCTTGACATTCACGTTGGCAACGTGATGCTCTACCACTGAGCTATATCCGCGTAGCTTGTATATTACTTATACTGGTTATTCCTTCTTGCGTCTAGTCTTTTTAAACCAAACTTTATATGCACCACCATCATTTGTTGCATCCACCCTGTGCACATGAGGATGAGTTCTTAACCAATCTGGAAACTCTTTCTGCATTTGACCACTCTTGCCTGTGATGAAGGTCATGTATGGGAAGGATTCCCGGGATTCATCAATCTGTGCATTTACCTGCGCATGAGCATCCATCAAAGTCATGCCATGCAAATCCCAAGTGTGATTCAGTTCAGGGGTGGGGTTACTCTTGAATGTGATTAGCGATGTCTGGTGCACCTGATCATGTGTGATGGGCTTCACACCCTGCATTGCCATGCGCCAAATTTCTCTGTCTTTATCTGAGAGGGACATGGTGGTCAACCTAATTTTTTAGTTGCTAGTAGAGCATGGGGGGCGCCCCCCATGCTCTTGTCCCAGACACCGTAGTATCTGGGGATGCCACAAGTAAACCTGTGACGGAGAAAATGGTGCCGGATGAGGGATTTGAACCCCCGACCTTCAGTTTTTCGTGAACTTTGGGCTTTAGGCCGTCAGTCCTTCAAGGACACTTAACTGTTAATCAAGTGGTCCCGGATGTTACCCATCACGGAAACAAAACTGCTACACTACCACTGTGTTAATCCGGCGCATATGTATATAACTACTAACTATATTTATAACATCAGATTATATAATGTCAACGTTTATCAGGAGTCCTTCATCATGTGGTCCATATTTGCTTTGTTAATCACCCTGCTGTTCCACACCCAGAGCCATGCACAACCTGCGCCTGCGTGTGAACATGTGGCCCCCCATGGACTGCCTCAAATACAATTGAGTCAGACCCAAATCATTTGCAGAACAGGTTACGTGGTGCAACATGATAATCAGGCCAGAATCCCCATATGGGTGTCCTACACATTGAGTAGAGCTCAAAGTTTGTTGTGTGCTCCCAGACCTGATTCCTTTACTGCTGATCCTGCATTACCAGTGGGGTCTCGTAGTGAACCATCAGATTACGGACGTTCTGGATATGACCAGGGTCACATGGCTCCCAATGCTGATTTAAGTTGGGATGCAACAGTGCAACAAGAGAGCTTTTATACAAGCAACATTGCTCCTCAACTGCCAGGACTAAACAGAGGATTGTGGAGAGAGTTGGAGGCCATAGTGAGAGCATGGGCATATGAAAGGGGATCACTCACCATCTATGTGGGCCCCATTTATGCACGCACCAGTACCCGAACAATTGGCGCCAACCGTGTGGTGGTGCCTGATGCATTCTTCAAAATTGTAATTGATAATCAGACCCAAGAACATGTGGCTTTCATTTTTCCACACACATCCACCTTACCTGATCATGTGCGATATGTGCAAACCACAGTTTCACACATTCAAGCATTAACCCACATCCAGTTTCCCATACCCAGCAACATCAACACACAACCGCCACTCTGGAACATAAACACCAGACCATATCAGACAGCCCGAAGCCAATCATGCGTTAGGAACAGATGAGTACCATCGTTTTCTGGACTCTTTTAGCATGGAGGCCATGTGTAAGAAAGTGCTCCGAGTGTTGGTGTTCATGATATTACTGTGACTCAAAATCAATAAATCTACCACAGCCTCTTGCACACTAGCACTGCTTCTGTTCACGTTAAATTGCCATTGTGTCTGGTTTTGATCTGTGATAGTTTGGTTCCATTCGCCTGGCACCAGTTTTTCCACATAATGTGTCTTGTCATGCACAAACACATTGGGCAGCAGATTGAACTTTTGTTCTGTAAGTGCATCGTCTGAACACACAAATACCTTTTGATCAGGGTTTGCAACAATCATGTTCATGTATGGCAGATCACTCACAGCATTGTCACCAAAGTCTGTTTTACGCATGTGGATGCCCCAAAAGGATTCTCCCTGTGCATGCAAATGCATCACATGTTCTGCCATGGCAACTAGATTTTTCTTGAAGGGGAGCATGGTGACAATATGGTCCAGTATGTGTGTGTGCTCCATCCATGCTGGGATCAAACTGTTAAGATAAAACAAATGCCTGTGTGGCATTTGTGCCATGTGTGTGTGGATTTCCATCAAGCTGGTGTGATGGACTTGCAAAAATGATAACGGTCTGTTAAACACATTTTCATGAATCACATTTATGGTGGGTATAAGGTCAAATATCTGATTATAGTCATGATCACATAACTGCATACCAGGTTCAAATAAATCCTCAAATGCGGCTCCACACCAGTTGTTTTGAGGCCATATGACTTGAGGTGTCAGATTGAGGTTGTGTGCCAACCACAAACCGCCCATAAGACAATTGTACCTATTCCCTAATCCACCATCACAATAAATGTATATGCACTTGGTCATCCCACGTATGCCACCATGATGTTTTTGGGCAAGGCTGCATCCAAAAATTCAAACTTATAAGCAGGATTTATGTCCAAACATGCACGTTGCACAGTACTTAAACTGATCCAATCATGATCTGCAGAGTCGAAACAATTGCAATCATCAATCATGATCACATGATTTTTAATGTGATGAGTCTTGAGTGCTTGTAGCTCATCCAACACAGGACAATTTTTGGCCAGCTTGGCCCCATACTGGGCACTAATATGAGCATCCAACCAAAAAGTGGCTGGTTCATGCACCTCAGCCAACATGTGTTCAAACATGGTTTCGCTATTGCCGTACCATAATTTGACTTTACCTGATGCAATTTCTGTGGCAAATCTGCTCACAGCCTGTTTATAGCACCAATCATGTATTTCCACACTCAAGCATTTGGTGAAACCTGCATTTAAAGCAGTCTGTGTGCCGTTACCAATCAAGGTGCCTGATTCCACAAAGGTGGAATTTTTAAACCTGCTCAAATGTCTGAAAAGATTTTCGTAATACACCTTCACATCGCCTTGAAAGTTCTCTGTCATTAGCCAAGGATTCATAATACACCTGTTTGTGAATTTTGGATTTGATTGTGTATCCATGCATATGTGTGTTGCATACCGTCACGTAATGAATAGGCAGGATTCCAATTGAGCTGTTGTCTGATCAGCCTGTTATCACTGTTTCTGCCTCTAACACCCTGCGGTCCTGGTATGTGCACCTTGCGCAGTTGTTTACCTGCCACTTCGCACGCAATATCCACCAACTGATTGATGGTAACCTGCTCTTCACTACCTATGTTGATGGGGCCTGCGAAGTCGCTTTGCATGAATCGGCGTGTGGCTTCAATGCATGCATCAATATACAAGAAACTTCTGGTTTGTTCTCCATCTCCCCATATGTCCACATGAGAATCTGATTGTGCCACCTTTCTGCAAATGGCTGCGGGTGCTTTTTCTCTTCCGCCTTGCCACGTGCCTTCTGGACCATACACATTGTGATATCTGGCCACTCTCACCTGTAAACCATGATTCTTGGCATATGTGTGATACAATCTTTCACTAAACAACTTTTCCCAGCCATATTCGGAGTCAGGATCTGCAGGATATGCACTGCTTTCCTCACAGTTGGGATTTAGGGGGTTCAATTGATTATGCGCAGGATACACACATGCTGAACTAGAATAAAACACTTTGGGCTTTTTGGCTAATGGGTGTTTACATATGGAATCCAGCACATTAAGATTGATCATCACACTGTTATGCATGATGGCCGCGTCATGATCTCCTGTGAATATGAATCCTGCCCCGCCCATGTCAGCAGCAAACTGATAAATTTCATCAAATGATTCTTGGGGATCCAAGCTGGGCATAAGGAAATCGGAATGTGATCCACACGATGCTATCACTTTATCCACATTATGCGGCTTTTTTAAATCTGCTAGTACAAAGTGATCACACTCAGTGTGTGAAAACTCAGGATATTTGATGTCCACACCCCTGACCCAGTAGCCTTCAGACTTCAGTCTGCGCACCATATGGGATCCAATAAATCCACCTGCGCCCAGCACCAATGCTGTTTTATATGCCATCATGTTCTCCAATTAATCCCGATTTAACAAAAACTGCATTACCTGCATATGCTTGTGTGTGCGGATTACTATATACACCAAATGATTCATATTATGATTCATAATATGTAAACCCATGTGATGTCAATTTGTCATATAACTGGTCAAATGTGCATGCAGACTCATACATGTGAGCACTTATGTATTCCAGGATGATCATGTTAATGTGAGTAAACTCGGAAATCCCATTCAGTACTTGTAACTCCGCACCTTGCACATCACAATCATGGATGAATTTAAAACTGTCCAACCTGCGAGTGGAAACCATAATTGGTTCACCAAACTTAACATGAGTAAATTCTGTTAGATGTTTTTCAGGTTTCAACAGACTGGAAGATTCCCAGTTGTTGGATGCAGGCCACATGGGTATCCAGCCATTTTTGTCGCTTACTGCGTAATTGAGACACTGTGTGGTTGCATCCACATGTGTACACAATACATCCCAAACAGAGCTGTCTTTTATAGCCTCAAACGCATAAATTTGGTTTGTATACATTTTACACAAATCAAGTTCTTGTCCTGTGTTTGCTCCCACATAAATTAACCCCTTACTGGGACCTATTTTGGGCATGTAGTGTGCAAGCACTTCGCTTATGTGATCAAATCTTACTTGTTTGATTTCCGCGTGTAAAACCACTTGAATAAATTCCATCATGCAGGTTGGATAACCAACACATTGTCGTCCCCTCTGTTATTTTTAAGGAAGGCATAAGCTTCCAACTTTACAGGCCATGCATGTGCATGCACATGATTATGCATGATATGTTTCAAATAGTTAAGATCGATCACATCCTCAATAACATACACCCCTGTGTGTGAATTCCAGTATGGCCAGAAGTTAATGAATGTTTGCAGTTGGGAATGTGGATGATGATCACCATCATCCACAATTATGTCCAGCTTTGTGTGGCCAAACTTGGCCGCCACTTGTTGTGGAGCAGTGGAATCACAAGTGATCAATTGCACTCGGGGATAGTTTCTGGTCACATCCTGAATGATGGCTACCAGATCTATACCCATGCTAATAAAGGAGTTACCCTCATGGTCAGCTTGTTGGCTCCAGTTGTCCACTCCCATGATGTGGGCTTTACTAAAATATGTGTGAAACATTTTCAAGCTGCCACATGTGAGAGCACCAATCTCCAAAAAGTTCACAGTGGCATGTTGATAAGGTTCAAACAGCTGATCATATAGATCAATATAGGAATGGGCGGTACCCTTATCAGTATTATATTGTGTGTGAAGTTGTTTTAGTTTCATGATTAAAATCCTATCTTTTGATTGGGTACAAATGCATATGCATTCTGAGTCAAATAATCATGCAACACACTTTTATATGTGGAATTCTTTAGGTTGACATCCAGCCAAAGGAATTCTTGTACTACTTGCTTATCCAGAAATGGGTACCTGGCTTCTATACCATATGCACCTGCCACATATTCTTCTTTTGCCAAATAACTTTCCATGCTGCTTCCGTAAAAACTATTCCAGGGGAACATGGTGCTGAGATCTTGAGGAAATAATCCTCCAAAGTTGCTGTGTGGATAAATCTTATTACCACCATGACCATAATCTGAGAACAGTTCGTCAGCACCTTGACCGCTCAGGTAGATCTTGATTTGTTTTTCCTGTGCCTGTGCGCACACCATGCTGAGGCCATTTGATCCTGAGTCATCATGTAGGTCCAACCAGAATTCATTGTAGTCAGAAGAAGCAGAACAAATAGTATATTTGTATGGCTCCACTCTGTGCCGCAAGCATGCATGTGCTTGATGTAATAATTGTTCTGTAGGGGTTATCCACACATGATCTGACACAGTTCTGGCCTGCAACACTTGCATGTTTTCTTTACCCAGAACTGTGAATGCTGTGAATGGCACCTGTTGTTTTTGTAGCTCACATGCAATAGTGCCTGAGTCATATCCAGAGCTCAACCCAATAAACATGCGTTCTCTCACTCTTTGAGTGCGTTTTCGTATGCTGTTCTCAAATGCTGTATGCCAATCTGTGAACTCTGTCTTGTGTTGATGTAAATCCCAATCATACACTGTGCCCACTGTGTGTAAGCCATGATCACGTAAATTCCAGCATAAAATTGTGTTAGCAGGAACTTTTGTGATTTGAGTGAATCCCAATCTTTCCAGTGCAGCACGATAAGTACACACACCAAAATATGTGCCATCGTGGGCTATCCACAAGGGTTTAGTCCTGAACAAATCTGTGCTCATGATCACTTTTTGTGCAGCAAAGTCCACTAACACTACAGCAAACTCACCGTCAAAGGACCGTGTGAATGACTCACCCAGAGATTTATAAGCTGGTATCAACATGTATCCATCACTCACATGATCCCCATAATTATAAATCTCACCATTGTGCATGGCCACCACATCAGAGTCCACAAACGGTTGTGGTGTCAAGCTGCCACTGATGCTTAACAGATTGTGCACAAAAGTGAGTCCTTGCATTTGCACCATGCTGGTGACATCTGGACCTCTGAATTTAAGATGGAAATTAACAAAGTCTAAATTGGGTATGGGTTTATTAGTGAGCAGAATGGAACACATGGCTATCTGACCTGAGGTATAAGTGTGTTATTACCAGCATATATCTGTGCTCTACCTGGCATGTAGTTGTATTGAATATCATGAATGTGCCTCACATATGGGAACATGATCTGATCTCTGGAACTATACTTGCATATGAGTTCCCACCAGGTCAGCATGGCTTGTTGCATCTTGAAAGAATTGCGGTAGATGAACGAACTCATTTCAAACAATCCTGCATTTGGTGGCCAGCTCACTGATTGTAGAAAGGATGTGCAAGCCTGTGCAACTGCTGCATGCTCATAACCATAGTCTACCACTGTGCGAGCTTCTGCATATGCACAGTCTCTGTCTGGATGATGCCACAAGGCCATGTCTTTATCTGGCAACAAATATGTGTTTACCAAGTGTGCAGGATCCACTTGTACCTCACATCCACTATCTTGCCAAATATAATAGTCGTATCCAGGCACCAGCATCCATCCTAACACCTTTACCAACTTGGCATGACGCCGGGCATCATATGATTTGTCTGTGGAAAACGCATGAAGGAATCTGTGTTCCCAAACTTTTAAATTGAGGGGTTTGTCAGAGAAGGCCACATAATCTGCACTAGGGAATTTTCCATGTGCAGGATCATGAATGGATCCTTTGGTACCAGCCTGACTGGTTAATATGGCTATTTTCATGATCACACCTTGTTCGTCATGATGGTGTACGCGCATATGGTCTGTCAAATCATGCACAAAAAACCCACAAATTAATTGCAATTTGAGATTATTCCACACATAAATCAAACATGCACATTCATAACCACATACGAGACATGTATCTACACGCATGTGATGTACCTTCTGATGTTCATCTACACTTGCCTGTATTGAAAGCACATGCTGATTTGTGTGATCATGTGACAGAGTTTGGTGTCAGAGACGGACAAAGCAGTAGGGCATTATGGGCTAGTAAAGCTGCTCACATTCGCATGTATGACCTGGAATTAAATGATACAGTCACACAATGTGTGAACCAAATTCAACACACAGGTAGAGACATCACATACACACAGGCTGACACATTAAATGTGACTATAGAACCCACAGACATGTTGTTTGTGGACACGTTACACACATATGATCAATTAAAACAAGAGTTGTACATTCATGCACCAAAAGTGAAACGATTCATTGCATTTCATGACACCCACACATTCGGCATACAAGATGAACAGGGCCATACTGGTCCTGGGTTGCTACCTGCTATCATGGAATGGCTGAGTATTAATCCATCATGGAGAATCAGTTATCATGATTTCCGAAATAACGGGTTTACTGTGCTTGAAAACATGAATCCCTAAGACACTGAACCACCTCAACTTCTTGGCAATTAAATCCTAAATATGCGCAATACCTCGCAAGGCTTACCATGACAACCTCACTCACTGAAAACATGAGATCATTGCTTAACAAATTGCAAGAATTTCGGCAACTCAACTGCGGCTATGACTCCATAACTCGCACCATTTTGTTCACCCTAACAGATCTGCAGGCATTGAGTAAAGCATTCAACTTGACCCTTACAGGAGTTGGAGCATATGCATCTGGTGACGATTGGAGTCAAGTACACAACATCTTGACCACAGCAGGTATTCCTGCAGCCAAGTTCAAAGGTAAACTGCGTGTGAGTGCCCCTTATGTGATGGGCATTAAAGTGCAGGATGAGGAAACTAAATCACAAATTAGTCAAGTGTTAAACATCAGTTGTACAGAGGTTAAAACCTCACAGCCTGTGACATCATGTGCCTGGAACCCCAGCACCCACCAGTTATTGTTCACCATGCAAGATCTAAACAAATTTGCACAAAACTGGAAAATTCCACGAGTTGACATGCATGATAATTTGGCAGTAACAAATGCATGTTTGAGTGCCATGATTCACATACTAGACAGTGCAGGCATCACCCCAGACAAGTTTCGTGGCAGAATGAGATTAGCTCCACCACATGTGTTGGGGGTTGACATCTTGGATCCCATCATGAAAGATAAAATCCTGACCATTCTCAAGTTAGAATGCTAATATTACACACAGGATGCCCAATATAGTCTACGAGCTATATCTGTGATGTGATCCACCTTAAACAAGCCCTGCATCCAGCGTTCAGGAATCTGTTCAGTTCCGTAACATGCACCTGCTAACTGACCAGTCACAGCACCAATTGTGTCTGCATCACCGCCCAGGTTGACTGCACGCAGCACAGCTTGTTCGAATGTGGAGGTGTTAGCCACACACCACTTGGCAGCCATGAGCGTGTCTCTGGCTCTGCCAGAGTTGCTAATGTGTGAGTCAGGAACATGTGCTAACATGCGTGAGAGTTCCACTTTCACAGGTTGACCTTGAATGGCCCTGGTGAGCAATGTGGCCAGTTCTGATGCACATGTGGCACATTCTGCGCTTCCATGTGTGGTCTGACTTTGAAGCACAGCCATTTGTGCTGCACAACTCACATTGTGCCACCATCTGATTGCCACAGGAGCCAGTCTCATGATGCCACCATTGCCACTCTGATGGTGCAAGTCAGGGGCTCGGGTTACCTGTTCCTTAAGAAAGAGTTCAATATTGGTGCGAGTGGTGTTGCCAATGTCAAAACAACGATCAGTTGCAGAATTCTCACCCTGAGTGTACCAACGACCAAACCTAGCCAACAAATCTTTGGGATCCACAGTGTCACGCTCTATAATACTGTCAGCCAAGCACAAGGCCATGCTGGTGTCATCTGTCCAGTAGCCTGCTGGAATATGCCAAACATAGCTGAACTGATAATCTGTAACTGGTTCAAATTCTCCTGGCTCTTTGAATTCCACTGGTGCACCAAGTGCGTCTCCAATTGCCAATCCCAGTAAACTGGCCATGGCTCTAGATTGTGTGTTCATGATGAATCCTTTCCTGCATAATGTGCGGGGTTGTTTGCACGATGTCAATAGCGCAAATGTATGGTCTCCATGGGTACCTAAATACACTATGCGCATCACGGAAATCACAGGTAGAGAACTAATTAGTGCACCCACCCTGCCTCCCATAAAAGGCAGGCCCAGTGTGGCTGGTACCATACTACTCAAAATTGTTAACCAAATTGATCCTGATGTGGAAGACTGGCACATACCACCCTCAGGTGTTGAAGGTGCAGTTGCCATACACATGCACACACAAACTGCCTACAAGGTGTTTTGGGCCCATAGTGTGTACACTCAATTTATCCAAATGGTGGGTAAAAACCGTAGCAAACACTGGCCCAGGATCTCAGCATACAAGCCTAACTTTAATGGTGGGCCCTGGAGTGTGGTGCGCATGGAAGCACTGCATGGTATGGATGATGCATACTTGGGCTCACATTACCTTCCTGAAATAAGTTATCTGATCATGGCCTCAGCCAAAAAGGCTATAAAGATACACAATAATACTGTGAGTGTTGCTAAAGAGCATCTGGCAGCATTACCCAACATTAGTAGAAAATTGTTGGGGTTTATTCCTGCAGGCAGTCGGGCACAGACTGTGATAGATGCTGCCCAGCAAGCACCTGATGCTTGGAAGCAGGCAGTGGATCAGCTTTTAGACTTTGCCAAACAAACTGGCCACACATTCCTAGACTTGCATTCAGGGAACTTTATGAACAGAGATAATGGCACATTGGTCATAACAGACCCATTTGTGCAGTTTGAGGAATCTGATTAACACTTTTGTTGTCCACCATTTTCTGTAAACTGAAGTATAAATTAAAAAGCTGAGCCTCACGTTCTTGGCTCGAATGTCATCTAGCATTCTCAATAAACGACAGACGCTATGCACTCTGTAGCTAGATTAAACTTGTAAAAAATAAGGGACTTTCACCCAATGTGGGCGCCACACGCCCTCAGTGCAGTCCCTCCCTGCACACTACCGGAGATCGGGATCAACCACAGCTCACTGGGTGTCCATGTCCCCCTCTCACATGAGCCATGTGAGCCGGTTTTGTTACATGCAGAGATCTTCGTAGCGAGTTGTGTAGCGGCGGTGTTGACTTACATCCACGCCCACCAGCCTCTGGTCTGGCCACATGCGTTCCATTAAATGTTTAATATAGTTGCTCATGTTTATTCCTATCTAAAAAAGGTCTCGGTGACAAAATTCGAACTTGTGGGCTCTCTTGAAAAAAGTTGGTCGGGGAGACAGGATTTGAACCTGCGATCTCCTGCTCATCTTGGGAACTTGATGTTTAGCATCCTCTTCCCCACAAGCACAATGGTCTCCCATTGTGATGGAACGTTCTCACGCTCTCAACCAAAGCAGGCGCCTTACCAGGCTTGGCCACTCCCCGATATTTGATTAGTTATCTATAGTATTCACTATATAGCACATGATGTGATATGTTATTCACAAACATATTTGGTGGACCATCTGGGACACAAACCCAGACCCTGCTAAGTTCCACTGTGGGCTTTAATAGCAAGATGACCGTCATGGCCCGTAAACTTTTGATAGACCTACCAGGCTCTGCCCCTGGATTTCTCGCTAATCAGGCAAGTGTTCTCCTGTTGAACTATAGGTCCTTAAATTTGGAGGATCTGGTGGGATTCGAACCCACGTAAACCTGATTAAGAGTCAGGGCTCTAAGCCGCTCGAGTCACAGATCCATTTTAAGTAATTGGTGGGCAGGGTGGGATTCGAACCCACGACGTGATATAGTGGATTAAAAGTCCACGCCCTTCGGCCTCTAGGGTAACCTGCCCATAATTTATATTCATAATCTAGTATGTACCGCTTACTTGGGATAATACTGTATGATCGCACAATGTCAAGGAGTTTTTGATGCAGCTTCCAAAACCTCTAATCTGTCTCTGTCCATGCGTAATCTTTCTTCCAATCGGATTTGTAAATCCATGATAGATTCAGGTACAACAGTATCCATACTCTCAAATTGTGAAATCTCTCTGAGCACATGCCTCAAAGCTGTTTGATCATAAATGATGGCTCTCCGCCTGTAATCAATCTCCAAATCTAGCAAACCACGTTGCATTGCATTTATAGCCAGATTATATTCAGAGGTAAACACCGGTCTGGGCCAGCCCATTAAATTCCAAATGTTTCCTATGTTGTAAAATGTTACAAGTGCACTACATATGCTGCTGACTAAAAGAAATTTCTTTACAGTGGGATTATTTTTAATTTTTGAAACAGACACCATCATTAAAATATTTATCACATACCCAGGATCATTATGTGTATGAGCAAAGCCACATTAATTAGGTGCATGTGGTAAGTTTTGTATTTTTGTTATTCCATAACAGAACCAATTTCCATGACCAATTTTCGTCTGATGGCCCGGGAAAAGTCTCCAAATCCGTCCGCCACTACCAAAAAGCCATTTGAGGTGATCACACTGTTTCTATAATATGATTCCACATCTACTTCTGGATTATTGAGTATGGGCAGTCCATTTATCTGAATTCCCAATTCTTGAGCAGCATCGCGAGCTATTTCTGCTACAGGACCTTGGTTGTTCACACCGTCACCACTCACATCAAACACTATACGATCAGGTTCACAGGGCACGTGGGCCAAACTGTCCATGCCTGCCTGGATGGCATCCCCCACACCAGTATACCCTGATAGGGATCGTTGTAAACTAGCTACTTCTCTACTGAACGATTGTACATCTGAAACACTTGTCACATGACGCCAAGGAATCACAGTTCTTTGTTGAGTGGCCCATTCAATCACAGTTATGGCAATTCCACCTTCTCTGTGTATGATTTGCTGCACACTGGCATCTGCAAATGCTTGGGCCACCCCATCTCGTTGTAGTTGATAATCAGGAGGCAGCACACTCAAGCTTACATCCAGTAACAGCACCAAGGCCAATGCACATGCAATCATGTGCATATTTACACATGGGGTGATGCACCGGTATCGATCCGGCCACAAACTTGCGTTAACCAGGGCCACATCCTGGCGGGTTCTCCAGCTCCCTCGCATCACCATAAACTTTTGTGATCAGTTCCTACTTGTTTGCCTGTTGTTGAAGCCAGTCCAGCCATGTTTTTTTGGTGGCTGTAGTGTAGCATGACAGCCACCATGTGTGCAGCATTTTATTCAACCAACTGAATGTGACAGCATGTGCAATTTTCCGCTCAATATCCTGGGAATCAACCGGATCAGCCGCAAACCAACTGCTGGCCCAAGGAATCTCTCTGGATGGAACCACAGGCACACCCACACTCACAAGATCTGCAGCCACAATGTTGAAGGTCTCGGAGAAACTCACTTGCATGCCCACATCCATCTGCGCACAAAGATCCAGGAACTCAGGTCTGCTGCGCCAATCATGCAACACCAGCTCATGCCCCTTGGCCTCCAGATGCTGGAACATGCCCTTGAGATTGTTCAGCACTGGCTCGCCTTTCATCTCCAGGCGGTTGCCATTGATGTGGAAACGCAACTTCAAGTTCTGAGAATCGGCATATCTGACGGCAGCAACAGCTTGTAGCAGATGATTTTTCATGGGACGAACAGCCCCAAAGCATCCTATGTTGATCACACCAGGTGTTTTCTTTGCCTGACGATGCACATAGTCTTGTGGATAGTAGTTGGGCATGTAAATGACCCTTGCATGAGCAGTTTCCACATCCCATCCATGTACTGAGCACAGATATGATCTGGTTTCATCCAGCATCCTGCGTGCATTCACTCCAATCATCAATTGTGGATATTTCACATATTCAGCCAACCAATCCATGGCAATACCCTCATTGGCTATAAAGGGCATTTCGCTGTGCAATCTGACGATCCAGGTCACAGAGGGGTGCAGGCGAGTGAGCACTTCAAACTTGGAGGGTACCACCCACAGGGCTTCCACCACTGCATGAGTGGGTCTGAACCTGGTCACTTCTCGGTCTATCTGATTGTTGTCTTGCACCACACACAATTCTGATCTGATGCCAGCATCTTGCAGCATGTGATCTATAAAGCTCACGCTGTTGAAAAGTCCAGTGCTGAGTGTGTTGTGTGAGCCATGCAGCTCGGATGAATAATCTTCGCGCCTCTTCAATATGAATTGTACCCTGATGTCCTGCATCGTTGATCCCCTTGAGCAGTTTATGGCATACATATTTATTCAGTACCCTGAACATGTTTACAACATGGGGAGAATTGTTCGTGTTAAGTTTTTGTTAAAGTGGCATGCAGATCATCAGTCATCGGGTATTGATTTATCAAGGTTGGCAGGCACTAAGGCACCAACTAACTTTCCTGATATATTCGTGGCACACTGTGACGGTGACGATCCGCCTTCTTTGGTTTTGGAGACCAAGGTTTTGCCAACTTAAACTAACAGTGCAAATGTGGACAATTATGATTAGAATTTATGGTCATAGGGGAAAATTACCAGCCTCTTCTAAAGAGAATCCAGTATTATAAAAACTAAAGCACTTGCTCTGATGTTACTTGTATCTGTCTTTTGCTGCTGCAACAGTCTTGAGTACACGACTCCAAGCATCCAGGATGGCGCGGCTCAACCAGGGCACTGGAAAGATCACAGCTAAACAATAACCAATCATGATCAAGAATAAGGAATCCATGTTATATCTCCACAATAGTGTTAAGTATTTAATGATTGGTGCCCGCGGTGAGATTCGAACTCACAACCCTCAGAGTCTAAATCTGATACCTCTTCCAATTGGGCTACACGGGCATTTATGGTGGAGGATAGGAATACCGATTTCCTGATCTTCTCGGTGCAAACGAGGCGCTTTACCATTAAGCTAATCCCCCATAAATTTTTGGAACCCCTCAAGTGAATCGAACACTCCCCACCAGCTTAGAAGACCAGTGTTGGAAAGCCATCCACAGGGGTAGTAAATTGGCGCTCTTGCTAGGATACGAGCCTAGAATTAAACCTTCGTAGGGTTTTGTGATATCCAGTTTCACCACAAGAGCAATAATGGCGCACATGACGGGTTTCGATCCCGCTACCTCCGGTTCGACAGACCAGTGCTCTCCCAATTGAGCTACATGTGCAAAAATGGTGCCGGCTGTTGGTACTGCCCCAACTCCTAGAGATTTTCAGTCTCCCGCAATCACTTGATCTGCCAAGCCGGCATTAAATGGTACCCTGGGGCGGAATTGAACCACCGTATCCGCTGTGTAAAAGCGATGTTCTACCATTGAACTACCAGGGCATATGTGAGATGCAGGGGTGGGATTTGAACCACTTAATACGATTTCTGACTTATGAGGCCAGCGAGGACGACCAGACTCCTCTACCCTGCTTTAAACTTTATTGTTTAGTCTTTGGAACAACTTCCATGTCCCAGCCACAAGCTGTGAGCCAAATATTCAAATTGGCACGCACTTCTTCTGGTGTGCGATTGGCCCAGTTCATGCTCACATCACGCATGGTGTCGTTTGTGTTGGCATCATCCAGCCTGTAACTCACGCTCATGTAATCTGTTGTCTTTTGTTTGGCCATGTGAAATACCCCTTTTTGTTATTCTACATGTGCAGTTCACAAAGTCAATGGTGCCAGTTGCACATGCTGCCTGTGCCTCCATCAATCTTATGAGGATTGTGGGATCGCTGGATCAAACTGGCGCGTGTTTGGGGTGCATGATGGGATTTGAACCCTTCACCCAGCTCGTTGGGATCACCAACATCAGGGCTACTTCCATCCGAGTGCTCACGGAATCACGCACATGTTAGTTAATATGTTTCCTGCGCTGGCCCCCTCTCCGCCGCGCACACGATACAGCCTGCCTCTTATTATTACGAGATTACCGTATCTTACCTACACAATGACCCTGTGGATCATTGTGTGTTTTTGGCTCCTAGAGTAGGAATTGAACCTACCTGATGAACAGATTAACAGTCTGCTGGCCCACCTTGTGCCCGTCTAGGAATAAACTTTTTTAGATGCATGGCCCCCTCACCGCCCACATCCTGCGTGCGCTCCGGCTACCCATACTGGGTCTTCCAACCGCCTCGCTTGCCATAATTTGGAGTTCCGGGAGGGAGTTGCACCCACGTGGTGATTTCTCACACTGACGGTGCTGCAGACCGTTGCTTATCTACTCAGCCACCGGAACATAAAAAACTTGGAGGTAGGTGAGGGATTCGAACCCTCGGTACCCCTTGACGAGGTACGGCAGTTTAATCTTGGACCCTGGAGAATTGAACTCCTATCAAGCCTGCCTTGAGCCCCGCAAACTGCTCTCTTAAGCCACTCGAGCAACCTACCACTGTGTATTATTCAAGCATATTATCCGTTGTATGTCAAGTAGTTTTGTTCCAACTGCTTGGTTGCCAACCGTCAGCATATCTTTGAAGCAAACGTAAACTTTGCTCTTGTTTAAATTTCTCGCTATGGGAATGTCTGACTATAGAAGGGTCAATTGCAATCGCCTCCTTTTTAGTCCTTGTTTTAAGGACTCCTTTCCGTACCATATGCTGAAGATAGTTACTACTTATTCCATGTAATTGCTCTATCTTCTTTAAAGATAGGCCAGAGTCGTACCAAGACTGGACCACATTAGGTTCAACCTTCCAGTGTGTCTGTGCAGACGACTTTGTCCAGGAATTCCATTCTGGTCCAGGACATGTATGGCTAAATTTAATTTGAGTTCCATTGGACCATTTTTTACGTCCTGTTCGCCAGTTACCTTTGAGCCAGCCAGGTCCAGGACTTTTTGTAGCAGTAACAAATTGTCCTTGTCCGTTATGCCAGTATTCAAGGCCTGCTGTTGTCCATACTCGGCGTGCTGTACTCTGATCTACATATTGTTTGTTGATGCAGTGACAGTCTGCTATAGATTCCGCAATCAAAGCCTGTTCTGACCAAAAGGTATCATCCTTGTCGTTGCTTGTGTATATTACCTCTGCAACGAAATCATCTTTGCCATATGTTGCGATTAGCAACTGGACCGCGTTAGAGGAAGTGTAATATTTTTTCCACAGGTCATTTTCAGGGGACCTATTATATTTTAAGTGAGAATATCGCGAACCAATATAATATTGGCCTGTTGATTTATTGGTAATCTTATAGACATAATAAGGTACTTTGATAAATAATTCAGTCATGCTGAGAGCTCCATATAGCTTTTAGAGTGGTTGGGAGTGTCACCTCCGTGAACCACATTCTATTTAGCTTAGATCTCAACTGGAAGTTGGTAGCGCCAGCGGGTAACGATCCCGCTTCTCCGGGTTGAAAGCCCAGTATTCTAACCATGTAAACTATGGCGCCGTAAATTTGTCCACATTTTCCCATACCTTGCGGAGTATATTCGGTATGAGCAACCTGCCGCCCTGATCACCATTTAAGGTGTGTCTTCCACCCCGGAATATTGAGTAAGATCATATTCCGCAAATTTCAAACTCAGCCTCCCGCTAGACACTACTGTGGACTCAAAGCCTCCTGGAAACTCAAATTCGTTCACACACTGGCCCCCAGTTATACATTTTGTATTGCCCGCCGTGTGTGCGATGTGCCCTGCCTTTTCACGAGCTGCACATCTTACCTGCATAATGGTGGGTCGTCCAGGGTTCGAACCTACTCACCAGTTATAAATAAGTGTGGTGATTGAACTGTTGGAACCAGTTCAAAACCCGGCTTGGAGTCACCAGGCTGTCCCACACAATATTTATCTTGGAGGTCACCCAATGCCCAAATACCCTTGTTCTAAATCATGCAATCATTGTAATAATGAATTTATCATCTTAAGGGCATGGTCAAGAAATCAACAATACTGTTCTCGTGGTTGTTCAAATGCAGCATCAAGAACCAGAGTGATCAACTCTCTATCTGAGTGCCAACAATGTGGCAAAGACATTTTACAAAACAAAAATCAAACTAAATTCTGTTCTCGTTCATGCGCAGCAACATACAATAATGCTCAACGCCCCTCATCTGTAGGAGAACGTCATAGTAGGATTCTCAAAGAGAAATATTCGGCAAGAGAGAAAACTTGTCGGAGGTGTAAGGCAAATTATTGTGGTGCGCACACATGCAATACCATAATAACAAAAGAATCTATTACTAAACCATCGTATATAAGATGCTGTGCTAGTTGTAATAGTCAACTAGCTGACAACCGAAAAAAGTATTGTAAGTTATGTTTTCCTAATGCAAGACATTATCGAAGCCTTGCTTCATTTAAATTTAATGTATATAAATTTCCAGATCAATTTAATGTAGATCTAATTAATATTCATGGATGGTTTTCGCCAAACGGGTATGGAAAACGTAACAAGTCCCCAAATCTTTCTGGTGTTAGTCGGGATCATCTCTACACAGTGGCAGATGGATTTAAGAACAAAATACCTCCCGAATTATTAGCGCATCCAGCCAATTGTGAAATTAAATTGCACAACGGGCCAAATGGCAATAATAGCAAAAGAAAAAGTTCTATATCCCTGGATGAGTTAATGGATTTAATACAAAAATGGAATACAAAGTTTGGTGGGTGATTGAGGTAACGCTCCACTTGCCTGACTTCCCTACGGTTCTGGAGGCGCCGGTTTTACAGACCGGTGTAGGGGTAATCACCCAAAAAGTTTACCCGCTGCCAAACATATTGGGTTTGGGCTTGTGTGGGTAGGGCCACAATCATGAAAAGGAGAATGGAGGCATCGAACCTCTCACCCCGGAGGGTGACTACATGTTTCCAACATGTTTGAGGAGCCAACCTCAGCATTCTCCAGATATAAGGAGGATGATAGCATCGAACTATTGTCCCGTAGGACACCACTGAGTTCAAATCAGTTTAGGGAGCCAACCCTGGCATCCTCCATGGTGGGAATTCTTGTCAACTTATGATCACATGCCTTTTATATAGCGGTGTATGTTGCACAGCCTGTTTGTGCATCACCGCTATGAGAAGCATGATGCTTCTCATTGTGGGTGTTTTACTCAGCATGTTCTCTCCATGCCTTTGATCTACCCACACGCCCGTTTGCTTTTTATAGTGGTGCCGCAGCCTCGTTCCGCATTCCACTGCCAACCTTTTCTCGATGTGTTGGCTACATCGTCTCATGTGCCATGATAGCACTTGTGGCCTCACTGTCAACTACTTTTTTTAAAAGTGTATTCAGTCAGTTTAACAACAAAAAACCCTCCAAACCTTTTGGGTCTGGAGGGTCATCACATGCTAGGTTGTATCAACCTGTTATGTGTGGTGACCCTCCCATGAATCATAATTCACATGCACGGAGGCGCAGACTTGCCAGCTATTAAAGCTGGGCTTGAGGCTGCGTTCTGGCATGCAAATCGAAATCATTGAAGGCGTGTTCCTTGCTGTGTACAATCTATTTATACAAGAGATTTCAAAATAGTCAACACAAAAGTGATGATCATTATATTTTATTTTCGTAATATACAGAATGCCATCGCCAGTTGTTCCATCTACAGTTAACTTGCATGAGTGTGCGGGCCTTTACATCATGGTAAAAAAGAGTGGCATTGGTTTGATCCAACACACTGTCCACAAGACAATGAAAGGCGCTGGGAATGCAATGGATTTCTTGTGCATGTGTGATCAACTGCATGTAATCCAACAAGTTGGCAGTATGACCTGTTACAATCTCTATGATCTTTATGTCAGGAGCGCCAATTTGTGCTCTCCATGTTTTTAGATCCACTTGAGTGTCCTGAATCTGGGTGTGACTGTGTCTGTGCCATAACACATATGGTTCATGTGTGGGGTTCAGTGTGTTGAATAAATTTTGTGTGTGGGGTATGTGCTTGGGTAATTGGAAGTTTTGATATCTGCGACTGAAAGGCACATCAAAGTATTCGTATATCTGTCTGTCCCATAGTACAGGAATGTCCACAGGTGCGTCATGATGCTTCAACGGCAACTTGATGAGTTCATATAATGTTCTAAAGTTAATAGTTTGTAAATTGTGTTTGGCAATGTACTCTTGCTCTTTCTGTTCGCCCAAATAAGGCACCACTGTGATATTGGGATAATCAGAATACAAACATTGCACGGTATGCACATATTGGGGAAGAGTGGGCACATGCACATGAATAGCCTCCTGTGCCCACTTGTGCACCAATGCATTGATCACAAACGCATCTCCCAAAAACAGCGGGCTTATCAAATATAATTGTGGCATCACATGTATCACCATGTGTGGATCTCCTTTATGAGTTTTTAAGTATGATGTGCAGGTATGCCACATGATGCGAGCACCTGTGCATATGTGATTTGTTCTTGAGTGAGCATGTGTCTAAAATGTTTACTAGTTTGTGCATATGGAGTGTGATGAGACAAATTGTTAATCATGTGATTCTGATTAGTGATGTGCTGCATGTGATCAAACAACCAATTATCCCCACAATACACTAACAATTCTGGATCAATATGACAAAATCTGTGTCTGTGGAAAAACATGAGTTGTCCACATCCAAACATGGAGTCGCCTTGCCATGGTTCAATTTGCACATGAGGCGCAGTCACAGGCAATCCACTCAAACTAACCAAACCCATGTGCGGTTTCAAAAAGTCACTCACTTGAGAATAAATTGCACAATCAAACTCAATGTCATCATTTTGCAAACAAATAATGGATGCCTTTGCATGGTATACTCCCAGATTCCAACTGGGATTCACAAACATGTTCTGACCAAAATCCAAAAGCTTTACCTTGGCATGTAGCAATACATCATGATGAGGTCTGTTAGATCGGTCATTATCCACAATGATCACATCATGCACATGGTGTTGTACACACACTTGAGCTAGAAAATCACAAAAAGGTGCATATTTCCAAAGAGTGGGGATTACTACACTTATCATGTCATTCAATAACACATGGATTATGATTCAGTCAATAAATAACACACAACAGCAACCTCTAGGAGACTATTCCTCATGCATGACGATCCTGAAATGATTGACGTAACTAACATCACAACACCTACCACTACCATGGTTCACATTCATGATGATCATGAAATATCCATGGCAAAAAGTCAGGTCTACCGTGCTGCCAAGTGTGCCATGGAAATACATAAGATGCTCAAGATGGTGGATGAACTGGAAGGCTGGATGCAAGCCAAGATCACATTAGCAGCTGATTATTTGGAAACGGTGGCCAGTAATCTGGAATATGACTTAGTGAGTGCCACCATGGATCCTGAAATGCCACACATGCCAGAAGGCATCATGGAAGCTGCCGCCCCTAAAAAAGTGGACCCCAAGCTGCTGCATGCAATGAGAGCCATGAGCAGAGATTTCAACAAAGCATTCACTAAAGCAGATATTGCAGACAAGAAGATGGGTGAGCAGATTGATGCCGTGGCTAATGCAGTCAGCGACATCACAGATCGTGTGGCCCATCATAAGGCTCCATTCTCAGATCCTGCATCCACCAAACTGGGCAAAATGGAACGTGAAATTTTCAACCACTTTGAAAATGTGCTCACCAAAATAATCAACAAAGAAGCAGAAAAGGGTGAACTAAAACTGGCCATTGCTGCAAGTGTCAAGAAGTTTGGTCACAAGTTGGTGGATGCTCGCAAGAGTGATACCAAGGACTTGCCCAAAGTGGATGAAAGCATGAAAGTAAAAAAAAAGAAGTAAGTGAGGACATTATGCCTCAATTGCGTAAAGCAGTTGGGGCAGTGGGTAGCGCCATCAAAACAGGTGCTGGTGCCATCCAAACCGGTGTTAGTGCAGTAAAAAAGGCAGTGGGTCAGACCAAGCCCACTGAGGCCGACGCTCGTGCATACCTCTCAAAAAAGGGTATCAACATACGCACCGTGGATAAGCTAATGAACCTCAAGGTTTTTCCCAATATAAAAATGTCAGCCTACAATATGGGATATGATCTTGACGCAAACCGTCAAAGATGGGAGGCCACACTCAAATCAGCTGGTGTCACAAACAGACAGGAAAGGGGGCTCATCATAGACGAGCTAGCAAGTGCGGACATTGGCGCTTGGATGCCCTTAATGGATTCACACAGTTAATCTGGATTCCAGTTCATGCCTAACACTTTCATAAAGATCTAGATCAACGTCCGGGTCTTTATGATTGAGTGCATTCATGTTATCCACACACCATAACAAATAATCTGTATCCAAATCTTTTATCAACTTGCCTTTGTGCTTACCAAACGGCCATGCGGTGACGGGTATAGCACTTGCACACAATGTGATCAACTGTGCTGCTAATGGCATGTGCACATCCAGTCGGTTTTGATCAATCAAATCAATACACAGTTTATGAAGTAGTGCGCTGCAAGTGGTCACATCTGCTGCTGCTCTGTGTACCCCAATTGAATCTGACACAGGCAATTCCAGCCAGTATCTGAGATAGTTTTGTTGAAATGATTGAGCATGAGGCCAGGTGTGTCTGGCCAACCTGAGTGTGCACAACCAAGTGACGTCCTGATCCATCACTTGGACCAGTTCCGGTATCGTGTCTTGTAAATTGTTTTTGATTACTGTGCGATCATATTGCACGTTGTGTGCCACCCATATGGGCAGGTTGATGTCCAACATACCCAGCACTTGTTCCACATCTGAACCAAATGTGTCCAAATCTTCAAGCATGCGATTGCTAATTCCAGTCACAGCACTGGCAGCAGGAGGCATGTGAGCATTAAACAGGTCAGATTGTATATTCCAATCCTGTTTGGTGACATCATATGTGGCCACTGCCAGTTCCACAATTTGTGCCTGGTCAGGTTGCGCATGAGTACATTCTGTGTCCAATATTAACACTTGAGATAGGAATTGATCAATTTGGTTCATACACAAAGTGTATGATTATGGGAATATGGTGTCAACCTTTAGAAAAAAAGCATTTGATTTGTTTTCCATGTTGCGTATGTTCACATAATATGTGACATCCACACTGCCAGGTTGTAACCAAATCACATCAGGCACTTGAGGTATATCATGGTATGTGTGGTCATATAACCCAAACCGTATGGGGTTTTTGAGAGGGTTAACAAATGATCTGCTCACCACTGGTTCTCTGGTCACACTCTCTCCCAGCGGCCCCTGGCTGATCCACATTCTGATACTCCAGGTTTGATTTTTGTAAAACGTGGTGTGGGCAGCAGAAATCACCAATGCAGTTTGGCGTTCCAGTTTTAATTTCATCCACAAGGTTTGACCACCATCAATAGTGTAGTAGCCATCTTCTCGTGGTACAAGTGTTTGATCCATGCAAGTATTTAACCCATGTGCATACATGAGGAATAACACATGAGTTACAACATAAATATATCTAAAGTTTCACTGGCAATTGAGTTAACATGACCTTATACACATACCCTCTAATTGACATACAGGGCCCCACAGGGCCCACAGGACCCACAGGTGCACCAGGCTACACAGGTAGTAGAGGGGTGGGCTACACTGGTAGTGCAAGCACTGTGACAGGACCCACAGGAGCAACTGGTTATACTGGCAGCGCAGGTTTACTGGGTAGCAGGGGCAGTGTGGGATACACTGGCAGCATAGGGTTTACAGGCAGTCGGGGCATAGACGGAGTAGGATACTTTGGTAGTCAGGGAGATACTGGTTACACAGGCAGTGTGGGTTTCACAGGTAGTAAGGGTATAGATGGTATCGTAGGATACAACGGTAGTGTGGGTCCCAGAGGGTTCTCAGGCTACACAGGCAGTCAGGGCGAAACTGGATTTACAGGCAGTGCAGGTCTAGACGGTTATCTGGGTAGCGCAGGATTGCGGGGATTCACAGGCTATACAGGTAGTACAGGCATAGGTACCACAGGATACACAGGCAGCAAAGGATTAGATGGCGGGTTTGCGGGAGTAGGATACACAGGCAGCAGAGGTACCACAGGCTATACAGGTAGCAGTGGTGCATATGCTGCTGTGGGATTTACAGGTAGTAGAGGGATTGATGGAGGACCCGGCTATACTGGTAGCCAAGGACTAGATGGTGGATTTGCTGGTCGTGGCTACACAGGCAGCATGGGTGATACAGGATTTACAGGCAGCAAAGGCTTAGATGGCGGATTCGCCGGAGTAGGATACACAGGCAGTAGAGGTACCACAGGCTATACAGGTAGCAGTGGTGCATATGCTGCTGTGGGATTTACCGGTAGTAGAGGAACAGATGGCGGACCCGGCTATACTGGTAGCCAAGGACTAGATGGTGGATTTGCTGGTCGTGGCTACACAGGTAGTGTGGGTTATACTGGAAGTCGCGGTGACCTTGGATACACCGGAAGTAGAGGTGATACAGGATTCACTGGCAGTAAGGGTGATTTGGGATACACAGGCAGTGTGGGTTTCACTGGTAGCAGGGGGGCTGGATATACTGGTAGTCAAGGAGACCTGGGCTTTACCGGCAGTATAGGATATACTGGCAGCAGAGGAGTAGGGTACACAGGCAGTGTGGGATACACAGGCAGTTTGGGTTTTACTGGCAGTATAGGATATACTGGTAGCAGAGGCATAACTGGCTTCACTGGAGACACAGGATACACAGGCAGTCAAGGCGTGGGCTTGGTAGGGTACGCAGGTAGTAGAGGGCTCATTGGCTACGCAGGTAGTCAAGGACCCGCTGGTTCTGGGATCTCCAGTTTACCCACTAGTACTCCAGGAGCCCCCGGCTTTCCATTACAATCTGACTCAACAACTGGTTTGTATAGTACTTCTTCTGCGCAGTTGGGTATATCCACTGGCGGTGCTTCCAGATTATTGATAACCAACACACAAAGCCAAGTCTTGAACGACTTAACAGGCACAACCGCGGTGTTTACTTCAGGTAGTGGTACAGCATCCATAAACACACCATCTGCGGGTACAGCATTGTTTAAAATTGGCACCCAAGCTGTTGCCATAAACACATCTGTGGCTTCAGACACAACATCAGGTGTGCAAATCAATTCAGATGGTAATCTGGAAATCATCCGCACAGCGGGTAATGCATACATTGACTTTAAAAACAGTGCTACCGAAGATTATGACTTCAGAATACAACAAAGCGGCAGCACTGGCACATTAAACTTCATAAGCAGCGGGGGTTCTGCTGCCACACTGGACAATAGCACACTGTATGTGACTGGCACATTAAGTTGTAACGCTTTGACTGTGAGGGGTGGTTCATTTTCCCTAACAGGTAATCTCACAGTGACTGGCAGAGTGACTGCGTCATCCTTTCTGGTGGACACCAACCAACCATATTATATGAACACAAGTGGCTCAGCCTACATGCTATGGAATGGCAGCAGTATTGTGTTAAGTCAGCCAGTAAATGTGAATGGCAGCCTTTTTGCCAGTGGTAATATTACAACTCACTCTTCCCTTATCTCTTCACTGAGTGGCGGTAGTACTGGACAGGTGATATTGGGTAATGGTAACCGACGTTTATACTTCAATGGCGGTGATCGGTTTGATTTCAATGGCTACGTACAATCAAGCGGTGTTGTTGGTCCAGTATATTATGAAGGCTCCCTTGCAGTGGCAAGTTATTGGGATGGAACTAATATTGTATTCACTCGTAACGTAACAACCAATGGCCAAATGGCAGCATATAACGGATTTTATACCCAAACTAATATCAGAGCAGATGGCAAATATTATGGTGCAAATGATAGTAACCCCAAATTTTATGCAGATGGTAATTATGTGTACTTTCAATGGACTGATGATACACTCTTTTATAACATTAGCGATGTACATCAACGCAGACTCATATATGGGGGAAATGTTAGATCCTTTAATTATCAAGACTATGGAGGACAATGGGCACTTACAGCATTACAGACTGACTACGCTAGCCCAGTGATATTTGTTCAAGCATTTAGTGACCACAGATTAAAAGAAAATATCATCACCACCCAAGTGGATTCGTTATCATTGATAAATGCAATTAATTTGAGGCAATTTGACTGGACAGACGAAGGATTACGAGTTAACAACAAGAAGGATGATTACCGCGCAGTCAAAATTGGCATGATTGCGCAAGAGATACAAGAGTTATTTCCTGAAATTGTGTCCGCCATACCCACTATTCATGAACAAGATTTGGAAGATAATTTAAGACTGGTAATTAGAAATGAGGGTCTAATACCCTATCTGATTGGCGCCATCCAGCAGCAGCAACAACAAATCAATCAACTACAAGCCATAGCTAAACAGAATGGTTCTGCACAGGCACAAAAACCATGAGCATGAGCCTGGATCTACAACCTGAACTGTTTGGTAGTGTTCAGCCAGAGCCAGGTGTGCTCACACTGCTGATCACCATAGCTGTGAATAATGCAGCATGTATAAATGTGTTCATGGCAAACAATGAAACATATCAAGACAGGGTCCGATTATTGGCTAAGCCTGCCGCAGATGTGATATCAGATGCTCAATATTTGCTATATGACACGCCCATAACTGCTGGACAAACTGTGATCCTGAGTAACATATTTGTGAATGTGGGAGACCAACTATATGTGCAGAGTGAACAAGGTGCCACAGCCTTTAATGCTACTGGCACCGCGTTTGTGTATGGTTAAGCCTGTAACCAACCATCACTAATGAATTCCCATGTGCCTATTTGGCACACATACACCTTGCGCTTGATGTCCTTTTTTTGTAAATTCATCACATAGCCAGTGGGCAACTCCACACTCAGATCCATGTCAGTTTTTCGAATCAGCTGGGCTTTCACACGCTGATTGGTGTCTGTGCATGTGATCACGCATTTATTTTGGGGCCGAATCTTTTTGGTCATTATGCCACCCTGGTTAGCTTTTTGCAAGCCTGCAGGGTGTCTGGCTCAAATGTCAAATCATTCTGTAGCTTCTTGCAACTTGCGAGCTAGATCAGGCTGTTTGAGTTTGTGTAATGCCTTGAACTCAATCTGCCGAACCCGCTCACGTGTGACACCAAACACTTGACCAATATCTTCCAGGGTGCACTCACGATCCATACCAATACCAAATCGCATGCGAATCACACGTTCTTCCTTGGGTGTGAGCTCTGAAAGCACATCACAAACTGCATTCACCTGATCAACTTCACTAACTAGTTCAAATGCTCTCATGCCATTGGGATCTTCAATCACATGACCCAAGTTTTGATCATCTTCTGAACCAATGGGTGTTTCCAGACTGATGGTGCCTTGTGCCACTGTCCACACACGGTTCACTGTGTTCACATCCACTTCCAAGATTACTGCAATCTCTTCTGGAGAAGGTTCATAACCCACTTGTTTGATGTGTTCATCGCGGGCGCGGCTCACACGCTTGACCAAATCTGTCATGTGGCTGGGCACTCTAATAATGCGATGCTGTTCATTGAGAGCCTTGAGCACGCACTGTTTGATCCACCAAGTGGCATATGTGCTGAATCGGAAACCCATGCGCCAATTAAACTTCTCAATAGCCTTTAGTAGACCAATATTACCTTCTTGTACCAAGTCCAACAGTGGAGTGGAGCTCACATTGATGTATCGCTTGGCCACACTCACCACCAGACGCAAGTTGCTCTTGAGCATGTGCTCCACAGTCTTTTCTTTCTGCCGCTGTAGCTGACGCAGATGTGCATGCTTGACTTGCAATTCCTCTGCGCTCACACCCATGAGCTCACTCACTCTATCAATTTCCTGTTTGAATGTGTTCACCTGTGCCGCATGTGTGGTCTCAAACTGTTGCCAGATCAGGGCGGGTGTCACACTCTGATAGTTGGCCAGGAACTGTTCACGTGTGATGTTTTGGCTGATTGCAAATCGCAGGAATGCACCTTGGCATGCAGTAATCTGTTGCATGATGGGCTGAACAATTTGAATTAACTCTGCTATGAATTTCAACTGTAGTGGCAGTTCTCTAACACATTCTGCAATTTGGTCTTTGACGTGATCTGACACAGTCTGCTGTGTGATGAGTGCATGCAGTTGAGTCAGTTGGTCTTTTAGTTTGAGATCCAAAGGCTGATCTGAATCAACACTCAACATGATTTCCGGCTTGCCTGCAAGTGCATCCGCAACAGCTTGTGTGAAACGTTCACGACATGCCTTCAAGCTCAGCATGCACAAAATCTGCTCAGTTTTCACATGTTCAATTTGTTGACTCAACTGCTTCTCTTGATCATGTGTCAGCAAAGGGGTATGACTGACTTCCTTAAGATAAATTTTGGTTGCATCGCGATCACGATTGCGTTCACTTGTGACAGTTGGCTTCATGTGGTTGTTTCCAGTTCAGGTATAACATAAGTTATTATGCATAATAACATTAAAATCACTTGCGTCAATAAATTATTTGATCACAGGAAATAATATTTCATTTATGAAATGGCTACCTCGTTCTTCACCCAACAGCTTGCGTATGACGGCTGTGGTGTGGATATTTTCACGTTGCTTCAAAGAGTAATTATTCTGAGCTTGAATAATATGATGCAGATTGGAAGAATTAGTTTGGGTCAATCTGGCCAAATAATCTGTGAGTGTATCACATGCTAGAGTACATATTTCTTCAGCTTCTGTGTATGTGGGTTTGCACGCTATCCAATGATCACTAAAAATGGTGCCCCAGTTTGGACGTATTCTTTCTTGGGTATATGTCTTGTGTGTGATGGGGCCCCAACATTCCAGTGTGGGACTTCTGTCAAAAAACACACCTGTGGCCTTTGTGTCACTTGCTATGATGTCAAAACCAAATATGGGACTTGGGTCCACAACATGGGGAAATATCACCATGTGCAGCACACTAAATTTGGGCTGTGTGAATCGCTCCACATGGGCCATTCTGAATTGACTGCTACTCCATCTGGTGTTCTGCCAACCAAAGTCCTCCGTGGGGATCAGTTTAAGATTGTCACAGTGATTTTGGATAATGTGTTCAAATTTGTCAGCTGTCTGACTGATCAATTCCACAAAGCTGGTCATGATGTGCGATGTTGTTCCCATAGGTTGTTATAGTATGTGATGGTGCTTTCAAAAGCCATATTGGCTTCTGCGGCCAAATCTGGTGTGAGATGACTTCTTATTTCTGCAATAGCACCCACAGGGTCTTCAAACTCATATAACGAAACAGGCAGTCTGTGTTCAATCTTCTTCTTGATGATTTGTCCACCATACAGAGGGGCCAGGTAATGCACATACACATGAGCCCACAATTGAGTCTCTGGAATCGCTTCTAAATGATCCACATATGCATCCAGGTATGACATACATCTAGGCATGCTGTCCTTCATCCTCTGCCAATCATTAAATGCAGCTTGACCTCTGCACACACATGCATTCTCAAATTTGATCCTGCGTTCAATTGTGGCATATATCAAATACTTTGTATAAACCAAATCACAATACAGACTGGCACTGATGGTGTCTGTCAATAACTCCCTCATGATGTTGGTTTTTTCCGCTCTTTTATGTGCGTCCCAGGTGAGTTCTTTTAATGTGCTCATATAATACTTAGTATTATTATTTGATAGGAATACGCATTTTACCACCTCTCATACGTTTTTCACCAAAATAATCAAACGTGGGTCTATCTACCACCGTCGAATCCGCTGTGTTTGGCTCTGGAATTATTTGAGGAATTACTGGTTGAATGGGTAATTGCTGTGGGGTAGTTGCTGTATCAATGGGTTGAATGGGTTCTGATGGTGCGGCTGGTGAAATGTGATCTAGTAGTTGTAAGTTATCTGGTTGTTGCGCAACTGTTGGGATCTCCCCATTGGGTACGGCATCTGAATCCTGTTGTTTGTGAATGGTGTATTGTATAGCCTTTTCCACAATTTTGTCTTGTTGATCTGCTGAGTATGTCACAGTGAGAGTTTTGTGCATCCAGGATTCCAAAGTGGCTTCAATCAACTTTTGTAGTTGTTCAGGATCCATTTGATCTGGTTTACCCTGTAACTGGGTATTAATCATGTTCATAAACTCTTCAAACTCCAATGCAGGACGCTGTTTGAGCAGTTCGCTCACGCTCATTTCCACCAATTTCCTCACGTCTTGTGATTGTGGTGCAGGGTGTGAAACATCCACATGGTTGGGTGGGGGCGACCATTCATGCCATGCGCCATGACCATCCTGCACCATGATTTTTTGTTGTGCAGGGTCCCATTTGAGCAAGGAAGACATGTGCACACGTGAGTGTTGTGAGTCATTTACATCATCAGGCTTTTTAAGGCTTTGGCTAGCAGCCATCAACATGAGCACTGCTAATGGATCACACACCAACACCAAAACCAAAATTATCCATTTGATAGCATCCTGAGGGTTTGCATTAGGGTCAAACAGCTGAATCACATATCTTACAGCCCCCAGCTTGGTGTCTTGCACAGTTTGCGTGGATTGCATCTGGGTACGTTGTTGATTGAGTTGTACAATTTCAGCTTGTAATTCTTGCATGCGTGTTTGCAACCGTTCACGTTCCACTTGTTGTGTACGCCTGTTAGCCAGGGCTTGTTGTGCACGGTTGGCGTCCAGCTGAATATTGATGCTTCGGTTAAGCTGTTCCCAAACTGATCTAGTTTCTTCTAGTTGCTGTTGTTTGATTTCCAGTTGAGTGGTCACTTGAGTGATCTGAAGTTCTGACTGTTGAGTGATCACCTGATCTTGATTATGAGCTTTACTAAGGAATCCAAATATTCCTAAACTGGTGATCAGCATGAGCACCAGCACAGCACTAGTCAAATAAGTTCGGATGGGCCATGGAGTCGCTTGCCAGTTATTGTATAACCAACTTACTAACACCAACTTGCCAACTTCAAGCACTGTAGCCAAAATCAACACAGGCCAGAAACTGGCCACAAAAATGGCAGCCAACCCCACAATACTATAATATGCACTAACTCCGCTAAGGCATAATGCTACCCAAAGTAAACTTAGATTGATCATTTTCATGCTCCATATTTATTAACAATATCAATGTTAAAACATCGCTGAAAGTTGTGCAAGTGGGCAACTACTATTTAAAAAGATTTATTGGTGAGTACCTAACTAATTTATAATATAAATAACTTAAGATGTATTCCACAAAATCACAGGTATAACCAATGACCTTACCAAGTAGCGGCTCTATAAGCTTTGATGCGATTCACGTTGAAATCAACGGTCCTGGTGCAAGCGGCACACAAATTGATATGTATTTCATATACAATAATACCAGACCGGGGCAACAATCTTGGTATTTGAGCAGTTATTACGGCAAAGCTTATATCAATAAAACTAACGAAGGCAACTGTAATAACGGCAATTGTACTTTTAATTGTAATTGTTATGATTTTCCGCAAGATTGTCAAAATTGTGTGTACGCAGGAAATATTAATTGTGTAGCATGTGGCGGTTACGCATTACAAAATAATTGTAATGATGGAAATTGTGGACCTTATAATTGTAATGCTTCGCAGTGTGTTCAAGCTAATTGTAATTGCAATTGCGCTTGTGCTTGTGCATGTGATTGTGCATGCGACTGTCCTTGCTGCTTTCCTGCCGACTCATTAATCACAATGGCTGATGGTTCACAAAAACGTATAGATCAGGTACTGGTTGGGGATGTGGTGGATGGGGGTTTTGGATACAAAAACACTGTACAAATGTTCCATGAAACTCCTGTGGGTAAGTGGCCCATTTACATTATTAATGGAAGACATCGCACAACAGGAGAGCACAAACACTGGACCACAATAGGCTGGGCTTGTATCGATGTGTTTACAGGTAAAAAGCCTACTAAAATCTTTATGACAGTAGACAATGACGGCAGAAAAGAGTGGAGAGAAAACAAAAAATTTACTAGGACACAAACTCATCAGCTCATGGTGGGAATGACTCTAATTACCACACAAGGCTTGGAAGTTATTGACACTATTGAGGAAGACAAGAGCTTTGGTCCAGACTCTATTGTATACACTTTATGCACAGATGGATCGCATTCTCATGTGATATCCAATAACATCATTGTGGGTGCATGGTCAAGAGATATTGATTTTGACTATGACACATGGACACCTATCAAGGATGAAATGCAATATGTTAAAAATGATCAAATGGACTTTACTGGTGATGCTGATAGCATTGCCAGTATGGAGTGCAAAATCCAACCAGCGTGACACTCTTCGCATAGTAGTGCCTTTCTCAGCAGGAGGTACTACTGATTTAACTGCTCGTATATTGGCAGATGCTATAACACAAAGCACAGGTCAGCAAGTGCTAGTGGAAAATAGGCCTGGTGGTTTTGTTGTAGTAGGTCTAGAATACTTGATGAGACAACCAGCAGACGGCCGTACTTTGTTTGTGGCTGCTAGTGGTATTACAACACAACGACACTATCTTCCAAATACTAGAGAAGCTGTGAGGGAGTTATCACCCATTTCCATACTGGCTGAGTCCCCCATGGTGATGCTGGTACCCAATTCCTTGGGAGTTAATGATGTGAGAGAATTAATCCATCTCGCTGGCAGGAGTTCAAACTCATTAACTTATGCAAGTGTTGGTCAGGGCGGGGCTGTGGCCATGGCCACCGACCTATTCGCACATGCTGCTAAGTTAACACTTACATCTATTCCATATCAAGGGAATTCCGCTGCCACTATAGATTTAATGGCTGGCCGAATAAACATGCTGTTTGACTCTATTGGAGTGGGTGCTCAAACAATCCAAAGTGGCCAAGTGAGAGCATTAGCCACAACTGGCAGGACCAGAAGTCGTCTTATGCCAGATGTCCCCACATTCAGTGAGCTGGGATACAATATTGATTTTTCTGTATGGCAAGCTGTGTTTGTGGCGTCGTCCACTCCAGACTCCATTCAACAAGAACTAAATCAAATGATCCACACAGCTCTCATTAATCCGTTAGTGAGACAGCGATATTTAGATTTGGGCATGGAAAGAGTATTAAATACACAGTTATTAGAGAGCAGGCTACTCATTCAGTCGGAATTAGACAAATGGCAAGCACTCTTTAATTCAAGATAGACATAGGAAAATTGTAATGAAGTTTGAACTCACGTGTACTAAACCAGTAGTAGACGCAGATGGTAATATACAGAAACTTGAGGAAGTTATCTACTATTACGATAATGTGACCTCTGAGATCTTTAACCATCAGGGTAAGTTGATGAACATCAAGCCCCTCAAGTATCAACAGTCGAAATCTAAACAAATTCAAACTGTGTCTGCTGAAACCCCTGGCATCAAATCCAATAATATTCGAATCCTGAAAATACAAATGGGATTATCGTGTAATTATTCTTGTGAATATTGTTCTCAAAGATTTGTACCCAACATAGAGCACTCTAACACCAAACTATTGGACAAATTTGTATCTAACATGGACACATGGCTACACAAAGCTCCTGAAAAGATAGAGTTTTGGGGTGGTGAACCTTTTGTTTACTGGAAAATTATGAAGCCGTTAGCAGAAGCTCTCCGTGAGAAATTTCCATCCACTAGATTTTCGGTTATAACAAATGGCTCACTAATCACAGAGGAAATTATTGATTGGTTATATGAATTGGGATTTTCTATTGCTGTTTCACATGACGGTCCTGGTCAAAATGTTAGAGGCCCAGATCCTTTTGAAAACCCTGTACAAAGAAAAATATTGTTCAAGTTATTCAATCGATTCCTTCCCACAGGCAGAATTAGTGTGAACTCTATGGTGCATAGAGAAAACATGGACAGAGAAAAAATACAACAGTTCTTTGAAGAGTTATTCAATCTTTCTCCGCAAGACAGATTTATGATTGGTGAAGGTGGATTTATTGATGTGTATGATGAAGGTGGTAAAAAGAATGTGCCACAAAATCATTCAGAGCACATCGCACACCGCAGGACCACATTAAAACTAATAAAAGAAAATCGCACAAGCAGATTCTATACAATCAATAACAGAGTTGAGCAGTGGTTAAATTCATGGGGTAATTACCAGGACGCTACCACATTGGGACAAAAATGTGGCATGGACCAAGCAGACACCATTGCCGTGGATTTACAGGGCAACGTAATCACTTGTCAAAACGTCACTGCTGTCTCCAAAGCCCCAAATGGCAAGTCACACAGAATTGGGCATGTAACACAGTTTGATAAAATCAAATTGAATACTGCCACACACTGGAATTTTAGGGAAGAATGTTCTAAGTGTCCTGTGTTACAAGTTTGCAAAGGATCTTGTATGTTTTTACAAGGAGAATACTTTAAACTATCTTGTGATGCATCATTCTCCGACCACGTGCCCATGTTTGCTATAGCGTTTGAAATGGCCACAGGTTGCATTCCCTTTAAATTCGTGGCCATGGATCCTGATTATCAACTTCCAGAAGATCGTTCTGATATTTGGGCTGCAATTAACCCTGTTGATTATACTGTTCCAGATATTAGGGCACATGCTATACCTCTTGAAGGCGCAGCTAAGGGGATAACTGCAAATGCCTGACATTTGGATCCTGAGCAACTTCACTCAATCTAACAACTACACAAATAGTGCATTACTAAATGCAGTTAACAAGCATGATATACAAGCACGGTTTATTGATTATAGCAAAATAAAAGTATCCACGAACGATTCTGATCTGTTTTATGATGGCAATATACTTTCGCCCCCAGACCTTGTCATCCTCTCCAATTCTATACCCCAATACAATCTTGTTTCCATTCCATCAAGTCCTGGTGTAAAAGGTGTATTACATAAACTGATAGCAGCACGCATGGAAAAATGGACTAACACATGTTTTATAAATTCTTTACGATCTCATCTATTGTATTCTAGCAAACATAATGTGTATTCCACTTTAACAGATGTTAATATACCATTTCCTATCACTATTTCCACAAGTCCATTAGATCCAAAAGAGTCATTTAAGGCCAGGGTAATCCACGAAGTGGAATTTCCATGCGTGCTAAAACCCTCAGGTGGTTGGTCAGGACGTGGTGTCACACTTTGCAACAATGAGGCAGAGTTTGATGTAGCATTTGACCAACTGATTGCAATTAACCCCTATGACTATGTGGTAGCACAAAAATATTTACCAGAGGCTGATGGGTTAACATACACCGTGAGAGTAATTGGAGATCAAATATTAGCTGGTGTTATCTTGGGTAGTCCATATGTGGACTCATTCAAAGCGGAAAACAACGTGGGCAGAAAGCACATGGCAACCCGAAACAATAATCAACTCAATCAACTATGTGCAGATGTAATGCGAGCTCTTAGGCTGGATACTGCACATCTTGATATATTTTATGATGATGAGCATGGGTTTAGAGTGTGCGAAGTTAATGTATCTGGTGAATATAACAGAACAGACTGTATGCTCAATGTCGATCAAGCCACACTAATAGTGAATTACGCACTACAAAAACTGAAGGACCAAACATCCAATGCATGACCCAGACTTCTTAAGAGAATTTGCAATCGTGAGCTTTGTATCTCGTGGAGTAAATGAAGTGTCCCCTTCTAATCAAGATCTAAAATGGCAAGAGAAGGTTCTGGAATGGAAACACATGCCTGATCAAGAGCAACAAGTGTGGATAGACCACATGGTGGTATGGCTGGATGACTACAAACAGAAATTTCCCAGCCACTATACCACTCTTTCCACTAATTGGGCTCCCACTGTCTGGTAGATAGGGAATAGGTTGCAGGTTATTATCAACCTGCAACCCTTAGATTAGTCCCTTAGACTACGGGTCCTGATTTCATCAAATGTGTAATCCTCACGCAGTTCACCGTTCTTGTAGACCACCCTGAGCTGATCCACTTCGCCATCACGAAGCTCGCTACGTCGAATGGTTCTCCAGCCACTGGCACCTATTCCGCCGCTACGGACTAAACTGAGGATGCCCTTCTTGCTGCTCTTGCCTGGATCAGTAATAGGGTCCTTGAACACGTCACGCCATTCGCCTTCAACCTGCATGGCGTTGGCCTTCATAGCAAACTTAAGAGTATCCCTATCTACTTTTTGATTGAGTCCACCACCCATGCCCATGGCCAAGTTGTCCATGCTCCAGCCAGCTGCAAGCATGTTCTCCAGCAGCAAGGGGATGCTGTGGATGTTGATACCGTCGCCCTGGATGACCCTCACTGCTGAAGGCAGCACCCTGTAACCCTTGCAGTTTACTGTGAAGCCAAACTTTTCACCCAGTAGTTCCATGACCTGAATGGGCACAGTGAGTGGGTCCCCAGAGTCAGGGCGAACCACGATGGTGGCACCTGAGTCCAGCACCTGCTGCTTGAGTTCCCCACCCCAGATGTTGCTCACAGCGTTCCACAGGTCGTATGAGTCACTCACACATGCCACCAGTGCACCAGGACGGGCATACTTGCTCATCATGTTGGCAAATGCCATAGCCTCACCATCGCGACCCCAACTTGTCACAGTGCTGTGCTCCATGGCAGGGATGCTGAAGCCTGCCATTGGGGCTCCATAGAACCTACGGGCTGCTACTAGGGCTTCCACAGTGTCAGTACCCTGGAAGTTAACCAAGTGTGCCATACCACCCAAAGCTGCGCTCTCCGCACTGCTCACACCACGGGCACCAAAGTCATGCAGCTTGAAACTGATCTGACCTTCTGCATCCTCGCTGCTCTTGCGCAGAGCTGCCAGGATCATCTGCTTGGCCCGCCAGCTAAGTGAGGCCACAGTGGTGGGATACCATACAGCACGCAGCAGAGCAGTTTCCAGGAAGCTGGTGACCCAAGGCATTTCGGGATCTGTGTTGCGGATTTGTACTAACACATTTCTAGTGGGCAACACCGTGCCTTCTGGCACAGCTTCAATCACAACTGGCCAACGGCCACCATGCACTGTGATGAGTCGTTCCATGCCTTCTGCATTCACAGGCAGTCCATGTGCAGTGACCAGTTCCACATATTCATCCATGTGTGCTTGGGTCACTCGTTGCATGAGGAAGTTCTTGATGAACGCTTGCAGACCAAAGAATAGGCTGTTATCAAATTCACCGCCACGGCTTTCAATGTAGCTGTTAATGACGGTGGTGCCTGGTGGTAGTTGATTGTGATGTGAGTACTTGTATGAGTCCACAGCTAGTAGTTGGTTATTGTTAAACATGTTGCAAAGCTCCTTTGCGGTTGTGCACACCAGTGTCTATCACCAATGCGATTGTTTATTAGATTATAGTAGTTTACGTTTGTGTCAAGATCAAATCCTGGCCACCATGTGCTGAATGATATGATAGTGGTCTTCAAAGATCATCTTGGGGTCCAAATCCACAATGGGTACCCAAGCCACATTACTCACTTCTCCTTCTGCATCCTGTTTGCGGATCTTGGGTAGCCACAGATGGGGCGTAAGATGGATCAAAAACGCAGTGGTGATCACACGTCCACGTGGTGAACGATTGGGATCATCAAACGTCTTTTCACACACAATGCTACCGCGCAGCACAGGCTCAGGCACCTTAAGACCAGTTTCTTCTCGCAGTTCTCGTAGCATGCTTTCCATGAGTGTCTCATGCTGATCAATGTAGCCACCTGGCAATGCCCACATACCCTTGCCTGGGGCTGCACGGCGCTTGACCATGAGGATGTGCCCACTCTGCACTATTACTGCATCCACACAGGAAAAGATCACAGGGTAAGGCGCAGGAGCCCAACTCTGCTTGTATTTGATCACAAATGCACGTTCATCCACCAGCTTAGTGTATGCATCAGTTAACATAAACATGCTCAAAAACGCCATCACCTCAGAGGGCACTGATGCGGAATTAATTTGTGCAGGATGTTGATCAAAATAGGCATCACGTATCTGAGTCGCATTAATATCACCCTGGCTGGGTACGTTCACACTGGCCCAGTTGGGGAATAGCTTGAGGTAATAGCTAGTGTTATCCTTGGCATGCCCAATCAAGCCCACGTGCACATCGTTTACACCATGAAGGGTCATGTTGGAAGTGTTACCAGTGATGTTCTGGAGGATAGCACCTCGCACCACTTCTTGCAGCTTGACACACCATAAATTGTCATTATAGGTGTAGTCGTTTTGAGGCACAATGATCAGTTGATCCCGGACTGAAGACTCAAAACAGTTGAGCAGCATCATGCGCCGCTCTTCAAATGTGAATGGATTACGCAGGGTGCGCGGGCTATTTGCACTGCCCAGAACCACGATTACTTTTTTTGATTGTTGTGCAGCAATCTGGATCACAGCCTTGTGTGCGTGTGTGGGCGGCTGCATGCGTCCAATGAATACTAGGAAGTCGAACTTCTTGGTCATAGCAAAAATCCTTTGCTTTATATGAGCTTAGGGTCTATCCCCTTGCTATAATAATATTTATAGTATGATAATAACTTATGTCAACCTCTATTCACCCAACTTATTATTTTAGCCCCCACATCCACTTGCCACCTGTGTTGACCCAATTGATAGTTCTTGGGATCAGCATGATGATTGTTGTGCCAACCTTCTCCCCAATACAGCACACCAAACACCCAATTATTGGTGCTGCGATCCTTAACATCATGCGGCCTGGATCCCCAAGTATGATGCACCAAATTCAATATGCCACCCATGCTCCAGGTGAGGGCTTGAGGTGCCAGATATAAACTGATCATTACCCAAGGGTTGATCGCACACAAGATTAATCCGACTGCCAGATGCACCAAAAAGTAATTCTTGTGCCACCACACATGCATGGGATCACGCATAAGGTCTTTCACATATCTCACATGCACAGGCGCAAACATGCTGAACCATATCACCTTGTACCATGCATGATGGTGAGGTGAGTGTGGGTCCTGATCACTTTGATCTGTGTGATGGTGATGTGCTCTGTGTGCAGCCACCCAACTCATGCTGCTGCCTATGCCTGCCAGGTTACCTGCGCACACACACAGCTTCTCAAACCATGGTGGAGATGTAAAGCTGCGATGTGTGAACAGTCTGTGATAACCTATGCTCACCCCTATGCAGCTCATGATGAAATATCCCGTGATGGTGAGCAGCCAGTAGGGCCATGTGGCCCAAAACAACATGCTCACAAGTGCCACATGAGCTAGCACCTGTAAACATAATAACCCCACGCTATGATTGATCATGTGGGAAAACTTGTGGATATGCCACAACCAGGCTTGTATGAAGTGTGCCAGCACAGAACGCATATGATGGTAATGTGTGTTGCTATAAGTGTGAATAAGATTTCTCTCATAGTTTACCAGTAGAAGTTATATGTGTCTGATGTAGTTGAGACAGTGCCACCGGCCAGTCCGGTGTTGTCATAAGTTATCATTCGACCGGCAGGGATTGATTGATTTCCGGTCACTAGTCTAATACCAAACCCTGACAAGTTGCTGGTTATTCTAGCACCAATAGGGATGGCTGCAAACGCAGTGATATTAGGATCTCCAAATAGACTATATGTAGCACCTAGGTTTCCGCCACTATATGGATTCAGATGCCCAATAAACGTCTGTGGTAAATCTGTACTTGTAGTTACACCGTTGTTGGTAATGGTGTGCTCTACTGTGTCCATAGTTGGTGTAAATTTACTCAAGAACAGTTTAGTACCTGTTTCAAAGTTATATGTAGTCGTGGCTGTAAATGCTTCTGTATACTTGGCTGAGTTACTGATTCTAACCATGGCCATCTTACCGTTTAATGTGCCACCGCTTGCTGGGCCCAGACGTCCTATGCGTAAAGGGGCTGTAGAATTAGTATAACTGGCAGTGCCAAATGTACCACTAACTTTGGTCTGTTCAACACCATTGTACCATACTGTCTGTATGCCTGCGTTATTGACAATAGCCACATGCGTCCATACGCCTGGGGTAGGTTCGGTGTATCGGACATCTGCGTTAGCGTTGCTACCTGATAAGAACACTAGTTTATTGTCGCTTAGTGCTACAACTATAGCGTCAGTAGTGCTCCACCCAACTTGGTTTAATAATCCCCAAATACCGCCAGCCGCTGTATCTGATGCAGCATCGGCTTTCAACCAGAACTCTATGGTCCAAGATGTGCCCAAGTTCCAGTCTGCACTAGCCGCTACCTCTAGGTAATCGTTTTCATTTTGAACAAACTGTAAACTTTGGAAACTTGGGAAGTCATCGCTGACTGTGACGGCTCCTTGAACTGAAATAGGATGTCTTCCTGGGCCACTGAAGTTTTTTGTGCCAAAGCCTTGACCAGGCGAGATATCTACTCCCCAATTATCAGGATCTGCTGTGAACACTGCTCCAGTGGTAGTTGAGGTGGCGGCACCCGTGCCATCCACGTTTACTACAGTGTCTCCTGACCGTATTTGATTATTTAGATCAGGATATGTTGCCTTGGAAAAATATAAGGTGCCGCTGTTACTGGCAGACGTAACTATCCCATTTAATCCATAAAGAGCCAGGTCAGTTAACGGAGTATCACTGCCTAACATTAGTTTGGTATCTGCAACCACACCATAGGACAACGATGGGCTAAAGTTTGCCACATACTTGGCAGTGGTGCTGATTCTGATCATGGCCAGTTTACCAAGGTAGCCTTGACCGTTGACTCCTGCTCTACGGCCAATGTTTAGATCCGATGAGCCGTTACTTAGTGCGCCTGGGGCTACAATCTCGCCTCTAAGTACCCCATTGTAGTATACCTTGGTGTTGCCACCACCGTCGGCTACATAGGCCACGTGGCTCCATACTGCTGGTACGGGTTCAGGAATTCCACTCTGTTGATTATTGCTGAACAGCGTGCTTCCCCAGTAAAATCCTAGATCAATCCTGTTATTGTCCGGGCCTTGTGACATCACAGTTCGTATAGCACTAGGACTGCTGGTATTGGTTTGCTTGCTCCAAAACTCAATAGTATATGTTGTGCCTAGGTTCCAATCACTTTGTGTATTAGATACCAATAGATATGGATTTCCTGCTGGGAAGTCTAGACTGAACGGTGCTACTATAAGAGTCTGACTTGTGTCATTAATAGTAACAGCACCACTAGTTGCTAATACTGTGCCGGTGATACTACCTGAACGTAGGCTAACTGTAAATGTCTCACTACCTTCAGTGGTAGCATCAGCAGTGGGTGTTACTGAGAATGATCCGGAATTATTACCTACACCCACGAACCCACTAGTTGTGGCAAAGTCTCCACCGTTCGTATCTATAGTCCAATAATAAGTTCCGTTAGGGATATTAGTGCCACCAATAGCCAATGTAAGGCTACTACCTTCATCAACATTGTTAGCTGCTGGCGTCAGTGTATACGTGGGTGTTGGCGGGGGAGGAGCACCACTGCCACTGGATACAACAGCACCTATTATTGTTTGAATAATACTCATTGTGGTTCCTTAATCGTTGTTGTAAATGTCAGCACCGGCCACCAGCCAAATGTCCCCGTGGTCCTCAGCGTCGTCTGACTTGGTGCCTTCTTTGATTTTGATCAGTGTGATCATTTGTCCCGATCCGTTGTCTGAGAATCCAATAGCAGGAGTCTTCATATCACCGTTGCTCAACCACATTTCTCCTCTCAGATTGCCAGAAGACTCGTTTGTCACATAAGCATCAAAGTTGCTGATGTTCACAATGGAGACTGTATAACCCACTGGTAAGGTTACTGATTGCCAGTTGGGGATAATCACAGCATAGTTGCTCAGTTCTATAAGAATATGCCTACCTGAATCTTCAGGGCGCAGTGTGTAACGACCCGCACTGATTTTAACTTGTGGCACAATAGCAGTGCTGAATGTCTGTTTACTACCATCAGCAAACTCGATAGCCCCACCTTCATTGCTCAGTATTGTCTCAGGATAGAATGTGAATTCTTCGCTTGGATAGTTGGTGTAGTAATATTTGATGTTGGTCACATTAGTAATGGCCCCAGTATGCGGTGTGGGAGTAAATGTGGTTGAGGTTCTACCACTCAGACGCCAAACTTTGATTACATCATCCGTGGGTTCCACATAGGTCCATATGCCGTGTTCACCAACCCCTGTTCCGTCCAATGGTAGTGTAACTATGAATCCATTGTCATTGTCATCATCAGGAGCTTCACTATTGCCCACAAGAGTAAACTGATCACCGTGTATTCTCAAGGCCTTGTTGCCATAGCCATTGTAGCTCAGTCTAGTGTCGCTTTCGTGTACACCAAACTGACGCTTCCATATAACCTCACCGTCAGTGTCTAACTTCACAATATGAGGAACATCGTCTCCAAAAGAATCATTGTTACTACTATTAGCACCCCAAGCAATTAGTATTTCATCCTTGGCAGGATCAACTGCCACGCTGATATTACTGATTGGACTTTGCCACTCTCCATCACTTTTAACACCAATAAATTGTTGCCACACAATGTTTAGACTGCTGTCCAACTTGGTCACTAACACTTCGTTAGTTTCATCTCTATCTGCGTTATACTGATTATGAACCACAACTATTGAGTCGCTGGCCATTAGCGCCACTGCTCCAGCGTAGGCATTGTTTTCACCCATACCATTGTTGATGTACTTGCTGGCTGTGATCACGCCTGCTGATGTAAACTTCACTACCAGTGCTTGATCATAGTTGACTTCATATCGTCCATTGCCCACAGCATATAGACTTGTACCAGCGGCATTCCACGCCACTCCGGTAAACACATCGCTAGTTGGGCCACCTATAACTGGAATCATATCCGGAGTCCATACAAATGTTTCTCCACCTAAATTCTGTCTAATACCAAATGTGGCTCCACCTGCGGCATAGTTAACACTGGCATTGGTTCTCAACAACAGGTGCGTTGTTGGTATTGTTGATGGGACAGTTGTTATTGTCCCAACAGCACCAGAGCCGTCCACAGTACCGACTGTCACAATAATGTTGTTGGCTGGCGATGTGCCACCGGCAAAACTTGTGCCCGGAATTGTAATCTCATCACCCACAAAGTAGTCCTGTCCAGGCGCCTCTATGCCAGAGTTTGTTATTGCACCAGTAGTTGGATCAAATATTAGGTTAAAGGTTGCTCCGGTGCCAACTATTTTAATAGGTGTAAGTGAAGCATAAGTTTGATCACTACCAGTAGTTGTTCCCATAGGGTCAAGAACAAAATTTATACTGCCACTACCATCAACTCCCACAGCAAATGTTAGGTCGTTAGCAGGAGTTGTACCACCTAATGCAGTTCCTAATATTTTGAACTTTTGTCCAAGGCGGTATCCTAGGCCCGGCGTAGTGGCGTTAATATTAGCGTATGCTCCAGAAACAACACTAACACTGAATACTGCGGTGACTGCTTCAGTTGGGGCTGTTACTGTGCCACTTAGTCCTGTGTAGTTGTTTACGCTTTGAACCTGTACTTGATCAGTAATACCAGTTCCGTAGATCCACCAGTCACTGATATTGCTACCGCCTGGAATATCTTCGCCGGGAAAATGTTCAGCATCAATGTCTGCTTTGGCTACCCTTAACTTATCTACACCACTGCCGGCCAAAGGAGTGATCGCACCGTATTCCGCATATTCGTTAAACTTTTGACCAGCAATGGCAATCTTGCCAGTTGAGCTGATGTCAATATCATAAGCATAGACATCGCCTTGATCTTGTAGTGTGCGTGTGCTGACCACTGTGCCTGAGCCTGAATCAAGGGTCAGTATTACTGTTTCTGTCCAGCCACTGTCAAGATTGTCGCCCAACTGCGTTGGAGTAGTCACAACCACCTCAATGTTGCCAGACACTCTATTGTAGGCCATCGAACGTACTTCACACTTTGCGTTGTCATCCACGTCCTGCACATCTACATAGGTATTGGTTACATTGGCCGCTGTGCCACTCACAATGGTAACTGTGGCCACTGAGCCAACATAGTCAGTGTCATTGGTTATGGAGGCAACTGCTACAATCAATGTGTTAGTGTTATTACCACCCAGTTGGGAACCGATTAACAGAATCCTATCACCCACTTTATAGCCAGTGCCACCAATGGTCACTGTGGGAACAGAGTAGACACCTGATGTAACTGCCACAGTAAACTGGGCACCACTGCCACTATGTAATTGTCTTGACCATACTACACCACCTTCAGGGGCAAATTTATAAATATGAGCACGGTTGCCGCTGGCTGACCAAACACTGCCTACAGCATAGGCAAAACCTTCTGCGTCGTGGCACACAGTTTCAAACCAAATATCAGCATTATAGTTGGGAAATTTACCATACAGGGTGGCATAACCCAACTGGCGTTGTTGCAGCTTGATGTTGCTGTCTTCAGGATTGGTTAATGTGCCGTCCTTGCCAAATGTCCAGGTGTTCACCTTACTAGCTGTGCGTCTCACGCTCACGCCCACTGCTTGTGAAGTAATGTTTGTGGAACCTGCAGGTGCTATAGTCAGATCATTTTGTAAGGATAAGGGTCCTGGTAATGTCACCAAGGTATTGGTCAACTTGCCAGGCACTCTACTGGGTTCCAGTGTCCAACCTTCCGCAGACCAGCGAGTGGCATCTGTGTCAAACTGAGCTATGAAGCCCTGATTGAAGTAGTCTGAATTGTCCCAAGGAGAATCCATGTCTGGTCCACTTTGACCCAATCGCACAGCGCCACCAATCAGAATCTTGTCTCCTTTCACACTCATGAGGTCTGTGGCAAAACCTCCCCACGGAGCATCATTGCTGAGGCCTGGCACATCCTGTGCATGAGGGTTATCAAAATAACTTTGCCAAATCACAGCCCCGGTGAGTTTATTATATCTGGCCAGCACCAATGTGGCATTCCAGACACCGTTGTTGATGTCCACAACACCTGCAGGATTTAGTTTATAGGTGCTGGCATACACATACAGATCGCCATCATCACCCACTGCTGAGCTCACTCCCACCCAGGAGCATTCACCAGGACCCACTCTGCGATCCCAAACCACTGCACCCAGCGTGCTCAGCTTGAATATCACAGCAGCATTGGTTTTTAGACTGGAAGTCCAAGGCTGAACCACTCCAGGATTATCCACATAGTAAGTGCCAGTAACATATATATTGCCCACACTGTCCAAACTTATGTGTGTGACCTTGCTGGGAGTTATGTCCACAAGTGTGATGGTCTTTTGCCAAATCTGTGTGCCTGTACTGGCGATCTTGGCCACCATCATGACATCATCTACTACCGTTTGACCATTCACAGTGTGAGCAACTTCAGCATATCCTGCCGCAATTATAGCATCATTATAGTCAACTGCCACAGTGGTCACATATGAGGTGCTGTTGTCACCAGTTAGTGACTTTTGCCAAATAATGCTGGTGGCAGTGGGATTCAGTTTAGCCACAAATGCTGTATCAGATGCAAAATCGAAGTGACCACCGATAATAATGTTGGCATCACTGTCTAGGGCTATGGCTGTCAAAGTATAACTGGTGCCAAAATCTAAATTTCTACTAAACAGGACAGCACCTGTAGCCCCATTAATTTTCAGCACAATGGCCACACTGCTGTCTTGATTTAGAACACATATGATGTTGTCATCTGCGTCCACCACCACATTACTATCAGTATAGTAAATGTTGTTCACAGCACCCAATGACTTCTTCCAAATCAGGTCACCAGCTGATGTAAATTTGCACATGGCCACTCCACCATCATCCAAGTTGAGTGCAGCAAGTGCAATTGCATTGCCCTCACTGTCATGTGTGGTGCTCATGACCACCACACCATCCCAATATGGATTGAACGTGCTGTCTTCTCTGCGCATGCGCACAAACCAACGATCTGAATCACCAGTTTGCACAGTGATTGCACCCACATTGGTTAGGGCATTGGCGCCTGCATATGCAAGATCAATCCAACGAGTCACACCGTCACCATATTTGGTCTGGCCTGTGTCTGTTTCCAGACCAGGCTCACCTGATGCAAGTATGGGGTTGATCATGGTCCAGTTTTGTGCAGTATCTCTGCGCAGTTTGATTCTTGTTGTCATGTTAGGCTGTGCCCCCGTCTAAGGTGTTGTCGAAGTTTTCGTTGAATGTCTGATCGGCTCCGCCGCCGTCTGCCACATACTGTGATTGTCTGTTGTCCCAGGGCACCAGCGTGCTCCAAAGGGTGCCTGTCCACTGGTATGTGGCTGTATTGTCTGCCACATACTCTTGTCCTGGTTCAGGATTTGCGGGAAATGTGATTGCCATGTTATGTCCTATTCATATTTATTACTATTGATTATACTGCCGAAAACGTTGTAGCTAACGGAATCAATGTAATCTCAGTTGATATCTTGTTGGTTGAACCATATTGAAATATTGGGCTTGAATAAAATACTGTGTTGGTAGCAGTACCATTAATAGCACGATTAGAACCATCTCCCACAGGTATGTTAAATGTGCATACACCAAATTGTATAAGTGCATTGTTACTCATTGTAATACCATAGGTATTAGCACCTACTCCAGTGTTGTTAAGAATACACACACCCATACCCCATTGTGCTGTCCCACTTAAGGTGACAACAGCACCTGTGTCCGCATCAAGTGAACTATCGATCATAGTACCTGTAGAATTGTTTGCTTGATTAAGCACTTGTCCGATACCGTTGGTTTCCAGATTGTTTATACTACAAAATCCACGTTGAATGTCTATTAGATACACAGAACCACTAGCTCTAGCCATGGTGCAATCAGTCATTTCTACTCTACTACCAGTACCAGTATTATCTGTATAAACACAACTCTTGGTAGAATTTGCTTGATAGCAATATACACCATCTAAATACAGCTTGGACGGATTAGTGCCATTCATCTCAATACTGTGGTATGCTTCATTCGTTTTAACTGCAATGTTAAACATACCAAATCTATTTTCGTTTATGGCATTTACTCCGTTGTCCGCAGGAGTAATAGTCACATGTCCGTTTATCCAAATAGGCACATGGCCAGCATTAGGAGTATTGCCACAGATAAAGATATTTCCACGAGTTAATGTTATGTTTTCTGTAACACTGCTGAGTAAGGAAATAAACTGGGGATTTTCAACCACACTGCCGTTTATAACAATTACTAAACTATTGTTTGCGATAAGTGCTTCAATATACGCTAGCGCCGCTGTGATAGTTTTAAAAGGTCTGAGTAAACTGCCATCAGCTATGTAAGTTCCCAGATTACTTGGATCAACAATCCATGTGTTATCTGGTGTGGCAATTACTAAACTGGCACCTTCACTGTCCACAATATCTCCTGGCACTATTAAAGTACCATCTGTCCCAAATACCCAACGCTGGGTATTTAAGTTTGTGCCCACAACAACATCACCACCGTTCTTTTCAATCTTCACATACTGATCGTCATCGCCCAGGTAGATGTCAGTGGTCACAGGGTCACCAGATACAAGGTGAATGTGACTGGTTTCAATCACATTATTGTCAGTTACTGTGATAGTGCTAGAGGCAAAAGGATTACTGCCGCCCACAGTCAATGTGAATGTGTGGGCGTTGGTGTATTCTGGAATTGGTAACACCAGATTGGTTGATTGCGGCACACTGTCAATTGGGGAGAACACAGGGAATGTGCCTGTTAAACTGCCTATGCCCAATTGTTCTGCTGTTGTGCCAGTGATAGTATAGGGAATAGGATCACCATCATAAACAGTCAGAGTGCCATTTGTCAACGTGATTGTTAAATTAACTCCAGGCACAATGTATCCGCTTGCTGATAAGTTGGTCGCAGCAGTGGGGCGAATAACCAGACTCTGTCCCACGGAGGCTCCTGGCGGTGTGATTACTGTGGTGGTGGCTGTTTCACTGATCGCACTACCTTCTGGCAATGTTAAAC
>Ga0209085_1000043_pt1 | contig 84963 bp, 95 predicted proteins | sample C_131016_EF_Meta_FD_187310 | JGI IMG/M metagenome (GOLD analysis project Ga0209085, IMG submission 187310) | Freshwater microbial communities from Lake Croche, Canada to study carbon cycling - C_131016_EF_MetaG (SPAdes) (version 2) | ecosystem: Environmental > Aquatic > Freshwater > Lake... | reverse complement strand
TAATTTTCATATAAATTTTTAAAATCAGATGTATAAATACACTCAAGGAGCAAAAATGAAAGTTGACAAAAAAAATGCCATAATTGCTGGCGTTTGTGCGGGATTATCAAACGCAACAAACCTACCAGCTTTTGTCTTTAGACTGGCGTTTCTTTTTGCATTTTTGTTCGCAGGACTTGGTCCGCTAGTTTATATCGTATTATGGATTTTAATGCAACCAAAAGAATAAATGGAGAAAAACAATGCCTTTCAAAAAGTTTAATGAATTCTTAAATGAACAAAAGAAGTCAAAGAAAAATAAAAATAAGAATGATAAAAAGGCATTCGGTGATGTAGGAGATAAAAGCCTAGTTTATGAACCAGCCATAAATAAATATGAAAAAATAAAAGATAAAGATGGTTTGGGATGTGTTGGTGATCAAAAGAACGTATACGAGCCAAAAACAGAACCACTTCAGTCAAAAGCTCCATCTTGGAACAAAACAAACGTTAAAGAGTGGCTCAACAAAACAAAGAAGCTTCCGCTCTCAGAGTTTGCAAAAAACATATACGAAGAAAAAAACAAAAATGTACAAATAGATTTTAATAAGATCAAAAACACAGAGGATCTAATTGAAAATTTTGTCAGAGCAGTAAAAAACAACCCAAGATTAATTGAATCTGCTGCAAGACAATTAAATAGATCAAACCTAACCGAGAGCTTTCTTGCTGAGTTGATCAGAATTGAAAATTCTAAGAAAGTATCAGAATCAATAAGTGATCCAGTTGGTTTTGAAGGAGGCTCAGAAGAAGGTGAAGATGGCGAGGTTCACCACCATCACCATCATCACCATCACCACCATCACCACGGCGACGAAGAGGGCGCCGAAGGTGAAGAAGAGGGTATGGATGATGAAGAGTCAGAAGAAGAAATGGGCGATGATGAAGAATCAGATATGAGTGATGAAGAAGATCACGATATGGGTGATGAAGAAGAAGATTTGGACAGCGATGATTTAGGTCACTCAGAAAATGATGATATGGAAAACGATATGCCCCTTGGAAGAAGAAAAAAGCCCCACTCAGAAGATTATTTTTCTGATGAAGCTTAATCCTTAAATTCCAATATCATACTTCTGCCACCTCTAGATTCTGATAGGAATCTGGAAAACAGCAAGTCTTCTCTAATTGGGTCAATATCTGTTATTCCCAAACAATAACATACAAGAGAACCCGCTGCAGAGCCTCGACCGCAGCCAACGGCTTCACTTCCATCGCCCCATCCAAGTAAACTTGGGCATACTCTGCGTGCTTCATCAGTCATCATTTTCTGAATAAGGAAGTAACTACTGAAGCCCTTTCTTGTTATAAGGCTCAACTCTTCTCTTATTCTACTGCCGTAAGTTTTTGTTTGAGGAAGATTTCTTTTCTTAAAACCCTCAAGAACAAATTGTTTTAATTTTTCATCACAATCTTCAACAATTGGCAATTTTAGACTTCGATCAAAAGTCACGCCCTTTGCCATTTCACATATTTTAACTGTGTTCTTTTTTGCTTCTTGAAATAATTCATACGGAATAATTTCACTATAGTCTTTTAGCCATTTTTCATTTAATTCTTCTTCGCTCTTCATCCAAAGATTGGTATCCTGAAGCTCAAAGAAGTCAACCATGGCGTCCTTTTGTTTTGCTTCTTCTATTTCCTTTAAAGTTCTATTTGTCTGAATCATCAGCATTAATCGCTGATAATGACTGTCTTCCTGACGACAATAATGAACGTCGCAACTAACAATCAATGGAAGCTTGTATCTTTCGTGACACTTTACAATAAAAGCATCATATGCAAACTGCTTCTTAAAGTCCAAAAGCATCATTTCAAGATAATAATGTTCTCTGCCGAACATTTCCAAGTGCTTTTCAAGCATTTGGAAGCCAGCTTCTTCTCCACCTTTGTCAAAAGCCCTTCCTATTTCACTGTTATAGCAGCAGCTTGTAAATATCAAGCCTTCCCTGTACTTCTTAAGCTGTTCGTAATTGACTCTAGGTTTTCTGTAGAAGCCTTTAGTCCAACCCCAGCTAGTTAATCTTACAAGATTCTTATAGCCCTCTAGGTTATAAGCTATTGCCAATAGATGAGGACTGGCTTTTAAAGTATCAATTTCATCCGGAGACAAATCTTTAGTGAAATTTTGCATATCCTCCAAACCAGAACTCTCTGGCTGAAGCGAATTAATATATAATTCACTGGCGAAGATGTAGCTTAATTTGTTTTTATCCTTATATTTATCACATATTTTGTCGCATATTTTGATCTGTCTTGGTACAGCTCCGAGCATACCGTGATCAGACACAGTTAAAAACTTCTGATTAATCTCAACGGCGCGATTTGCATACTCTTCAACTTGCCCGAAACCATCAATTTCTTATCTCTAGTGGCTCGCCAAAAATGACGAGCCAAGCCTAGAGGAGGCTGTAATCGGTGTGTAAATGGAGGTGTTCAAAACCAACAATCTCAACTGATTTCATGCCCATGTGGTTCTCCTTTCTTATTCACAAAAGGTTAAAGCTTCTAATATTTCTTAAATATACTGTGCTCTAAGAGTAAACACAAGAGAAGATTATTTTAAAGTTTTTGTATAAATAATACTTATGGAAATCAAAATCTACATCCTACTAAACTTAGCAGCTTTCGCTATTTGGACCACTTTAGTTTGTTGGTTCAACTAACGCATCAATTTGACTTTTTGCGATCTTCATTATATAATTTTTGATCCATGTTGGCAACTAGAATTTGAGAATTCCCATGCACCAAAAATTATTCGATAATATCAAAAATAACGTCAATCAATTTTTGATATCAAAGATGTTCAATAAAAAAAATAGATTAAAAGGACAAAGAGTTTATCTTGCAGGAGCTATAGACAGGTGTCCGAATCTGGGGATGGCATGGAGAGATGAAATAACTCCTTTTTTAAAAGAAAAAGGAGTTGATGTTTTTAATCCAATGACCAAGCCAACAAATCTCGCAAAAGAGGGTGATAGTGAAGCGAGAAACAATAGAAATGAATTAAAAAAAGCAGGAAAATATGAAGAACTCAGATTAATAATGAAAGAAATAAGAAATGTTGATCTGAGAATGGTTGACATAAGCGATTTCATAATAGCCAATCTGGATTTGGATATTCATCCTTGTGGCACACTTGAAGAAATATTTCTGGCTAACCGAGAGAAAAAGCCAATAATTATAAGAATGAAACAAGGAAAAGAAAATTGCCCAGATTGGCTGTTTGGAACAGTTCCTCATAAAATGATATTCTCTAATTGGGATGAAATTAAAGAATACCTTAACTACATTGATAGTAGCGAAAACATAGAAACATTTAATAGATGGTACTTCTTTAACTCTTGAGGAAAAATGAACACAAATTTAGCAATTATAAGAAACACATTTGGAGATAGATCAGCCTTTCTTCAACTTTCTCTTGAATATCAAAATGAAGCTGAGCTAAACAGCAAAATCAAAAGCTTTATATTTGTAGATCCGCATCCAATAAACGGATATTCAGATGATTTTGATAAAGTTATTAATAAAAAACAAAAAAGAATTAATTTCGAACAACATCAAGGAAAATTATATTGGTACAGCTCAGTTAAACATATGTTTGATAATTATGATTACAATTATGTGCTATCAATTGCTGATGACGTTATTATAAGCAAAGATTATATAAAAATATGCAATCAAATAATAGAAGATAAAGTTCTTGAGAATCAAACAATTCTTTGTCTTCACGCAGGCGCTTGGGACAAACCAAAAGGTGATATAAACAATATTGTAAGATCAAGCGCTTCAAGTAATTCTATTTTAATAACAAGAGAAAAATTTAAATTAGTTGAAGCATTTGTTAAAGAAAACGCACCAACAATGGTTGATAATAATCACATGATGTCAGAAATATTGAACAGCAAAGGAATGACAACAATAGCTCCAGAATATAATAGGCATAGTCATTTCGGAATCTATGGGTATACAGTTAATGGGAAACATGGAAATCTTGAAGGGCAATCTTCTGTGTTTTCTAAAAACAAATCTCACGAAGATCTTTATGAGTTGCTAAAGAAGTCTTGTTTAAAAGGTAAAAAGCTTGCCACTTTAAACAAAAATCAAAATCCCAGATATTTCTGGGATTTTGACTCTAATGTTGGTTTCGATACCTTAAAGTATACCTTGTGAATCGCAATTAATTCAATCTACTAGTTTGTCATCACCCCCCTTCGGAGAATTAAATTGCGTCTTCTTCCATTGTTCAAATTCTTCATATAAAATCTTAGCTTGATTATCAAGCTGTTTCAGCTCCTGTTGGGTTTTTTCATAAATCTGTTTTAGAGATTCTTTTTTCTTTTTCTTTTCAGAATGTATTTCTGCAATTTTTGAAGAAAATTCTTGAAAGTTATCAGTTAAAAGAAAGTCTAACTGTTTATCGACTTCCTTTGTATCAATTTGTTTTTTAACATCAGTCATCGACAAACTCCTTGTTTTTAGACAGAGAAACAATCTCTACCTAAAATATTATAGTAATTTTTTAATTTTCTGGCTGTTCAAACTCTGGTAGTTTAACTGATATATCTAATTGACTCTCAGTCAACTCAGCGCCACAATCAATTATTTTTAAAGAAAGAAAAACTTTTTTTTCTTCTTCTGTTAAAGATTCTATGAAATCCCCAATAGTTTTATCTTCAACCCAAGCATCTACAATTTTTTCATCAATTTCATCAAAAATTTCTCTTTTATCTATAAGAGAAAGCCAATAATTTTTCATCAGTCTGCCTCACCGTATATGTCTTTTGCGGTTCCCATTTTTGAGGTTTTCTCAGCAATTCTTCTTTCGGTCTTAGCTTTATCCATGTTATATCCAGCTCTGTAGCTGAAGCTTTCCCACTTGCTGCTTTCGCCTGGATTGGTGAAGCTCAAACCAAAGCTAGATAGCACCTTTTCTTTTGATTTACTACCGCAGTGCTCGCACACAACATCTTTATATTTTCCTTTCGGATCATGTTGGGTTAAAGCCTCGTAATTATTTTCACACTTTTTACAAACAAATTCATAAATTGGAATAAAACACCTACTCTTTCATATCTAACAGGTCGATAAATTCTTCGTAGAATCTTTTAATTTGATTTAGTTTCCAGTCTTGTGAAAAAAATCTCCAAAAAATACTTTTTTCACAAAACTTCATGCTCTCAAGTAATATTTTAGTTTTTAAGTTTTTTTCTAAAATATGTAGATGAAAACCTTCGAGTGCGTTTTGCTGAGAGATTAAACTTTCATAGTCGCCTTCATCCATAAATCCATCCATGTCATCATCATTGTATTCATCTCCATCCCCATTTTTTCTTATAAATCTCATTTTTTTTTCCTTTTAATACACTGGGAATGGTCTTTTAATTTAAGATGGGTTTTAGCTAATCCATACACATGCTTTAGAAATTGTTTGGGCTGACGTATATCTTTATCCAAATATTCTGGATTTATTTGAAATGCAAAATTTTCTACGCTTTCATCCCAAACAACATAAACCACATCTAACTTTGATAGTTCATTCAAAACATTAGAACAAACTCTTATGCTTAAATCTTTTATAAGGATAGGGAAGTCTTCTGCTCTTATAAAAGGTCCAACATTACATTCTTTTATATATCCTTTGAATATAATTTCAGATTCTTTTTCGGGAAGCAGGGAATTTAACTCATCTCTGAATTTTTTAGTAACCTTGAGATCATCATTCACTTCCGCCATTGTTTTATTATTATTAGTGAATATAAAATGCCAATAAGATATTTGTCTTATCTTTTTATGCATCAAATTATAATTCTCTATGAGAATAATCTCTTCATCTTCTTCTAAGGACATAAAAAGCCTTTTGTTAATTATTAGAGAAAAAATTTCATAAAATTATTAAAAAATATTTTATTATACTTGATTAATTTATCCTTAGAAACACCTTTGTTGAAATTTTTATAATCACAGTCTATTGTCATATAAGCTTGAATTTCATCTTTCATAACACTGTTTGCATACCCCATTGATTTAAGGTTTTTAGATAGTATTCTTGTTGTGCTTTTGTCCATGTTTTCCAGAATGCTATCTGTACAGCTTCTATACGAGCTATTTGTATGATAAAGAGCATGGCACATTTCGTGTCTATAGGTGTCATCTTTTAGCTTTTCAACTCCTATTATATAGCCTTTATTGTTTTTGAGTTGTTTTTTAATATATGTCAATATGTGTTTAAATAACTCATCATATTTATTTTCTATTTTTGAAACAGAATAACATCTTTGGGCTACTTCGTAAGGAAAATTAAAACCACTCCAATCAAAAGGATATGAAAAACCATTGTTTTTTACGCTATACCACTTAATGTAATCCCATATGCTATATGGCTTATCCTTAAAAGTTGAATTTGGAGACTCGTAATATTCTTGGGCTCGGCAAAACAGCATGGCTCTGTCGTATTTGTTCTTTACAATAACAACAAAAATTCCAGGTTTGACCTCTTTTATTTTAAATTTTATCATTAATAATCTCCATCTTTTTAGTAGTGGAAATAGAATTTTTATAAGGGCAGATTAAAACCTCTGCAATGTCTCTGCCTATAACTTCATCAAACCTATAGTCTCCACCTTTAACAATAATTTCTGGTTTTATTTGATTTATTAAATTTTCTGGTGTGTCTTCTTCGAAGCTTACAACAAAGTCAACAAATTCAATAGATGATATTATCTCTATTCTTTCTTGTAAATTAAGTACAGGTCTATTCTTGCCCTTTAACCTATTAATGCTATCATCACTATTCAAGGCAACCACTAATTTACCACCTTGATTTTTTGCAAATCTAAGACACTCTATATGTCCTGGCGTAAGTCCTGCATCGAAACAACCATTAGTAAAAATTAATTTAAAATCTCTGTTATTAAGATCTTCTGCAGAAATAAACTTACTGTTAAAAAATCTGTAGAAATCTATGTATTTGAGGTTCTTATTTTTATTTTTTGTTACATAAAAATAACTTAGGTTAAAAGCTATTTCTCCTGAATCGTATATATCAAAACCTAATTGTGTGGCTAAAGTCAGATAAGCGATATAACAATCTCCACCGCCTATGACAGAAGCAGCTTGTTTCTCTTTTTCACTTTCATATTCAAAAAATTCATTTTTATTATTTATTCCATAAAAACCTTTGTATGAATCCGTGACAATAACTTCATCGCATTTTATTTTACTTTTTAATATCAAGCATTGATCTACATGATTCTCTGTCTGTGTTAGCGTGAATGCTTCTGCACTATTAGGCTTAAAAATTTCACAAACGCCCCATTTGCTTAAAGGATGCTTTTTTGAATCAACAATGCATTTTAAATATGTGTAGTCTAATTGATCATTAAACACACCTTTTGAATAATCAGAAAATATACAAATATCTGAATCAAGATTCGACAATAATAAATTGTATAATTCTTTTTGATAAAGTTCTATGTTTACTATTCCAAAATTTTCTTTCTCAATATCCCATCTAAAAAGTGGAACTTGATTATTATAAAATCGTTTTTTCCTTGGTATTCTACCATTTGGTCCTGGTATTATTATGCACCTGTCCGTTTTTATGCGATTTTTTTCATAATACTTCTTAGCTTCATCGTCCAATAAAGAATAGTAGTTTAATTTAATATTATCAAGATCTACAAGTTGTCTACAAACATTTCCGGCACCGCCAGGAAGAATTAAATTTGGCTTGTCATTTCCAGTTATATTAACTGGTATTGGAAACTCAGGACTTATTCTTGTGCTGTCTACGTAGAAGTATTCGTCAATAATGCTGTCGCCAAAAACAGCAATTTTTAAGTTACTTTTCTTAAGTCTATTGAAAAACTTTTTTATTTTTTCTTGTATATCCATAAATCAAACTCTTCAAAGGTCCTATCCAGTTGTTTTAACCAAGAAGTTTCATCAAACTCAGGAAACTTCACATCTCCATCATATTGTTTTTTGATTTTAGAAACATACATATTATCAATTAAATTATTCAACAAACAATACTCATAAATTTTTTTACCACCAATTATAAAAATCTTTTTATCTAAGTTTATTTTATTACAATAGTTTATTGCATCTTCTATTTTTGTAAAATTATAAACTCCAGAAATATTTTTTGATGTAATTACAATATTAATCCTATTTGGTAATGGTTTACCGATACTTTCATACGTGTTTCTGCCCATTATCACAACATTATTTTCAGTCAATTCTTTAAATAATTTTAAATCTTCTTTTATTTTCCACGGTAAAGAATTACCGTTGCCTATAACTTTATTTGGATCAAAAGCAACAATAAGATTCAATTGATTTTTCATATTGCCATCTCATACTTTATAGCAGGGTGGTGAATATAATTTGAGAGCTGAAAGTCTTCAAATGTTAAATTTTCAATATCTTCGATAGAGGATATTTCTTTGTTTATTTTAATATCTGGAAAGTCGTAGGGTATTCTGGATATCTGATCCCTGGCTTTTTCTATGTGAGATTTATAAACATGAACATTATTTCCAAAATAAACAAACTCGCCAGGATTATAACCAAATATTTTAGCAATAATATGAGTCAGCAAAGATATGTGAACTATATTAAGAACAAGACCGCAGCAAACATCTGTTGATCTCATAAAAAGAGAAGAGTGAATTTCATTTTTATTTTTATCTATAGTAAAGCTGTATAGTGTGTGGCATGGCTCAAGAACACCAGTATCAAGCTGAGATACGTTATAATTAGAAATTAAATGCCTTCTAGACTCTGGCTCCTTCTTGATGCCATCTATTAATCTCTTGAGTTGATCTACGCCCGTTCTTTCTCCGTTGTCTCTCCACTTGATATAATCTCCCCCCCAGTTTCTTATTTGAAAACCATACAATGTTCCAATATCATTATCTGGGATAATATCCTGGAGATTTCTTTTTTGTATAAAGTCTTTAGTTGTATTTCCGTCCCAAATGTGGATATCTTTCTTTTGTAGAATAGAAGCATCGGTTTCGCCTCTTAGAAGCCATATAAGCTCCTCGACAGCCCCACGAAAAAAAGACTTACGAGTTGTTATTAAAGGAATTTTATTGTTTCTTAAGCTAAATCTTAAGCTTATTCCATGCTTAGCAAATGTACCAACACCGGTTCTATCATTTTGTTGAAAACCAGTGTCTATAATGGACTTTATCAGATCAAGATAAGCCATTTCTTCTAAATTCATATAATTTCCTTGGATAGGCAATTATATCATAAATTTAGAGAACATTCAAAGTTCTTTGACCATCACCAGATAAAGGAGGGGCTTTATCATTATCAATACCTGTTTCCATACCAGGATTTGATTGATCAGCTTGTTTTAAAACCTTTGAAGAATTTCTCAAATCATTTTTAATTGAGTCTTGAGGTTTTGGCAAACCTTCTGTTTCTTTTTTATTTATTTTGTTTATAGTAGATCCAGAACCAGACAACAAAGACTCTAGTTCTGTTGTGCAAATTTGAATTATAGTTTTTGGATCATCTCCATTATCCACACCAGAGTATATTGCAACAGCCACTTTTTGAAGAGTTTTTAACGCTTTTAAATTTTTATTACCAGAATTCAATAATGGCTTTATTTTATTTGCAACACTAATAAGATTATCGCTAACATCTTTTTTGCTCATAACTCCAGAATCTTCAAGCATGTTTTGCAAAGCTGACAGTATATCCCCAATCTTTACTTCCAGATAGTTATCTTCGTTTTCTTTTAATAAAAATTCTTTAAATCTCATGTTTATTTCCTGCTATGGTGTCAAATTATATATGAATTTACCGAACAAAACAATGAAAAAAAATTTAATCAAAAAAAGTAATATATAATTATGTGCAATGAGTGCACAATCTTTTTTAAAGAAGTTAATTATGGCAACAGATACTACACAAGGCACGGGTTTAGGTGCAGCTAAGACAACAAGAGGTCCAGACGGTGGTAAAGATACTTTTTATGCAAATATTGATGTTTTAACTAAACTAAATGATCTTCCACAAGTAATTGTAAACGACAATTATACACTAAAGCTATCTGATTCGGGTAAACATCTATATATCACAGGTTCGCATAATGTTACAATTCCCTTAAATTCAACGGTTCCTTTTAAAATTGGAACTACTATAACTTTAGTTTCTTCGGGAAGCGATATTTATTTTAACAAAGAAGAAAACAGCACAATTCTTCTTTACGGTAGTGAAGATGATGCACCTGGCGTTAATAGCAATAATTGGGCTTTCAATTCTAGGTGTGTTGCCACACTATTGAAAGTAGATCAAAACACATGGCATTTATTTGGACAAGGATTGTTTATTGACTAGTTTTTAGATTTAAGCCCCCTTCTTTCTCAATGTTAGAAGGGGGCTTATTTTATTTTCCTGACGAGCCAAAACCTTTGTCACCTCTGTCAGTGATTTCAAGATCTTCCATAACTTCTACAAAATCAAAGTTAAAATGATCTTCTATTATGAGTTGAGCTATTTTATCACCTTCTTTTACAAAAAAAGTATTGCTCTTGTCGGTATTAAATAAAACAACTTTAATCTCACCTATGTAACCAGAATCTATGACTCCAGCAAGAACATCTACTCCTTGTTTGACGGCCAAGCCAGATCTAGGGGCTATTCTTCCATAATAACCATCAGGTATTTTTATTCTTATTCCTGTGGCTACAACTTTTCTCTCAAAAGGTTGAATTATACAATCTTCAACAGAATATAGGTCTGCACCAGCATCTGTTGGGTTGGCTCTGAATGGCACTCTTGCCTTGGGATCTAACTTATTAAACTTTATCATCTTAAGCCTCGCATGAAGCACAGTTTAAAATTGATCTAGCTAATTCTTGAGCCGGATTTGCACTTCTTTGGTAATAAAAAGTTTTAACTCCCAGCTCCCAGCCTTCAATCAACAAAGAATTAACTTCTTTTGGAGATGTGTTGGGAGGAATCATAAGATTCAAAGACTGTGACTGGTCGATATACTTCTGTCTTTGAGCAGCCTGAATAACAATTTCTTTCTGGCTAATCTCTCCGAAAGTCTTAAACACATCCTTTTCTTCCTGAGAAAGAAAATCGAGATGCTGTACTGATCCACCTCTAACCAAAATAGTCTTCCAAGTATCATCATTATGCTGATCATACTTTTTAAGAATTTCTTTTAGATATGGATTCTTGTATGTAAACTTACCTTTTGCGAGATTCTTAACAAAGTAGTTACTGTTTAAAGGCTCTACACTAGGGCTTACCTGCCCGAGTATAAAACTACTTGAAGTTGTGGGCGCAACAGCCAAGGTGGTCACATTTCGTCTGCCATAGCCCTTGAGAAGCTCTGGCTCTCCGTACTCCTTAGCCATTTCCTCTGTAGCTTTGTCTGCTCTTTGTCTGATGGTCTTCCAAATCTCAGAATTAAGAAGTTTGGCTTGCATTGACTCAAATGCAATCATCTTAGATTGTAACAAAGAATGCCAACCCAAAACGCCCATTCCTAAAGCTCTTTGAGCTTTAGCGAAATTATGGGCAGGCTCCATATATTTCATACCTTCAGTTTTTTGAATAAACTCTTCATTAACAGCATCAAGAAAATAAACCAGCGTTTCTACAGCATCAGTGTCTTTAATCTCATCCCAATGAAGTAAATTAAGGCTAGATAGAACGCATACAAAAGAGTTATTTTCATCTGAAGCAAGGCTAATCTCGGAGCATAAGTTGCTACTCTTTATCTTTAACTTTTTATCCCTGTAAGCTTTTGGAGCATTTTTGTTTACATTATCAGTAAACATTATATAAGGATAACCAGTCTCGAATCTCTTTTGTATAATCTTAGCCCATATTTTCCTTTTATCTTTATCGCCATCGACAAGTTCTTTCATGAACTTATCAGTCACAGTGACACCAATACTCATGTTTTGAATAGAGTGCCCTTCGGATCTGATCTGAAGGAATTCTTCAATGTCTGGATGCTCTACTGGAAGATAGGCAGCAAAGCTTCCTCTGCGTGCTGATCCTTGGCTAACCACATTGGCAACCTTGTCAAATATCTCCATGAAGTGAACAGCACCGCTAGACTCGCCGCCTACACTGATTGGTGTTCCCCTAGCTCGTAAGTCTCCAAAGTAGCCGCTAGTGCCTCCTCCGAGCTTACTCATCATTCCAACTTCAGCAGTCTTAGTGAGAATAGACTCCATGGTGTCAGATACATGACTATTAAAACAACTTACAGGAAGTCCTCTCTTATTACCAAAATTAGTCCAAACGGGTGTGGCGAGACTATAGAAACCCTTTGCCATATAATTTTGAAACTTATCAGAGAAACCTTTTAATTTAAGAATTTTCTCTGCATTATCTGCAATATGTTTAATTCTAGATTCTGGCGTGATGCCTTCTTCTAGATATCCTCTTTCAAGGAACAGACGACTGTGTGAATTAAGCCAATAATAATCTTTGCTGCTGCTCATTTTTGCTTTCTTTTTTCAACCAATTAATAAATATAGTTTAACACAAACAGAGTGAAACTACAAAGCTATTAGAATAAATCTTCTTCAGAAAAACTCTGAGATTTTTTGCTATATTCCGTCACCCTTGAGTGAAAGAAATCTGTAGAGTTATTTCCCAATACTTGTTCTTCAAACCAGGTTGTTTTTGAAAGCAATTCCTTATCAACATCAAACATTTGTTTAAAACCAATTTGTTTTAAAGAATCATTCATTCTATTTTTAACAAATTCTTTCAATATATTAGAGTTCAACTTTTCAGCACCGTATCCATTAACAATCCATTCTATTATTTTCATTTCATGCTTTACAGCTTCTTGAGATTCACTCAAGATCTTTTCTTCAAGCTCTTCATCGAATAATTCTGGGTGTTCTTTTCTTATTACATTTATTATTTTCATTCCTATCATTGCATGAAGATTTTCTTCTCTTGAAGTATACTCAACTTGCTTGTTTGTATCTTTCAATAAATTTTTATATCTACCAAACCAACTAATCGTATAGAACTGAGAGAATAGAGCTATATTCTCAACAAACAAAGTGAAAAGTATCAAAGAATAAATAAATTGTTTTTTGTTATCCACATGAAACCTACGCAGATGCTTTCTTAAATAGTTGACTCTTCCTTTGATGATATCTAGCTCCAATATTTTATCAAAAGCATCATCTATGCCCAGCACCTCAAGAAGACGCTCATAAGCATCTCCGTGAATAACCTCTGTATTTGCCATCACATAACCCATATCGTTGATAGAGGGGTGAGGTAAATTATCTCCTAACTTTGCCCAGAATTTCTTTACAGATATCTCCAGCTGCCCAATTGTAGCCAAAGCTCTTATAATTATTTCTCTTTCTTGTTCAGTCAAAGAAACTTTAAAATCTTGAATATCACTTTGAAAATTAAACTCTTTATCGGTCCAAAAACCGTTGTGCATAGAAGAAATAAATTCTTGTGTCCAAGGATAATGATCAGGCTTACGTCGTATTTGTTCTTCAAAAATCATAAAATCTCCTATGCTGTTTTGTTCTTAGAGAATATCTAATGCTTCTATCTTCAAAAATTTTTTTAATTGAATTTTTACCGTAAAAACAAAGATTTTACAAATCACTCAAGATTGATAATTATACCAACTTATTAGATTTAATCAATCTGAGTCTGTAATTTATGATGAAATATAATTTTTATGTTTCTCAAAAAAAACTTGATCAAGATTTAAACCATCAGTTTCTTCGGCTAAAATTTTGTTTTCTAAAATTTTTAGTCTCGTATTAAAATCAGGATTTTTAAATTCTGCTACGTATCTAAATCTACTTGGTCTATTTTTGATGGATTCATCAACTTTATCAATATTATTTACAGTCATAAAAAAAACAACATGCTTATAGTTGTTATAAACACCATCAAAGCAATTTAATATTGTGTCAAAAGTAAATTTTATATTTTCACTTTTAATTAAACAGTTTCTACCATCGAAATAATTATCAAAATCTTCAAAGAGAACTATGCATTTAGAAGAAACCTGAGAAAATAAATTTAAAATATCGTGATTTGTCCAATCTGGATTGAAGGATACAACTTTTACCGGTAAGTCATATTTTGATGCTATGTGTTTAATAAAAAATGTTTTTCCATTACCTGGGTTGCCATGCAAAATAGCACCTGTTTTATCCATTTCTCCTTTACGCATTTTATCCAAATCAGATTCTAACAGGGAAATAAAATCGTAATCTGCTTGAATATTAACTACAGGTTTATTATCGTTATTTTTTTTAATAGATCCTATTCGGTCTGAGCTATACGGCATAATTATATCAACAGGAATGTCTGTGTTTTTGTAATTAAGATCCTGTAAAAAACTTTTAATACCACCATAGTCCCACCTAAAACATGCCAAATTTGTGGCATAATCTTTTCCAACCCATCCAGCATTTAACAGTCTTTCAAAATGATTTAAGTATATAAAATATTTGCTAACTTTGCAAAAACATCTATATTCTATCGGGTATCTAAAGCCATCTGTAAATTCCTCATGCAATATTATTGCGCAATTTATTTTTTTAGATTCGTTGTATATTATTTTATAATAATTTTCATCAACTCTGAGCTCAACTATTAAAAAATATTTTAAAAAAACAAATAAACTTATACTCGATATAGCTAGTGTGAATAAATTTAATAGATTTAACACATCAAACCTCTAACTTAGAGACTGCATTTTCCATCTTAAGGTTCAAAGTATCACAACCAGACAACATATTGAGAAGGTCTGTGTCATGAGTTGTTATAAAAATCTGTCGGTGTTCAGATAATTCGCAAATCATATTATATATTCCCTGAACACCGACAGGATCTATATTGGTTGTAACTTCATCTAGAAAACAAATACTGGGACAGGTGTTTGTTGTAAGCATCATGATGTGAGCAAAACTTTGATTAACAGCTAAGTTTAATCTTCTTTTCTGCCCTGCACTCATGGTGTAATAGTAGAACTCAATATTTTCGTCTAAGGTCTTGTGTATAATTTCTTCTAATTGATTGTTAAATTCAATCTTAATTCTGTTGTCATCTAAGACCTGCATCCAATATTCTAATCGACTATTGAGTGCTGGAATAATACCGTCAACAATCCATTTTCTTATGCCATTATCACCAAAAGCATTTGTCCAAAATTCATAATAAGGCAACTGAGATTCTATTTCACTAATAGACTCTTTCTTTTTAGACAAAACAGAATCCGATTCCACTAGATCTTTTTCAAAGCCTTCTATTATTTCTTTATAAGGACTGTTCTCGTATTCATTCTTCATTTCCTTAACTTTGTTCGAAAGCATCTCAATTTCTGCTTCCAAAACTTTCTTGGAACTATTTGATTCTGGCTCTTTAACCAAAGAATATTTTAAGAACTCTTCTCTGTAATCTTGAAGTTTTTTGTTTAAGGATATTTCCTGCTTATAAAAGTTCTGATATATCTTCTCATTTTCTTTTAAAGAATTTTCATCTAATTTAACGTCCAGACTCAAAATAGAATTTTCTATTTTGTTTATATCGATGTTCAAATCATTATTTTTATCTTTGTATTTTTCAATAACGCTTTTGTAATTTTCTGGGTCTATCTTAGAATAACAGTTCTTGCAAACTTGTCCTGATTCGTTTTTCTCAAGAAGCTTTATCTCTTTGTTATTTTTTTCTACTTCAGAAAGTTTTGTTTTTTTGTCAAACTCAAAATTTCTTATTTTTTCTTTCTTTGAAATAATTTCTTTATTTTGATCGTCTATTATTTTTTTAATATTATTCTTTTTTTCAACGACTTGTTTTAATTCAATGTTGCTTGATTCTATCTCTTTGTTAATTTTCTCAGAATTTTCTCTTGCAGTTTTATATTCCTGCATATCCTTATCTTCATTTATTTGATCCAATTTTTGCTTTTTGTTTTTAACTGAAGACAAGGCATCAGACATTTCTTTCTTTTTATTATTCTTCCAAGTGACATCAGAGCTCTTGGAATTCTGTATCTTGACTTCTACTGAGTTTCTATTGCTCAGCAACAATTCGTATTCACTTGTAAGCTGCCTTAATAAGTTTTTATTTTCTTTGAGTAAAGTTTTACTATTTTCAAATCTTTGCTTATAAACACTCAATAATAAAAGATCTTCTACTATCTCTCTTTTCTTAGCTGCATCTGCTTCCAGAAAACAATTTGATTGATCGTCTGTAAATATGGATGTACTTAAAAAAGCCTCGTAAGACAAGCCTATTTCCTCATCAATCCTCTGCTGTGTGTCTTGACTTTTTCCTTGTGTAATCTCAACCCAATCATCGCCTTCCTGCTTCCAAAGTTTTAAATAGTCTGGTGCTCTGCCTCTTTGAACTTTGTAAGAGTCAAAGCAAACTTCTGTCTTACAATTTTTTTTATGTATGTTATGAATAACATCATTTTTATTTAATTTTTTTGGATTCTTTACAGTTTTTCCAAAAAGAGTCCATACAATAATTTCTTGAATGCTGCTCTTACCAGAACCATTACTGCTTTCTCTGCTGCTGGCATCTTTATAGTCTATATTTTCGCCTTTTATGAGAACTATGTTCCCAATAGAATCAAAATCTATTTTGATTCCTTCAGGACCAAATGGCAAAAAGTTTTGTGCAAAAGCACTTTTGAATTTTAGATTTTTCATGAGTCCGAGGTGTTGTACTCGCAGATTTTTTTGCCAATTTTTATAAGTAGATCTTTATCTAATTCTGTTTTAGTTTGAGCAACATATTTGTCTATCATTTCCTGCTCATTATACACAACATCGTTGATATCACCAACAGACTCATCTTGATTAATCTTTTGTTTGTTTTGTTTTATTTTAAAATCAGCCATTGAGTTTTCACTCAATAAATTCTTTTTCAAACTAATTATGTCAACATTAGACATATCCTCAACCAACAGTTGGATAAAATTGCCATCTAATTTATGGTTTTTTAATTCATTTTGAGTTACTATCAAATGTTGTGGACTAAAGTCATTTTTAATATATTTCTTTTTTCTCGTTTTGGGATCTAATATTATCACATGTTTATCTTCAAATGCTTCTCCAAAACTCAATTGAAGAGGAGATCCAATATACTCCACTTTTGCATTCACTTTTTGTTCAGAATGAAAGTGACCAAGAAAAACTTGTTCATATTCCATGAACAAATCAGAATCTACATTTATCATCTCACCTTCATGCTCAACTAAGATATCGCTGCTGTATACGCCTTTGTGCATTTTTGCTTGATTTAAAGCAATATGTCCAATTAAGCATTGTTTTTCGCCAGGAAATTCATTGAGAATATTCAAACTATTTACTGGATCTTTTGTAAAAGGTAAAAAGTCCCAATTCAAACCTTCAATTTGAAGTCTTGAAGGCTTAGAAACTATGTTGACTCCCTCTATTTCACCAAAAGGATAAACGCTACTTATATCACTATTTTCAAAAAACCAAAGATCATGATTTCCCAATAAAAGCCACATTTTAATACCAGTGTCTTTTATAGATTGTTTCAAGACATCAAAAGATCTTTGATAAGTATAGATGTCAATTTTTTGTCTATCATGAAAAAAATCTCCGCCAAAAATAATATTTTTAACATTATTTTCTTTAGAAACCTTGAAAACCCAAGGAATTACCTTAAGGCAATCTTCAAGTCTATCTAGACTCTTTTTGTGAGGGTGAATGTGAAGATCGCTAAACAGTAGTATATTTGACATTCAAATATACTACCACAATTCAAATTCAAAATCTACTTTTTGCTTTTAATCAATTTCTCGAGTACATCCCAAACATTAGAGCTTTTAAGTCCAGAAGGCTTTAAATCAGAAGCTCCAGCAGATGGTGGTCCTCCCATACCGCCCAGATCTGGTCCTCCCATTGATGGAGAAAGACCGCCACCACCAAATCCAGGTGGAGGCATTGGTTCAGAACCTCCCATTGCCGGGGGCGCTCCTGCCGGTCCTCCCATTGGCGGTCCTGCTCCTGCCGGTCCTCCTGGTCCTGCTGGTGATGCTCCTGCTGGCGGCGTGTCTTCTTTTAAAAGTTTGTATTCTGAATATGAGATCATATTAATATATATAATTATATGAAAAGTTTTAAAACTTGGCTTGAAGATAATAATGAAGAAAATCAACCTCAAGACCAAACAATAAATCAAAATACGCAAATAAACCAACTAAAACCCCAAAATATAGTTGGTGGTCCTTTAGGATCACCTAAAAAATCTTGGAGTGGAAAAAAACAAGAAATAATTGATTTCTGGAAATCAATTCCTCAAACACCCTTGTTGGTGAATCCAATTCCATCTTCTCATAAAGGATCTACATTCGGAGAAGACGGAATTAGAATAACAGGCAGTCCAAATTACATATATTCGGTTTTAGCTAGACTTAAAGACTTTTTACCGTTAGAATCTGAGGGTACCAAACTTCAGCTTTTATTTAAAGAATCAGATAGAATAAATCCAAATAGACCAAACAAGAAATCGTACGCATTTTATATACAAGTCAAGCAACGTGGATCATCTTCTAAGCCAAAACCGCCCTCTCTTTGATTAAAAATGGAAATAACAGAGGAACAAAAGAACGTGATAAGAGGCGTTCTTAAAGATTTAAATAATAAACAATATTTAAGAATAGGTGGATTTGGAGGAACAGGAAAATCCACGATAATAAAAATACTCAGGCACAAACTTAAAAATTTTGCTTTAGGGGCATACACAGGCAAAGCAGCAAACGTTCTAAGACAAAAAGGAATGTATGATGCAAGAACAATTCATAATTTGATTTATTATCCAGTAAAAGAAAATGACGATGAAACAATTTGGCTAAGGTCTCCAGACATTGAATTTGATGGCTTCATAATAGATGAAGCAAGTATGGTTAGCAAAGAAATACATGATGATTTATTGAGCTATAGAAAACCAATAATATATGTTGGAGATCACGGACAGCTTGAGCCGATTGGAAACAAATTCAATTTAATGATGAATCCAGATTATAAGCTGGAGACAATCCATAGAAATGCTGGGGAAATAGCTCATTTTGCCAACCACATAAGACAAGGAAAAAATCCAAATAAATTTCCATCAGGTGATAAGGTCAAAATAATTAATAAAAATATTTTGACAGATGACAATTTATGCAAAGCAGAACAAATAATATGTGCATTCAACAAATCAAGAGTTAGCTTAAACTCAAGAATACGTAAAGCTTTAAATAAAGAAGAAGTAATCTCTGTTGGAGAGAAAATAATATGCTTAAGAAACAATAAAAAATTACAACTATTTAATGGAATGCAAGGAATTGTAACAGAGATGCACAAAAGAAATAGATTTAGTTTTATTTCCGGAGATACTCTGTATCGAAATATGCTTTTTGATTATAATCAATTCGGCAAAGAAAAAAATGAATTCGAATTCTTAAATGAAGAAAATCCATTTGATTATGCGTATGCAATAACAACGCATAAAAGCCAAGGAGATAGCTTTAACTCTGTTATAGTGTTTGAAGAAAAATGCGATAAATGGTGTCACAAACGTTGGTCTTATACTGCCGCTAGTAGAGCAAAAAATCTTTTAATATGGGCTCAGCCTTTTAATTACACCCCGAATTATTTATGACAAAATTATTAATCAACAATGACTACAGCTATCTACTAACAAATGATTTAGAAATCAAAAGTTTGTTGAGTAATAGCTTAAAATTTAGGGAAAACAACTATTTTCACAACAGAAGATATAAAATGAAATTGTGGGATGGATTCACACCTTTCTTTCAAAAAGAAAATGGAAAATTCCTCACAGGTCTGTTGCCAGAAATAAAAGCTGTTCTTAAAAAGAAAGAAATACAATTTGAAATAGAAGATAAAAGAACAAAGATAGATTTCCTGTTTGAGTCTGTGGATAAAAATTTTGGTCAAACATGGCTAGATGATAAAAAAATAGATCTATACGATTATCAAGTTGATTTCATAAATCAAGTAATAAAATACAATAGAGGTGTAATTTTTGCACCAACAAGCAGCGGAAAGTCCGCTACTATGGTTGGAATATTAAAAACAATAGCTCCAAATAAAAAAACACTAGTTTTACAAAATCGTTTAAGCCTTGCTGTTCAAAACTATGAAGAAATAACCGGGTGGGGAATAGAAAACGTTGGAAGATTGTGGTCTGGTAAGAATGAACCAAACACAATAACGGTGGCTAATGTTCAGAGCATTATAAAAATAGAAAAACAACTATCTGAGGTAGAAGTTTTAATAGTTGATGAAATTCATGATATGATGAGCAAGCTGCCAAAAGCAGTTTATAGAAGACTGAAGAATTGCTCGGTAAGAATTGCGATGAGCGCAACACCATTTAAGTTTGGGGAAACAGATAAAGTTCAAAAATATTATGTTAAAGGATTTTTTGGTCCAGTGTTAAAAACCACAACAACTGAAACCGGCATATTAACAACACAAGAACTTCAAAACAGAAAAATACTCTCTAAGAGTAAATGCATTTTTTATGAAATAAATTCTCCAAAAGATATAAAATTTGATATCTACCTGGATGCTGTCGCAAGAGGCATAGCTGAAAATTATGAATTTCATAAAGTCATAAAAAAATTAGTTGGCTCTTTGAAAGGAAGAACATTAGTCTTAGTTGACAGAATAGCTCACGGAGATATGTTAAAGTCTATGCTTCCGGACAGCATATGGGTTCAAGGTAAAGATAATATAAAAACAAGAAAAGAAGCAATAGAAATACTAAAAAAGAGCAAAGAAGATGTGGTGATATTAGCAACTCAGCAAATTTTTAATACCGGCGTGAGTTTCTTTTGCCACAATTTAATAAACGCTGCGGGTGGTCAAGCAGATCACATGATCATACAAAGAATGGGTAGAGGTCTCAGAACAGCAAATGATAAAGAGGTTTTAAATTATTTTGACTTCTTATTTAAAACAAATAAGTATCTCGAAAAACACAGCGAAAAAAGAATTAAAATTTTGAAAAAAGAAGGACACGAAGTGTCTGTGGAAAAGATAGATTAACTTACGGCTCTTATTAGATCACCAACAGTTTTATCGTTAGTCAAAAGCACATTTTCCATTCTATCTTTAGCTTCATCAGATAAATCATCATAAAAACCACTAGATTTAAGCTTTTTTAATAAATATTGTTTATCAAAACCATCTAGTGGCATACTTAGACCTTCTTCTTCACTCAAGTCTAGGTAACTAAAAATAAAATCCTTATTTTTATCAAATTCTTTATCTTCCAGCCATAATTTAAATTTTTTCATGCAATATATATATGATATGAACAATAAAATAGAATTCGTAAAATGGTTGGGACTGCAGGAATATGCAGACTACGGATTTGCGGATAAATTGAAAGATAAACAATCATCCAATAGTTTTAAAGAAAAACCAGAGAACGTACTTTTTAAAATGGATGAATTTCTTGACTATTTGACAGAAATATTAGAAGGCGATAACTTAAAAATAACAAGAAAATGGGCAGAAGAAATATTCTGGACTGATAATGGACATTTAATGGAAGTTAATGTAAATCCCTTTGGATCACTTAGAATAACCACAAGAAAATATATAAAAGACATAAAAGGAAATACAACGCCATTATGCAAAGATGTTTTTGACTTAGATGAAGAGCATAATGGAAGAGAAAATCTAGTTTCAGAAAAAATATATAGCAGAATAAAAAGAATAAGAGAAAATAATTACGACTATGCAGTCTCTGACTATAGAGGCTTAGAAAAACTTGCAAAAATTTTGTTTAAATCATGTCTTGAAACATATCCATCTTATATAATGTTTCCAAAGGGTCTCAAAAAAATAGACGAAAATTATTACAAAATATTCTTTGAATTCAAAGGTAGTGGCACTGGTGTTCCAGGAAATAATAGAGCGGAACAATTCGATATAGATTTAAATTATGATCAAGATAAAGGTTTGATACGATGTTGGGGATATGACATAGATAGCCCCATGAAACAAAGAGAGTTTATACCACAGGCTAGTGAGTGGAATGAATATTTTTCACCCAACGAACCAGCAGAAAAAATAGTTAAACTTATTATAAAAACTTTAATGACTTACTAAAATGAAATCCATAAGCTCGTCTATATTACCTTTAATTGCTATTGTATTAATTTTACTGATTAACAGTAAACAACAAGACACTCAATATCAAATAAATAAAAATTCAGAGATAAGCGAAACTTATCTTGATTTGGAAAAAGCAAAAGAGGCTAGCAAGCAGCTGAACAAAGACATATTAATATTATTTGAAACCAGTTGGTGCAGTACATGCAAAAGATTTAAGCGTGAAAATTTTTCAAATAATAAAATAGAAGAAGAAATGAACAATTATATTGTTTGTTTGCTTGATATAGAAAAAGATTATCAAGTAGCAAAAAAATTCAACATAAAATCTTTTCCATGCTATTTGATAATAGATTCAGAAGATCATATTAAAAAAATAGGCAGTGGTTACAAATCAACAAATATGTTTTTTAATTGGCTTAAAATTAATCAAAAATAAACAGTCATTTGAAAAGAGTTACTACTATCAGAATAGCCAACAAAAAAACTAAAACCGGTTTCTTCTACAGAAGAAAGGTCAATATTAAAAACATTATTGTATTGACTCACTTCTAATCTTCTCGACAAGGTTCTGGAAATGTTCTGTTGGTTCATTTTTTATTTTCCTCAAAAGGTTTTTCTTTAAATATACTTTCGTATAATTCTTTAATTTTATCATTAATCATCTGTCTGTACAATAGTAAATCTGTTTTCAATAAATCACTTAATTCTTTATGTTCATACCTTTTGTTTAAGTCATTATTCAAAATAACAAAATAAGGACTTATTTTTCTTAGATTAAACCATCTTATTAAATCATGTTCAGATAATACAAACGGTTCTGCAGAAAAATCTTGATGCATACTTGAAATATAATTCAATTTAGATAAAAGAAAATCTTTAGTAGATATTAATTCGTACCTAACCTTTAAAAGGTTAGGCTTGATTTCTACAGTTTTTGTACTGAAATTTTTCAGTTTATCGTATTTATATTTGAAAGACTTCCATCTTTTCCAAGCCTTTTCTCCAACCAAACAAGTTGGTTCTATTAGAAGGTTGTTTTTATACTTATCGGATAGAAATCTCAAAACTAATAGTTGCGCTTTTACATACAACTCATAGTGTTTTTCTTCTAGTGTGTCCTTAAATTCTCTTTGAGCTTTGTAGCAATACTTATAAGCACCAGTGTTTCTTGGATCCTTTTTTCTACTGAACTTACCATGAACCATATTTGGAAATACAGCTATTCTATTTTTTATCCAATAATAATAAAGATAAAGTGCGCGTATTTCTTGTTTTTCAACAATATTGAATTTATTAATAATAAAATTAATATAATCTTCAGACATAAAACAATTATAGTGAATCCTGGGTGGTTTTGAAAACAAAAAAAGTTTTGCTATATTAGAACAACCATGATTTGCGATAAGACAAAAATATCTTGGCTCAGAAACAAAATAAGCCAAATAGCATATGGAGAAAAAAGACCTCAGGGCATAAGACCAAATATTTCCAAAAGAAATATAATAAAGAACAATAAAATATTAGCCAGAAGAATTCCAAATCATAAAATATTAGATCATATTAATAACAACAAAACATTGTATTATTATGGAAACGGAAAAACCAAAGACAAACACACGTTGGTAATGATAGATATCGACGTTTGCAAAAAACAAAATATAGGATCAACAAAAGGTGCTATAGAATTTGCCAAGCATTTAACTAATTATTTCCCGAATTTATATTATGAAAAATCAACAAATGAAAAGGGAATACATGCTTATATTGTATTAGAAAAAGAAAATTTATCTGCAAATATCGTAAACAAAACACTTAAACAATTTGAAAATTGGCTTAAAAATGAAGCCAAAATGTTAAAGGCAGATATCGAAATAGTAGAAATAAAAGGGCTGTGTCCCGAAGTAATCTATAGCGGTAATAATATTGTTAATATAAAATATGGAACTCTTGCAAAAATACCCAGAAATTTAGAAGAAATAACAAGAAGAAAAAATGAAACAATAAGTATAAGAAATTTAGAAGAAAGCTTCAGCTGCTTTAAAAAAGAATTAAAAATTAAAAAAGAAGGAAGCGTAACAAACAAGCTTTTTTCAAATAAAGATTTATCTTATATGGAGAAATATAAAGAAATATTCAAGGTATTAACAGATGGGAAAATATTAAAAGCAAGAAATCACACAGTTAGTGAAGAAGACTTCTCGATAGCATTGTTGATATTAATGTTTTTACAAAAAAATCAAAATATCGATCAGTCAGTTCCAACAATGAGAGTGATGAAATTATGGGAAAGCCTATATAAAACAAAATGTATCAAAAGAAATTGGAATCATCACAGATGGAAAGCAATAAGAGATCTTTTATCAAAAAACAATCTTATACAGTGGATAGATAATAAATACAACTTTGGTGATAAAACTAATGGTACAAAAGGTGTTGCTTGTAAGTGGAAGTTAACTGAAGTTTTCTTCACATATATACTTAGCTGTCAGAAAAAAGCGGCAGATGAGCAAGAAGAAGCATCCTTGATGGACACTCCCCGTAATAAAACAATTAAAATAAAAGAAACAATACCATTTATTGTACCTGTTTTGAGATTTTTGAGAGTTATTGATTATGAAAAGTTATTATTTAAGGTGTATTCTTCTATGGAATCGCTTTGTTATGTTTGATGAAATGTGATAGGATAAGAGAAATCTCAGGCTCAAGTGATGTTTAGCGTGATAGAACAAGAATTTTTAACATATATCTCAAGTGTTCTGTCTGAGAATACATTTTATCTTAAAACAGATAAAGAATATATTGACTTTACTGATAAGGACTTCTCTTTCAATATAGAAATATATTCAAGATCTAAAAAGATAATTAAAAAGATTGATGCGAGTAATTTCGATTTTATACATAGCGTATTAAAAACAACTATTTTTAATAAAAAAAAGATAATATGCTGGAATATCAAGAATTATTTCTCATACTACAGAAGTAAAGCTGGAAGATCATTCGACACAGACAGTCAGATATTCGATCTAAAGGTTCTTGAAAGAATATCTGGAAAGTATGGCGATAATTCACCAAACGACTTTAGAGAAGCATTAAATAGATTCTCAGATGTATACAAAGAAGATTGGCAAAGAATATCAGATCTTTATAAAGATGTATATTGTCCTTTAATGTTTAAAGTTATACCTTCAATGGAAAATAAAGGAATAATAGACAAAGAAGATAAAATTGTTAAACATTGTTATTATGAAATTGAAGGTCAAGAAAATGGAAGACTTAGTTCTTTTGGTTGTTTGAAAAATAGTTTTTTGCCATTAAATCTAAAAGAAGAGGATAAGGCGAAATACAAAACACCAAATCAGGATCAATTGTTTTTATTATTTGATTATAAAAACATGGAGGTCAGCGTGCTTGAATATCTGACCAAGGATCCTAGCCTAAAGAAAATTCTCAATGAAGGTGATGATTTTTATGAAAGTTTGTATAAAAAAATAGTAAATCCAAATAATTTTGACGCAGAGAAAAGAAAAAAAATGAAAATGATTTTTCTGCCGTTTGTTTATGGAGCTGGCAATAGAAAAATAAGCGAAACTTGCAGCATTGAATTAAACAAAGTAGAGATAATAACAAGCAGAATAAGAGAGGTTTTTCCGCAAGTTTTTTCTTGGTTGGACAATTATTCGAAAAATAATCAAGATGGATATTATGTTAATACTTTTGGCAAAAAAAGAAAAATAGAGCAAAGCTATAAAAGTATAAATTTTATTGTTCAATCAACAGCTAGCATATTCTGCTTAGACAAGTTGATAGACTTGCACTCTGTTTGCAAAAAAAGCATCTGTTTTTATGTTCATGATGCATATTGTTTATATTCTGATAAAAAAGAGCTTGAATCAAACATAAAAATGATTAAAAATATACTTCTGCAAGACAGCAGATTTTTGAACAATATTCACTTAAGCGTAAGTTGTAAATATGGTTCAAATTTAAATGAAATGGTAGAATATAAACAAGGAGAATTGGATGAAAGATATATGCAATAATTTTCCCATAACAGAAAAAGAATATTATGAGCTTGATAAAAAGTTTGGAAAGCTCTGCTATTATGCCGCTCATCAACTAAAAAAGAAGAATTCAAAAAATAATGTCACAGAGGACATAGATGACATAAATCAAGAGTTACAATTATCCATAATTAGGGCTGGATCTTATTATAAAAGACAAACATACATAGAAAAATGCCTAAAATTAAGCAAAAATTATACAAAGGATATATTTGCAATTCTTGTTTTGAATAATCTTGAAAATTTATGGATCAACAGGACTAAGCACGGAGCGAACCGACAAAAATTTGGAGATTACCAAGAATTATTGCTGGAAAACATAGTTAAAAACTATGTTCCGGAAGATAAATCTCCAAGTAGAAAAGATGATTTAAAAATTGATTGTAAGTTTTCAACTTACTGCAAAGCAATTGTATGGAATGGTCAAAAATCAATGGGCAAAAAGATAACTAAAGAAAAAAATATAAGAACTGGACTGTGTAGTCTAAGTGAATATGATTATCTTGGAACAAATTAATTAAAAAAAAATTTTTTGTACTAAAATAAAATAGCCTTTAAGGAGAAATTTAAAATGATAAATACAACGAATTTAGCTGATGCGCTTCCGATTATGGTTAAGGATGATGGTGTTTTTGAGTCTTTGAAAACAGACTTCCCAGACATTCTTGCAGACCTTGTTACCTTCAAGAGCAATCCAAATTGCACCTGTAGGGGTAGAGTTTTCAAGTTCTTCACTGAAAAATTAGAACAGCAGCCAGATATTTTAAACAAATATGTTAAGGATGCAGCCGCTTTGACAGCAGAACTTGACATAATCAAGAACCAAAGAATGTTGAATAATTACACAGGAAAAGTCTTTACGGTTGTCAACACAGATGCAGCTTGGGAGGATTTCTCGAAGAGCCTCGCAGGGAAGATGTTCAGAAGTTTTGCAATAGTCGATAAGGGAGACAACCTGAAGGTTTATTTTGTATGATTTTAATAATTTATTTATTAACATCTTTGGGAGTGTGTTATGCCTGGAGTGATACCGAAATAAGTGTCCCGGTTAGGAATCGTGTTGCAAAAATTCCTTATTTAAGTAAGCCTTTGCTGTGCCACGAGTGCTCCAGTTTTTGGATCAGCTTGGCAATTAGTTTTTTCATAAACCCAGTAGAACCTTATACTTATAAAGGAATAAGCAACATAATAAGTGCTTTTTGCGGATTTTTTATCAATCTATATTTTGTTAGAAAACATATAATACCATATAGAGATTGAATATTTAAAGTTCATCTTGGATTATCCCCTGAAATACGCTACACTAAACCAACATTGTGTTTAGTGTAGCGTATTTTTTTAATTAAAATGTCAGAACTCAACCAACAAGAACAAGAAAGATTGGCAAATCTTCTAAAAGAAGAGGATGCCAATCAAGGATCCAAATTTAGCTGGGACGACAGCTTTCAAACTCGTCTTATTGGTATGCTTCTGACCGATAGATATTTTTTGGTTCAAAGTTTAGATAAAATAAAGCCAAATTATTTCTCAAAAGAAATTCATGTTGTGATCACACAACTTCTATACGAATATTTTGATAAGTACAAAGTATTACCAGAGAAATGGTATTTAAAAGAAGAAATATCAAAATCTTACAACGACAGACCTCCTGAAGTTAAGATTGCTTCTCAGGCTGAACTTGAAAAGGTGTTTGACTTCTATGTGCCTGGAGTTGATTCAAGAGAAGCATTAATAGACAAAATAACCTATTTTGCTAAGGTTCAATCGGTCAAAATAGCATTCCATAAATGCCTAGACAAGATGACCAAATCCCCTGAAGATGAGGCTACTTGGAATTATATTTATGATCAAATGAGACAGACTATGCTTATAGATAGAAACTATGAGCCCGGATTTGAATATTTCTTAAATATAGAAGAAATGTTCGAAAGAATGAAAAAGCAATATGAAGGTGTCGATACATTTACATCAGGATTCCCCAGTATTGATAATTCACTTACCGGCTGCGGTCTTCAAGTAGGAAACATTGCAGCTTGGATAGCTTTGCCGGGTACGGGTAAATGTAATATAAGGGGAACCAAGGTCATAATGTCAGATGGAAGCATCAAAAATGTAGAAGATGTTGTTGTTGGTGATTTCTTAATGGGAACAGACAGCAAACCAAGAAGGGTTTTGGCTACTCACAACTTTAAAGATAACGTTTATGAAATAAAGCCTATTAAAGGAAATTCTTATTTCGTAAACTCCAAGCATATTTTAAGCTTAAAAAATAGCCATAGAACTCCAGGCTTAAACAGAGGTGAGAAAAGAAATAAAAACATATCTTTCTATAATCATCCATCAAGGTTTGAAAAATCAAATATCTACAACATCAGTGTTGAAGATTGGCTCAAACAATCAAATCATTTTAAGAAGAAAATGAAAGGATGGAGAATAGGGGTAGAATTTAAAGACAAAGATTTAAAAATTGATCCATATGTTCTTGGTTGTTGGCTTGGAGATGGAACATCAAGTAATTGTTCCATAACAAATATTGAACAAGAGGTCAAAGACGCTTATTTTGAAGAAGCCAAAAAAAGAGACCTTTTTGTATTTTCAAAAATAAATGATATGACTTTTGCAATCACAAGCAACATATCATCTGAGTCCATAAAAGATAATGTCTTTTATGATGATTTGAAATCATATAATTTAATTAAAAATAAGCACATTCCTTTTGACTACAAGATTAATAGTAGAGAAAAAAGACTAGAGCTTCTAGCAGGTCTATTGGACACAGATGGCTACATGTCTTCTAACACATTTGAGATTATCCAGAAGAGTGATATCCTGACTAAAGATATTCTTTTCTTAGCAAGAAGCTTAGGATTTGCAGCATATAGCCAAAAAAGTAGAAAAACATGCCAGAATAATTTTGTTGGCTTATACAATAGAATTCAAATAAGTGGAGATGTATCTCAAATTCCAGTTAGAGTTCCAAGAAAAAAAGCATCAAAAAGAAAACAGATCAAAGATGTTTTATTGACAGGAATAGATGTTATAAACAAAAATGAAATTGGAGAGTTTTTTGGTTTTGAAATAGATGGAAACCATCTGTATCTGCTCGAAGACTTCACGGTAAATCATAATAGTCTCGCTATGGTTAAAGCTTCTGTTGAAAATGTAAAGCGTGGCAAAAAAGTTCTTTACATAACAATGGAAATGGATGAAGTTGGTATAAGTCAACGCTTTACCAGCCAGTGGGTTGGGTGCGACATAAATGACCTAACAACTTCAAAGCAAAGAATTATATCTCATGTAGAGCAGTTTAAGCTAGATAAATTAGACCCCAACATGTTGATTGTTAAGCAGTTTCCTGGCGGAACAATGGACGTAAATGGAATTAAAGCTTACTACGCACAGCTAGTTATGAGGGGGTTCAAGCCAGATTTGCTTGTAATAGATTACGTTGGAGAAATGAAAGATGATCCTAATTTACAAAAATATGAAAGTGCATACAGAATTTTAAGAGATTTAAGAGCATTCGGAATAGAGCAAAAACATTGTACAATAACATGTGTTCAGCCCAACTCTAGTGCAAGCAAGCTAGAGACTAGCCAATATATTGATGAAAGCAATATAGGAACAAGTTTTGATCAATTCAAACCACTAGATTGTTTTTGGAGTATAAACCAACAACCTTTGGAGAAAGACGCCGGAGTTGCAAGACTTTTCATCATCAAACACAGAAATGGTAAAAGTAGGTTTCCTTTATATGTATCTTTTGGCTACGATGTCCCAGTTTATGGCGCAACACTGGATATATCGGAAATATCTAATGAAGAATATAAACAAAAAATGAATTTAGTTAATCAGAAAAAAAATGACTCTGTTATGGAAAATAAAGATGGAGTTACTGGTGATTCTAATTCTAAGAAGAAAAAGAAACATCTTTATGATCCCACAAACGAAGATAGTGACAACGTAGATTCTTACTCTTGAAAGGAAAAATATGGAACCGCCAATTGAAAATCTAAAAGTTATTGTTAACAATAAAGAGATATCCCTAGATCCCAAAAATATGGAGTTTAGTGATAATACAATAAACGAATATATGGAAAGAGAATATGGTTGGGTTGATTTTTTTGGAAAACAATTAGAATACGCACAGAAAGAAAAATTACTTGCTGAAATTGATGCAGAGGCTATCTTTAGTCAAAAATATATAGAAGCAAAAGACGAAGGCGGTACAGAGCAATATGCAAAAGCTAAATCTAACGCCCACCCAGAAGTAATTACCGCAAAAAAGAAAGTTGTTGAATTAAACGAAACCGTTGGTCAGATCAAAGCTCACTTAAAAGCTTGGGATAGAAACCATGATAATGCACAAAATAGAGGTTACACACTGAGAAAAGAAATGGACAAGCTCAATAAAGATATTTACAAAATGACAGAAACCTCAGACCTCGACAGATTTGTTTCAGAAGCATGAACTATAAAATAGACCCAGATAATGTAACTTGTTTCAACCTAGACAAAGAAGGTCTGGAGTTGCAAATTTTGTTTTGGATTTTTGCAGCTGGTAAGAATGGTCACACAGCAGCAAGATGTCTTAATAATATATTGTCTGAACACAGTAAATTAACAGGCTTGATAAGTCCTTTATCAATATTGGGAAGCATTAAAAATCTAGGTGAGGAACTAAAGAAGTTTGGTGTCGGCTGCTACAATAATAAAAGCAAAGCCATAGTAGATTTAATATCAAAAAATTTAGATTTATCAACTTGCTCAATAGAAGATCTTGAAAATGTTTGGGGTTTAGGACCTAAAAGCGTTAGATGTTTTATGATTCACACAAGAAAGAATCAAAATATAGCTGGATTAGATAGGCATGTTTTAAGATACTTGGGAGAATTAGGATATAAAGTTCCCAAATCTACTCCTAATAAAAAACAATACTTAGAAATTGAAAAAATATTTATTGATTTGGCAAAAAGTATGGGTAAAAGCATAAGCGAGCTAGATCTTGAAATATGGACTAAATACAGAAAGAAAACAGCATGATGCCTCCAAGAGATGTTCCTTCTTGGGATTATTATTTTTTAAATCTATGTAAAGAAGTTGCAACAAGAAGCAAGGATCCTTCTACACAACACGGCTCGGTGATTGTAGATAAAGATAATAGAATTGTAAGCACCGGATATAATGGTGGAAGTAGAAAAATTGACGATAAAGATATGGATTGGTCCAGAGACACCAAATACTCGTACATTATTCACGCAGAAGAAAATGGACTATGGTCTGCTGAAAAGAGAAATTTAGAAGGCTGCTCCTTGTATGTTACCGGACCTCCGTGCAGCAAATGTATGCTTAGAATATCACATAGTGGAATATCCAGAGTAATTTATGGAGATAAAAAAAGTAATTGTGTTGATGAAAATGATTGGAAAATAAGTTTAGATATAGCAAAAAAATCTAAAATAAAATTAGAAAATATTAAATGTTAGAAGAACTTGAAAAAGATTTAACTAAATCAATAGTCACAACAAACACACTTACTAGTGGTTTTAAATTCATAGATGAATCAAGCAGAAGAACTGGGGCTTTTAATGATCCTTTGTATATACCTTTTTATTATCACCTTGGAAAGTATTTAAATCCTAAAAGCATGTTGGAAGTCGGTTTTGACTTAGGTTTTATTGGTAGTTGTTTCTTGAAATCATGCAAAACAGTAGATTACATGTTGGCAATGCAAAACAAAACGGACAGCTACTGGGATGAAAAATTAGGAATATCAAATATTAAAAAAAATTATAAAAAAAGCTTTGAATTTTATTATGGAGAGTTATTGGATAAAGAGTTTTTGGATAAAATTGAAAATAAAACATTTGACTTAGCAATAATTAATTCTCAAGGAAGTTATGATAACCTGTTTGCTTTATGTGATTTTATATATTTGAAATTGAACAAAGATGGCTTTATTGTAATGGATTTTATAAAAAGCAATAAAAAAAATGAAGAAATATTTTTTAATATTGCAAATGGATATAAAAAAGAATATAAAGTGTTTAACACAAGATACGGAACTGGAGTAATTAAAAAATAATGGGATATGAAGTAATTTTTTATTATAAGGCAAAAGATAAAGAAACAGGAACTTACAAAGAGGAAGAATCGAACAACTTTAAAAAAAGAGTTGGAGATCCTTATGAAGACACCCCAATAGAAAAGCTAGCTTCTGTTATTATGAAGCAGTTGGCAAGAAGAGACGTGTGGGTTGAAGATATAGAAATATATGAAATTACTAAAAAGAAAATCAGTTTCAAAGAAACTAAAAATGGTATTATAATTAAAAATAAGAAAATTATCTTAGATGATAATTTTGAAATAGACATAAAGCAAGAAAGCAATGAAACAGAATCCGTTGGATCAGCACCTTCCCTTGTAGAAATTCCTTTACAACAAAAAAATGAAACTGGCATTGTGAAAGGAACCACAAGAGTTTTAAGAAGAATGTTGTTCGCCCCAGAGCCACAACAACAGATAAATTTGCTTAAACAGGGCGTTAAACTCACTCCTGACAAAATTTATGAGATTTATAAAATAGAAAAAGGATTAAACGGAATAAGTGAAATTTATCTTCTATTGGATGATAATAATCACGAAAAAAAGGTTGCGGATGATTGTTTCGTCCCAGCTACAAATTTATCCCAAGAAGACGAAGAATTAAATGACGGACTAAATTGGGGCGGCGTTATAAAAGGTAGTCTTCCATCAGTAAGGTAAAAAATGAGTAAAAAACAAAAAGAAAGAAAAAAGAAAAATAGAGAGCAGATAGCAAGAGCTAGGGTCTTGTATAGAAGAAAACAGATTAGAGAATCTGTTAAAAAAGAAAAACAAGATCAATTGAGATTTGAAACAGAATATGAATTAAAAAATGGAAAGGAAAAACCTTTTGTGAAAAATATAGATCCTGAACAAGAAAAAATAAAAAATGAAAATATTAAAAATAAGCTCGAAAGAAATATGAAGCTTTTAGAAGCTTTAGAGCAAGAATATATCAGAGAGCAAAAAGAGCGTGAAGAAAATGAAAAGTTAACAGAAGGTATGGACTTAAAAGAAAAAATAAAGACCATAGCAGAAAAAAATCTAGAAGAAAAATCAGAACAACCTATTGAATGAAAAAAAGCTTTGGTTATAATGAAACTGTTCTAGCGAATAACACCCAACTAATCACAGGAGTTTAATTATGGCAGCTTATGAAGCACTTGATCTAAGTGATCTTGAGTTAGAGAGTAACAGAGTCAATTCAAAGGGTCCAAATGGAGAAGGGAATAATAATTCCTACGTCAGATATCCTGACGCAAATTCGTTCGTTACCCTGAGACTCCTCCCCAGACGTAAGGGAGAACCTTTATTTTGTGCAGTCAAATACCATATGCTGAGAGACAGCAATGGAAATAAGAAGATTTTCTTTAGCCCAAAGCAGCTTGTCAAGACAGACAAGGGTCCAAAGTGGGTTGGAGATAACACAGTTATTGATAAGTATTTAAGGGATCTTTGGGCTAAGAGTGACAAGGTAACAGGTAAGGCTCAGGATGATCTCCGAAACCAATACAGAGAATTGAAGGGAATTGAGCGATACTATTACAACGTTATGCAAAGACAGGAAAAAGATCCTAAAACCGGTGAGACTCTAAAGAACACTGGTCCTAAGATCTTTAGTTGTGGAAAAACAATTCACGCTATGATTGTCAGAGCAATCGTTGGTGACAAAGATGCTGGTGAAGAAGCTCTTGGAGATGTAACAAATCCCAAGTCTGGAAGAGACTTTAAGCTGGTCAAAAAGATGAATGGAGAGTATCCAAACTACGATCTATCAAAGTTCTTAGATAGTTCGCCGTTGGGCGAGTCGGATGAGGTCAACACTTGGCTAGAGAATCTCCATGATCTTCAGGCTATCAGGGTTGTCAAGACTGAAGATGAACTCAAACATGCTTTAAAGGTTCATCTCGGTTTGGTTGAAGATGCTACTCAGAGTGATGATAGCTATGATCCATCTGAATTTACCTCAAAACCTTCTGCCAAGACTTCAAAGCCAACTTCATCTGCTGATTTGGGGCTGGAGACAGCTTCTTCAACAGTAGTAGAAGAAGAAGTGATGGCTGACGATGAATTTCTCAAGGAAATAGACGATCTGTGAAGTGTGGGTGCCGCTCGACCCCGCAGCCTAGTCAACAGCTAGGCTGCGGGGTTTTTTTTCAAACACAATTATTAAAAGGAACTGTAAAAAATGAAACGTAAAAAATCAAGTGCATCTGATGACTCTCTCGACGATCTGTTTAAAGAAATTGCTTCTGAAACAGGTGGAGATGTTTTAGATAAAATAGATAGTGTGAACTACTTTGTAGACACCGGTAGCTTGGCTTTAAACTACATATGTAGTGGAAAATTTATAGATGGTGGAATACCTGGAGGTAAATTAACTGAAATTTATGGACCTTCAAGCTCGGCAAAAAGCTTGTTTGGCAATAACATTCTTTTTGGATGTCAGAAAATGGGTGGAATCCCAGTTCTTCTAGACTGTGAGAATAGTGCAAATAAAGAATTTATAATGAAGGCAAGTCATTGTGATCTTAACAAGGTTTTGCGGTATACACCTCAAAGTCTTGAAGAGGTTTTTGCAAAAATGTATTCAGTAATTGAAAAGATCAGAAAGAAGGACACAGAGAGACCAATTGTAATAGTTTATGACAGCATTGGTGTATCACCAAGTGCGAGAGAGTTAAGAGAGGTCGATCTCCCAGAAGGTTACGATAAAGCCACGTACAAGAGAATTGTGGGTGGTAATGAACAGCCTGGAGAAAGAGCCAAAATCTGCTCTAGAGAGTTAAGAAAACTCAACACTGTTATGGAGAAGAGTGGCGCCACTGTAATAATTTTGAATCAGACTCGTGAGAAAATTGGAATAATGTTTGGCAACCCAGAAACAACAGCAGGTGGTGGTAATGCACTGCCTTTTTATGCAAGTTGCCGAATTAGACCTCAGACTCAAAAGAAAATAGAGAAGAAAATAACAGCCAAGAAAAACAAAATTCTTGGTGTTAACATAAAGTTAAAAAATGTTAAAAATAAAACTCACAAACCTTTTGTTGAGTCCGAGGGTATACAGTTACTTTTTGATAAAGGAATAAATCCCCTTAGTGGTCTTCTCACTTGCTTACTAGAGGCAGAAAGACTAGAGGCAAAGGGTGCTGGTAATTTTATTATAAAAGATGATTATTTAGGAGATGACAAAGAAGACAACAAGTTTAAAGCATCTTTGGAAAAGAATGAAATGCCCCTAGATGTGGTGTTAAATCATCCAAAGTTGATTAATGCATCAACTAGAGAGCAAGTAGAAAGTTATTTTGCTCCATACATGGAAGCTATTAGTTTTGAAATCTCTGGGGATATTATGGAAGTTGAATCATCTGACGATGATGATGATTTGATTGATGCAGAGTTAGTATAAAAAATCAAACCTCCGCCTTGAATTTACTTGGCGGAGGTTTGATTGTTAGGGTGGATATAGCTTTTTAAGATCAGCCCTTAGCCTTGCCGCCCTTTAGCTTAAACAAAGCATCAGCGGCGATTGGCAGGAAGTAGGAGTCAGGATACTGACCTCTTGCCACAGCATCTGGGTAAGCCCATGTTGCTATGCCGCCTCTTTTTGTCTTTTCGTCAAGAATAAAGACAGGCAGTTCTTTTTTGGTTTCAGTAGCCCAATCAATAAAATTTTTCATTTTTACCTCACTAATGGTTGCAATAGTTGCAAAGTATCTATTACTTATATATCAAAAATTATTCAAAAATTATTTAGGAAAAGCTTGAATTGAAAAAAAATTTATGTATAATAATGTCATCAAGCGAGCAATAAGCAAAAACTTTAAAATAAACGTAATTTTTAAATTTTTTCCTTAAAACTCACACTAAGAAAGGATTTTTTATGACTAATCTGAATGTTCAGGTATCTTCGAAAAAGATCAGTACCACGAATTATTTCGAGGCAACTGTTGATGTTGATGGTCTTCGTCCAACAAAGTTGGAGAGAAAGGCTGATGGTAGCACCTGGTTCTCAACCAGATCAGCCCTTATTACTGCCGCTAAGAACATGGCAAAGAGACTGGGGTACAATAATGTTCGTATTATTGAGTCTGGGAATGCGGTAATTAAGAGAGCAAGCAAGTCTGTCCCACCATCAAACAAGACATGCAAGAATAAAAAGAAGGCTATTATCAGTAGGTAGTTTTAAACTATAATCGTGTAGTTCGAACCCTCCCAGATATCTGTCTGGGAGGGTTTTTTTATCTGTATAAATAATATATACTTTAGGTCCATTAACTAAAGGAGTTTAATTATGGGATGTGGATGTTCAAAAAATGCTGGCAGGGTTACAAGAACTCAAGCAACTACACCTAAAATTGTTCAAAATACACCAAGACCATCACAAATAGTTGGTCCAAGCAATCTTACACCAAGAGCATCTCAAAGTGTTTCTGGTTTGAATGTAAACAGAAACGCTGTCAATCAAATAAGACAAGATGCTATTAAAAGGGCTCTTGGTAAGTAGGAATCATTTCGTTCAACACCTTATAACCAGAAAAGGGTGTTAAAAAGACGCTTTCATCAATCTTGTTTTTGAAGGCGTCTTTTATTTTTATCTTTATTTTTATACCTTTTTCAAAAAATGTATACTCTATCTCAGAGCTATTCAAAGCTACAGCTTGAGAAATTTTATTTTTTTGATCACTTAATTCATATTTTTTAATTTGTTTGCTTTTTTTGTCTATAAAATAAGAAAATATCAATTCTTTTCTATTTATTTTAACAATATAGTATTCAGTGTTTTCACTATCATATTTGCTAAACTCTTTGTTTTTTAAAGTTTCCAAAAGCCAGACAATATTAAAACTTTTTTCAAAAACATCTACCATATATTCTTTTTTGGAGTAGAATAATTTTTCTGGGGCTTCATCCCTAGACCAGTACCAGAAATAAGTTTGATTAGCACCAACCTCAACTTGTTTTTTTAAATTTTTATAAAGATTGAATTTAAAATTATCTTTATTTGTGTATAAAAATCCTTGCAATTCCAGGGTTAAAAAACCTTTTTTTATTTCACAGTCTAAAACAATTGTTTCCTGCTCAAAATTATTAATAGATTTTCTATCAAAATCTATATGTTCTTTATTTTTGGTGTTTATTAACCACAGTGTGGTTACAGCAAGCAGCAGAATTACAGATATTTTTTTAAAAAAATTATACATTAATTAATATATACATTTATCACTTTAACTTTTAATTAGAGGTCTAAAATGCTCAGCTACAAACAATGGAAGCAATTAAACGAATCAGTTTTTGGTTCATTCCCACTAGGTTTATCACAGACTCAATCGTTAGGAATATCTTCAAACGTAGAGGGCGCTGAAATTGAAGGTGTAGATTTAGAAGAAGGCAGAAAAAAGAAAAAAGTTGAAAAAGATAGTGATATAGTTGTTGCTGCCGAAGAAAAAGATAAGCCAGGATCAGATAGCTGTGGATGCTCAAAGTGTTCAAAATGCGGCAAAAACTGCAAAAACATGCTTTCAGACGAAGATGATGCTGATAATGAAGATGAAGAAGAGGATAGGGATGAAGAAGATGCCGAGGATGAGGATTCCGAAGAAGATGAAGATGATGAGGATTCCGAAGAAGATGAAGATGAGGAAGATGAGGATGATGAGGATTCCGAAGAAGATGAGGATGAGGATGAGGATGAGGATGAGGATGAGGATGAGGATGATGAAGAAAAAGCTCCAAAAATGATGAAAAAGAAGATGAAAAAAGAAGAGAGAGAGTGGCTAGGCAGTCTTTTAAATCAAATTGGTGATCCCACTCAAAAGTTCGACAGCGGATTCTCAGACGGTAATTTCTCAGCTGATGAAGCCGGTCCAGGAGAAGTTGGTTATGCTCCATCTGGAAGAATTGCAGATAATTTCACACCAGTCACAGAAGCTTCAGAAGGATTAACTGCAAAACAAAAAAAACTTCCCAAGGCTTTACAAGATGCAATTCTTAAAAAGAAAGGCATAAAGTCTGATAAAGATAGTGACGAAAAAGAGTCAGAAGAATCTGGCGAAAAATCTGATAAAGACTCAGAAGAATCAAGTGAAAAAGGCTCAGATGCCAGCGTAGAAAAGCACTTAAAAGCTTGTCTTAAGAAAAATCCCAAAGCTTCTTTCAAAGAAGCCAAAGATTATGTAAAGAAGCAAAAAGGTATGGAAAAGTGCAAAGTGACTTTAAAAGATTATCTTGTTTGTAAGAAAAAATCAAAATGAAAAGCTTTCTTAATTGGCTTGAGGATGCAGTAGCTGCGCCTGTAGCAACAACAGTTTCTGGAAGTCCAGGAGCCACCACATCCAATGCAATTGCCCCATACTTACAACCGGTTGGAATTGGACTAGTAAAAAGACAGTTTCCTGGAGAGCACAGAAGGCATAAAAAACATAAAAAGCATAAAAGGTAATATATATCTATATGCAATTTAAAGATTGGCTGAATATAAATGAAGCATCAAACCCAGGATCTAAAACTGGTTTATATCCACCTGGATATGGTGGAATAGCTCTTTATCCTCCTCAATGGTATTTAACCAGAAGTGCCGATGCTATTTTTTATCTATCAATAGATGATAGAATATATAACTTTAAGAATCATAAAATGATTGACACTTCTCTCAACACAGGAGAAGGTGGATTGTGGAATATAAAACATATTCCTGGTGGCGGGGATCAAGCAAAGCCTACAAAAGATGGGCTGGGAGTTAATAATGGTGAAGGTGGTATGTGGAATATAAAGCACATAAAAGGCAAACCAACCTACACCAAGAACAAAGAGTTTGTTCCAGATGCTGGTGAAGGTGGTATGTGGAATATAAAGCACATAAAAGGCGATTCTACGCCTCCAAAAATGAATGTTGGAGAAGGAGAGCCTTGGGATATATCTAAATTAAAAGGCAAGCCTAGCTATAAAAAGAACAAAGAGTTTGTCCCAGATGCTGGTGAAGGTGGAACTTGGAACATAAAGGATATTTAATTATCCTTCCATCTCTTTTTTAAGTATATCCCTACATTTTTGCATGGTTTCTTCAAGTTCCTTGGGCTTACAGCCTAAAAGCCTACATGCTCCACTTTTATTTAATCTACCTTTTTTAGTGTAAACTTTATTTTCATTTAAAAGTAAAATATCTATTATTTTTCCATAACCATTGTCTATTAATTTTTGAATTAATTCTTGTCTCTCAATAAGTTCAAGAAAACTTAATTTCATATTTTTTTCCTTTTTGTTGCACTTATAATAACAATATTTTTATATTAAATCAACGACAAATTTAATTTTATGATTCTAAGTACGCTCTATCATATCGAAGAGTTAAATCTATAGTAACAACATCACTGGTGCTCATATCAAGATCACCAAACTCTATAGAGTTTGGCCATACATTCTCTAAGATCCATTTCTCTATGGTTTCACCAGAGCCATCGAATAACTCTAGAGAGCATTTGCCCATTTTAAATCCAGATGCGCTAGGCTTCCAAGCAGACCCAGCTGATGTAACCTCATATGATTTTTTAATCCATTCCATAACTGGATTTTTATTTTTTTTAATATCATATAAGCTTAAATTTATTGGTTTCCAGTCGGGTTTGCTTGGAAAGTAAATTGTTTCGTTTATATGTTGAGCATCCATTTCTTTAAACGTTAATCCTGGTCTTCCGCCTTTAAATGGAGGAAGGCACGGGCAGCCGGATCCATCCTCTACTTTTCTGGCTGAAACATTATCTATAAAAAATAGCCATCTATTTTTGCGTTTAAAACAAACTTTTGGATCATTGAGTGCTCCATCTCCATAATCCCATCCCATTGGTCTTCCCATAATACTTTATTTAGTATAAATATAAAAAAAAATGCAAGATTGCGAACAATCTTGCATTTTTTATGGTTGATTTTATTTGCAGCCAACCGGTGTGCATGGATCAAACTTTTTCATGCAACCCTCGGCTGATGGGTTATACTGTACTTCCGAATATCTTAGTGTAACTTCAACTGTAGCCTCATCACTACTAGAGTAATCAAGCTCACCAAAGCTAATAGACTGTGGCCAAACGTGACCTAAAACCCACTGCTCTAAAACTTCTCCGCTGCCATCGTACATATTTAATGTAGCCGTGCCAGCATATCCACCCGGACCGCTGATCCCGGCGCCAGCCAAGAGAGCTGTCCCCAGTGGCGCAGCTGCGGGTCCATATCCACCTCTGACTGAAGATTGATATAAGTCTACGTTTGAATGAAAAGCATATACTCCACTTAACCATTTGTACAGATTTGTTATATCATTCTTGCCCTGAGTGCTGCCCTTTTCCAGTACATCATAAAAAGTTACGGAGGTTGTCTGCCAAGAAGCTTTTCCTGGTATCCACATTTTTCCATGTAAATAATTTATTTCTGTATCATCTATATCTAATTGCGGTCTATTTGCGACTTTAACCACAGTAGCTGGAATGTCGCCGCAGGATGTAGCTAGAGAAAATGTCCATCTATATTTACGTTTGAATATAGTGTTTGCTCCCGCCAGAATCCCTAACCCCATAGGTTGTGCCATATTAAATTCTCCTTATGTTAAAAATATTATACAGTCTCGGCAAAACTTCCGGTTCTGTGTATGCTGAATTCAAGGAATATAAATTCTGCTGAACGTACAGGTTGTATTCCTATTCTTGCTCTAAATTCATTTCTATCTATTACATCGGGAGTATTAAGTTCAGTATCAGCCTTAATTTGATAAGCTGTTATTCCTCTTCCAACCTTTATACTATCTAATATTCCTGATGCTATATTTGTGAATCTTTGTCTGAATATATCGTCATTTGGTTCAAATATAAGCGATCTACTTGCTGTTCTCAATCTTTTTTCAACCGTAAGCATAAGTCTTCTTACATTGACTCTATCGAGAGCAGTTGGCTTTCTTTGAAGTGTTTTTTGACCGAATATTACGAATCCACCTATATCAACAAACTGAATAATTGGATTAACGCAATTTCTATTTCCATACATTAGATCTCTTTCTTCTAATGTTGGACGATCATAAACATCCAATATATTGTTGACAGTTCCTCTGTTTATACCAGCAGGAGCAAACCAAGGAGCAGCCAAGCTGTCTGACTGAGCTATTGTCGCCATAACAGCACCGCTTGGTGGAACCCAAACGTCAAGTAGATTATGAGTATCTCTAATCTTAACCCATGGCCAATACAGTGCAGCAAAATCGCTATCAAATCTATATGGATTTAATGGATGTGATCCATTTTGCCATTGAACTATTTCTTTTACCGTGAGTCCAAATGGAGGATCAATTATAGCCATACAATCCATTCTAACCATTTGACAAAGATCAATTAGAGCCTGAACAACATTTGTGCTGCTGTGACCTGGAGCAGCAATTAGATCTATATCAATTTGCTCTGGTTCGCTAAGAGAATAAATACCAGTATAACCCAAAGCACTACCAATGATTAGATCGTCTTGCTTTTCTGGGTCTGAAGGTATTCCGTCCGCACCACCAGTCAGAGAATAAACTCCACTTAAAGGTGAGTATGTGCTTGAATTTAGTGGAGGTGAGCTTACATCAGTAGCATCAACCACTCTAATATAATCGGACACCTGAGCCAGATAAGATTCAACATAGTAGCTGCTTGCAGGATCTTTGGTTAAATTGCCCCAAGATTCCACTTGAACTCCATTGCTATAAACCTCCATGGCGAAATTGTTTTCATAAGAATTATTCTTAATCTTAACCTGTGTTCTATTTCCCTCAATTCCAGGAGAATCGGCATAAACTGTAAAAGTTACCTGACTCATTCCAACATTGTCAGATCCTACAATAATTCCACCAACATTTGAATCTGAGTTGGAGATAGATCCGTTAACAGCAACAGCACTTGATTGAACTGGGCTGTCACCCATTGCTGTTGATGTGCTCATTCCAAAAACTTCTATTGCCGCCCCCGCAGCCTTAACTCTAAGTCTGGCATCTCGTCCATAATGCTTGGTGTTAAAAGCAAGGTAGTGTTTAGGATCTTGTTCGGTAGACAACATTGCACTTGCTTCCCAGCCACCAGGAAGAGTTCCTGTTGTCAAACCACCTTCATCAGATATTCTTTGGTTGTTTATTGATTCAACAATATCGCTTAGAGACACATCTGCCATTCCATCAAACTCCGACAGATCAATGACTTGAACTACATTGTCAATTAAAGGACTGTCTGTTCCATCCAAAACAAGCTGAATGTTTAATCCAGTCATTCCACTGAAATTAAACATCTCGTCTTCATCAGGTTCTGCTGTTCCACTATAACCGTATTTTGAAGCAACAAGTTCTGCTTGTGTCATGCCTGTACCGAGCCCGGTAACGACACCAGCGCCATATATTGAATCTTTTACAGAAACAAACTCCAGACTTGAGTTTGGACCATAAGCCCAAACTGTTTTTACGCCAATGTAAGTATCCATTCCAATTGTTTCTGCAAAGAATACAATTCCATCGTTCACAGTGTCTATTTGATCATTCAAAGCAGTTGCTAATTCGCTGGCACTATAAGTATCAGCAGCTACAACAAGTGTTTTTGAGGATAGAACTGTGTTGAGTCTCCATCTGAAGAATGAGCCATAAATTGCAGTAAATGTATAAGGACCAGCTAATTTTGAAATTACTTCAACAACAGAACCGGCACTTGGAACATCAACATAAGCAGATTCAGCTCTTTCATTGCTAACAGCTTCTTCATCTGCAACTCTGACTATATAAAGTTCATTGGCTGTGTTTAGATATTGTTCAGCAGCATAAATTAAAAAGGGATCACTAACATCTGGGTGTGGGTATCCAAAAGTTGTGTAAAGCTGTCTTCTGGTAGAAATTAGTGTGGGTACGTTAATCGGACCCTTGCTAGCAAATCCTACCAAAGCACCTCTGTGGAAAGATTGGTTGGGAGCTATAAAGCTCAAATCCTTCTCAGCTATTCTAACGCTTGGACTTATTGTATTGGAAGGTGGAAATCCCCTTAAAATTGCCATTTTTTATTCTCCCTTTGTATCTAAATTTTCTTAGTAGTAATTAATCCTTTTTTCTCTGCCCTAAGTATATAGTCAGTTGATCTCTCTTCTTCGAGCAAAAAAATATTTTTTCCTGAACCAACTCCTGGTACATTTAAAACTGTAAATGTACGGGGCGTCCTTCTTGACAAAACAACTAGTTGCATAGGAAATTTATTTCTGTTTGTTATCTCTAACACTTCATCTCCTTAACTGTTTCCTCAATTCGACCCACAATCGCATCTATCTCTTCTTCTATCAAGCCATCTGTCAATTCTATCTTTGTAGACAGAACAGACTTCTTCCTGACAATCGGTTGAGGTATATAAGATTCTGCAGTAAGATTGAATTGAAATTTCACAACCCTAACTGCTTGATCACCTGGTTCTATCTCAAGATTATTAGCAATTGAATCTAATTTTACTTGAGTTTCCCAGGTCACACCTCTAACCTTTATATATGCAACAGGACTAAATTTTAAAATAATTTGCTCTAATATTTGATTCATATCCTCAATATACATAGTCCAAGCATATAAACTATAAGAAATATCTATCGGTATACCCCTGGATGTTCCAAATATTGTATCTCTTTGATATTTCTCACTATACGCATCAGGCTTTCCATCTGCTCTTCTCGGGTAATTAATAGCCTTGTGATATATGTATCTTGATTGATTAAATTGATAATCTTGGCTATGTATAGCCATTATTGGAAGTCTAATTCTATCAACAACTAAAGAATTATCTTTTCTTACATTATCTTGAAGTATTGCTGCTACTGCTTTTTCTTGTGTTCCCCAAATAACAGGAACTGGGTGTGCTTTTCCATCTTCATCCAATACAACAATGTCTTTAAATAAATCCAGCACCGCTTCATCGGCTCCTCTTAAAGATTTGGTATATCTATAAATTGTATTGTAATTAGTTCCATCGTTTATGATTTTGCCACTTTGTATGGGATCAGAAAGATCACTTTTTCCGTTTCCTGTTTTTTCATTTATTGAAGATTCTTTTAAAAAATCTAAATTGTCTGGATCGCTTGAACAAGTGTCCGGTGTTGTTTTATTTTCTTGAAAATTAAATCCTTTTGGGTTACAATCAACAAAGCTTTTTTCTGGGTGATTTTGCATAATAATATATATGAGTAATCTTAAATTAAAGTGGAGAAGTTTTTTTAATGCAAAAGAATTTCCTCCTACTCAAATAAAACTTCAAATACCTGGTTGGGCAGGCGACGATAAAACCCATGGAAATGGGTCTAAACCTCAGCCTTGGCATTGCCCACCTTTCGTAGAAGCGAGCACATACGGAATAGAATTGATTTATCCATTTGAAACAGAATGCACAGTTAAAAACATAGATGGAAAAACAGTATTCGAAGGCGATTTCTCTGAAGAAGAAAAGAAGCATAATCACCCAATGCCTCCTTTTATGAACTTTGCCCCAGGACATTTTGGGTTTACATCAAGTTTTGATTTTGAACCACCTTCCGATCACATAATAAGAATAGAGCCCCACCCCAAATATTACACAGATTCATCGTGGACAACACCTTTGCCTGTAGCTGGACACATACAGGGAGAATGGTGGTCTAAGATATTTTTTGTTGTTTTTAAACAGCCTCCTTTAAATTGCAGTTATATATTTAGAAAGGGAGAGCCTTACGCTCAGATATTAATCTTACCAAGAAGAGTGAGCTATGAAATATCAGAAATGACAGAACAAGAAAAAGAAAAAAGAATTTTTTTAGAAGCAAATGTTTCAAAATATAGCGAAGAATTTTGTAAAAAATGGAAAGATCACGAAGGTAATACTTTTGATAATAAATATAAAGTATTGAGCACATCTTTTTCTAAAGATGGAATGACTGGTATAAATAAATTAATTAAACAATCTGCAGATAAGTACTTTAAAAAGAAACACCCAAGAGTAAAACTCTTTAGACGAAAAAGAAAATGAAACTTATAAATAAACCTAAAAATCTTGTAAAGAGAGAACTATTTATTCCGTTTCCAACCACAGAATATAAGCAGCTTATAAAGCCTAGATTGCCTTTAAAATTATTAAAGAAATCTAAATGATTTTAAAGTCTTGTTTTGGAGTAGGAATTTTACCTTCACCAGAAGTAACACTCTCTTGAAACTTCTGAGAAATTAGTTGTATGTGTAACACACCCCACTGTTTAAATTCGGCTAAATTTCTTTGTATGATCACCCAGTTTTCTTGAAGATGTGGTGTATACAATCTTGATCCAATTTTAGGCGGATGTCCAATAGCCTTCAATACAGATCTATAATTAAGTTCAAATATTTGTTCGTCAGGTGCGTCTATACCAAATTGATTCACATAGTTCTGGCTTGCAGCCGGTTCATAATAACCCCAGAGTTGAACTGGGGTTGGCGAAAATATTTTTCCTCTATCCTCAAGGTAAATAGGATCTACTGTTGATGATTGTATGAAAACTTCATAATAGAATATTGGAATTCCGCCTCGTTTTATAGCTTCTTCATCCCAGCTATCATAAAGAGTAAATTGTGGATCCTGAGGATCAAATTGTTGGTAACTTCCTGTTACACAATATGGAGTTCCGTCTTGTTTTCTAATCATATAATTATATATGGTTATAAAACATATTTTCAAGAAACGCCTATATTCAAACTCACAGCTATTGAACCGCCACCGCCTGGAAGTATGAAAGGACTTGTAAATCTTTCAACCCAAAGCAATGTGTCAGTTCCATTTATATTAGTTGTCACATAATATCCATACACTGTTATATTGTTGTTAAAAGTAAATATCCATTCTGGATATGATGCTGTTGTGATATTACTTGATGTGCTAATAGCCCAGCTAGCTCCGTCCAGAGTTTTGGAAGAATAATTAGCTGTAGAAGCCTGGATTAGATCTGAAATAATAGTGGTTTTACTTGGATTATAATCATTTACAAAAAGCCTTAAAGTTTGCGCACTATTGGCAGTTTTTGTGCCAAAAATAAATTTTAAAATTGTCTGATCAGATGTGTTTGGAATTATTAGGCTCATTTGTTTGTTCGATTAGATGAATAATTACTAATATATAGATATCATGGCGATAAAAAATAAAGACGGAACTGTCTTCAAAATTTCTGGCCCCAATCCTTTGATGGAAGATCAGACTTTGTGGAAAGGTTTTACAAAGCATAATTTCGAATGGACAGAGGAAATAGACAAACAAAACAAAGCTAAAAGCTTTGAAATAAAGCAGAACAAAGAAGATGTAGTATTTGAAAAGAAAATAGCAGTAGAAGAACCTAAAATAGTAGAAGAAAAAAAAGAAGAAGTTAAACAACAAAATAAGACTTCAGACCATAAAACAATTCAATGTTTCTGTCTCCCGGCAAAAATTATAGAGAAAAAAGATAGTTTGTATGATGAAGTTTATCAGAGAACAGAGTATCTTGATAAATTTATATTTGAAACAGTAATAATAGAAAAAGCTGATATTTATCTTAAATTTTGGACTATGGAAAAAATTACCAATAATTCAATTTTATATCCAAAAAATAAAGATAAAAGATGGTGGAAAGTTTCTGATCAGACAGATGCCCCTATGGGTTTCATATACACAGCTATAATTTCAGACTATACACCTTCTTTTGAATGATCTGATATTACTTTTACACTATATCCCAATTGTTCAAACTTTTTTCTGTGGTCATCAACACATTTTAGATAAGCAGTTTCGTAAACATCAGCGATTAATTTATTGAAATCTGTTACATCTTGTTCTGTGGCTAAATGATATAAGATTCTATCTATTATGTTTTCGTTTCTACTAAATCTTTCTTTTAAAACTTCAAATATATATTTTTTAATATAATGATTTCTTTGATTTTGTAAAAAGTCCATTATTTAATTTCTGGATTAATTGCTTTTGCTTGCTTTATAAACTCTGATTTAATAGTAGTTAAAGCTGTGGGGATTTGAGAAGCTATTGCATTTTTGCTATTACGAATAGTAGATGAGATTTCCGACATACCATCTGGTGGTGCGATTTTTAATAATTTTGCAAATTGATTAAAATTATCTGAAATTCTCTTTAAAAATACTTCTGCCGGGTATTTTAAACGTCCACCAGAGGTAGACCATCCGCCTATGTGTTTTAAAATAACCTGAATTAATTTTTCTTTCTTAAGATTGTCATTAGAAGCAGGATTTACTAAGGTTTTGGCTAAACCAATTACAGCCTTATGCCAATTTGTAATAATTGGCTCATCTTTTTTGGTTGTCCAGAAAAAAGTTTTTCCTCTATAACTTTCATCCTCAATTATTCCCTCTATCTCCTTCACCAAAGACAGGATGTCCTTATATCCGGATTCTATCTGAGAGTCTACCGGCATTTCTTGTTTTGGAACAATTATTTTCTTGGTTGCCTTTTTATCAAGCTCTTCTTTCTCATCTTCATAAATATCCTCTATATATTTGGTTATATCTATATCGCACACACGAATGTACGATAGCAAATCCTCTCCATACCCACCGATCTTATCCATAGTTGTCTTGTAATGTTGAGTGTATTGAGGAAAAGTAGTATCCCAGAAAGATAATAGATTTTTTTTCTCCACATCTAAAATTTCAATAATTTTCTTGTGGCTAGAAACATCTATTTTATCTGAACTTTCTGATAAAAACCTGAGTATAGTAGAATTTCTATAAAGCGTGTTTATTAAATCATCTTTATTTTTTCTAAATACATATGGCTGTTTCACATCGGAGTCGGGCATTTGTACTGTAGGCGACCATGTTTTACCTGTATTGCTGGTGAATACAATTTGATTGTTTGTATCAAAGAAAATTGACACAACTTGTGCTCTTTTCTGTTTATCAAAAGATTTATCATAAGCAAGAGGTTCGATGTTATTAACATTTGCCTGAGGCTCATTCGAGCTCTTAGGATTTCTCACAATCATGCTTTCTGTACTCGTTCTTGATTTTCTTGCCTTGCTACCAGTAGCTTCATTGGCTTTAGAGATAAATTTATCAGCCTCACTGCCAGCCCTAGTCCTTCTTCCCATGGTAGTATAAAGATCTTTATCTTTAGCATTAAGATAAAAAACATCTACTATTTCATCATGGATTTTTTGAAAGTCTTTTACTGCTTGCCTTATATCAATTCGGTTGGCATCTACTCCACCATATTTTTTCTTAAAAAATACATCTGTCATTCCCATAACAATATCGTTCCAGCCGGAGAGATTACCATACCCGCTTTCTACTGGTTTGATGTCATAATAGTGTTTGTTGGCACCGAATTCTTTATCAAACTTGGCTGTTAACTTGCCTCCTATTCGTGCACCACTTGTATCTCTTTGTATATCATCTTCAGCTTCTTTTATTATTTTAAAGGATTCACCTAGTTCTATATATCTGCTACCGCTGCGCGGAACATCATCCGGACCAGTATCCAAAAGATCATATTCTCGATATTTCATGGGCGATACATCTTGTGGAATTAATTCTGGATTTCTTTTGAAATAATCCCATGTTTCTTTGCCAATAATCAATCCTTGCGATCCCATCACAGGAGTTCCTATCTGAAATATTTTTGCCAACCCTATTCTTGCTTCTTTGCTGTGAGGCGATCCAGGAACCTGGCTAGAAACTTCTGGTCTAAATCCTGTCACTCTAGTTCCTGGTAGACCATGAGAATATCTTGGAACTTTATAAAAGTTATTTAATGTTGTTTCTTTTCCATCTTTTCCAAGAATTACTCCACTTCTAGATGTTGTCATTAAACTTTCTTCTGAATCTTCTCCCACAAGTATCATTAGTTTTTCGATGCTAGCCCTAGTCTTATCTTTAAGATTATCTAAATTCAATAATTTTTTTAAATCATCAATAGAATCTAAATCTATTGAATCAGTACTTATTTTTAATTTTTTAAGAGCAGAAGTTATTATATTTTTTAATTTGGAAGCCTCTACAGAATTTGTGTCTACAGAAGATCTAATAAAAGATGGTGTATTCAATAATGGAACATATCTGGAATTTTCACCTTCTCCAATCTTTACATGAGGAAGTACTATTTTAGGAGCATCTTGCACTGTTTTTCCATCTTTGTCTGTTCTTGTTACTCCTATTTTTATTTTTTCATCTTTAATTTTATATGGTATTCTGCCTGTCTTTTGAAAAGTTTCCCAATCTTCAGGTCCTAGTATTTTTTCTAATCGCTCTCTATCCTCGGGATTTATTTTCTCCAGTTCTTTTTTCCTTATTTCTTCATCTTTAACAGGATCTCCCGTTATTACCAAAGAAAGTACTTTCGGACCATGAACAGCTTGTTGTCTAATTATTTCTTTTGTTCTTTCGTTCGAGAAATATTCGGCAAATATCTTTTTTAATTTAGTATTATTGACTACGTTCCAGCCTGCTTCCCCATCTTTCAAAGGCACTCCTGGCTGTGTCATCCAATTAATAGTACGCATGGTTATCTTACCATTTGTTTTCCAATTTTCTACTTGATCATAGTTGTCGTGAAATATTTTTTTGAAACTAGCTTCGTCTACCGTAGATAAATCCTCTTCTTTTGCGTTTGGATTTTTAAGAATGTGTCTTATAAGCCATAATCCACTTTCCATTTCTTCTTTTTCTTTTAATGGAAACGGGCTATTCTCCAGAAGATCTGCAACTTTTGGATCATTCCAAGACGACAGTTTTTTGTTATTGTTTATAAATCTTGTTATAAAATTAAATATATTTCTTTGTATTGTGTTTTGAGCTTCTGTGTCATCAATATCTTGTAATTGTTTTATTCCACTTTTAACTATTCTGTAAGTTATATCTCTATCGTGTGAAGGGTCATCGGAAGGTAGACTTCCATAATGTCTATGATAATTCAATGAATAAAGATTGCTGAGAGCCTCTCCCGCACCGCTAGATTTAGAAAAGTTAAAACCCCCTTCGGTACCGCCACGCCCATCTGTGCCAGAGCCGGCCCTATATATAATGTCTTTTCCTCCCTTGGTTTTAACTTTTCTTGCGTTGGATAAATCTATTCCATATTTTCCATGTGATTCAAACTCTATATCTTTTCCATATACCTGACTAATATGATCTAGTTTTGTTTTTATTGTGTGCTCATCACCAGGAAGAGTTTCAAGTTTTTCTATGTATCTGTTGATATAAAACTTTATTCTTTTATTTCCAACGTAGTATTCTTCTTGATCTCCACCTTTTACATATATTACTATGTGTTTAATTACCTCGTGAATTAAATCCCTTATTGTTCTAAAATTATCTTCATAACCTCTAGTAGAAGTATTCGTTAAATCATAATTATCCATAACTTTATCAAGCCAAGCAGATAGCTCTTCCCTATTTTCTTCTGAAGAAGAAGACTCTCTTCCGTAATTATCATATTTTCCCGATATGCTTAGTATGAGATTTTTTATATCTCTTATGTTGGAGCTGGTTATAGATATAACTCTTCTTTTGGAACGCACTCCACCCGCAGCAGTTTTTGATAAGCTAAATTTAGATTTAATCTCCGACAACATCTCTTTGGCAATTCTATTTCTTATGTTTTGTCTATCTTTTAATAGATTCCAAGTTTTTTGTATTCTTTGCTGTAGAGCTTCTTTCCAATAAGATTGATCTATTTGATAAAGATAGTCCAGGTCTTCTTCATCTAACAATGTTGGATTTTTAATATAAGTGCCTCTATTAGCCCTTGCTTCCAATAAGATTGTGTAATCAAAATTTTTGGTAAAGAATTCTTTAAAGTTGTACATAGTTTTAATTTCTTCCTGGTTACTTTATATATATAATATATGAGCAATATTTTAGAAATACCCAGACCTTCTCAAGATGTAAATTGTCAATCTTCGGCTCCTTGTGGATCAAATTTAGGTCCAACAGACCCATTGGTAAAGATATCACCCAGAAGAAATAGAGAAAAAGTAAGAGAGCAAATAAAGGATTACGTCCTTTTGATGTTGGGTGCACCTGTTGTAAGCATAGAATTGGATCAACAGCAACTCGATGGAGCTGTTGATTTTGCACTTCAAATATTTGAAGATTATGCGCCCAGAGAATATTATCAGTGGTATGTTTTTAACACCGTACCAGGACAAACAATATATCAAATGCCTAACGATGTAGGAATGGTAAGAGAAGTTGCTTATAAAGAAACGGCTCAATACGCGTTCAGTGCCTCAGACTTAGGTGGAGTGATACCACTAGAGTATATGGGTGCTGGTGCGTATGGGAGTATTGCTGGCGGTATCAACCCACAGACGCCTGTTTGGGGTAAAATGAATGAATGGATGCTGTATAAGCAATATGAGGATACGTATAACAGAATGGCAAGCCAGCAAGGAGGTTGGGAGTGGATTGGTGGATATGGAGCTATAAAACTTTATCCAGTTCCTTATAAATCCCACTTAGTTGCCGTTCATTATTTGCAAAAAAATACGGATTTTAAACAAGTTACACAAGCAATGCAAGAAGGGGCTCTTGCTTTTGCAAAGATAATGCTGGGTAGAATTCGCTCAAAGATAACTAATCCTCCTGGACCAAATGGTGGAGTTCAGCTTGACGGTCAGCAAATACTTCAAGAAGGATTGCAAGAGAAAAAAGATTGGGAAGAAAGACTAATAAATAGGTTTGGAGATCTGCCACAAATTAAATTAGGCTAAAATTATGAAATCATTCAAAGAATGGAAATTGGAAGAAAGTGTAGATTCAACAAGATATAGCGTTGCTATAAACTACCGGACTGATCCAAACGAAGTCTTAGATGCATATTCAAAAATAGCTCTTGGATATATAAGCGCTGCAATGAAAAACCATGGATTTCACACAAAGCATGTCTACTCAGAACAACCTTACAGACTAGTTGTTGCAAGCAGAAACTGGGACGACGGCGAGTGGGTTGGCGTGGTAAGCTGGGATCATAAAAACAAATGCTTTGTAATATCAAAAGGATTTTATAACAAATCAAACAAAACAACATCCATTATAAACACAGATAAATGCTCCGGTACTACACCAGGAGATATAAGCAAAGATTTATATAAATTAATGCAAGATTTAAAAGATAAGCCTGATAGATATTCAGAAAAATTAAAACCAGTTAATATGAAAAGAGGACCAAAAACTTAATCTCTTGGCTTGTGTGTTTTTGATACATTGATTTCGTGTTGCATCTCCCTAGACATATGATCTTGATATTTTTTCTTTAATTCTGTATAGTTTCTGGCAGATCTATACAACTGCTTGAAGTGATTTAATATACAAGTTGTCATATAATTAAAAGCTTTTCCAAACCTCGGATCAAAACGATCAAGTTTTTCAAAACATATAAGAACGCCTTCTTGCACACTGTCATCTGGATCTATCAAATTAAACTTTGCGTATCTGACTATATTTTCAGATAGAGTATAAAAAGCAGTAGCTAAATCTCTTTGAGTAATATCATAATCATTCAAAGCTATATTGTATTCATTTTTAACAAAAATCCAAGAATCAGGTTCTTTTTCTTTAACGCCTTGATCTTTGATGTTATTCATCAAATATTGATACATGTTTTTACTTCTTTTTATTTTTTGAAAAGAAACTATCACTTTCTCTAGTTTCTTGTTATTCAGATATTCTGATGCCATTAATTTCCTTTTAATTTTTAAAGAATATATTCTATTAATTTATGGATTATTATTACATATTCTATAAAATATTAGAAGATCCAAGATGCATAAAGCACTACAAAGATCTATTGTGTTATTATAAAAGTAAAAATAAACAAAATTTTATAGCCGCAATAGAAAATTTGATTGAAAAAATAAAATGAATGACAATTTATCTTTTTGTATTGTTACAAAAAATAACGAAGAAACTTTGCCGAGCTGCATAGAATCTTTTTTTGATATTTGCACGAATATTTCTTATATCGACATGGGATCAACAGATAAAACTATTTCTATACTGGAGAAATACAATGGAAAAAAATTTAAAAAAATAAATGAAGATTTTGCCTCTAATAAAAATCATTTGATAAATAGTGTCAAAAAAAATTGGCTATTTTTCATTGAGCCAAATGAAAAAATTATAAATGGAAAAAAAGAAATACTGGATATTTCTAATAAAAAAGAGGGAATATACAGCATTCTGCTTTTACAAAATGAAGTTTTATCTAAGACGACAAGATTTTTTTGTGATAATAAAATAAAATTTGAAAATCCAATTTTTGAAACAATATATTCAAAATCTTCTTCCTCAAATATAATTTTGAAAGAATTAACCCTAAGAGAATACCCAGATGAATACGAACAAATATTAAAATGGAAATCTAAAGATCCTTTAAAAACACATCCACTTTATTATGAATCATGTTTTTATATTAAAAACAAAAAATGGGAAAATTTTATTAAGACAGCTGAAAAGTATCTTTTCATGGAAAAAGATACTAACTTACCAAGTTATATTATGATTAAATATTACCTTTCTTTAATTTTATTTTATACACAAAAAAATATTGAAAAATCAATGCAAACAATAGGCTTCTGCATAGAAAAAAATCCCACTATGGCTGAGTTTTGGTGTTTACTCGGAGATATTAATTTTGAAATGAAAAAATATCAAAAAGCATATTATTTTTATGATAATGCTATAATATTAGGTTCTCAAAGATTAAATGGCGATGAACTGCCAATAGATGTTAAGAAATACAAGGAATACCCAGATAAAATGAAGATTATATGCAAAGATTCAATAAACAAAGTCTAGTTCATTTATAACTACAGTCACCTGATCTTCATATCTGGAGATGGCAAGCTGTTTTCTTCCTGGGGATAAAGCTCTTAATTTTGATTCAAGTTCATCAATCGAGCAGTTTACTATAGAAAAATTGTTTTGCGATAGCTTGCCAACCTGTTCTTCTACAGCAACTACTTCCTTGTCTGGGAAGTATTCTTGAAGCTGAGGTTTGGCTTCTGATAATAATCTCTTGTAAAGACTGACATTACAACCACAACCCGGATTAGAAATAAATTTGTTTAAATCTTCTTTGAATGTTTCCGGCAGACTATTTCTGAATCTGTCATCTCTTAGGGCTTGTTTTACATCTATTAAACTAATAGGTTGTTTCATTGTGTTTCCTTATTTTGTTAAGTTTATTATAGAAGCTTCTAATAAATTTAAAATTACAGCCATCAATTGAGATAATATGCTTCCGGCACACCCACAAGCAAATACCTGTAAAGGATCTGTTGTTAAAAGTGATGCTCCCATAAACATCCCACACCAGAAGCCCAGGCACATATAACATTCAAATAGTTTTGCTATATTCTCAGGAAGATTGTTTTTAATCCAATTTCTTAAAAATTGAAATATAGAACCATCTATTATTATGTGAGTCATTCCTATAGACGCTAAAATAAACACAACAGTATTGTTCAAATTACCTCCACAAAGTTAAATTAAAGTCATCTTTTCCTCTATGCACACAAAACTCTCTATATTCTTTTGCTTCAACTGGAACTTCACAATCACTAAGAGAAAAACAAAAGCTTTTTGTGATATTATTATTAATTCTTTTTAAAATAACATTTGATCCAAAATGTTGACTTAATATATCGATGTGTTTTTGTTCAATAGAATTAAGAAGATTCATCTCCATCTCTTTAATCCTAGATGCCATGCCACCTATTCTTTTTGCAAATTTCCACTGATCAAATATTTCTTTAAAATCAGATAATTTTTTTTGTAACTCTGAGTTTGAAAATATTTTATCTTCCAAGTTATAAAGATTTATTTCCACACAATATAATAGAAAAATTAAAAATTTTTCACTATGATAATTTTGATATAAAGATAATTTTTTAAGAAAGGCTACACATATGTCTGAAGAAGTTTTCCGCCCCAGAAAACCCGAAGAAAATTTAGAGAAATTAAATGCCGCAGAATCCATTAGACAAGCTGCATCTGGAGAATCAAAAAGACCAGAGGGACAAATGCCCTTTGAAGTCAAAGGAAATGTCCCCTCCGAATTTTTAAGGGCTATGGGGCAAAATATTCCAGAAGCCGATCCGCAAATATCACCATCATCAATAGACAGACAACCTGTATCAGGAAATTTAAAAGATCTACTGGAGGATTTGAAGCAATCAACCTCTGTTTATGAAGAGGTTCGACTTCCATCAAGGGGAATTTTTTATGATGGCGATAATGGACCTTCAGACGGAATACTACACATAAGACCAATGACAGGCGAAGAAGAACAAATATTGGCTACCCCGAGGTTCGTCAGAAAAGGTCAAGCTTTAAACATGATATTCTCCAGATGCATAAAGGATAAGATCAGACCAGAGGATCTTCTCACAGTAGATAGAACATATTTATTGATATACCTAAGAGGTATATCTTATTCTCCTTTATATGAAGTTGAAATAAAATGCCCAGAGTGTGAAAGAAAGTTCTCAACAGAAATTGACTTGAATACCCTGATGGTTGAATCAGCCCCAGATGACTATGGTCCATCGCTCGAAGGTATTTTACCAACCTCGAAGTACTCGTTCAGATATAGATTATCTAAGGGTAAAGATGAAACTGATATTCAAGAACATAGAGATCGAAGAATTAAAAACTTTGGAGATAATTCAACTGATGACACATTGATATATAGAACATCTGTTTTGGTTGATGAAATTCAAGGAATAACAGATAAAAGAGATCTCCAGACATTGATTAAAAATCTCCCGATTTCAGACGTATCTTATATTAGAAATTGTGTTAACGAACCTCCCTTCGGTGTAGATACAAAGGTAGATATGGCTTGCCCTAGCTGCCTACAAGAATTTGATGTGGATCTTCCGCTTGAAGCAAATTTTTTCTTCCCGCGTCGGAGGAGGGAGAAAACGCAAGCTTAAGCTTGTGGGAAAACCTGGCAGAAGAAATCTTCTTCTTTCAATATCACATGCGACAAAGCATGAAAGATACTATGATCTTGCCTATTAACCTCAGAAAATGGTTAATACAAAGATATATACAACAAAAAGAAAAAGAGAACGAACAAATGGAAGCAGAAAGAAGAAAAATTAGAAAGAGATAAACATGGCTACAAAAGAAAGATTTCAAAACCCAAATTGTGGCGACGATATAAACCTCAGACTATTCTCTTTTAATTCAAATACAAAAACAAATTTTTATCAAGTGGACAAAGTAGACATCTACTTCTTAGATCCGGAAGAAATCACATCAGAAAATCCAACTGGTAAAAGACTTGTTCAATCTGTCCTAGGAGAGGATGTTGTCAATAATGATGAAGGAGAGTATGTATTAACAGTAAATTTAACAAGCCCTCTTTACACCATAGGTAAATATGTTGATGTTTGGCATGTAAAGTTCGAAGAAGGACAGCCATGCGTAGAATCCAATATTGAAAATTACTTCGAAGTATTTCCAAGTCTTTGGTTTACATCTACATCTCCAAGCATATATGACTTCAGCTTTTACTTTAAGCCAAACAAAGTAACCAAAGGAAGTAAAAGATACATAATAATAGAGGTTGTTCCCAATGTTCCAAAAAGTGAAGAACTAGAGCGGTATTACAGCAATCTTGCGGTGATAGCAGATCTCAAAATTTACATAGAGAAAAATTGCTCAGACTGCTTACCATCTGAACAAGATTTAAGGCTTGTGGTTGATGGAGACAGCGTCTCGTTCAGAGAAAAAAGATTTGGCTATTACTTTTTAGATACCGCTGAGTTAGACATAGGAATATATGATATTTGGTTTGAATTAAATTATGCTGAAAATATATTCATCTCAGATAGAAGTCAATTACAAATATATTAGGAATATTTTTTATGGATAAAATATTTGTCAGCATAGCATCATATAGAGATGCTCAATTAATACCAACATTAAAAGATTTATTAAATAAATCAAAAAATCCAGACAATTTAACCTTTGGAATATGTTGGCAGCATGGGGATGACGAAAATTTAGATGAGTTTAAAAATGACCCAAGATTCAAGATAATTGATATAAACTATAAAGATAGTAGAGGGGCTTGTTGGGCTAGGAGTAAAGTACAAGAGTTATACTCTGGGGAGAAGTACTACTTTCAACTAGATTCTCATCATAGATTTCTCCCAGAGTGGGACTCTAAGCTCGTAGAAATGTATAAAGGGTTGAAATCCGACAAGCCATTATTGACAGGTTATTGTACTGTCTTGGATATGAAAAATGATCAAAAATTAAATAATCAGCCTTTAAAAATAGTTGGATTTGAAACTTTTTCCCAAGATGGAAACTTAATGCTTAAGCCGCATTATGTTGATGAATTTAGAACCTTAACCGATCCTATTCCCGCAAGATTTGTTTCTGGGCATTTTGTATTTGTACATGGTAAATGGGTTGAAGAGTGCGGCTATGATCCTAATTTGTACTTTCACGGAGAAGAAGTAAGTCTGAGCGTAAGATCGTACACACACGGATATGATTTATTTCACCCCCATTATTCAATAATATGGCATCAATACATCAGAGAGGGCGACAAGAAACACTGGGATGATCACACAAAAGATAATCCTTGGTGGAATCTTGACTCAAAAGCAAAAAAAAGATTAAGAAAATTATTGCAACAAGAAGAAAATGATGAACATTTGGGAAAATACTGCTTAGGCACAGCCAGATCTTTTCATGATTATGAACTGTATACAGGAATTGATTTCAAAAATAAAAAAATAGGATCCAAAGCTAAAAGGGGACAAAACCCTTATATCATGACCGAAGAAGAGTGGTTAAAAGATTTTGAAAACAAATATAATTTGAATTTATCTTGGGATCCAAAAGATGTGTCATCGAGGGACGATTGTGATTTTTGGTTCTTTGGAGTAGAAGACGTTGATAATAAGTTAATTTTTAGAAATGATTTTTTTCCTGAAAAAAATAAAGAAATAATGGATAAAAAAATCAATATGTTTAATGCTGTTTTTGACTCTAATTCAAATCCCCACCACTTTGTTATATGGGCACATAGTAAAAAAGATGGATGGCTTGAGAAGTACACAAAAGAAATCAAAGGTTAGTCTAATGTCAATTCGTCCCGGTACGATGGTGTACCCCTAGCCCAGTATGTCGTATCATAGTGTGAAACACCACCTGGATTATAATTGTTTATTATTTCATTTGCTTTATTTCTAAGCTCTTCTATTTTTTGATGTAAATTTTTATTAAAACCGTCCGGAGATAAAATCTTATCTCTAATAAAAGTTAAATTTTTTATAAAAGTGTCTTTATCTTTTGGCAACATTATTTCATCTTCTTTTTTTATACTTAAATAAACACTATTTATATAATTTGATATTTTACTTATGTTGCCCTTACTCAGTTCTATATTAAGATCTTCTGGTGTATTTAGTTTTTTAATTTTAATTTGACCAAAATACTCTCTCAATATCGTCTTTAGTTTTACATCTAGTTCTTGATTTTTTTCACGAGAATTAAGATAGGCTATCATTAATTTTTTTATAAAAATTTCTGGTCTTTCATCATTCACAACAAGTCTTTTTCCCTGTTCGTGTGCTTTATAAATATCTTCAATATACTGCGACATATTGTTGTCAAAAAAGCTAGATTCTGGAACTTTTGGCAGAATATATGGCTCAGCGCTAGCCATCTTTGCCATTTTTTCTCTTTTTTCTCTATCTTTTCTTTCTAATTCTTTATATTGAGTTGGATAAAACTTTTTCATTTGAGAAATAATTTTTATTCTTTCGTTCTTATCTTCCAGCGTCCCTAAGCGGTCTTTTGTTGAATTAAGCTTCGAGATTAGTTCTTGCCAAGGAGGTGCGTACTCGCCCCTAGTTCCAAACATTTCACCCCACCCACCTTTATCCCCAGATTTCATAGCAGAAAATGGGTTTGTTCCAGCCTCGACGCCTCTGACTAGCCCAGATGGAATAGCTCCTGCAACTTGCGCAACACCTCTTCCCACTTGTCTTAAATTTGAGCCAAAATCTCTTCTAGATTGTTTTCTAGACTCTGGTGATCCAAAAACAGATCCAGCGCCGCTTGCAGCTGCCTTGACGCCACCCCAGGCAGTATTACCCAAACCCCTAACAAATTGTTTGCCAACAGTTCCAATTCCACTTATTCCAGCATCAGCTATACCACCTAAAGTGCTTAATAAGCCTTCATCGATATTCTCTTCTAATTCTGAAAATTCTAAGTATTCTCTAAAAGTTGACATACAATATATATTATATGAATTTATTTTTCATACCATAAAAATTAGGTATTATATATGTGAGAATTCTCTCCCAAGCATGTGTGTTTGTTGGTGTATTATTGACCACAAGACCTGGCTCCAGAATTTCATATTCATCTTTTGTATTCAGTCTATCTAGAAACTTTTTTAAAGGCTTGTATTTTGAGATAAACATTGTTCCTCCGAAAAAATGCTTTTCTGTATTTTTTAACTTAATTTTATTTCTAAATATAAAATTGTTTATTGTGTATGAATTAATCCCATCTATTCCGTGGAGATACAATCTTGGTCCACTGCAAAAATTATTTGGATCAGCCTCCAGCAGCAATATATGATGATAAATATTTTTAATGATATTATTAAAGCATAAATCTCTAAATGATATTAAATTTTTACCTTGAAGTTTAATTAAATAATCATAGTTTTTGGTTAGTTTATTAGCCTCCAATAAGAATGGACCTATATCCATTCCTTTGTTTTTAAAACAATTTTTTGATCTTGGGCTATTCGTTGTGATATGAATATCCAAATGAGGCAGTTTTGATTTCAGTTCATTTAAATAAGGCTCATATTCATTTTGCTTACTAATATCCATTATGTGCAATATTAAACAAAATTTTAATTTTTTAATATCAATTTTAAAATTATTACGAATAAAGTTTATGTTTAAGTTTTTTCTTGTGTCATTCCAGGACTGTATTCTACCTTTGAAATTAGTAGATACCCTCTTTTTATAGTTTCGTGGTATGGTTCTAATTAAATAACTTAGATTCTTTTTGTGTATTGATGGAATATTATTTTTAACTAATATCTCCGGGAAGTCATTTATGTTTAGAAACAAATTTCTCCAAAACAATTCTTTCTCTTGATTTATTTGAAAAAAAGATCCTATTTTTAAATTTTTCTTTATAATATTCTTGCTCAGTTCTTCCTTGCTATTTGTTTGTTTGAAAAGTTCTATTATTCTTTTCACATCCCTGGAATTAAAAACCAAAGTTGAATCATCTATGTGGTAGTTTGAACCAACATAAGAGTCGGTTAAAGAATATAAAAAACAATCAGATTTAAGAAAATTTTTCAAAAAACTATTAAAACTATCGATGATTATATTTTCATCATTAATTAAACATACACTATTATATTTTTTTAAATTCTTTATAGAATATAATTTTTCAATAAATCTTTCTTTATATGTCCCTGTGGTTTTTTGATATTCTATTATTTCATTGTTTTCAAAATTCTGATCCCTGGTCGAAGAGTATAAAACGAATATTTTTTTAAAATCTTTCTCAATCACATCCAGGTTAGTCTTTAAAAAATATAAATCCTTGTTTGTGTTCAAATCACAAGAATAAATACAGACAGATTTTGGTTCAATATCAACGGATGAATATTTTACTTCATTGTTACATTTTTTGTTTGTTTTTATGAAGTCCTTCAATGCAGTGTATTGATTGAAGTTTGTATCTTCATAAATTCTGTTATAAGATTGGTAGAAACCATAATCAAAATTTTTATCTGTAATTATTTTATTGTATATTCTGTTTCCAAAATACCCTCTATCGGTATAATCTTTAAGTATTTCATGATATTTATTGCTTTTAATCCCATACGTTGATCGGTAGAACTCATGGTCAAATACATCTTCTATATCTTTTTTTGTAATTCTTCCTTCTTTTTTACCGCGAGTTAGATAATGATTTTCAAGATCTTTTGTTTCAATTTTAAGATCTGGATTAAATTTTTTATAAAACATATAATCAAAAAAATCTTCTTTTGCTTTAATTAATTTATTTTCAATATGCTTGTAGTTTTGAACAGACTCTGTGTGACTCCACAATATATCGGTTTCATTTTCCTTACAACTTGTGATTTTTCCTCTTAAATTTATGTTTTCTTTTGTTGTGCATGTTTTGTCATAAAGTTCAACCAAGTGTAATTTATTTTTATTTCCTCTTAAATTATATATTATTTTTGTTTTTACCACTCCGTCTACTATTTTAAGGTTTTCATTTTTTACAATATATCCATTTAAAATCTCTATTGCATGATTATAAGATCCATCACCTGGAATGGCTCCATAAGGTTCTAATAAACCATATACATGCTCTACAAAATCTCTTGTATAATATTTCTTAAATAAAGCTGTTTTACTTGCAAAAATACTACCACTCATATAATCAGAATTATTTAATTTTTCATATGACAGACCAATTATTTTTAATAATTCTTTTATTTTAAATTGAAGATTTATTTGATCTTTATTTAAGAAATTTTTATTAAAAACACATCCTACATCATCTTTTTTTAAGATATCTATATTTCTATCGTATGTGAATTTACTTCCGATCAGAGAATTAACTAGATCGACACGCCAATTTATGTTTGTGTTAAAGGATCCTAAAATGGATTTTTTACTATGAAGTTTTATAAAATAGGGGTAGATATTCTCATCCAAATTCTTTATTTGCTGTAGAAATGGACCTATATCCACACCTTTATTTTCAAATAAATCTATTCTGACATCAGGAAAATTCTTTTTACAATCGGATATTACTTCATTATTATTTTGATTATCACAAAGCGATAAGAACAAATCATAATATTCGCAGTTATTAAAAATTAAATTTTTATACTCATGCCACAAATCTGTGTGGTAAAGGTATAGCAGTATTGCAGTTTTCATGCAGAAAACCTATTGTGAAATTCCGTTCTGAGAATTTAGATTTATTGAAGGGCTATCAAAGCGGGAATTAAAAACAAGACCGCTACTGGAGATAAACACAAATGGTTGACCAGAATACCCAGAGAGATAATCAACACTTGCCACCAAATTTCCATCCAAGTAAATTATCATATTCAGAGGTGCTTGATCACCATTTTCTAAATAATTGAATTTTAATTTCACCAGCCCAATAGAAGTCATTTTTAAACCAACGGCAGAATCTGTAGGTCCATTTAAAATAACTAAGTCTCCGTTGTTATAATTGGTGTTTGAGCCTGTTGGAGGAACCGTTGGACCAGGACCAGTCACAGTAAATCTAACTTGTTCTGTAAAACCCCCATTGAAATTGTTTGATCCATTTGTATAACTAAAATTATCACCCGTATAACCTCCAAAATAATCAACAGTAGCCACGCATAAATTATTTATGAATATTAACATGTTTGCGGGAGTTTCTGCAACATTACTTTTATATAAAAAAGAAAATACATCTTCAGATATTGAACCAAGAGTAACGCCAGCCTTTGAATCATAAGGACCATATAGTGTTATCACATCCGAATCATTATAGTCAGGCTCTGGAGTTACGGTTGGTGCCGGCGGCGGATTGTCTAAAGGAGTTAAATTTAAATTAATTATATTAATACCCTTTTTCGATATAGTTAAATTTGTTGTTAAATCGTTAAATCCATAGCACTTGAAAAGTGCGGTAAAAGCAAACGGCGCGCCGTCACTGGGAAATATATTTGGACTCAAGACCAGGTTAAAAATAGATTTAAAAGATTCAAAGTCTCTATTCATGATATCTGTCAAAGAACCATTGGCAGGTACACTACCCCAATATTCATTTGAAATTTCCATGGTGGAATTATTTGGAATTAAATAAATATTAGGATCACTAGTGTCTAAAACTATAACAACAAATGTTCTCCCAGAATCTGGTTTGTTTAAATTAACAGTTAGATATACAGAGATACCTTCTTCCACACCCAGCAATTTACTTGTTTCAAAAGTTTCATACCAAAGATTATCTCCATCTTCATTTGTAACATAATATCCTACAATTGGTTGTGATGTATAAAAGGCATCCAGATTGTTAAATATAACTGGTATTGAATATGTGCATGTTGCATAATCTCTATTTAAAACAGAAACCGACCATTTTGAATTATCTATATTTTGAGGAGAGTATCCTGTAAATGTAGGTTCTACAAAACTTATTACTCCTTCATTTCCTTTGACATTATTTACAAACAATCTCACAAAAAGATTAGTAGACGCCAGAAAATCGTCAAGAAGATAAGGCTTAGATATACTTGGAATTAATGTTTTCATAATACTCTATATTAGTAAATTAAAAGTTGTTTTGGGTAATTCTGCACCATTGTTCGATGGAAATTAGATTTTCACTATTTGGCTTTCCTCCGAATAACATGAATGAAAAATTATCTGTGAAAGGACGCCCACCATTTATTATGCACTCTCCAAGATTGTCGAAAGAAATATTCAAATTTACTTCTGAGTAATTTGAGTACAATTTACTCTTCCTTGTCTCTATTTCTGTTTTTAAATCAACCGTAGAGTATGTAGAGAATAATTGACTCTTTGTTGACAATAGGCTCAAATCAATATATAAATCGCTTAAAAAATAAGCTATTACTTCGTAACCTGTTGGTGTAGGTGTTGGAACAGGAAATACTATTTTTTTATTTCTTGTAAAATCAAAAAATCTATTATTAGACTCATAGTAATTTTTAATATTTAAATATAAAGCTGAATCATTTTTTGACCTCCCGATTCTTTTTGTCTTTATGTCCTCACCGCCCTCAGTTAAATTATTTTCAGAAAAATAAATAGTTTTGGTACCAGAAGCTGATGGTTTTTTAGATAATAGTATTCTGTTTCCACTTTGTATTTTTTGTATAACTGTGTCTGGTTTTATGCCATATCCAAAAACATACATCCCAGGAAATAAATCCTTGGTTATTGTTCGTCTAGATCCAGGTTCTATTAAATTTTCCAGACTTACTAGCTGAGAAGCTATTGTGTATGTTCCCAAAAACTTCTTAGATCCGGGATTCCCAGCAGATACAGATACGGGCATTCCTTTTTTGCTCAAGAGAGATTCAACGTTTTTTGTTTTTTGCTGCCAATCTAATTTATTTCCAAAATTCGTTCTATCTTTTTCATTTGATAAATAATTTGGGGCAAAACCAATTTCGTTAGTTTTGTTTTTTATAGATTGGTAAAATTTATTACTATTTGAGTTTCTGGATGCTGTGTTCATGCTAATTGTGGAAATTTTTGAATTAATCTTAAACGGTTGATTTTAAACCAATTTAAAAATTTCTTTTCCTCCATGACAGGTCCTGTTTCGTTTGTATATCCTTTTTCCTCACGTTCTTTTTCATGTGTCGCTTCATGAACAATTGTTGAAGCAATTTCAAGAATAGCTTGAGGAGTATCTCCCAATTCTTTTATTATTCTGTTTACATTCACATATATTACATCGCTTTGTTGTACATCTGTATCTTGTATATCTGGGATATATTTCTTAATAACAACTTCTGGGATATTGTTTATTTTGTTATTTTTGAATACATCATCACCAAATTTAAGTCTAATTTTCTGTAAAGCATTTTGATTTATAACTTTTTTATTACTTGCAGAGTTATACAAACCATAAGCCCCAGAACTAAGATTGGCTACTGTGGATATATTATTCAATAATTTGATTCTATTCTCCCTAGCGTAAAGCTGGGCAAGTTTTACTGATATTTTAGCCTTATCGTAGATAGAATCTATTTGTGATTCATCAACCAACTCTGTACCCAGAGTTCCTGCGACAGTTTCCAGCCAAAGTTTAAATCTCATAATATATATATGCTTTCAAATAATCTCTTTAAATTCTACATTATCTACTTTGTAGCCACTTGATGTTTCATCAGATGCATCTTTTGTCCACTGGCGACTCCAACACAGTTTGTCTTCTACCTTAAATCCGTAAAAATTTAAGACTTGTTTTTGTGTTTCCATTACTTGATCAACATTCCAATTGTGTCCCATAATAATAAGACCTGCGCTAATGTTTTTAACTATATTTGATTCTCCGAGAGTTGTGTGTCTGTTTTCAATCCAACTTAATCTTTCTATAAGTTTCTGATAATAGCTACTCATACTACCCCAGCGCACAGAGCCAAAAAATATCACGCAATCACTATTAAAAAGCTCTTTTGATATCTTCCAAAGTTCATCGTCTTTATTATTTAGGCTGCACCAACATCTGTGTAGTCCACTGGGATTTTTATTTTCATCTTTTAGTAGAGATTCTTTTAATCCGCAGCCATTTCCTTTTTTGCTACTTATGTTTCCTTCGCAAGGATGAATGTTTAAAGATGGAGTTTCTATTATTTTTAAATTTTTATTTTTAAGATTATTTTTGATAAAGTATGCTATTTGTGTAGTTTTGGGTTTTTCTTCTGGCTTCGATCTATTACTTGTTGTTAAAAATAATATTTGTTTCTTGTTTTCCAAAGAATCAAAAATTGTTTTAAATTCTGTGTTTTTTGTTTTCTCTTCCAAAAGGAATTGTGTAAAATATTTCATGATATAATATATATAATTTATATGAAATTTAATGAATGGATTAAGTTAAGAGAAGAGAAAGATGCTTGTTATTATAAAGTGAAGGCAACAGCATCTGTGTGGCCCAGCGCCTACGCTAGCGGAAGGTTGGTCCAGTGCAGGAAAAAAGGAGCCAAAAATTACGGCAACTCCAGAAAGAAAAAACATAAAAAGAAAAAACATCTTACAGAAAGCATTTTTAAACTAGAAAAAGAAAGAGGTTTAAAAGGTTGGTTCGATAGAAATCATGGAAAAGGATGGATAGACTGCAAAGCCAGCAAAAAAGGAAATTTAGTTCCTTGCGGAAGAAAGAAAACTGGTAAAGGCGCAGAAAGAAAATATCCTGCCTGTAGACCAACATTATCTGCTTGCAACGCTCAAGGTAAAAAAAGAAAAAAAAGCAGCAAAAGAATAAGCTGGAAAAAAAGCTTTAAAGAATGGTTAGACGAAAAAAACTAGAAAAGCAATAATGTCAAAAATTTTATATCCTCGCCGCCAGAAAACCCAGTCTCAACATACTAAAACAAGGTTTGAATATGAGTGGTTTGGGAACCAAGTCGCTCAATAAACAAAAACAAGTGGAGTCGTTGTCGTTAGACAAGGCTATGAAACTTGAAGCCCACTCCCTTTAGGGGGTGGTTAGTTCACTATTCATTTTTGCAATACAGCCAATTACATTTTGCGTAGTTTTTGGAACCACACTACTAAACAACTATAAACTAACCGAAAGCATGTCATATTTTTGTGTAGCTGTGGCTATGACACATTATATGATAATTGGATTAAAAGAAGTTTTTGATTATTTTCAAAAAAAATAAAATTTTATATTTTTCTGAGACTTTGCTATAATCAATTTCATGTACCATGTTTACAAAAACGGCTATAGCACGCTTCCCAATCTGAAGAAACTTCAGGCGAGCGAAGTGTTTGAAAAAAATAAATCAGACTCCGACCTAATAAAAATAGAAAAAGAAGAAGCTCTTAAAAATCAAAAGTATTTTTTTGAACACAATAATCCACAAGAATTTTATGAAATTTGTGAACAGTTTATAATTGAAAACTATCCCACAAATCTCAATAGTTCTAAATATATTGATATTGTGAAAGAAACAGAAGAAGATTTTTTGATACACAGAATAGACGGCGATAAAGATTATTTAAGTAGTGCTCATGTTTGTTTTGCAAGCCATTGGTTGCCCGAAGAGAAAATAGGAACCTCTTTCAATGAGATACACAAGCCAGTTCCGATGAATCTCAAGAACAGCAAAAAATTAGTCGAAGCCATGATATACGGCGGAATGTTTGAAAGGTTTGTTTGGAGTGTAATTTATGAAAAAAGATACAACTTCCATCCAAGATTGGGCTATAAAAAATTCGACAAAAATAATCCACAAGTTCATATTAAAGTTGAAAGACAAGTCACAGTAGGATTCCCAGAGAAAAACTTTTGTCTTTTCGTATTAAGGCAATATTTAATAGATGAAAAAGAAATAGACAAGCTAGCCCTAATAAAAGCAATAGAAAACATGACATCAGAACAGAAAAAATATAAATCCCTCGAAGATTGCGAAGACTTAATAAGCTATTTATCAGATACTACGATTCTCTAAACTCATAGACGAAAGAAGAGTTAGATTAGATTTATACTTTCTACTGGAGCATTTTCTTTTCTGACCATATAATATTTTATTGGTCCATCTAATGTTTGTGTTAAATATTTGCTATTTATTTTAACTCGATAAACATCTCTAGCCCCACCGGATGTGCTTAAATCACTAGCGAGTCCGCTTGCATGATCATAACTGCTTGTTAAAAATAAATTTATAGGTAATGTTTTTGTTTTTCTAAAATATTCTCTATCTTCAATAGGTCTTGCAGTATAAAGTGTTAAGTTTTTCCCAACTGAAGTGCTTCCCGGTCTTCTTAATTCTTCAATTAAAGTGTAATAATCATTTTTTTCACTATTATTTGAGAAGAATTCTTCTTCCTCTTCTCCTCCTTCAATTATATCTCCAACTTCATTTTTTCCATTTATTCTAAAAAGTGTAAATAATGCTGATTTTTGACCAACTATAATTTCTGCTGATTCTGTCGGTTCAAAAGATATTGTGTTGCCGTACTCATACCCAGGATTGGGCTTTATAGTAACAGATGATCCATTCCAATCTGTATTTTGAATTATACTTTCTATTTCTTTCTTTAAAACTTCCATGTTTTCTCTTGTTTTAGATATGATTTCTTCTGCGTCTTCTTCGTGATTAGGTTCTGGCTCATCCTCTTCTTTGACATCAAAACTATCTTCATAATCACTAAGATGCCTTGTTGCTTTCATTGCTGAGAATTTTTCTTCTCCACTTCCTAATATTGGCAAAGATAGATACCATTTTTCTGCTTCTTTTATTAAATCTTTGATATATTTTTTATTATTTAAATTATTTAATAAATCCGGCAGTTTATTGAAATTTTTAAGTCCTTTTTTAATAAGGTTTATATCAATTTTAAAATTTCTTAAATTCGATTGTCGAGAAACAGAAAAATAGTGAAGTTCTTTTAATTCTTTTATAATAAGTGATTTAAAGTGAGATAAATCTACTTTTACATTTATATCATTGTTTTCAAGCCAAATTTTGAATTTCATACAATATATAGGATACCATCTTATATCTTATTTGGAGTAAAAAATGAAAAGTTTCAAAGAATGGCGAGCCTCACTAAACGAGTCTCCTGCCGCCCCCGTAGAAGAGCCAAAAACAAAACCAGGAACAATCCCCCAAGAACCAAAAAGAGACGATGATTGGAGTCCAAAACCAAGGGTTGTCCCTCAACCAAAAAACCAAGATAATTGGAGTCCAAATCCAGTAGTTCGCCCAAGAAAAAAAGGCTTGAAAAGTTTTATTCTCCCAGAAAATTATGAGCGTGATGTGCACCCAACAACAAAAGATTTTTGGGCAAAAATAAGAAGCAAAGATCATCTTTTTTCAAAACATCCATTATTTGCTCAATATGGAGATGAAATGTCAAAACAAAGCTGGGATCACCTCCAACCTGGGGAAGAAGGAAATAAGGCGCATGATATTATGATGAAATGCATGAGATTTATACAACAAGTAGAAAGAATTGAATCCAAACATAGAGAACAGCTAGAAGCTCTGGCTGTAGAATTAACAGAAAAGTTGTGGGGAATACCTGGTGAAAGACTAGAGGCAAATCTAACAGGTAAAAATGGAAGTTATGATAAAAACTTTGAATCAGATGATGATTATGAAAATAATGAAGACTTAGGTCCAAATTTAAGAGATGAAGTAAACAAAAGATTAACTATGAATCTTCTTGTTCATGGAAGTAGTATGCACACTTTAAAAACTGCTCATGCCGGGGCTCCACTAATGAGCAGGGCAAACATGGAGAGATTCATAGACCAGGAGTTAAACAAGATAGACCCAGAGTTAGTTAAACTCTATAATAAAATAGCAGAAATAACAAGCAAACAGTTTTGGCTGACTGATATAGGGGCTATGGCTGAAATGGGTTTAAGTAATGCTGCTGTAGCAAGCAGCAAAGTGGACTACAGTGGACAACACCCAAAAGTTGTTGCAAAGGCGTTAATATTCCCGTTCCTTGTCCATGAATTGTTTAAAGGAACAGCAGAGTTACTAACCCACTTTGGTCTTGAAGATCTCAAAGAAGATGATGCTAAAAAAATAATAGCTAAAGCAGATGACATAAGACATGAACCATATTTGGCTATGGCGGGTCCAGCTCTTTGGAGAAAAATACTCGCAATCAAACCAACCAATTTCACACTTGCAGATATTATGAAAAAGTTTGCAAAGATGCCTCCAAAGCCACTGCATGATTTCTTGTCAAAAGTCTGGGAGGCAACGCCAGAAGAAACTGGCGATCTTAAAAAAGAATTTGAAGAGGTGATGGAACATGGAGTTTAAACTCTGGCTGGAGAATAGCTTAAAAGACTTATTGGAACCAGTTCCACAGAGTCCTACGCACCACGAAGAAGGTGATGTTTACACTCACACAAGAATGGTGCGAAAAGCTTTGGATCCCGCTAAATCATTGTTATCAAAAGAATCCAACAAAGGACCTTTTGTTAACATTAATTTTAATTTAGATGAAAAAGAAGAAAAAATTCTTAGAATGGCTTCTTTATTGCACGATATTGGTAAAGCTAGCGCAACAACAATAGATGGAAACCATTGGTCTACCGGTGGCACAGGTAAAATAAAAGCTATTGGGCACGATAAGTCAGACCACTATCTACCAATGATTGATAAAATAAGTCCGATTGCCAGAAAAATGCTCGACAATCTTTCCAAAGACGAATTAGATGACCTATACTTCTGCATAGATCATCACATGAGCTTAAGAGATGGTAAGTTTTCAAAAAGAGTTTCTGGATTGTTATTAGACAATAGTGGTAATTATAAAAATGAAAGAAGGGCAAAGCTTCTTTTACATTTAATTACAATGGACTGGATGGGCAGAATCTCTGGAGAAAAAGGTGGTTTAAACGGTGGAATGAAAGCGATAGAAGGATTTAAAAATTCTGCCGAAGAAGTTAAACAAAAAAACAAACGAGTAAAAACTTCAATAGACGATCCAATTGATTTTATCAAATCTATGAAAGATAAACATCCAAGTATTGTTTCTATTGCTTTTAAAAATAAATTTAAAAGAGATATGACTCAGGAAGAGAAAGATTTACTGTGAACTTCAAAACTTGGCTTGAAACAGACATTAAAAAAGAAATAACGTTGTTAAGATCTGTGAGTGGCGCAGGTAAAAGCACTCTCGCCAAACAATTAGTTGGAAACGGAGTGATACTCTCCACAGATGATTATTTCATGAAAGATGGAATTTATGATTTTGATCCAACAAAACTGGGAATTTATCATAAAAATAATCAGGACAGAGCAGAGAAAAGTATGATAGATGGAATATCCCCAATTATAGTAGACAACACATTTTCTAAAGAGTGGGAGATGAAGCCATATGTTCAATTAGCAGATAAATATGGATACGAAGTTAATATAAAAGAATTACCCATTCCACATATAGATGAGTTGATGAAAAGACAAGAGAGTAGAAAGAACATAAATAAATCTCTGCCAAGAGAAACAGTAGAAAGAATGATTAAAAACTTCAAGAAAAACATCACAGTCGATGACGTTAGAAATAGCTAAAAACATGAACTTTAAAAATTGGTTATTATCCGAAGAGTATCAAAGTGTTAATGCAGAGATACCCATGCCTGATGAAGTTCATGTTTTATCAAGTTTGTTTAAAAACTTCGGAGCAAAGTTATATGCAGTAGGTGGAGCCATCAGAGATTATCTTTACCACATATTTCATCAAAAACACATTCCTTATAATCCAAAAGATGTGGATTTAGCAACAGACCAAACCCCTGAACAGGTAACAAGAATATTAAGCTCACCAGAAGCTGTTAAAAATGGAATAAAAGTTTTCCCCAAAGGTGAAAGCTTCGGAGTAATAAGTGCAATTATAAATGGAAAAGAGTTTGAAATAGCTACGTTTAGAACCGAGTTCTATGATGCATTGACAGGAGATGGACGTAGACCAGATCAAGTAAGCTTCAGCACAGCAAAAGAAGATGCTAAAAGAAGAGACTTAAATATCAATGCTCTTTTCTATGATTTGGGAGACAAAGAAATAAGAGACTATAATCTTGATGATTCCGGACAAGGCAGAGGTCTCCAGGATATTAGAAATAAACATGTAAGAACAGTCGGAGATCCTTTCGAGAGATTTAGAGAAGATAAGCTGAGAGTTTTAAGGCTCGTTAGATTTTTTTCAAGATTTAATAACGATGTAATAACCAAACACTTGGATGCAAGAACACTTTCTGCTGTGGATAATTTTAAAGATCTTAAGGGTGTAAGCCCAGAAAGAATAGCAAATGAATTCTTATCTGGATTATCAAAATGTTTAAGTGTTAAAAACTATCTGCTTAGCTTTAAGTCATTAGATTTATTAAAAACTGTATTTCCTGGACTTACTCCAAACTTAAGCAATCTTGAATCTTTAGACAAATCTAAGGATCCGATAGCAATTTTGAGTTACATCTTTAGAGACGTAGATCCAAAAGTTTTAAGAGAAAAATTAAATAAATTTAAATATTCAAACACAATGGCAGATACTGCTGCATTTATATTAAATGTAGTGTATAGCTTAAACAGTCAAAATATAATAAGAATGTTAAGAATGAGAGATAATTTAAGCGATGAATTAAAGAAAAGTTTTATTGATTTTGGGAAATTATCTGGTGGGTCTGATGAAATTAATCGCTTTTTACACCACAAGATAGTCACTAATTCTGAAGACTACATGCATTTGAAAGGCAAAGAAATTAGTCAAAAAATGGGTGAAGATGAATATGAAAACTATATTAGTGAGCAGTCAGCCTATCAATAAAACCTTTTATTGTTTTTATCTCCAAAAAATCATTTGAATTTATAGCTATTGATTTAGCCAAGCTTAGCAAATCAGCAATTTCTTCGTTTGAAGCCATTAATTCTTCTTCTGATGTTTTACGATCCAACAAATCAGAAGCCATTTCAAACCTGGGCGTCACATACTTATTCAATATTTTATAAGACTCTTCATCTATGTTTATAGGAACAATTCTAGTGGCATCCATTTTAGGCGACAAATTACCCCTCAATTTCTGATAATTAAATGGTTTGTTTTTTATCTCTGGTGCATCAAAATTTCTAAAAAACTCTTTGAATTCCATATACATATATATTGTCTAAGGAACTTTTATGAATTTTAAATTCTGGATAAATTTAAACGAAAATATAGCGCAAAACTGGGATTTGTGGTGCGATACCCTGGAGAAGTACTCTAAAAATAACCCAGCAGAAACCAGAATTTTAAATCAATTGAAAGATATGTTTTTTCGAGGACCGATTTCGTCTATATGGCATGGGGCTATGGATGCTGAAGATAACTCTTTAAAGATGATTATAGGACCAAGATCTACCTTTGATGGAAGAGTTAAACATAATATTATTCAAAGGGTTTTAGAAGGAAAAAGTATAGAAAATTATAATTGGTTTTCTTTTTCCCTTGGTTGCTTGATTTCTTACCAAGGACACATGATTCAAGAAGATCTTGAGGCAGCAATAGATGAAACTAAGCGCAGAATCGACAGCAGAGAGTTACCCAAGTCAGAAATAGGAGCAAAAGGCTGGTTAGTCATAGGCTCTGAATCAAAGCAGCATGTAGATGCATCGATAGAAAGAAGTCAAAGAATAAGTAACAGAGAAAAAGGAAGGATGCGTAAAGAGGGCAGAACCTTAAACGAAAATCCCAATTTAATAAAAGTAGCTGCCGAAGAAGGAGAGTTCATTCTTTACCTGTGTCCTAAATTGGAAAAAAACACAGAAGACTTGGTAAATGAACGCCATGGAATTCTTTGTAAATATGGAAAGGGTGGAAAGTTTTGCACTGCTGCTCCAAATGGCACTTGGCACAAAATGTATATTAATAATGATATTTATATATTTCATGTAAAAGATAAAGTAAAATATCAGTTTGTTAGTTGCTTGAATTCGAGTAATCGTCAATTTATGACTGTGGAAAACATCCCACCAGAAAATATAGATTCTGAAGAATATAAATTTTTAATTAAGCACGCCCCAATAGGATGCTATGACCTTAAAGTCGATATTTCAGGATATGAGGACATTATAAGCATAATAAAATCAGGCAGAAAAGATGAAATTTATAAAATAAGCCTTGCTAATATTGAAAGATGTTTAGTAGATGCATTTAGTGAAAAAAATTTAGATGATATTGATTTATTTATTGATACAGGACTTTTAATAAGTAGACATGAGTCACGTTCAACAAGAAAACTTAATTTGGATCAATTAATAGAAAAATTAGATGATGATGATGATTTTTCTCAAAAAATAATTAAAAATTTAATAACAAAAATTGTTGTAGACAAGACAAATTCATTTTTAATAAAAAGAGAAAACCTAGTGGGATTATTCAAAGTTTGTGACTTGCGAAATTTAAGTCGTTTCATTTTGTTGGGCGACAACCTCCGTAGTCTTTTATCAACAAAAGACTATGTAGACTTACTCGATAAACACGACAATAATCAGGAATACATAGAAGTTTTATCCAAAATTTATGCTCCACCAATAACAAGATTAATAGCAGCGAGCAAAGATGTAGAAAAAACAGTAGATCTGCTTAGAGATAAATTACTTCAATTAGACTTGGTTGAAATAGTAGACCTTTTATTATGTGAAATAAGACCAACGTACGGAACAATGACAAGCACAAGAACATACACAAAAGAAATCATTATTCCAAAAGCCAAAATAAAAAGCACAGGAAAAGAAATGGGCAGAATACTTGGACCAAGAGTTATTAACTTAATCCCCACAGCAGCAATTTTAGAAATATCCTCAAAGAATAAATCGGCACTCTTTAGAGATGTTGAATTAACAACAGAAAAGATAAAAGGATTTTTAGAAGCTATGGCAATGCAGCACGATCATCTAAGTAGAGAAGATGTAATGAATATCGTTCAGATGTACAAAAACCTTCCAAGTATGCATAAAGGCGTTGCAAAAATAACAGAAATGCTTGGAAAGAAAAATATGAACAAACTAGATAAGTCAGATAGATGGATATTAAGGGTATAATATGAGTTTTAAAAATTGGTTAAATCAAAATATCAATGAAATAAATAATAAAAGTCTAGTAGGAATAGACCCAGAAAGGGATTTGTTATTCAATAATATATTTGGAGATAAACTAAGATTATTGGCACCACTAGATTCAAATGAAGAGTTACAAGAGTTAACAAAACTCCTAGAAGATTTAGGATATACTATTAATTATCAGGATCTTGTTGATAAGAAAATAGTTTACAAAAAAATAAAAACAAAAGAAGGTGAAAAAAGCAGACAAGAAAAAGTAGGCAAGGCGTTACAAAGTGCTATAAGCTTCAAAACATCATTCTCAAGCAAAGCAGAAGAACTACTAGACTGGTGGCAAAAAAATAGCTCTAATCTTAAAAATTCACAAACAGGCGCTAGCATACTAATAAGTAGAAGTCCAATGGACCTTGTAAGAATGAGTGATCATGACAACATTACAAGTTGTCATGATCCAAAAAAATCTCATTTTCACTGTGCAAAACAAGAAGCTAGAACAGGTGGAGCCATAGCTTATATTGTTAAGAACTCAGATTTGGTTGGTGTGGACATACAAAAGCCCGAACTATTTAAAGATAAAGACAGAAAAATAGATGGAATAGTACCCCTAGAAAGATTAAGGCTTAGAAGATTCAACAAAGATGAAATAGATCTACTACTACCAGAACTTAAAACATATGGCACACATCACATAGGATTTTACGACGCAGTTAAAAACTGGGCTAAATCTGCCCAGAGTGATGCTATAAGAAATATGGACCCAGAAGAAGATTATGATAAGTTTGATTTAAAGGGCGGAACTTATCAAGATACTTATGCAGATAAAATTTGGGGAGAATTTTTTGGGAAAAGCTTTACTGGGGAAAAGGTAAGTGTGGACGAAGAAGAAGAGGACAAAGATCCATCAAATGGAGATAATTTACATGACTCGGCAGAAAGACAAATAAGAGAGCACAGCGCTTATTGGAGACATTTTAATGTATATCATGATGTGATGGACGATGGAGAAGGTGGGGCGCATTTAAGTTACAACGCAATGATAAGTTTCACAATACCAGCCTGGGAAACCACTGATAAATTTGAAAAAGCTAGGGATAATTGGAAAGATGGTAGAGAATTAGAAGATGTGATAAAATATGCAATTGATATGTATTCAATAAATGATATTAATTGGGATTATCATCAAGAAGGTAAAAAAGAATACCATGTTGTGAATATAGATCTATATGATGAAGATCCCCACTCAAACCCACTAACCGCACTAGAACACTTTTTGGACTACATAGATGATTTGGATAAAAACTATGAAACTCATGTTCAAAAAGTTTATGTTAAATTGATCGAAAAGGGCTACATGAAAAGCTCCAATACTAATTTTAAATTTAAAAATTTTGAAGTTGAAACTGATGATGAAGAAGGCGATGTCACAATGCGCAGCATACCAGAGAAGATAGGTTACTTAAAAGATTATGTCTCTAATATCAAGAGCACAAGATATCCAGACCACGGCTTTAGCTTGGATGAACTAAAAGACAAAATATTTAACAGCCCGTCTATTACATCTATTCCTTTCATTGATTCCAAAAATATAGTTTTATATATGTTGAAAAATACTACCCAAGGATGGCACCACCCTGATGACGAAGTAGATAATTATGGTGTGCCCTATGATACTCAAAAAACACTCACAGGATATGTTTATATTAAGTTTTCTAAGAGTTTCAAACACTTAGATTATGATAACAAATCCAGGGTAATAGCCCAAATAAAACAACTTGATAAAAACTGGGATTTCTATATGAAAAGACTCAGTCAAATATTTGATTTGACTATTAAAGGAGAAGTCGAAAAGAGAAACAAAATGTTTGCGGGAAAACCAAAAGCTCCACAAATAAAGCCTAATGTAGTACAAAAAAGAATTAATTTTGAAGATTTTGTGAAAAATAAAGATGATAATAACTAATATATAGTTTGTGCCAAATAAACCATATTATAAATACAATCTAAACCTTGGGTCCACTGTAGGCGACATATCAATATCTTATAATGGAAATCCCCCAGGAAGTTCAAATCCCAAAGCAATCCCTGTTAAGTTTCAAGTAACTTGGAATGGAGCAACTTACACAAATGGTTTTAAGGGAGATGGTTCATATAATTCAGAACTGGCGTCAAAAGGATACGGTGCCGCTACGCCATACTCAAGTGGATCTACAGATAGTCTGGATTTTGAAAAAATTTTAGCAAGTCCAACTAATGCTGTGTTAGAAATTTTTCTTCCAATATACAATTCTCTTGCTGATTTCAACATAATTTGTCCAATTCCAACAGCAACACCTGGACCAACAGCTACACCAACAGCTACGCCAGGACCAACATCTACACCAACAGCAACACCAGGACCAACAGCAACACCAGGACCAACAGCAACAACAGCAACACCAGGACCAACAGCCACAGAAGCACCAACACCAACACCAACAGAAACACCAATGGAAACACCAGAGCCTCCTACCTGTGGAGTTTGCTCGTTCCCAGGACCCGGCGGCGGCACCGGATCAGAAAAATAATGGAGAAAAAATATGTCGGAAAATAATTTTCAAATATTGGCTGCTACTCCTACAGCAACTGAGACACCTACTCCTACTCCTACAACTACTCCTATTGAAGGATATTGTATTTATGAATACTTTTCTGATGGAGGAGGAGCATGGGATAATATAATACAAAATTGTTCTTTGGGCTATGTTTGTGGTAATCAACCATCTTATACCGGAACTAGTGGAGAACAAGTTGTAGTACCGTGTGTTGCGTTGGCTACACCTACACCAACAGCTACACCAACAGCTACACCAACAGCTACACCAACAGCTACACCAACAGCTACACCAACAGCTACACCAACAGCTACACCAACAGCTACATCTGTGGCACCCGGAATAGGAGGAGCTACTCCTACTCCAACACCCACCGAAACTTACTCTGTTGGCATGACAAATTTAACAGCATCTTTTATGGGTCAATATTGTTTTTATGATATTTTAAATGGAAGACCAAGCTATAAACATAAAGACAATGAATGTTATATTTACTGGAAACAAGGTTTTTGGAATATAGGCATAGACAGAAATTTAAAAGGATATGTTAGTTGCCGAACTTCTTCAATAGAACCACCTTTGACCAATTGGATAAATGTTGTTGGATCTGTTAATTTTATGGGATCGCCCAGCTCATATGCCAAACCTGGTACGCCAAATGATTTAACTGTTGTGCCTATGAGTTCATGCCCAGCAGCAGGACCTACACCGACTGCTACGCCTATTGGTTTTACCTATCCTCCCACAAGCACACCAACTAAGACTCCTATCCCAACAAGAACACCCACCAAAACTGCCACCCCTACAAGCACACCCACAGCCACCACTACCGAAACTTCTCCACCAACATCTACACCTACCGAAACACCTCCTCCGACATCTACACCTACTGAAACATTCTCACCAACAGCCACGCCCACAGCTACTACTGGAACACACACCCCAGCAGGATATCTAGTCTCTGGAACTCCATTGAATCTTAAGTGCTGCGGCTCTACCGGCGGCGGCGGAGAAATACATATGTTCTGGGACGGTTTCAATAACCCAGATATAGCCTATGACGCAGCTTCCGGCTCTGGAGCTTATATCATGTTTGATGATAATTTAATCAAAACAGCACAGGTAACTGATTCTGAAGGATCAAAAATTGATCATTATGCAATAGAATGGATGGAAATACACCAAGATGACAGCGTTCATGCGATATTATCTGAAAGAAAACAGATATGTCACTTTCCAATATCTAATATTATAACAGGATTTAGGACTATAGGAAGTCCCATAGCAGCCTCTGTTGCGCAAAATTGTTCTCCACAAAAGAAAGTTGAATGCGGAACTTGCAAATACAACGAAAAATGGTGCTTATTTAGAATAAATTACAAACAACCTAAATTCAGAAAACTTAAACGTTTCGGTGGATTAAACTGGGAAGCTATGAAATATATCTCCGGTTTATCAATAACCGGCAGCGGAGCAAATGGACCAATAGGCGCAGGAATAAGTTTTTACAATGGACCTTATTTTAGACCTTTAACTCCTAATGTCGCTGGTGCTTATAATGAATCTGCGCTTGATTCTGGAAATGGTATGGATGTATTTGGACCCATAATAAGCAATTCTATACAAATTGATAATCTGAAGAGATCAGGACAATATGATATAAAAGACACAATAGCTGAAAGAATTGCTTTATTACCACACCCAACAACAGGAGGTTCAGATGACCCTTGCTGTAATGCTTCAGATTGGGAGTTCACAAAAGGAAATTGCCCAAAAGAGCCAACAAATGATTGGTGGATAATTCCAGATTGTAATTGTGACAGATCCGGGGGAGATCCGGGTTATGGAGCAGGAGGTCCATTCGGAACCGAGCTTGAGTGTAACAGAAGTACCCCATGCGGGTCCAGCTTTAGATGTGTTAATGGCGAGTGCTCAGAAACTTATAGTGGATTTTATCCAACAATAGAAGATTGTATTGTTAATTGTCCTTATCCAAGAGTGACGCCGGGCACAACATCATCACCTCCTCCTACAACTCCAGAGACAACTCCAGGGACAACACCAGATACGACACCAAACACGACACCAAACACGACACCAGATACGACACCAAACACGACACCAAACACGACACCAGATACGACACCACCTACTCGAAGTTGTGTTGTCCCACCAGCTGACGCAGTAACTTTTAGTTGTCCTGGAAATGTTTGTGGAAATGTATACAGATGTGTACTTAACCAGTCGCTTGTCTGGGAATATCAATACATCCAGACTATTAATAGTGGAAGCGGTTTTTGTGACTGTACTACTGATTGTCCATTTACAGAGCCAAACCGTGGATGTTCCGATAACCACCTTGGTTATTGGGTGCGTTGTTGTTCATAAATAATTCTATTTTCACCTTAACGCGACGATAGTAAAGTTACTTCTCTATAGTATATATATTGTTATCATTTAAGAAAAAGAGAAATAGCAATGAAAATAATTATAGCTGGTGGAAGAAACTATCAATTCACAGACAAAGATGTAGAAAAATTAAACAGTATAAAACACTTAACAACAGAGATTGTTTCTGGAGGAGCAAAAGGAGCAGACTCAGAAGGAGAGCGTTGGGCTAAATCAAATGGCATACCTGTAAAAATGTTTAAAGCTGATTGGAATCAATATGGTAGAGCCGCCGGTCCCATAAGAAACAAACAAATGGCACAATATGCCGATGCAATTGTGTTGTTTCCTGGAGGCTCTGGAACAGACAACATGCACGCCAATGCTGTTAAAGCAAATCTAAAAATTTATGACTATAGAGATAAAAACAATTTTAAAGAATGGTTGAGTTTAAATGAAGGCTTTGGTTTTGATTGGAGTAAATTGCCAAACAGTGATGAGTTTATTAAGCTCTCAGCAAAGAGCATCGATATAAAAAGCAGATTAAAAAATAGATCTAATTTTTTATATGAAAAAACTTCACAAAAAATATCTTTACAAAATATAATAGGGAGAGATATAGGCACAAAAGATTTTTCTAAATTAATAAAAAGTATAGCTGTAGCTAACTTAAAAAGAGGAGAAATAACACCCAGTTCAATAAACTCTGCCGCCATAGAGTTGGAAAAATATCTTGATTCATATTATAAATCTTTACAAAATCAAAATGATCCTAATCACCAAGAAAACATCAATAATATCGCAGATAGAATATCAGAATTATATCACTCTGGAGACTCTTTTGAAGAGTTTGATATGACTAAAGAGTTAAAGAATCTAGATTCTTTACACAATTTGCTATATTTTAGCGAAAAGGATTTACCTTCTGATTTATTCAGATTAGAGCCTTTATATAAGCGAAAAAAATTGGGAATAATGTCAAACAAAAATCAAAAACATGGTGTTGATGTTACGATATATTATGCTTTTGAATTAGCCCCAACTGTTAATTCAAAAAATAGTTCTATATTGTCTAAAATGTCTGGGGAGGATGATGATGATATAGATAAAACCCCATACAGCTGGGAAAATTCAACAGGTGGCTTGTCAATAAATACACACGGTTGGCAAACTGAATGGAATAATATCAACACAAAAATTAAAGATAATAATAAAAAGATAAATAGCTTAAAAAAACAAAAAGACCCAGACTCTCAACAGTCATACGGCGATATTGAAAAATATTATTCAAATCAACTGGCATTAATCAAAGCTAATTTGGGAAAAATCCAGGATAGTTCTTATAACCTGAACAATTACTTTAATAATTATAAGAAGATAAGTTCAGATCAATTAACAATACCTGAGTTTAAAGCTATATTAAAATATATTGAAGATATAGAACCAGAAATAAATAAATTAGCTAATGATAATATATCTTTAAGCAAGTACCGAGAAAAACTTAGAAAAACTCCAATAAAGCCTACTCACGCAAACGATCCAACTAAATCTATGACTCTCAAAAATAGAAGAGAAGGAAATATCAATCAATTTTTAAAGAATTCAGCAAAAACTTTAATAAAAATAATGAAACATCCTGAAAATGATGACCAAAAACTTTGGAGATTACACTTTACGGAAGAAGCAGCTAAATTATATCACAATTCAAATCCAAGCAAGAATATCGATTATATAATATACCCAGAAAGTAAAAGCGATCTACTAAAAGAATTATTAGCCTCATTTGTTTCAATTTATAAAAATGCAAAACCTATAGAGGGATTTAAAAAATTGCCCGAAGACCAAATAACTATGAATTATGATAAGGCTCAAAATTTAGGGAGATCCCAAGAATTTATTGACAATATGAAAGCGGCAGAAGAAAGAATAAAGAGATCCAGAAGTAGTAAGAGTTTGACTCACTCTAAGCAGCAGTACAGATTGTATGCTAATTTGTATTATAACGATTTACCATCAAACATTGATTTAAAAGGTAAAAATATTCTAGTTTTGGATGATATAGGAACAACAGGTTCAACAATGCAATATATCAAAGAAGAGTTAACGAAGTATAACCCAAATTCTATGGAGTTTTATGTTCCTTTAACTTCAAGTTTATGGGAGAAAAAATAATGTGGGCAAAACAGTTTATAAATTATTACTTTTCAAACCAAATTGTATATTTAATTTCTTTCCTGTTTTCAGAAACACTCCATAAAAAAGTATCACATTGATTTATCTTTGATATAAAATCTACAACAAAACTCGTTGTGTCCTGAGACACAATCACATCGTTTAGAGATTGATTTGAATTTTCTTTTGCTTTCTCGGACACAATCACATCTTTTGCAGACTGATTTTCTTTGTGCAATACTTTAACCACCTTGACATCAGATGGTTTAAAATCGCTTGTTTCAAAAGCCAGAAGCACGTTCAGAAACAAAGATAATATTAAAAGATAAGTGTAAAAGTTCTTCATGTTTCTTCAGTTTTTGATGCTTCTTCAAGAAGCTTGTCAACAGCATCAAGATATTGAGATTCAGTAATAACACCACAAAGATACATTGTGTATAAATCGGCTTTTTCCATGGTAACTCCTTTAAAGTATATTGTATATATTCAAGAAAAGGTAATATTTTGAAGGCTAAATAATAAGTAAGTATGTTTTATAAAAATATAAGATAACCACTAAATAGAGTGTAATAACCAACCATAAGGACAAATAAAATGCTTAATTTATACGTTGCTACTGAAAAACTTGAAAATTTCAGAGATCTTCTCAATGAAATAAATTCAAATTACAGAGTGGGTGAAAAAAATGAAGACGGCTCTATTACTACTCTGAAATTTAAAACACAAGAAGAATTTAATGAAGCTAAAGAAGTTTTAAAAACAATATATAATGACCAAAATGGAAAAAGAGAGTATGCTGTAATCGTTAAAGACTTTCAAGATTTAAACATAGTCAACAATGAGATTGAAAGCTTGGGATCAGGGAGTAATAATTTATTTCCAATAAGAGTGGTAAATTGCTCATTAAAAAAACCCTTAAGCAGAGTAACCTACTACGAACTAACAACAGAAGAAGCAGAACAATTAAAGCAAGACCCAAGAATAGAATTTGTTGAACTTAGTCCTCGGGAACAAAAAGTAGAAATTAAGTTATGTGATATTTACTCTAAAAACCCAACAAATTCTAATCATAAAAATTGGGGTTTATTGTATTGTTCAATTAATGGAGAAATAGAATATTGGAATGATCAAGTTCACACTCACATTGATGCAACAATAACATCAAATCAATATGGAGAGGGAGTAGACATTGTAATTATGGACGAAGGTGTCAATTATAACCACCCAGAGTTCACAGCTAATTCAGACGGCACCGGCGACTCCAGATTTGTAAAATATAATTGGTTTCAACATGAACTCGAAGTTACAGGAACATCATCAGGCAGAGTGTATAACTACAACCCTGTGTCAGTATTTGCAGGGGATCATGGTACTCATGTTGCAGGAATTGCTGCTGGCAATACTCAAGGTTGGGCTAAAAAAGCAAAAATATATAATCTAAATATTTTTGACAATCAAATTCCCTACTATTATATATTTGATTATGTCAAAGCATTTCATTTAAACAAAGGCAATAGTAGACCAACTGTAGTTAATTGTTCATTTATATATTTCGTTAACAATGTAGCAGGGTTCTATTGCTCAACAGAATGCGCCACCAGCCCTGATATTCCTCGTAATACTCGCCCGTTTACACCAAGTCAATCTTATTTAGAAAATGAGATACTCAGCATAGATTATCAAGGTGTAAATTATCCTGGAAGATATACCAATGACTATTTAGAGCCAAGATGCACTGCTCTATATAATAATTTTCCAGGTTATGACGACCTTCCTTGTTGTGATGTAAACCAACTACCAGTCAATGGTGATTGTGCACGTAGAACCAGCGCGCTTTGTCCCTGCAACAGTGTTTACGATAAGAATAATGGAACGATTCAACTAGAAGATCTGGGTTTTAATGTATGTCCCGTACATGAAGGTGGAGTTGCCTGTTGGGCAGAATTTAATTACAACCCAAATCCAGGACCACCATACTCGTCTATTCAAGATGGAATACAATATGAAAAATTAAAGTGGACAATGGCTATAGCGTCAATAGACGCAGATGTGGCAGATTTAACAGCAAGTGGAGCTATTGTAATAGCAGCAGCAGGAAACGATAATCGTTATACATCAGATCCAGGAGATATTAACTATAACAATAAGGCAAATAGATATAATAATACACCTTTATATTATATGCGCAGAGGTAGCCCTGCAACTAACGCCAGTATTGTAGTTGGTGCTCTGAATGTAACAGCATATTTCGAAAAACCTCGTCCAGCCTCATATTCTAATAAAGGCACAGGTGTCGATGTTTGGGCACCGGGCAGTTCTATTATTAGCTCAGTTCATAAAGTATCTTCTATTAATGACCCGAGAGATTCAAGTTTTTATTTAGGAGTTAAGAGCGGAACAAGTATGGCAAGTCCACAAGCGGCAGGCGTTATTGCTTGTCTAGTCGGTGCAAACCCCAGCTTGAATTCATCAAATATAAAAAATTATATTACTTCATCATCATGTAGAATAAACAGTATATATAATAGTCGTTTGGCATTAGATGCAGAACCATTAGGAGCGGGACCATATTTCGGCAGACATCTTGATATATTAAATCCAAATAATATATCTTTATTAAATAACAATTTTAGTGCTGTTATTAATAGTTTAGATCAACCAACACCTACACCAACACCCACAATAGGACCAACTACAGCTACACCTACACCTACCAAGACAGCTACACCTACACCTACCAAGACACCAACTGCTACACCAACCAAGACACCAACTGCTACACCAACCAAGACACCAACTGCTACACCAACCAAGACACCAACTGCTACACCAACTGCTACACCAACTGCTACACCAACCAAGACACCAACTGCTACACCAACCAAGACACCAACTGCTACACCAACTGCTACACCAACTGCCACACCAACTGCCACACCAACTGCTACACCAACTGCTACACCAACTGCGACGCCAACTTCTACACCTACCAAGACACCAGTACCTACACCTACCAAGACACCAGTACCTACACCTACCAAGACACCAGTACCTACACCTACCAAGACACCAGTACCTA